>Ga0187893_10003686_pt1 | contig 30474 bp, 23 predicted proteins | sample MA1701074metaG_FD_139574 | JGI IMG/M metagenome (GOLD analysis project Ga0187893, IMG submission 139574) | White microbial mat communities from a basaltic lava cave in the Kipuka Kanohina Cave System on the Island of Hawaii, USA - MA170107-4 metaG ...
AGCGCCACCGGCACGCCGATCTCGCGCGTCTGCTGGCTGACGCTGTAGGACAGCACGCCGTAGAGGCCGATCGCCGCGAGGAACATCGCCAGGCCCGCAAAGCTGCCGACGAGCGCCCCGGCGAGACGCCGCTGCCAGATGCGGTTGGCGACGCGGGTCGTGAACGTCTGCACGTCGAGGAACGACTGATTCGGATCGGTCTCGCCGATGATGGCGGTGGCCGCCGGCGCAATCGTCATCGGCTCGCCGGCGGTACGGATCACGTAGTACGGCCCGGCGCTCCTGGCCTGCTGGAAGGGGCGGTAGACGTCGAAGCCCGCGGCGCCGTCGATCTCGTGGTGAAGGACCGGCGCGGACACTCCGACGACCGTCAGCCAGAGGTCGGGCAGCTCCTGATATTGCATCCGCTGCCCGATCGGATCGCGCCCCGGCCACAGACGCTCGGCCACCGATTGACTCACCACGGCAGCCGGGAAGGTGTCGGGCCGATCGCGGTCGTCGAAGCCGCGGCCGCGAGCGATCGGGATTCCCATCACCTGGAAGGAGTCCGGTCCCACCTCGTGCCAGTTCACGTACGGGTTGCGCTGCTCGTCGTCCAGGCTCTGCCCCGCCGCTCGCACGGCCGCCGGCTCTCTTGGCTTGCCGCCCATCGGCAGGTTGTGGTCGAAGGTCACCGCGCGGACGCCCGGCAGTTCGCGGAGGCGTTCGATCACGCGCCGATGAAACGCGATGGTCTTTTCGGGTGTGCCGTAGGCCGCCCACCCCAGTTCGACGCGGAAGGTCAGCGCCCGTTCGGTGCTGAAGCCGAGATCGACCTGGGCAAGATTCAACAGACTGCGCAGCATCAGGCCCGCCCCCACGAGCAGCACCAGCGCCACGGCCACTTCGCCGACGATCAAGGTATTGCGCAGCCGCTGGTGCTGGACGCCATCGGACGATCCACGCCGCCCTTCCTGCAACGCTGCCTGCGGCGCGAGCGCGGTGGCGCCCAGCGCGGGGATCACGCCGGTCACGACCGTCGTGAGCAACGTGGCCACGCCCAGGAACACCGCGACGCGCAGATCGAGCTCGATCTGCATCCATGGTGGCAGCTGCACCGGAACGAGGCCGGTGAGCAGCCCCACCCCAACCAGCGCCAACACCGCGCCGACCACCGCGCCTGCAGGCGCGAGCACCGCGCTTTCGGCAAGAAAGGTCTGCACGATGCGCCAGCGCGGCGCGCCCAGCGCGGCGCGAACCGCGGTCTCGCGATCCCGCGCGATGGCGCGAGACAGCAGGAGGTTCGCTACGTTGGCGCACGCCACCAGCCGCACCAGCAACACGGCGCTGAACAGCAGCACGACGTACGGACGCACCGGCGCGGTATACATCTCACTGAGCGAGGTCACCTTGAATCGCAGTCCGCCGTTGGTGGCCGGGAACTCGCGCGCGAGCCGCTCGGCCAGCGTGTCGACCACGCTTTGCGCCTCGGCGACGCCGACCCCGGCGCGAAGCCGCGCCAGCACGTAGCGCTCACGCGGGTCGCGCCGCTTGTAGAAGTCGGGGTTGGCCGAGATGCCGCTGCTGCGGAACAGATCGGAGTGCGAAGGAAAGTTGAACGCCGGCGGCATCACGCCGTAAATCGTGTAGCCGGGCGCGCCGTCGAGCGTCATCGTTCGCCCAACGATGTTCGGGTCGCGGCCGAACTTGCGGACCCACAGTCCGTGGCTGATCACCAGGCCGAAGTTCCGCGTGCGATCGAACGTGGCGGGGAAGGTCGAACCGACGAGCGGCTCCACCCCGAGCACGTGGAACAGGTCGTGGGTCGTGATCGTCGCCTGCAGTTCTTCCGGTGTACCGAACCCGCTGGCGTTGTACATGCCCTGGTCGGTGTACATCGCGGCGCTGTCGATGATCGGCAGGCTCCGGAGATCGTCGAGCTCCGGCACCGAGAGTCCGCCGCCGTCTTCTTCGCCGCGCACGCTGGTGATGCGGACGAGACGATCGGGATCGCGGAACGGCGGATCGCGCAGCAACAGACTGTTGACGGCGCTGAAGATCGCGGTGTTGGCGCCGATGCCGAGGCCAAGCGTGAGAATCACCAACAGCGAGAATCGGCCCTTGGATTCGAGCACGCCGTCCCAGGTGCGATCGATGTTGCCGTCGAAATTGCGCCCGGTGATGACGCCCTCGGTGAACATCCCGTTCGCCTTGAATGCCGAACGGGTTGAATGAGAACACGTAGGCACGCCTGCGATCGTTGTAGGTGTCCAGATAAATCGTGACGAAGTCGTCGCCGAGGATGTCGTCGCGTCTAGTGACGCGCGCCCTGACGCCGGCGGGATCGTCGGCGGCGACGAAGGCGACATAGAGATGCTCCGGTCCGTAGGCGATGCGAACCTGTGTCGGCTGCGACGGCGCGACGTTGTCGCCGGGCTGCGTCTGATGGTCGAGCATGATCAGCGCGGCGCTCGACCATTCCTGTTCGCCGACGACGCCGTCGACGACAGGCACCGCTATGGCCGGAGCACTAATCGCGTTCGCACGCGCGTGATGGCACGGGCACAAGAGCACGATTGCCGCGACCGCGGCGACGAAGGACCGCACGCGGCGACAGTAGTTCGGCATCGCCGACGGTGAGAGCGCTTCTCAACGAGCAGATGCCGCAACTCAACGAGCAGAAAAAACGCGCCGCCATGTGACTCCGAAGAGGTGCGGTGGCGGCGCGACCGTGCGTCGGCGTGTTTCACCTGCGATTCTGGCCTGCCAGCCGGCCCTGCCGGCTACTGCAATTCAACGAGTAGTAGCAGCGCGACGACGAACGGCGATCACAACCGCAACAGCGTCTCGCGCAACAGGCGCGACTGAATGCGGCTGGCAATCAGGGTCTGGCCGTTGCTCAACTGCACCTCATAGGTTCCTCCCGGCATCGGGCTGAACTTCTGGATGGCATCGACCGCCGCCAGCGCACCGCGGCCGAGGCGCACGAACCGCCTCGGGTCGAGACGCTCCTCGAGCGCATGCAAACGATGCGCGATGGTGTAGCGCTCGTTGGTCAACGTCGTCAGGTGCAGCAGCTCGCGCTCCGCGACAATCGATGCGAGCTGGCGCACCGGCAGGAGCACGGTTTCGTCGCGCCGCTTCACCGGAATGCGCTCCAGGTAGTGCCGGCGGCTGACGATGTCGAGTGTGCTGGCAGCCGCGGTCAGGCCGGCTGCGCGTTCGGCCCTGGTCGTGGCCCGGCGCGCACGCTCGAGCGTTGCCGCCAGCCGTTCGTGATCGACAGGCTTCAACAGATAATCGATCGCGTTCAGCTCGAAGGCGTGCACCGCGAACTCGTCGTGTGCGGTGACAAACGCAATCAATGGCGTCGCTTTGGCGCGCACCAGCCGCGCCACCTCGAGCCCGGTGGTCTCGGGCATGTTCAGATCGAGCAGCGCCAGGTCCGGCTTGTGTTTCTCGATCAGATCGAGCGCTTCGGCGCCGGTTGACGCCTCGGCCACCACTTCGACATCGGGAAACGCCTTCAGCGCACTGACGAGAAACCGCCGCGCCGGCCGCTCATCGTCGGCAAGCAGCACGCGCAGCGGTTTGCCCATCGTCCATCAGAAGCCGACCGTGTAAACCAGCCGGAACGATCGGCCGATCTGGGGCAGCACGTCCTTCAGATAGTTCAGGTGATGGCGATAGAGCTTGTCGGTGACATTGTCGAACCGCGCCGTGACGGTATTCAGGATGCCGCCGCGATCGAACGCGTACGACGCGAACAGCTTGCCGATCGCGTAGCCCTCGGTCGGCGTTTCTTCGCCGAAGGTGCGATTCTGGTCGGCCACCGAGGTCACGCTACCGCCAAGCTGGAAGCCGCCGCGCTGATACCGGAGGCCGGCCACGACGCGAGCCGGCGGCATACGCGGCAGTGGTTCGTCGCTGTCGGTCAGTTCACCGCGGACCAGATCGAACGTCGCCTCGGCGGTGAGCTCGTTGGTCAGCTTGACGTCGGCGTGGGCCTCGAAGCCGATCAGCGTCGCGTTGCGGCCGATGTACTCGACGATCGGGAAGTCGCCGTGATCGTGCGTTTCACCCGGCGCCGGCGGCGGCACATTGAATCGCTTTTCGAGCTCCTCTTCGCGCTCTTCGAATTCCTCTTCGCTGATCGGGTTGGGGAACACGTAGTTGCTGAGTCGGTTGGTAAAGAACGTCACTTCGCCTTCGAACCGTTCGGAGCGGCCACGCACGGAAACATCGAAGCCAACGCCACGCTCCGACTCGAGGTCCGGATTGCCGATCTCGAACGCGAGGTTGCCGGGGTGCGGACCGAAGTAATAGAGCTCTTCGAGGGCGGGGTTGCGCGCCGCGCGGGCCAGACTGAGCGCGATCACGAAGTTGTCGTTCGCCGCTTCGGGTTGAATGAGCAGACCCAGCGATCCGGAAAGCTCGCTGAAGTCGCGAGCCGGCAGCCCACCCTCGGGCTCGTAGTTGGTGCGGTCGAAGCGCGCGCCGAACTGGACGGTGGCGTGCGAGAACTTGAGCTCCTCGTAGAGGAACGCCGCGAAGCTTTGTTGATCGACCGGCGGCGACAGCGCCTCCGCTCCGGTGGCAGAGAACTTTCGGTCGATGAACCAGCCGCCGACGCTGCCGACCAGGCGCCCGGTTGGACGATGCGACAGCATCAGTTCGGCTTCGACCGAATCGTTGTTGAAGGTCGTATTCACCTCGTCGCCCTCGAGCTCGGAATGTTCGTAGTTGCGCACACCCAGAGTGGCGCGATACGACTGCAGCCAGCCGGCCATGTTCGACGCGCCCGCGCGCGCGCTGAAGGCGTGGCGCTTCGGCGTGAGCGAAATCAAACCTTCTTCGACAACGGGAATGCCGTACTTGGTGTCGTCGTAGCCGTAGCTGGCGCCGGCATAGGCGCTGTCGCCGGTCCAGGCGGCGCCGATCTGCCCCATGCCCATCCGCGACTCTGAGTTGTCCACTTCGCCTTCCGGTGTCTCGTAGTTGCCGCTGCGGCGGCCGGCACCGCCGATGTGCAAGGCGAATCGCCCGTTACCGAGGTGAATGTCACCTGCGCCGCCGCCCTGGCCGCCGTTGCTGTTGAAATCGAAGGTGAAGCTGCCGGTCGGGCGGGTCGTCGGCTGGCTCGGAATCTGATCCGTGATCACGTTGACGAGGCCGCCGATGGCGTTGGCGCCGTACAACAATGTCGCGGGTCCGCGCACCACTTCGATCCGCCGGGCTGCCGCGGGATTCACCGGCACGCCGTGATCACCAGACTGGCTCGACAGGTCGCCCATGCGCTGGCCGTCTTCGAGCACCACCACCCGATCGCCGTCGAAGCCGCGAATCACCGGCCGCGCCGGGCCCGGACCGAACGAGCGCATCGCCACGCCCGGCGCCTCGGACAGCGTGGCGCCAATCGTGGCGTCGAGCTGCTTGGCCAAGTCCTGACCGGCGAGCACCGACGTCGGCTGATACGACTCGAACTGCGGCCGCGCCAGCGGGCTCACCGAGACGACCTCGGCGAAGTGCAGGTCGAATTCCACCGCGAGGTCGAGCGTCGCCGGCGATGAACCGACGGTCACCTCGGTGCGGCGCGTGGTGTAGCCTTCTGCCCGCACGCCCACGTGATAGTCGCCCGGCGGCACGTTGGTGAAGCTGTAGGCGCCATCAGCAGCGGTTCTGGCCTCGCGGCGCAGTTCGTCGATCACCACCAGCGCACCAGCGAGCGGTTGGTTGTTTTCCGCCTGCGTAACTTTGCCGCTTAGCATCGAGCCGCCTTGAGCCGCCAGTTCAGCGGCCAACGTCAGCGCAATCAGCAGAGATGTCGAGAGCACACACTTCATAGCCACCAGCCTAGCGTGACGCCTGCTCACGTCAAATTTCTTCAACGAGTGGTCGATTTCGCCCAACGAATGGTCTTATCAACCGACGATGGGGAAACGCTGCAGCCGTCGCAGGCCAAGGAGCGCGAACAACACTCCAGGTACGACCAACCCAATGATTGCGGTCATCACGCGTTGCGCGATCGTCGCATCCGTTTCTTCGCGAAACTCGAAGCGCGGCACGCTCTCGACGGAACCCACCGACGCCTTCGCGAAGATCATCGGCACGAAGTGCGCGCGCCACTGGCGATGGAAGTCGTCCACCTGCGCGAGAAAGTGGCGATGCCGATCGGTGCCGGTTCCGGCGACGTCGTTGAGCGCGTTCTGCATCAGGATCGCGGGCGACAGAAAGCGCAGCCGATCGATCAGCCGTTGCTGCGCCGCGATGCGCTCTTCGTAGCGCTGCACCACCGGCCGCACCCGTCGCTCCACATCGTCGTTGACCGCCACCCGGAGGATATTGAAGTCGTTCATCGCCTGCGCCGGGTCGCCGGTGGCCAGCTCGGGATGATCGTCGTAATAGCGGGCGAGCGCGGCGGCGCCGGCCTTGTTCGCCTCATCGGACGCGTCGCGCATCGCCTGAACCATCTCGACCCGGGATGGCACCGGATACACCGCCGTCACGATCAAATTGAATACCGACGGTGTCATCACCACCAGCACCAGCCATGCGCTGGCCAGGATGGTGGCGTTGGTGGTCGAATTGCGCCCGAGCGACGTCACCCACGCCGCGAGCGCAAACCAGAACAACCCGTACGCGGCCACCGCCGCCATCCAGAGCAAAAAGCGCGCGAACGCGCCACCGTCCGCCAGCACGCCGGTCAGTATGGACGCGACGGCCGAGAACACGACGACCAGGCCGATCACGATCGAGGCGCGCAGCGCGACCTTCCCGGTGGTCAGCGTGCCGAGCGCGATCGGCTGCGACAACACCATCGGCAGCGTCCCCTGTTCCTTTTCCGCCGAAACCATGTTGTAGGTGACGGCCAGGATCAGCAACGGATAGAGGAAGACGACGACGAAGGCGAGGTCGAAGCGGCCCGCCAGCAGGCGCGCGGGGTTCTCGATTTCCGTGGTCGACACGATGTTTTCGCGCGCGTCGGTAGAGACCTTGAAGTAGTACGGCAACAGATCGCTTTGACCGATCGCCAGCGGCGCCAGCGGCGCCGGCGGCAGCGAGGCATAGCGAGGCCCCAAGCGGCCGGCAAAGACGGACGGGCTGCGCGGATCGGCGAACGGCGAGACCTTGCCGCCGCTCTGCAGGTCTATCAGCTGCGCCGCGATCCGGTCGTAGCGGGCGGCTTCTTCGGCGTGAGCTTCCGCAATCGCGCCGTGTTGGAACCGCGTCCAGCGAACTCCGTTCCACACCCCGTAGCCGATCGAGACGGCAAACGCGGCCGTCACCACCCACACGGTGGCGTCGGCCGACAACACTCGCCATTCGTGGAGGACGATTCGGCGGAGCATCAATCGGCCGTGGCGCCTTTGGCGCTGCTGAACATGACAATCGTCGACGCGACCAGCCAGCCGACGAGCACCGCCAGCGCGATGGCGTGATTCGTCAACACCCACGACGCCGGCGGCGCCGTGTATTCGAATTCCGGCACTTTGGCCCACAGCGTGTGATCGGCGAGGTAGACCTGCCCCTTCTTCTGGTTAGCGGCGATGTCGCCGTTCATCACGCGCTGGATGTCGCGGCGATAGGCTTCGGCCGCGGTGGCAAAGTCGCGGTGCTGCGCGACGTCGGTCCCCGCCAGGCCCATCGACAACGTGCGGACGGCGAGCATCGGCGCCAGCAGGCCGACAAACTGTGTGACCCGGTCCTGTCGCGCGTACTGGGCGAACAGCGCACCATAATGTTTGTCGAACACTTCGTTGCCGTGTTCCTCGCCCTCTTGCATGGAAATCCCGGAGAAGGCGATTGGCAGCGCGTCGACGGTGTTGACCTGGTAGCGATCGAACAACTCGGCGCGCCGGAGATTCAGCCGCCGCTCCATTTCCTTGGCGTCGTTCAAGTCCGCATCGAGCGCCTTCTGAAACTCGATCGCCGAGGGCGTGGGATACAGCCAGGCCGCCAGATCCGACACCGCGCGCGTCGCCACCAGGCTGTTGGCGAACCAGAACGTCAGTAATGTCACCAGCGCGACGCGAGAGGACTTGGCTCGTGCGGAAATGGCCAGCGCCGTCGCGATCACGATCGCAAAATACAGGACGTAGACCACTGCGAGGAGCACGATGCGGGCCGGATCGGCGGCCAGCAGCCCGCCGCTGCTCGACAAGACGAATGCGGCGATCGCCATCACCGCCGCTGGAATCAGCACGATGCCGATGGCCGCGGCGATGCCCGCCGCCTTGCCCAGCGCCAGATCGCGGCGGGACACTCCCGTGGCGAGCAATTGCCGCAGGGTCCCGTGCTCGCGTTCGCCCGCGAACGCGGCAAACGCCATCAGCACGATGAAGAGCGGCAGCAGCACCTGAAGCACTTCGGCGCCGGTCATCTCGCCGAAGCGTTGTACCGCAGTGCGATCCTGCGCCGGCCGAAACTTGAACTCGTTCTGTTTGTGCGCTTCCATCCAGACCGCGACACCGAGGTAGGGATCGACACCGGTGTCGATCATCGCGAGCTGGCTCTTGGGGCTTGAACGCGTACATGCCGTAGTGCGCCGCCGAGTGCGGGTTCTTCTTCTCCTGTCGCAGCCACTGCGCGCGCGTCGCCGCTTGCGCGGCGGTGTGCTGCGCGCTCAGATCGAGATAGCTCTTCCACCCCACCGCCAGTGACAGCAGCGACAGCGCCAGCACCGCGGCCGCCAGCACTCTGAATCGTCCGTCGCGAACGAGCTCGATGAATTCCTTCCGCGCGATTCGGCTAATCATGCATGTGCTCCAGGTAGACCCGCTCGAGATCGGCGTGCGAAAATTCGTCGGTGCCGTGCGTGGCGACCAGCGTGCCGTGCTTCATGATGCCGACGCGCGTGCCGGATTCCTTGGCGCGAAACAGATCGTGCGTCGCCATCAGCACCGCCACCCCGTCGCCGCTCATCTGCTTGAGCAACTCAGAGAACTCGTTCGAGGCTTTGGGGTCGAGGCCGGAGGTGGGCTCGTCGAGGAGCAGCGCCTTGGCGCCTTTTGCCAGCGCGATGGCGATGCCGACTTTCTGGCGCATGCCTTTCGAATAGGTGCCGACCCGCTGATCGCCTGCGGTCGCCGCCAGGCCAACGCGCGCGAAGAATCCCCGCAACTGCTCGCGGGAATAATCGGTGCGGCCCGCCAGGGCGGTGAAATATTCGAGGTTCTCGAGGCCGGTCAGATTGCGATAGAGCATCACCGTCTCGGGAATGTAGGCCACGTATTTCTTCGTCTCAAGCGGTTCCTTGACGACGTCGATGCCGTTGATCAACGCCTGCCCGGACGTCGGATTGACGAAGTTGAGGAAGAGGTTGATGGTGGTGGTCTTACCGGCGCCGTTGGCGCCGAGCAGGCAGAACACTTCGGCGGGCCGAACCTGTAAGGTGAGATCGTCGAGTGCGGTCGTGCCGTTGTATCTCTTCGTCAGCTTGACGGCTTCCAGCATCGCGCCACTATAGGAAGCCCCGCGACGGCGGACCGCCCAAAAGCAATGACTGGAGCGAATCGAGGCATGAGTGGCGCAAAGTCGCCCCCAGTGGTCACAATCGCAGCAGTAGCACCGACAGCAGCACCAGCACCAGGGTGGCGCAGACGGTCCGGAAGACGTTCCATCGGTTCCACCGGCCCTCGAAATCGAGGCGCGCGCGCTGAAGCGTGCCGGGGTTCATGGTGCTGGTATCGAGCCGCTGCAGCTGGTTGTTCATCGGGACGTTGATGCGAATGGTCGGCGCGTGCACACCAAGGACCGCGACGATCACCGCAACAACGACCAGCGCCTGATCGACCCGACCGAGCTGCCACAGCCCAATGATGGCGGCGGCAATCAGCGTCAGCAGGGATCCGACCCACACCAGAAAGAACAGCGGCTGACCTTTCTGGATGACGCGGTCGATGACCTGAAACGAACGGATGAACGCACCGTCATCCAGACTTCTGAGGCCCGGCATCACCACCACCGCAAACGCAAACAGCACGCCCGCCATCAACGAACTGAGCAGTATCGCCAGCACCAGGACCGTCCGAAGCATCGTCATGACCGACTCCAACCCCGGAGTTGACATCCGGGCTCTCCTACGTTATAAACCAATTAGTTAATTAACCTATTGGTTTAATTCATGACCACCGACCCGCTGAGCCAGACCTTCGCCGCCCTTGCCGATCCTACCCGCCGCGCCATCCTGGCGCGGCTGAGCACCGGCGTCTGCTCGGTCTCCGAACTGGCCGAGCCGTTCGAGATGAGCCTGCCGGCGGTGTCGAAGCACGTGCGCGTGCTGGAGCGCGCCGGCCTGATCGGCCGGCATCGCGATGCCCAGTTTCGCCGTTGCCAGATCAACGCCACGCCGCTGAAAGGCGTGGTCGACTGGGCCGAGCACTACCGCCATCTCTGGGAGGGGCGCATGGATCGCCTCGACAGCTACCTGCAACGACTTCAAACCAAGCCAAAGAAGAGAGAGGTTACACGCCATGGTCGCAAGCACCGCAAACAGCGATAGTTTCGTCGTCACCACCCCGTCTGATTCCGAGATCCGCATGACGCGGCTCTTCGCTGCCCCGCGCGCGCTGGTCTTCGAAGCGATGAGCAAGCCGGAGCACGTCAAGCAATGGTGGGGCCGGCTTGGCGAAGGTTATTCGGTGCCGGTCTGCGAGATCGACTTGCGAGTGGGCGGCCGCTGGCGGTTCGTCAATCGCCATCCCAAAGGCGAAGCCGCGTTTCACGGCGAGTACCAGGAGATTCAGCCGCCGGGCCGCATCGTCTTTACCGAGATCTTCGAAGATTTTCCGGATTCGGTCTCAGTGGTCACATGCGTGCTGACCGAGGAGAGCGGCAAGACCCGCATGACGGTGACGGTGGACTACGGATCGAAGGAAGTCCGTGACATCGTGATGTCGACCGGCATGGCGCGCGGCGCGGGGATCAGCTACGACCGGCTGGAAGATTTGCTCGCGACATTGCAGAGCAAGTAGATCAACAGCGGCGGGCGCGGGTGGTAGCATTCAGGATCATCCGCGCCATGCCGCGCTCATTTCCCGGACTGCGCGTCTGGCCGATCGTCGCTCTGCTGGCCTGGCCTGCAGCCCTCGAGGCTCGACAAACGGCGTTACGAGTGGACCTCACCGCCGCCTGGGTAGGATTCGCGGACGACGGGATCGTCAGCGAGGCGCTCGTCGGCGGCGCGGCTCGCTGGCGCCTGACCCGGCGCATCTCTCTCGGCCCCGAAGCCGTCTTCATCCAAGGCGACAACCACAGTCACTTCGTCCTGACCGGCAACCTCACGTTCGACTTCACGCCGGCCGGCGTGGTCCAACCCTTCGTCGTCGTCGGGGCGGGGCTCTTCCAGACGCGCGAGTCGTTCACCGGGGAGAACTTCACGTCAAGCGAAGGCGCCTTCACCGTCGGCGGCGGCGTGCGTGGTCGCATTACCGATCGCGTCAGCGCCGGCGTCGATGCACGAGTGGGCTGGGAACCCCACTTGCGCATCGGCGGCACCGTCGGTATCCGGCTGGGACGCTGACGGCGGCGCGTCGAGCTGATCGCGGACCTCCCATTGGGCCGAGGAGCAGGCTCGACATCTCTACTCAACCGTACCGACCCCTGCCTGAGCGCGTCGCCCATCGCGTCAGTGTTTTTGCGCCGGCGCCAGCAGCACGGCCAGCAGGTTGACGAGATGGCGCGCGCCGGATCGATCCGGATCGAGCGCCGGGTCGTAGACGCTCAACGACAGCCCCAAAGAGCGTGGATCCGACACCAGCGGCTCGAGCATCGTCAGCAATTGCTGAGGCATCAGTCCGCCCGGCTCGGGCGAACCCACGGCAGGCATCGCGCGCGGATCGAGCACGTCGGCATCGACATGAATCCAGAACCCCCGGATGCCATTCGCGGTGATCCGCGACAACGCCAAGCCGGCCACCAGCGACAGCTCGGCCACGCCGTCGACCTCGGATGTCCGCAGGTCGAGGATGGACGCGGACGCCACCGCATCGGCGCCTGGAGCGTGATCATCGCGCCGGCCGATGACGGCGGCCCGCCACGGCTCGACCAGCGGACGCGCGCCGGCGAGATGCGCCAGCGGGCTCGGTCCGCGGCCCACCGCCAGGCCCAATGCCATGCTCGACGCCGACCCGTTCTGTGCGGTTTCCGGCGTGGCAAAATCGGCGTGGGCATCGACGTAGGCAAGACCAACCGGGCCGGCGCGGCGGCGCGCAGCCAACAGGCAGCCCAGCACGATCGAGCAATCGCCGCCCAGCACCAGCGCGAAGTGCCCGTGTACCAGCGCTCTCGATACCCGGTCGCCCAGCAAGCGCGAGTAGGCGAGCACCTCCGGCTCGTTGCGAGCGCGGCCTGTCGGGAGCTCGAAATCGCGGTACGGCGGCGGCGCCACGTCGCCGAGATCCACCGCGCGCAGCCGCGCCGCCAGGCCGCGTTGCCGTAAGACAATCGGCGCGCGGTTCACGTGCCGGACGGCACCGTCTTCGTACGGCCCGAGGCCAATGCTCGACGGCGCCCCGATGATCGCAATCGGTCGAGTCACGATCAGAACCCGGCCGTTGGTCGGAACAACCCGCGCGGCGACGCTGGCGACACCAGCACGATGTTCGAGCCGCTGAGGCCGAACGTCGTGCCCGCGGCGAGCGGCGGCGCCTGCTGCACGGCCTCAAAGTTCACGAGTGCCGATTCGAACTCGAGCGTCGTCCGCAGCAGGTTGACCTGCGCCTCGAGCTGATCGCGCTGCGCCTGGGTAACGAGGAACGTGGTTGACAGGCCGACGTCGAAGCGGCGCTGTTCGGCGTCCAGCCGCTCCTGCGCGAAAGCGGCGCCGGCCCGAGCAGCTTCGACGCGCTCAGCGGTACTGCGCACCTGCCGCCCTGCCCGCCTGACCGTTTCCGCCGCTTCGATGCGCAGGCCCGCGATGCGCTGAGCGGTCTGCCGCCGCTCGACCTGGGTGCGGGCCAGGCTGGCCGCTTCAAAACTGCGACCCAGCGGATAACTCACCGTCAGGCCGAGGCTCCAAGCGGGGTAGTCGTCGGTGAATACCTGCCCGAGCGCGTCCGCGAACCCGCGGTTGCGAGTGCCGACGATCGACCCCGGGAATCCACCGGAGCGCAAGAACTGGGTGCCAGCCAACCCGTTGCCGCGATACGACGTCTCGAGGCGGATGTCGGGCAGCCATTGATTGTCGAGAAACTCGATCGTCTCGCGCTGCTTTTCAAGGTCCTCACCGGCGCGGGCGATGTCGTAGCGCTGGTCGAGCGCTTTGGCCACGGCGGCGTCGATGTCGGGCAACGCGCCGATCACCGACGGTTCCTCTACCGGTTCGATTCGCTGCCGCCAGAACGAGACGTCCTGAGCATCGACGATCAGCCGCCGCAGCGCGTCCTCGGCATCGTCGGCCGCCGTCTGGGCGCGGATCAAGTTCTCACGGCGCTGGGCGATTTCGGCTTCAGCCTGCACCAGATCGAGCGGTGGAATGTGACCGGCATCGACCCGCACTTTGTTCTCGCGCGCCAGCTCGCGCGCAAGATCGAGCGACCGTTGCTGCACATCGATGTTGGCGCGCGTTGCCTTCAACGTCCAATACGACTGCTTGACGGCCGCCACCGTCTGCACCGCGGCTTCGCGGAAGCGCAGATCCGACGTCTTCTCGTCGCGCCTGGCGACGCGGTATTGATGGCGGGCCGAATCGATTTTGCGATCACGCAGCAGCGGTTGCGAGAACGCAAGCTGGAAGCCCGATTGCAGCGTCGGATCGAAGCTGGTGAACGGATTATTCGTGGTGGTGCGCGAGGAGTCCCACGACAGGCTCCAGGTGCCCGAGCCCCACGGCAAACGTTGCCGCACGCCCGTCGACGAGAACCAGTCGTCCACATTCACGCCGCGCTCGCCGAGCAGAAGGTTCTGCGGCGGCGTGATGAGACTGGATCGACCCAGCGTGGTTGAGAACACCGGTGTGAACGCGGTGCGGCTTTCGCCGACGCGAGCGGTCTGCACTTCGGTCTCGAGACGGACGATGGCAAGGTCGGGGTTGTTGGCGAGGGCGCGGCGAACCGCTTCCTCGAGTGTCAGTGCAAGCGTGTCGGTCTGTGCCGCCGCTGCCGTCCCCCAGAAGAGGACGACGGCCGCTGCCGCGAGCCTGCGAATAGTGAGCAAAGTCATGCTGCGGCTCCTTCAGGTTGAGTGGTGGTGATTCGCTCGCGAGCGGGTTCGTCGGCCACGACCGCCGCCCGCTGCCGCGCCAGCAGCATGTAGATCGACGGCAGCACGAACAGCGTGAACAGCGTGCCGATGATCATGCCGCTGACGAGCATGATGCCGATGCTGTTGCGGGCGCCGGCGCCAGGCCCGGTGGCGATCACCAGCGGGAAGTGGCCGACGACCGTCGCGGCGGTGGTCATCAGAATCGGCCGCAGACGCGTGGCCGAAGCTTCGATAATCGCCGCCAGCTTGGCGCGGCCGGTCTCCTGCAGGTGATTGGCGAACTCGACCATCAGGATGCCGTTCTTCGCCACCAGGCCGACGAGCGTGATCAGGCCGACCTGGCTATAGATGTTCAGCGTCGTCAGGCCGAGGAACGAGAACATCAACGCGCCGGCCACGGCCAGCGGCACCGATCCGGCCAGGACGATGAACGGATCGCGGAAGCTCTCGAATTGCGCCGCCAGCACCAGGTAGATCAGGACGGCCGACAGGAGAAACGTGAACAGGAAGTTGCCGCCCTCGGTGCGCAGCTGACGCGACTCACCGGCGTAGTCGAGCGTGAAGCCCGGCGGCAGAATCGTCCGCGCTTCGTTCTCGAGGAAGCCCAGCGCCGTATCGAGCGGCACGGGAGGCGGTATCACGCCCTGGATGCGCACGGCATTGAGCTGTTGGAACTTCTTGAGCTCGCGCGGCTCGGCGGTGGTCTTCAGCGTGGCGAACGTCGACAGCGACACCAGCTTGTCGCCCGATCCGGTGATGTAGATCTGCGACAGTTGATCGGGCGTCAACCGTTCGGCACGCTCCAGCTGCGGGATCACTTTGTAGCTGCGGCCCTGGATGCTGAAGCGGTTGACGTAGTCGCCGCCGAGCAGGATCGACAGGTCACGTCCGGCTTGACCGAGATCCACGCCCTGCGACCGCAGTTTGTCGCGATCGAACACGACCTCGGCCTGCGGCTGGTCGAATTTCAGATCGGCATCCGCGAACATGAACAGCCCGCTCGCGAACGCCTTGCCGACCAGTTGTTTGGCAATCTCCTCGAGCTGCCGGGGCTCGCCGGGCGACGCGATCACGAGATCGACCGGAAAGTCGCCGCCGCCGGGGAGCGCCGGCGGCGTGGTCGGAAACGCACGCACGCCGGCGATCTGTGAGAGCGGCACGGCCACTTCCATCTGCTTCTGCTGCGCGGTCTTGGTGCGCTCGCTCCAGGGCTTCATCACCATGCCGCCGAAGCCGCCGGTCGGGAACGTCAGCTCGAAGGTGCCGGCCATCTCGGGCTGCGCCTTGTAGATGTCGTTGATCTGCTGCGCGAACAGCTTGGTCTGATCGATGGTGGCATTCGGCGCCGCCTGGACGATCGAGAACACGACGCCCTGGTCCTCCGCCGGCGCCAGCTCGCGCTGCGAGAACATGTAGAACGGCACGATCAGCGCCGCCACGATCACCCACAGCGTGAGCACAACCGGCCGGTAGGCCAGCGTGCCGGCGAGCGAGCGCGTGTAAACGCCGCGCACGCTTTCGAAGCGGCGGTTGATCCAGCCGGCGAAGCCCCGTTCGGTATCGCCTGAACGCAGCAGCCTCGACCCCATCATCGGCGACAGCGTCAGCGCGACCACGCCCGACACGATCACCGCGCCGGCGAGCGTGAATGCAAACTCGCGGAACAGCGCTCCGGTCAGGCCGCCCTGGATGCCGATCGGCGCATAGACCGCGGCCAGGGTAATGGTCATGGCGATGATCGGCCCAACCAGCTCCCGTGCCGCATGCATCGCCGCCTCGATCGGGCGTTTGCCGAGATGGAGGTGGCGCTCGATGTTCTCGACCATCACGATCGCATCGTCCACCACCAGGCCGACCGAGAGCACGATGGCGAGCAGGGTCAGCAGGTTCACGGTAAAGCCCGCCACCAGCATCAGGAACACCGCGCCAACGAGTGAAATCGGAATCGCGACCACCGGGATGATCACCGCGCGCACCGAGCCGAGGAACAGGAAGATCACGCCGATGACGATCAGCAGCGTCTCGGTCAGCGTCGTCAGCACTTCGTTGATCGCGTCGCGGATGTAGTCGGTCGAGTCGTAGGGAATGCCCGCCTTCATCCCGGCCGGCAGTTCGGCCGAGATGCCTGGCATCGCCTCGCGCACTTCACGAATCACGTCGAGCGTATTGGCGGTCGGCAGCACCCAGACCCCCATGAATACCGCGGTCTCGCCGTTGAAGCGCACGTCCTCGTCGTAATTCTCGGCGCCGAGCACGACGTCGGCGACATCTCCGAGGCGCACCACCACGCCGTCTTTCTCTTTCACCACCAGCTGGCGGAACTCGTCCGGCGTCCGCAGATCGGTGTTGGCGATCAGGTTGACCGACACCATCGACCCCTTGGTGCGGCCGAGCGCGGAGAGGTAGTTGTTGCGGGCCAGCGCCTCGCGCAGCATGGTCGGCGAGATGCCATGCGCCGCCATCTGATCGGGCTTCAGCCACACCCGCATCGCGAACGTGCGATCGCCGAGAATGTCGGCGCGCTGGACGCCGCTGATCGAACTGAGCCTCGGCTGCACCACGCGGGTCAGGTAGTCGGTGATCTGCGTCTGATCGAGATCGGGCGAGGAGAACCCGAGATACATCGCCGCAAACTGCGTGTCGGCCGTCTCGAGCTGGATGGTGGGCGCCTCGGCTTCAGGCGGCAGGTCGTTGCGCACCTGAGCCACCTTGGCCTGGATCTGCGTCAACGCCGCGTTGGTGTCGTAGTTCAGCTTCAGATGCACGGTGATGGTGCTGAGGCTCTGCGCGCTGGACGACTCCATGTAGTCGATGCCGTCGGCGCTGGCGATGACGCGCTCGAGCGGCGTGGTGATGAAGCCGCGCACCAGGTCGGCGTTGGCGCCGACGTAGACCGTGGCGACGCGAATCACCGCGATGTCGCTGCGCGGATACTGCCGCACGGACAGCGCGCGCACCGACTGCAGCCCCGCGATCAGAATCACGAGGTTGACGACGATGGCGAGAACGGGGCGCCGGATGAAAAGATCGGTGAACTTCATTAGCTGTTGCCAGGTTTCGGCGCCGGGCTGTTGTCCGGCCGCACCGCGTTGTTGATCTGCACCGCCGCGCCGTTACGCAGCTTGAACAAACCGGAGGTCACGACTTCCTCGCCGGGCTTGACGCCAGTGACAATGGCGACCTGGTCTCCGCGAGCCGGTCCCACCTTGACGAGCTGTTGCCGCACTCCTCGGTAGGCCTTGCCGTCTTCGCCCTTCATGTCGCCGACGACGAACACCGAATCACCATAGGGGGCATAGTTGATGGACGAGGCCGGCAGCACGACCACCGTCTGGCTGGCGCCGAGCATGACCTCGGTCTGGACGAACATTCCAGGCCGGAGCTTCCCGTCCGGGTTCGGCAGCGTCGCCTGGACCTGGATGTTGCGCGTCGCCTCGTCGACCAACGAGTCGAGCGCGGTCACGCGGCCCGTCCACCGCGCGCCGCCGACATCGGGCGTCGTCACGCGCACGACGCGGCCGGCCGGCACTTGTCCCACCGACTGCTGTGGCACCCCGAAATTCACGTAGATCGGATTCAGCGATTGCAGCGTCACCAGCGGATCGCCGCCCGCCAGGTACTGGCCCAGGTTGACCTGTCGAAGGCCGAGGACCCCGGAGAACGGCGCGCGTATGGTCTTGCGCTGGATGACCGCGTTGATCTCGCCGATCTGCGCTTCGGTCTGTTGCAGATCCGCTGTGGCGCGATCGAACTCCGCCTTCGAGATCACTTTCTGATTCAACAGTTCCTGCACGCGCGCGAAGGTGGTGCGCGCCAGTTCGCGGCGCGCCTCGATCGCCGCCAGCTGCGCCCGCTCCTGCCGGGTATCGAGGAGAGCGAGGACCTCGCCGGCACGCACCGCGCGGCCCGAGTCGAAGAAGATGCGCTCCACGGTCCCCGGCAGGTCGGCGCTGACCGTGACGCCTTGCACGGCGGCCACGGTGCCGATCGCGCTCAGCGTCAACGGCCACTCTTCCTGTTGGGCGATGACGGTGGTGACGGCCTCAGGTGGCGGCTGAAACGCCGCGCCCTCGGCGATCGCAGTCTGGATCTGCTGAAACTTCACGAAGCCAAGTCCGGCAACGATCAGCAGCGTCGCCGTCAACATTCCGATCATTCGCTTCAACATGTCGCGCCCTTTCCCGATTTACTGCCCGATGTTCACCAGCACGCCTGCGTAGACCCGATGCCCGTAGCGCTCTTCACGTCCGAAGAACGCCGGAGCGTCGTCTTGCGACTGCACCGCGATGAACCGGTAGTCGCCGCGCAGACCCCAGCGGCCGGCGTGCCAGGCGAGGCCGCCGCCGACGTTGCCGGTGAGGAAGGTCTCGGCATCGTGCGACGTCAGCCCGGTCCGATCGAACAGCGTCAGGCCGCCGACACCACCGGTGACGTACGGCACCACAGCAGATCGATTCGGCGCAGAGAGGACGAGGTTGCCGCTGTAGTTCAGCAGGTTCGGCGAGCGGCCATCGAACGTCGACGATCCGAGCTCGATGGTCTGCGACACGCCGATGGCGCCGCTGATTTCACCCTCGACACCGAGGTAGCGGTTGAAGTTCACCGCCAGCGCGCCGCCGAGGTCGTAGTTGCCGAAGCTGCCGGTGTTGGGGTTGTCCTCGGCCTCGGTGAAGAACGTGGCGCCACCGGGGATGAGCGTGATCACGACCCTGCCGGGACCTGGCGCCGCGTCCTGGGCAAAGGCCGGTGTGGCTGCTCCGACCGCCGCCACCGTAAGAAGTACCGCTATGAAACGTTTCATGAAATCCCCTCCTGTGGGTGCTCTTACTTTGGCGGTTGGCGGGCACCGCAAACAATCCGACAGGAGCGTGATCCCGCGATCACGCGCTCGAACGAGGGGCAGTAACGCCTTGCGACCGATCGCCATCTAAGCCTTTTGGACGATGGCGAGATCGGCCATGCGGACGTTCGCGCCGGACGGGGTCCTGCCGGATAATCAGTTGTAGGAGAGGCCGCAATGTCGAAGATCGATCACGGCAGCGCTACAGAAACGTCGTGTGAGTATCGGTTCGATCCGCCGCGGGAAGTCGCGTCGCAGGATCCCGACGTGCTGCGCGCGGCGCTGATTCGCGAATCGATCGAGCGCCGGCGCGCCGAATGCAGCGCCTCGATGCAAACCGAAGTCGTCAAACTCGCGGTCGACCTGCTGGTGCGCGAACCGGACATCGAAGGATTCTTCGGAGGCCTCGCGAAGACAGTGGTCGAGGAAAGCGAGAGCCACGTGTGCGCGGTGTGGCTGCTCGACGACCATCAGACGCAGTGCGAACTGTGGCTCGCCTACGTGAAGGATCGTTTGTACACGCCAGGGAAGGGGCCGGCACTCAAGAGCGCGGAGGAGATGGCCGACAAGATGGCCTTCCTCGAGGCCATGGCCGGCCACCTGTTCACGTTCGCTCCGGGGTGGTCGCAAACGGTCGAGTACCCCGCCAACGACGAACGATTGCCGGCCGCGATCCGTGAGTACGCGGGTAAGATGGACTGGCAGTCGACGGTCGCGACGCCGCTCAAGCTCGGCGCGCGTGTGCTCGGCTGGATGACGGTCTGCAGCCTGAATCGATCCAATCCGGACAGCAACTGGGGACGCGTGATGCTGATCGAAGCCATCGCCAGACAGGCGGCCCTGGCGTTGCATCACAGCCGCGTCGTCGATCACAGCCGGGCCGAAGAGCGCCGCAAGGCCATTCTCGAGGAGCGCAACCGTCTCGCCCGCGACATTCACGACAACTTGGCGCAGGGTTTTGCGGCGATCCTGATGCAGCTGCAGGCGGTGCAGCGTGAAGCCGCGCTGCTGCCGGTGTCGGCGTCGGGCATCGCCACGGCGATCGATCTGGCGCGCACCCACCTGACGGAAGCGCGACGATCGGTGGGCGCGCTCCGGCCGAACGTCGGCAACGGCGACGACCTGGCGACCACGCTGAAACGCATCATCGATCTGAGCCGCCGCACCGCCGACATCGCCATCGATCTGCAGCTCGACGAGCTGCCGCGATTCGGCGACAGCATCGAGCGGGAGATTGCCGCGATTGCCCAGGAGGCGCTCACCAACGCCGTGCGTCACTCCCGCGCCGGCCGAATCACCGTCAAGGCGGCGATGCAATCGGTCGGCTTGCGGCTGTCGGTCGCCGACGACGGCCGCGGCATCCCGCGCGAACCATCATCGACCGGCTTCGGCATGACCAGCATGCAGGAGCGCGCCGAGCGCATCGGCGCGTCGTTGACGATCGTCACCGCGCCGCGAAATGGCACCGAGGTGGTGCTGGCCTGGGACCCGACGACGCTGCCCACCCAGGTCCACGCCATTGCCTGACGTGATGGTCGATAAAGCACGGGTGTTGCTCGTCGACGACCACGCGCTGCTGCGGACCGGGGTCGCCAAGATCATCAACCAGGAGCCGGATCTGCACGTGGTGGCGGAGGCCGAGAACGGCCAGGAGGCGATCTCCGCCTACGAACGGCATCAGCCCGACGTCACGCTGCTCGACCTGCGTATGCCGGTAATGGAAGGCGTCGAAGCGGTCAGGCAAATCCGCGCCCGCGATCCGCGCGCGCTGCTGATCGTGCTCACGACCTACGATCGAGACGACGAAATCTCGCAGGCGTTGAAGGCAGGCGCGAAGGCGTATGTCCTCAAGGACATCGCCGCCGACGAGCTCGTCGACTGCATCCGCAAGGTGCTGGCCGGCAAGACCTACATCGCGCCGGCGGCGGCGGCCAAACTCGCCGAGGGCGTTACCCGGGTGCAGCTGACGCCCCGAGAGATGGCGACGTTGCGACTGCTCGCCGACGGCAAGTCCAACAAGGAGATTGCCAACGCGCTCGACATCAGCGAACGCACCGTCAAGACACACCTCGCCCATCTATTCGAGAAGCTCGGTGTGACCAGCCGGACGGAAGCGATTAAAGTAGCGACGCGCCGGGGGTTGGTGCGGCTGGAATAAGCCCGCGTTTGCACGCCACCTCGACGGCATCGGTCGGCGATGCCGCGCCCATCCGCATGAACAGCGCCGAAAGCTGCCGGTCGATTTCACGTTCCGGCATCCCCGATAGCAGAGCCAGTTGCGCCGCCGATTTTCCCTCGGAGAGTGATTGCAGTGCGGATCGTTCCCAAGGAGTGATATGAAGCAAGACTTCCTCCGTATCCATCTGTCGATCAGGACGGCGAATTATCGACAATGTTCCGTCCTCGGGCCGGGACGGACATTACGCCGTTGCAGCCGAACAGTTGCTTGCACGTCATGCGCGCTCTCTAAGATCTAGAAGCCGCCCGTTAGCGCGCAAGCGAGCGAATCAGAAGCAATCTGGACGCTCGTAGTCCGCCGCTCGTCTGCTGCGAACGCGTCTCACCTTTGGTGAATCGCCGCCGCCTCTTGCATAGTTGTGAGAGGTGAATCTGCTTCTGCTGGTCGCGTCGATCGCCGTCGCCGCCGATCAGCCTCAACCCACGACCGTCACCGAGATGTGGACCGCGTGGTGCGCGCGGTGCCATGCCGAAGACGGCTCCGGCACGATTGCCGAACCCACGGTGATGGTGGAGCCGATGGACTTCACCGACTGCAAGGTCGCTTCACGCGAACCGGACGCCGACTGGGAACGCGCCATCGCCAAGGGCGGCCCCGGCGTCGGGCTCTCGCCGCAGATGCCGGCGTTCGAAGACTCGCTCACCACGGCGCAGATCACCGCGTTCGTGTCGCACATCCGAACGTTCTGCACCGACACCGTGTGGCCAATCGGCAACACGAATTTTCCGCGGCCGCTGATCACCGAGAAGGCGTTTCCCGAAGACGAGTTCGTGATTCGTCCGGCCATTTCGCACTACTCCGAACGCGACGCGCCGAGCATTACCACCGGATCCTTGAAAGCGGTGTACGAGCGGCGTTTCGGCCGGCGCTCGATGTTCGAGATCGAAGTGCCGTTCGTGACCACGAATGCGCTGCTGACGCGGACCGGCGGGCTCGGCGACATCGCACTGGCGGTCAAGCACGCCGTGTTTTCCACCAACCGCCAGATCATCTCGGCTGGTGTGGAGCTGGCGATGCCCACCGGCGATCGGTTCAAAGACCACGGATCCGGCACCGTCGTCTTCGAGCCGTTCATTAGCGCGGGCACGATGGCCGGCAACTGGTATCTTCAGGCGGAGATCAAGGAAGAACTCCCCGTCGATATCCTGCGCGCCCGGCGTCATTTCCTGTACAACGTCTATGCCGGGCGCGATACCAGCGCCGCCCCAAACACCTGGACGATTGGGGTCGAGCTGAACGGCGAGGATCGCGCGGTAGCTGTCACACCGCAGATCAGAAAAGGGTTGACGGGCACCGGCGCTCTCGCCGCATCGGCCGGCGTGATGCTGCCGCTCACGAAACGCGAACTACAGGGAACACGATGGGTCGGATATCTGTTGTGGGAATACCTCGAACCAGTGCGAGCACGACGTTGAAACGCTGCGTGCCTCGTGCCTCGTGCCTCGTGCCGGGGATCGTGTCGCTGACAATTGCCGCCATGACCACTGCGGTCGCAGCGCAGAACGGTTCGATCACAGGAACGATCACCACGACGGCCAAAGGAACCGCGCCGGTTCGCGTGACGATCGATCAAACCGTGTGCGGCGCCGAGCTGCCCGGTGAGGCGATCGTCGTCGACGCGCAGGGCCGGCTCGCCAACGCCGTCGTGATCGTGACCGGCGTGAAGCGCCAGCATCCAACCGAACCGCTGGTCGTCAACGAGCGATGCCGATTCGCGCCGCGCGTGCAGCTGATAGCGCCGAAAGCCACCGTCAAAACGACGAGTAACGATCCGATCCTCCACACCACGAACGCACAGCTCGGAAACGGCCGCTCGCTGTTCAACGTGGCGCTGCCGTTTGCCGGCCGGACGATTAGCAGGACCATCAGCGGAACGGGGAACGTGCGCCTGCACTGCGACACGCATCCGTGGATGCGTGGCTGGATGGTAGTGACGAGTGAAGCGGCTTCCATCAGCGGCGCCGACGGCCGCTTCACGATCGACGACGTGCCGCCCGGCACCTACGAGTTGGGGGTGTGGCACGAAGCGCTGAAGGGCGCGCCCCAGAAAGTGACGGTGTCGGCCGGCAAACCGACAGACGTCACCTTCCAGTTGAAATAACTAGCGGATCGCTCGCAACGTCGCCGCCGTGCGCCAATACCACGTGCCGTCAACGAGCGCCGGCGACGCGAGCGTGCGCTCGCCGAGCTCGTTCACGTGCAACAGCTTGAACGCGCGTCCCGCCTCGACGACGAACGTCTGACCGTCGTCGTTGGTGAAGTACAGCTTGCCGTTGACGTGGACCGGCGACGCCGAGAAGCCTTCGCGAATGGCCACGCCGAGGCGATCCTGATACATCAGCTTCCCTGACGCCGCTTCATACACGGTCAGGATGCTCTGCATGTCGTTGACGAGATACAGCAGATCGTCAACAACGATTCCGGACGGCACGAACGGTGATCCGCGCGGCGAGCTCCACGCCACGTGCGTGGACGTCACATCGCCGCTGCCACCCGGCCGAATCGCGAGCGTCGGGCCGGCGCGGCCTGATGACGCAAACACCAGCCCGTGGCCGACCACCGGCGTGGGAATCACTTCGAACGTCATCCCGCGCACGGTCCAGAGTTCTTTGCCGGTGTCGGGGTCGTAGGCGGCGACGCGGCGCTGGCTATTGACCACGAGCTCGTCGCGCGCGCCGGTGTTGATCACCACCGCGGTTCCCCACCCCACGGTCTCCGAACGCGGCGTGATCCACAGCGGCTTTCCAGTCTTCTTGTCGAACGCGCCGACGAAGGCCGACTGGCCGGGCGCCGGGTTGGCGTCCTGGTAGATGAAGACGCGGTCCTTGTAGAGCACGGGCGAGCCGGCGGGGCCGTGATAGTTGTCGATGACGCCGAACTTGTGGTGCCAGACGATCTTGCCGTTGAAATCGAACGCCACCAGTCCGTGGCGTCCGAACGACGCGTAGATCAATTCGCCGTCGGTGGCCGGCGTCGCCGACGCAAATCCATTCTTGGCATGGTTGTACTCGACGCCGTTCTGCGTGATGAACGTCTCCCACAGTTTCTTGCCGTCGGCGCGCGCGAACGCGAGCATCGACAGCCGCTCGCCGTTGCCATAGCCGGTGGTGAGGAAAATGCGCTCGCCCCAGACGATGGGCGACGAATTGCCGCTGCCAGGCACGGTGGTGTTCCAGACGCTCGTCTTCGGCGTCCACTTGTCGGTGTAGGTCCCTGTCGCGACCATGCCCTGCCCCGACGGCCCGCGCCATCTCGGCCAGTACTTCGCGCCCTCACCCACCACCTCGACCATCCGGACGTCTTCGGTGCCTCGTGCCTCGTGCGTGGTGGTGCCCCGTGGCTCGTGCCTCGTGCCTCGTGCGGCGACCACTGCAGAGGCTGCGAGAACCAGCAAACCAAGCGATAGCGCGCGTTTCATGAGCCGATCCTATAATGCTCTTTTCCAATGGGATGGCAGGTGTGACCAGACGAATACTTTTGTTTTCTTCGCTTTCGGCGGCCCTCGTGTGCTGGTCCGCATTTAGCGAGGCACAGCAGCCGGCCCCGAATGCTCAAGAGCGTTCGTTTCTGAGCCGCATCCGCCGTCTTACGGTTGAAGGCCGGCGCGCCGGCGAAGGCTACTGGTCCCCGGATGGCAAGCGCCTGGTCTTTCAGAGCGAGCGCGAGCCGGGCAATCCCTTCTATCAGATCTACGCGCTCGACCTGTCGAGCGGCGAGACGAAACGGATCTCGCCCGGGATGGGCAAGACTACGTGCGCGTTCTTCCGGCCGAACAGCAGCGAGATCATGTTCGCGTCCACGCACCTCGATCCGAAGTCGAAGCATTACCAGGACGAGGAGCTCGCGTTTCGCGCGTCGGGCAAGGAGCGCCGCTACGCGTGGGATTACGACCCGGAGATGGACATCTTCACCTTCGACGAGAAGACCGGAGCCACGAGGCGCCTGACAACGGCGAAGGGCTACGACGCCGAAGGCGGCTACTCACCCGACGGGCAGTGGATTGTGTTCTCGTCGATGCGCGACGCCTACAACCGCAAGCTGTCGGCCGGCGAGGAAAAGCAACTGCAGGTCGATCCGTCGTTCTACGCTGAGGTCTACATCATGAAGGCCGACGGCTCGGAGCAGAAGCGTCTGACGACCGAGCCCGGCTACGACGGCGGCACGTTCTTCACGAAGGACGGACGCATCGTGTGGCGGCACTTCGACGAAAACGGTTTGATCGCCAACGTGTGGACGATGAAGCCGGACGGGACCGACAAGAAGCAGATCACGGACTTCGGTTCGATGAGCTGGGCGCCGTACGAGCATCCCTCCGGCGAGTATTTCCTGTTCGCGACCAACAAGCTCGGCTTCGAAAACTTCGAGGTCTTCATGGTCGACAAGGCGGGGCTGAAGGAGCCGGTTCGCATTACCTATTCCGACGGCTTCGATGGCCTGCCGGTGCCGTCGCCCGACGGCACGCAGATCGCGTTCACGTCGAGCCGCGCCGGCGGACAAGGTGCGGCAGGACAGATCTACCTCGCAGAATGGAATCATCAAGCGGCGATGGCCGCCTTGAAGGCCGCAGGCCCGCGACAATCTCCAGCCAAGAAGTAGGACTTATGCGCAAAAGTATTTTCCCTGGCACGAGGCACGAGGCACGAGGCACGGCGGGCGCGATTGCCGTTCTGGCGTTACTGGCCGGCGTTTTCGCGGATGCACAAACGCCCGCGGCGCAATCGCAGACTCGGCCGCATGTGGAGACCCTGGCGGCGCCGAAGATGGAAGGACGGCTCACGGGAACAGCCGGTGAGAAACTTGCTGCGGACTATCTCATCGCCGAGCTGAAGAAGATCGGCGCGAAGCCGCTGCCCGGCGCCACCGACTTCCGCATGCCGTTCACGTTCACGGCGGGATCGAAGGACGGCGGCTCGCGAATCTCCTACACCGGCGGGCAGGACTGGAATCTTGCCGGAGGCGCCAGCATCTCGGCACTGTCGTTTTCCGATAGCGGTCAGACGAGCGGAGACGTGGTGTTCGCCGGCTACGGATTGGTGGTTCCCGACTCGCAGAATTTTGGCTACGACAGCTACGCCGGCCTCAGCGTGAAGGACAAGGTTGTCGTCGTGCTTCGCTATTTTCCTGAGGACGCCGATCAGAAAACCCGCGGCATTCTGGCGCGGTACGCCGATCTCCGCTACAAGGCGCAGGCGGCGCGGCAGCGCGGCGCGAAAGGCATGATCGTGGTCACGGGTCCGCGCTCGCCGAACGCCGGCGGCGTGGTGCCGATGAGTTTCGACACGGCAATCGCCGGCTCGGGCATCGTGGCCGTCAGCGTCAGCGGCGATGCGGCGGCGCCGATCTTTGCGGCGGCGAAGAAAGATCTCACTGCCGTTCAAAAGGAACTCGACAGCGGCAACCCCCACGTGACCGGATTCGCGATTCCCGGCATCCAGGCAACCATCGACGCGAAGATCGTTCGCGAACAGCAGACCGGCCACAACGTGGTGGCCTATTTGCCAGCCAGCGGATCAACCGCCGGTGTGAGCAAGCCGTGGGTGGCGATCGGCGCGCATTACGATCATCTCGGCCGCGGCGGCGCCGGCAATTCGCTCGCCGACAAGAGCCAGGCCAACCAGATTCATCATGGCGCCGACGACAACGCGTCCGGCACCGCGGCGGTGCTCGAAATCGGCGAGGCGCTGAGCAAGCAGCCGCGCAAGCGCAATCTGTTGCTGGCCTTCTGGTCGGGCGAAGAGCTTGGTCTGCTGGGATCGAATGCGTTCGTCAACAAGCCGCCGGTGGCGAACGATCAACTCGCCGCCTACCTGAACTTCGACATGGTCGGCCGCGTCAGCGACAACAAGCTCACGGTGCAGGCCACCGGCACGAGCGCGATGTGGCCGAAGCTGCTCGAGCAGGCGAACGTCGCCGCCGGCTTTGATCTCACCCTCCAGGAAGATCCGTATCAACCCACCGACGTCAGCAGCTTCAACAGCGTCAGCGTCCCGTCGCTGGCGTTTTTCACCGGCGCGCATCAGGAGTACCACAGGCCGAGCGACACCGCCGATCGGATCAACTACGAGGACCTCGATCGCGTCGTGGGATTCGCGGCGTCGATCGCGCGGCGCCTGATGGAGACCAGCGACGTGCCACAATTCACGAAGGTCGAACAGAAGATGGACACCGGCGGGCGCACCGGCCTGCGGCTGTTCACGGGGACGATCCCCGACTACGCCACCGATGTGAAAGGGCTCCTGCTGGGCGGCGTGATTGGCGGCGGTCCCGCCGAGCAGGCCGGCCTGCAGAAGGGTGACGTGATCGTCGAGATCGCCGGGCAATCGATCACCAACATCTACGATTACACCTACGCGCTGGAGTTGCTGAAGATCGGGCAGCCCGCGAAGGTGGTCTACATGCGCGGCGGCGAGAAGCGCGAGACGACGCTGACGCCGTCGGCGCGAAAGTAAGACGTTATGGGGAGTTCGTTCGCGTCGGCTGGGTGAAAGACTTCGAGCGGGAGCGCGGCACGATGGTGGTGGTCAACGGCCGCCACGTGGCGCTGTTCCGCATCGGCGACCAGTTCCACGCCATCGATAACCTGTGCCTGCACCAGGCCGGCCCGCTGTGCGAGGGCGTGATCGCGAACGAGATCGTGACCTGCCCGTGGCATCGCTGGTCGTACGAGCTCAGGACCGGCACCCTCGTGCAGGATCCTCGGGTCGGCGTGTCGCGCCACGATGTTCGCATCGACGGCGATGAAGTGTCGGTGCGGCTGGCGGATTGACTGATCGCCCCCGGCCCGATACTGTTGACGTTTCCGGAGGCAATCCAACATGGCAAGACTGTTTGCGACGCTGTTTGCCGTCGTGTTCGTGACCGCTGCGCTGTCGGCGCAGGCCAGCATTGCGGGCGATTGGGAGTTGAGCATCAACGGCCCTGAGGGCGCGATCAACGCCACCGCCACGCTGAAGCAGGACGGCGAGAAGGTCACCGGGTCCATCACCAGCCCGCAGGGCACCGTGGAATTGGCGGGCACCTACAAGGCCAAGAAGGTCGAGCTGGCATTCCAGATTCAGAGCCCGAACGGCCCGCTCGACATCAAGGTCAATGGCGATGTCGACGGCTCCGACATGAAAGGCATCATCGACTTCGGCATGGGCATGGCGGACTTTACGGCCAAGAAGAAGTAATGAAGTTAAGAGTTAAGAGTTAAGAGACTTAGTAGGCAACGAGGTTCTTCGCGGCGGCGAGCGTTTCCGCTTCACTGACGAGGAACACTTCTTCGAGCGACGGCGAGTACGGCACCGGCGTATCCAGTGCGCCCAGCACGCGCACTGGAGCGTCGAGCGCCTCGAAGGCCTCTTCCTGAATCAGCGCGGCCACGCTCTCCCCGATGCCGCCGGTGCGCGAATCCTCGTGCACGATCAGCACCCGATTGCAGTGACGCGCCACGGCGAGGACCGCCTCTTTGTCGAGCGGCGACAGCGATCGGAGATCGAGCACGGCGGCTTCGATGCCGTCGCCCGACAACCGCTCGGCCACGCGCATGCAGTGATGCACGTAGGCGCCGTAGGAAATCATCGCCAGATCCGACCCGGCCCGCCGCAGCGCGGCCTTGCCGATCGGCGCCGGCGCCGGGGCTTCCTTCGGCAGCAATTGTTTGACGCGCGGATCGCGATAGAGCGCGATGTGCTCGTAGTACAGCACCGGATCAGGATCGGCCACGGCGGCGGCCATCAAGGCACGCGCATCCTCGGGCGTGGAGGGCACCACAATCTTGAGGCCGGGCGCACGGTAGAACCAGGGTTCCGTGTTCTGGCTGTGGAACGGCCCGGCGTGGCGCAAGCCTCCCCACGGCATGCGCACCACCATCGGCACCTCGCCGCCCCACCGATAACGGATCTTCGCGGCGTTGTTGACGAGTTGATTGAATCCGGTGGCGACGAAATCGTTGAACTGCATTTCGCCGATCGGACGGAGTCCGGCAAGGGCCGCACCGACACACACGCCCAACACGGCGCTTTCCGCCAAGGGGGAATTGCGGATGCGATCGCCATGCTCTTTCAACAACGGCCGCAGCAGCAGGAACGCATTGCCGTACTCACCGCCAACGTCCTGGCCGTAGACGAACACGCGCGGGTCGGCGTGCAGGGCATCGCCCACGCCCATCATGACGGCATCCAGGAACGTGTTGCCCGTCTTGTCGAACGGCAGTCCCGGATCGAGCGGCGGCAAATCGGCGGTGACCGGCTGCGCCAGCCGGTGGGACGGCTCGAGAACGTCCACCCGCGTGCGCGGCGCTTCGTCCTTGAAAACGCCGGCGCCGGCGTTCTCCGATTTCGGCCACGGCTCCTGGATGATCACCTGCGCCTGGCGGTCGACCAGCTCGTCGGCCCACTTCTTCAATTCGTCGAGATGGCCCGTGGCAATCACGCCGTCCTCTTCGAGACGGCGCGCGTACATCGGAATGGGATCGCGCTTCGACCAGAACTCGTAGAGTTCACTGTTGGCGTAGCCGCCGTCGTGCAGCTCGTGATACTCCCACGATGGCGGCTGATCCTTGCCGAGGTACAGCATGTCGTCGTGATGGGCGTGCCCGCACATGCGCATGGCGATGATCTCAATCAGCGTCGGCCCTTCGCCCGCGCGGGCGCGCTCGGCGGCCCAGGTGAAGGCCGCCGCCACTTCATCGGGATCGGTGCCGTCGATCGTCACGCCTGGAATCCCGTACCCCGCTGCCTTGTCGGCAAACACGCGCGTAGCCGAGTTCTCGCGCACCGGGGTCGACAACGCGGTCTGGTTGTTCTGCAGACAGAAGATCGCGGGCAGCTTCGCGGCGGCGCAGGCATTGATCGCCTCATGCCATTCGCCGAGCGACGATCCGCCCTCGCCGATGAACGACAGCGCCACGCGATCGCCGCCTTGCAGCGAGAACGCCATCGCCATGCCCGCCATCGACAGCGTGCCGATCGCCAATGGCGCGGTGGCCGGCAATACGCCCCACGCGAAGTCGCCGGTGTGCAGGTCTTTGCCCCACATCGGCGGGCCGTCCTTGCCCATCTGCACGCGCAGCACGCGCGCCACCGCTTCCTCGTCGTGCTTCATCGCCAGCGTCATGCCGAGGTCGCGAATCACCGGCGCCATCATGTCGCCGGCCCACGTCCCGTCGGGCTGGCGATACGCGGGACCGCGCTTCAAGCGAATGGCGCCGGCGTAGATGGCTTCCTGTCCG
>Ga0187893_10003687_pt1 | contig 30454 bp, 28 predicted proteins | sample MA1701074metaG_FD_139574 | JGI IMG/M metagenome (GOLD analysis project Ga0187893, IMG submission 139574) | White microbial mat communities from a basaltic lava cave in the Kipuka Kanohina Cave System on the Island of Hawaii, USA - MA170107-4 metaG ...
CGTTGCGGAAGCATCGATTTTGCTGAGTTTGAATTCAAATCGTTTTTTCTCCTTATTGGACCTAACTGTAGGAATTTCAACAGCCTACGGCGAACAAACTAACAAACGTTGGGACAGTAGTGAATGACCAATGATAAATGATAAATGACCCAGGGCCTGGCCTCACTTGCTACTCCGCCGTAATATCCGTCGAAGCCACCCTGAGAACCACCTCAGGGCGGTGCGAAAAAAACCGTGACTGGGTGGCGACTCGCCTGCGGGTGTACGGGCTTCGGCTTCGAGGGCAGTGAAAAACTGAGTAGCCATCATTTTTGCGGAGGCTTGAATCATTCGCTGACCCACACTTGCGATTGTGCCACCCACCTGCACGTCTCCAGTGTAATGAATAACGGTTTCGTCTCCGCGCTCTTCCAAGTTCAGATCGCCGGAACCTTTCAAAAAACCTGGCGTGCCTTTGCCTTCAACTACAAGTCGATAGTGTTCAGGGGCCCTGACGTCCTCGAGCTTCACAGTGCCATTAAATATGCCCTTGATTGATCCGACTCCGGTGCGGAGAGTCGCGGCGTAAGCATTCGGCTCTGTCGCCTCGAGTTTTTCGCAGCCGGGAATGCAGCGGCGCAGTACTTCAGGATCGGTTAAGGACGCAAAGACTCGCTGGCGCTGCGCATTGATTTCGTGTGTACCCTCGAGCTTCATTGCTGATTATTGCCCTAGTAGCAGGCCAAAATACACGAACACAATTCTGTTTGAACGCTTTATTCGAGCTAACAGTAATTTGACTAAGGTCTGTTGCTGGCTCGCTGCAGGGCGCGCTGAGTGTGAATCTTAGCCAGCTGGACGCGATAATCGGCCGAGGCGTAAAGGTCAGAATTTGCCTCAATCGAGTCGCAGGCATGCGCGGCGGCATTGGCAATTGTTTGGGCGTCGAGTTTCTGTCCACGAAGCGCTGCCTCAACCGCTGTGGCCCGGTAAGCCTTGGCAGTCACACCGGTTACGCCGATGCTCGCGCTCTCGCAAACGGAATCAGCGGTCAGGTTCAGGCTAACGGCTATGCCTATCACAGCGAACCCGGACGCCGGATGAGGCACCTTTTGATACGCCTGGGCTGTCGCACTCTTAGGTTTTTCAAACCGAATTTCACGGATAATTTCGCCTGGTTCAAGCGCCGTAGTCAGCAAATCAACGAAGAAGTTGTCCACGTTTATTGTTCGTTCACCTTTTGAGCCCACGGCTACGATTTCGGCGCGCAGAGCAATGGCGGCGGCCGGCCAATCAGCGGCTGGGTCTGCATGAGCCAGACTCCCGCCAATGGTTCCTTTATTACGCACTTGCACGTCACCGATCGTGGCGGCACATTCCGCCAGGAGTGGGCAATGTTTTTTAAGCGTATCTGATGATTCGAGCTCGTAGTGAGTGGTCATGGCCCCGACCAGAATCTTGTTGCCTTCTTCGCGAATGTAGGCGAGGTCTTTGATGTGGCCGATATCGATTAGCAGTTGTGGTTGAGCCAGCCGCAATTTCATTGCTGGAATCAGGCTGTGACCTCCGGCAAGCAGCTTGGCGTCATCCGGGTGAGCAGCCAGCAGTTTCACTGCATCGGCAATCGTGTTTGGCCTCTCGTAATCAAATTGTGCGGGAATCATCTCTTCTCCTTATTTCACGGCATTCCAAATCGTCTCTGGTTTCAATGGCATATCCAGATGTTTGACGCCAAAAGGGGAGAGGGCGTCGATGATCGCCCCTACGATAGCGGGTGTGGCCCCAATCGTTCCGGCTTCACCAACACCTTTCACTCCCAGGGGATTTACCGGAGAGGGTGTTTCCGTTCGATCCAACTCGAACCACGGAACATGGCCAGCGCGCGGCAGCGCGTAATCCATTAAGGTACCGGTAACCAATTGGCCAGAGTCATCGTAGACCACTTCTTCAAACATTGCCTGACCAATTGACTGGACAATGCCGCCGTGAATCTGACCTTCAACCAACATCGGATTTATTACCTTGCCACAATCATCAACCGCTACATACTTCAGGAATTTCACGTCTCCGGTGTCCCGATCGACTTCGACCACACAGATGTGCGTACCAAACGGAAAGGTGAAATTCTTGGGCTCAAAGAAATAGGTGGCTGACAACCCCGGCTCCGTATCGGGTGGGAGCTCCTTGGCGAGGTGAGCAGCCAGCGCCACCTCCTGAATGGTGACAGTTGTTTTGCCGTCTGTTTGCGGTTCCGGTAACGCCGCTGCCGGCGCCTCGCCGACTGGCACAACCGGTTCAGAGGATTCGCCAGCGGCTGCCGCTTTGGCTGCCGGCAAGGAATAGCGGCCCCCTTCAAACTTCATCCGCGTTGCATCAGTCTGCAATAGATGGGCGGCAATCTTATTTGCCTTCTCTTTGAGTCTTTGGATTGCGACAAAAACGGCGGTACCGCCCACGGCTGTCGCGCGACTGCCGAAGGTGCCAATTCCGTACTGTACAATTCCTGTATCACCGTGAAGCACCGTCACGTCATTAATGTCCACGCCTAATTCGTCGGCGGCAATTTGCGCAAAGGAAGTTTCCTGACCCTGACCGTGTGGTGAAGCTCCGGTCAGGATTGTTACTTTTCCGGTCGGCTCGATGCGCACGGTTGCAGATTCCCAGCCGCCGGCGGGCATGGCCTGCGAGGGGCCCAGGGCACAAATCTCAACGTAGGTCGACACGCCGATGCCAATCAGGCGGCCCTGGGCACGCGCGCGTTTCTGCTCTTCGCGCAATTCTCGATAACCGGCCAATTGCTGCGCTTTGTCCAAGGCAGCGCTGTAATCACCGCTGTCATAGTCGAGACCGGTAGCTGTGTGGAAGGGAAATTCGTTTTGGCCGGGAAAATTCTTGCGCCGAACGTCAGCCGGATCAATCCCCAACTCAACTGCAACCAGGTCCATGGCCCGTTCCACGATGTAGGTTGCTTCGGGTCTGCCGGCGCCCCGATAGGCGTCGGTGGCCATCTTGTTGGTAAAGCACCCGGTGATGTTTATCTGGATGGCCGGAATCTTGTAGGCACCTGAAAGCATCAGGCCCGTGAGTGTTGGAATTGCCGGGGTAAGCAGCTGGTGATAAGCGCCAAGATCTGCAAAGACATTATAGCGAAGACCCGTAATCGTCCCGTCGTTTTTGCATCCGATTTCTATATAGCCGACCTGGCCACGCCCATGAATCGTAGCCTGCATATTCTCGCGCCGGGTCTCGATCCATTTGACAGGTTTCGCCAGCTGTATCGAAATCCAGCCGAGCAAAGCTTCTTCTCCATAGACATTGAGTTTAGAGCCAAAACCTCCGCCAACTTCCGGAGTGATAACGCGCAGTTTGTTTTCCGGAATCCCGATCATCAGCGCAAGTTGAGTCCGCAGGAGGTGTGGAATCTGGGTTGAGGACCAAATGGTCAATTCCTCTTCACCTGGAAAGTAGCGAGCGAGGACTCCCCTTGGCTCCATGGCAATGGGCGCTAGCCGTTGATGAACGACGCGTTGTTCCACGACTCGATCTGCACTCTTGAGTGCCGCCTCAATATCACCTTCACCAGCGGTCAATTTGTAGGCGATGTTGTCGCCGAACTGTTCGTGGATTGTTGGCCCGCCTTTAGCTGCTTCTTCCACATCGACCACTACTGGAAGATCTTCGTAGTCGACCATCACCAGATCTACGGCATCCCGCGCAGCGTAGCTGTTGGTGGCAACCACCGCGGCGATGGGTTGGCCCACAAACAAGACTTTGTCTTTAGCGAGTACTCGATAATCGGGCACCTTCAGTTCGGGCAAAGCGCTGGCGCAAGGTACTGGTCCCAGCTTGTCGGCGACTTCGGCTCCAGTATAGATAGCAACCACACCGGGTGCCTTGAGCGCTTCGGAGGTATCGATCGAATTGATGCGGGCGTGTGCGTAGACTGAGCGCACAAACGAGACGTGAAGCGTGTCGGGAAGGCGTATATCGTCCACATAGTGAGCCAGGCCCTTAATCAAACGAGGGTCTTCCGTGCGTTTAACTCGCTTTCCAACATAAGTATCTGGCATAAATCCTCTTTAATTAGGTCTTTGGTCTTGGGACTTTGGTCTTTGGTCTTGGGTCTTTGGCCTTTGATCTGTGGTCATCTGCGCCACCTGCGCCTGCCGTCTGCGCCTGCCGCCTGCGCCTGCCGCCGGGTCCTGTCACCTACGACGCTGCCGCCTTCTTCGCGGCGTATTCGACGGCTTCCACAATGTGCTGGTATCCGGTACAGCGACAAAGATTGCCCTCCAGTCCGTGACGGATCTCTTCCCTGGTTGGTTTTGAGTTGCGATCCAAAATTTGTGCCGCCGCGACAATCATGCCTGGGGTGCAGTAGCCACACTGTAGACCGTGGCACTCCCAGAACCCTTGCTGAACCGGATGCAATTCTCCGTTGCTTGCCAAACCTTCAATGGTTGTGACTTTGGCGCCATCGGCCTGAACCGCGAACATAGTGCAAGACTTGACTGCCTGTCCGTCGAGCATCACGGTGCATGCGCCGCAAAGAGAAGTCTCACAACCGACGTGTGTGCCAGTCAGCCCGAGAACATCCCGAAGAAAATGGACCAGGAGGAGACGAGGCTCAACTTCGTGGGTGTAATTGACGCCGTTGACACTGACGGTGACAGCCCGTTTCATAAGCTACCTCACTTTTAGCTATCGGTTTGGAAGGGCGAAAATGTTTGAGCAGTTTCTATGCCACTTCGAAGCGAATGTCAATGTCCCCAGGTGGTTTTCAACGCGATGATGCCACGGGCTTGCCCCGTGGAGTTTCACGCTCGCCACTAATTACGAAAGCTGATCAGGTATCCGAAACCACGGAACAGACCATCGGGCATCAACCCCATTAGTTAGGAGCGCGAAACTCCACGGGCCAAGCCCGTGGCATCTTCCGTTTGGCGATTGAGCTTTTTGAGTAGTGGCGAGCGTGAAACTCCACGGGGCAAGCCCGTGGCATCTTCGCTTTGGTTTGACCTTTTTGAGTAGTGGCGAGCGTGAGACTCCCCGGGGCAAGCCCGTGGCATCTTCCGAGTGGCAGTCGACCTTTTTGAGTAGGTAGGAGCGTGAGACTCCACGGGGCAAGCCCGTGGCATCTGCCTCAAAAATCTGTAGGGGCGGCCCTTCCAAGAAACCACCACGGCTAATTGGGGGTACATTTAGTGTAGTTTCGTGTGTAATTTCGTGTGATGCGCGTGGATAGTACGTTTGAGTCGCAAAAGAACGATCCACGCGCATCACACGAAACCGAACCGACGTGCAATCAGGTGGTTGTTTGGAAGGGCCGCCCTTCGCCTTCGAAGGCTCGATTTTCCGGTTATTGAATGTGTTGCAACCAGGGGCGGCCACGGAGGGCCGCCCCTACAGATTTTTCTAAACTGTTGCTTTATGGATTCGTCGCTTCAAGCGATGGATAGTTCTTCGCACAACTTTGAGTTGCTGGTGATCGTGAGCCGCTAAGGCTGCCGCCCGCTTCTCCTTCAGCGCCCGGATCTGGGATTTGATCGCGGCTTTGTCAACCCCGACTACCTCGTGATGTTCGTGTTGGATTCCCAGAGCCTTGGAGATCGCAACTATCAAGTGTTCCTTATTGAGCTGTGTGTAGCCCTGGACAGCTTCGTGTTCGATGCCTTTGGCGATCTCCCTCAGGTCGGCAACCGTCATATGTTTCAATTTTTCTAACGTGTATTCCATTTATTAGACCCTCTCGTTTGTGATTTCCCGGCAACCAAGGTTTCTTCAAATTGACTCGCCCAGAATCTGCTTCAAATGATGTCGTAAATGCTCGACATAGTCGCGCATAAAATAGTCAAGTGTGACCGGCTCAGTGGCGGAAACTGTCTGAAAAGCTATCCGGTCGAGATTGTGCTTTGTTCGCAGTAGTAACCGCGCACTCTCCGGTGCCCTGGCCATCAAGTGGGATAAGTGCAAATTGTAATGCTTCCAAAGCGAGATCAACTGGCCCCAGGGCTCGCTTTCGTACTGCTGCACAATCACCCACTTGTCCTGTTCATAGCCTTCGAAAACCAGATCCGGCGTTAATTGGGCACGGACAAAGCGAAGATGATTGTTTGCAGCCGAGTCGATCAGGTGGCCCAGGACCTGCTTGGCAGACCACTTTCCCTCGCGCAATGGGACGGAGCTGTCTTCCTCCGAAATTTGTTCCAGACGGCGGGCAGCTGTTTCCACCGTCGTGCGGAACTTGTTGACAAAAGCTTGCGTTTCTGAAGACGCCATTTTAAGTTATTCGGCCCAATACTTTAGCAGCCCAATCCGATGACCACCAAGTCTCATCGCCTAAGGAACAGAACAGTTCTCAAGGTCCTGCTGGTCGCTATTCTCGCGCTGGTAGTTTGGGTTGCCTACGATCTTTTTCTGCCACGTACGACGAAGTTGCGAGAATTCAATCCCGACGAAGTGGCCCGTCTCGAAACTGCCATGTGGCGTTCCTATTACGACAGGCGTCGAGTTCGTCTATTTTTGGAGCTCGCGGAACTGCTGCGCACTCAATATCGAATGCCTCTGATCAGATCGAATCTGGTTGCTTTTTACGCTGCCAAAGCAGCATTTGTTTTCAAGGAAGGGAAGCAACGCTCCGATTACGAGAAGGCCTTACCGGACCTGGTTAATTTCTATGAATCGATTAGGGAGATGAGTGATACCGCGTTCGATGTGCAGCGGGCAGCGCGGCTAGAGCTTGAATGGTGGATAATCCATCGCGAACGCGCCAAACATGTGCCGGTCGATCTCGAGAAGGCACTGGCCGAGCTTCAGGCCGAGATTTACAGACTTCCCATCGATCGGTTCTTCGAACACGGCCGCAAACGCGCCGAAGCCATGACAATCCGAGACACAAAGGCTGAGGCCGGCGGGGTCGACGAGGACGATTGGAGAAAAATCGATTTGCTGCTCCACGAGTCGTGGCATTCGCTTCATCGCGCCGTGAAGCTGTAAGAAGATTAGCCGCAGGTTAATGCAGAAAAACGCAGATCAGAAAAAGAGATACCAAAAAGAGATAACAAAAGAGATAAGAAGAGACGCCTATTTTCTCTTATTTTCTGATCTGCGTTTTTCTGCGTTAATCTGCGGCTAAAATTTTAATCTGCGGCTGAATTTCGATCAATGCCGTAGATGAGAACTTCAGTGCCCATCAGCTCGGTCTTTCCTTCAACCTTTTCACCCAATCTCTCAGCGACGCGAATCGAAGCTTTGTTCTCCGGATGTATCAAACTGATAACATGCGGGCGATCCAACTCTTTAAAACCATACTCCAAAGCGCGGCGAGCTCCTTCCGTCGCGTAGCCCCGGCCCCAGAACTCTCTCGAGAGTGTCCAACCGAGTTCGAAGCCCGGCCACCCTGCCGGATTGAGAAAACCGATTCTACCTGCAAGCTTGCCCGTCGCTTTCTCCTCAACCGCCCAGTGGCCGTAACCGAGTAGCTGCCAGTGTCCCAGGATGAAAGCCATATGGCGCCAGGCTTCCAGGCGGTTAAAAGGCTTACCTCCCAGGAACCGCATCACTTCCTGATCGGCGCAGATCCTCGCGTAGGCCTCGAAATCGCTGGCTCGAAACATCCGCAATTTCAGGCGTTCAGTTTCAAGTACAATTTCGTTCATGTTTTAAACTGGGACTTTTAGCCGCGTTAAATCGCAGCTCACTGCATTAAGGCTACATGGAAAGCGAAAAGTTGCGCAGTCATGATCTTCTCGCGCACCGCGTCATCCTCTTCCATGATTTTTCGTGCCTCTGCCTCGGAATCGACTTTTAGAATCACGACCCCGAATTGGGAAGGATCTGAATCGTTCAAGGTTTTGCCGGCCAAAATCACCTTACCGTCTTTAAGCAGTTGCTGCAGCCGGCGAAAGTGCGCGCCCACGATACGCCCATCCTGTTCAGTCCAGTTCTTCTCATCCAGCAGGCGCGGAACCAGCTTCAAGACATAGATAAACTGCTTTTGTTTCTTTTCCTCTTTCTTTTGCATCTCTTGGGAAAAGGTACCGCCCCATGCAAAGAGGACTAGCATCAAAATAGCACCGATCTTGTTCATAGTTAATTTACCAATCCTACCAGCGACGATGCGAATCTCGTCCAGGCGTCCGTTGTCGCCAGTAACATGCGCAAGGGTTGAGAGGCAATAATGAACAAAGTGCCCCAGATAAATACCGGGTGCAACCGCCGCTGCCTCAAGGTATCACCGGCCACAAAGGCCAGGATGCAAAGATTTGTGAGGCCGAAAAAGGCAAGAGGCCCATTGGCCTCAATAAACCTAAAAGGAATGCGCGCAATGGCAGCGACCAGCAGGCTTAAGGAAGCAAGCAGCATCAGCCGCTTGTGAACTTCTAAGCGCCGGCGATAGTACAGTGCCAAACCAATCAGAATTGCAAAGACCAACATGTCTCCCAGTGGGATAACCAGAAACACCAGAGGCGGAGGTCCGGGAGAAGAACCGCGAGCGGCTGCAAAGATCGCAGTCAAGATACCAACGATAACGACCAGCGCTGCTAACCCGCCGCCAACGAGACCCAGGCGCTGGTGAATTCTAGTGCGCCGTCGAGCCACCAGCCCTACCTGGGTGACGAAAAGCAGCACCCAGGCTGTCATTACCAGGCCGTGAACATGGACCAGCAGGCTGGGTAGCGGCGGGCCATCGAACCATCCCTTCAGATAGTAGGTGCGGGCAAAACCCGCAAAAACTATCAGGGGAATAAGAACTGCGACCCAGATATATAGTCGATGATCCCTAATCGGACGTTGCAAGTTTTGGGTTAAAGCCATAGGAGTCCTTGTAAAGCGCGGCTCCGGCAATAGTAGCAAGGATCGAGGTAATTAGTTGAAAATTCGAATCCTGAATTAGATTTCCTGTTCTCCGCGATAAGGTAACATAGTCACCTCGCTTAACAGCCGGCCCATCTTGCGATGGTCGATGTATACTTTGGCCGGACTGTTCAGCAAGTGCTTGCCATTGGTTCCATACATGTAAAGGAATTGTCGCCTACGTCCCCGTACAAGGGGCAGCTCAACGCCAACTTCCTTCATTTCTTTCAGATCGATCTTTTGGATCTGCTTTCTAAACAACCCGCTCACGGTTCGGACCATCTTTCTCTTTTCAAGATCAATGTTCACTCGTTCTCGAGTGGCTACAAATTCAAGAAACACCCAAATCATGAATATACCGAAAAGCAAAGTGAAGTATTTTCCTTCGGCGTCCGTACCGCGAAAGATGTGCAACAACGAAAAGGCCAACATCGGCGCACTGAAGAGGACCATGACTAAAAGCAACACGATTGGTACTTGCCGGATGACCACACGTCTTTCTTTTCGGCTGACGAAGTTCATGCGATCGGAGACTCAGCCACCGGTAACGATGAACTTTATGTCGCTTTCGCTTTCTGAGAGTCTCTGGTTTTCGCCATTGTAGGCTGTGACCTGCCAGCGATACGTGCCCTTCTCAAGGGGTTTTTCCAGGCGGAATTTTGTGTCTTCTACACGTTCGTTTATGTAGGGAGAGCTGATCGCTGCATCCTCAGGATGGATGCTGAACTTGTAATAAGCTGCATCCGGATAAGGCTCCCACCTTAACTCAAGGTTCTGTGCCGCCACACTGGCTCCCGCTTTCGGGTTAAGGAGTTTCAGGTCACCCTTGAACAGGTGAGTGGGCGACACGAAAAGAGTCTTGTCCGCGGTCACGTCGTATTTGGCTGAGCTAATACCTATTCCCGAAGTTGCAAAGACGTATGAACCCGTGTCGAACACTTGGGCGATTAATCCTTCGTAAACTTTCGGTTCAACATTGGTAATGACATAGTCACCATCTTTGTCGCTTGCAGCAGCAAAGAAACTGAAGGCCACCAGCGCGGCGCCAAACAGACCTTTGCTCGATGACGTGAAGGGCTTGGTAGCTCTGCTACACCAGTTGAGCACGCTGCAGGATCGATCTTGAGTTTATTGGGCGGAAGCTATTAACGTGACACAATGCGCGCGGAGATTGTAGCAATGAACGTCAGAAGTACACCACCGGCTTAGAGGCTGGGTCAAAAATAAGTAGGGGCGGCCACGGAGGGCGCTGCTGCTACAGATTCTCTTTAGCCGCGTGGTGCTTCAACTTCCGCCTACCGCGCTAACGCGCTCAATCTAGCCTGCGAAGCAGGCGACCGCATAGAGCCTAGGGTGGAGCGAGGCTTTGCGAGCGGAACCCTAGGAAACGGTGAGAAAAAGAATCATAGCCCGCGAAGCCGGGCGACAGCTGCATCGACAGCGCTCAAGTCTAACGTCTGCCGCCCGCTTCGCGGGCTCAAGATTTTCAACCACCCATTTCCTAGGGTTGCGCTCGCAAAGCCTCGCTCCACCCTAGGCTCTATGCGGTCGCCTGCTTCGCAGGCTGCATCAGAGAATTGGCATGTGATAAAGATCGCAAAGCCTGCCCGCATTCAGCTCCGGCCACGCGAAAGCATACAGTCTTCTGGGGTGGAGCGAAGCCAAGGATGCGTGAAAGGCGCTTTATTCGTGAGATTTCGCGGATCGTTCTCTTGCCGCACCCCACAGGATCCACGAAATTACACGAAACCAAGCTAACGCGGACGTTTCCTGACGGCTCGTGAAACGGGCCACTGACACCTGGAAGTCCTTTGATTTTCCGCTGTCGAGCTTTCGCGGACTGCGGTTCATGATGCCGTTTTCCCAGCGATAAATCGCTGGGCTATTGTCAGATGTAAGCTTCGCGGACTCACCATGAGCGGGGGATAGCACTTGAATATGACAACTACACTTGTTCGCGGATTGGGACCTGTTGCCGCTACCGCGATTGTCGTCGGTAATGTGATCGGCACCGGTGTCTTCCTCAAATCCAGAGTCATGACTTGCAATGTGGGTACGCCTGGACGAGTGATTGCCGTCTGGGTCGTGGCCGGTTTGCTTTCGCTGGCTGGTGCCCTTACATACGCCGAGCTGGCTGCCGTTTGGCCTCGTGCTGGTGGTGAATATGTCTTCATCCGCGAGGGCTATAACTCTGCTCTGGCCTTTCTCTTTGGCTGGATGCGGTTCTTTGTCGCCGGTGCTGGGGCACTTGCAGCCCTGGCCGCTGGGTTAGCCATCTTTTTGAACGTCTTGTTTAGGGGCACTCTGAACACCATCTATTTCACCTTCGAGCTGCCCGGACTTCCAGTTCCCTTTGGAGAATTACAAGTCGTAGCCCTGGTGGCCATAGCCTTTGTGACTCTTATTAATTGCGCTTCCATTTCTGTAGGGGGCAGGTTTGCAACAGCGCTGACCGCGCTGAAAGTTGGGAGCATCATCGCCCTAGGTTTAGGAGCACTCATTTTTGCTTCCGGGAACTGGATCAACTTTCTGGAGACCGGCGCCAACGGAAGCTGTGAAGGGGTTGCGGCGGCTGCACGTGGTGGTGTGGCTGGTTTTGTTGCCGCAATGCTGGGTGCCCTTTGGGCATACAACGGTTGGAACGAGATGACCTTTGTGTCCGGCGAGGTCAAAAACCCCACTAGAAATATTCCCATCGCTCTCGTTACTGGAATGCTAATTTGTAGTGGGCTTTACGTGTTCGTCAATTCAACCTATTTCTACGTCTTAACACCGGCGGAAATCGCAACTGTTCCGGCCACATCCTCGGTTGCGGCTGTCGTGGTCGAAAAGTTTCTGGGACCCCTGGCCATCAGCTTGATTGCAGCCGCGATGTTGACTTCCACACTCGGTGCTTTACACATTTCCACAATGGCGAACTCGCGCATACCTTACGCTCTGGCCAAAGATGATCTGTTTCCGAAAAGCCTTACCAAAGTTTCAGAGCGAACGCATATACCCGTGCGCGCCCTTCTGGCGCAAGCTGTCTGGGCCAGTGTGCTAACCCTTTCGGGTTCGTATGATACATTGACCGACTACGTAATTTTCGCGAACTGGATATTCTTCGGGCTGGTCATCGCTTCCGTGTTTATGATTCGTAAGCGGAAGCCTGTTGCTGAAGTAACTTATCGTGCGTGGGGGTACCCAACCGTCCCGATTCTTTTTCTTTGCACAACGGCCTGTTTATTGGTGGTTACGCTCGTCACCGCGCCGGTGAGATCGTTGATTGGACTGGCGCTTGTCGCGTTGGGTCTTCCGGTCTACTACTATCGCTCGCGAGGAAACTGATTATTTGTCCTTCGTCCAATGACAAACGATAAATTACCTGAGTTTCCCCCGACCGGCCACTCTCCAGACCTTTTCTACCTGTCCGGCGCGCACGCCATAGATTTCATCGTGCATGTTCACAGTGCTACAAACGTGATTGGGTACGATCGTCAATCGTTCACCAACCTTATAGCGGCGCGGCGAGCTTTTGATATTGATGTGGCCGTGCTCCTCAGACAGACTCTCAAGTTGAGCCGCGGCGTCTTCCTTAATGAGGCCAAAGCCCTGGCCGTCGCCTGCCGGATGCCGATCTGAAGAAAATGTCTTGGAACCACCGTCGATAATCGCCCGACCGTAAACGCTGGTGCTAACCACTGTCGCCACTACGGAAAGAGCACAATCCTCGACTCGAGCCACCCCAATGCCGGCAATGTTTCGATCATTGAAGATGTACATCCCAGGTCTAATCTCGTTTACGCCATGAAATAAGTGGGCGTCATAGGCCGTAGGGGTTGAACCTCCACTTATGATTGATATCGGAACCTTCGCCTGGGAGAATTTCTCTAATGTCCGGTCAAGTAAGGCATTGACCGGACCGATCAAGCTGGCACGAGTTTCCGGGCCCACCATAAAATGACCTGGAAAGAACATTAAGCCGCGGAACTCCAAACCTGGCAGACCCGAAACTTTACACGCTAGCGCTAAAGCGTCCTCTTCGTTGGCAAGTCCGCAACGCCGAAAACCAACATCTAATTCGACCAGGATCCCAATCTTGACGTTTTGGGCACTAGCTGCCTCGGAGACTGCTTTCGCAGCCTCTTCAGAATCGAGCGACACCTCGAGCTTGACTCGCTCCGCCAGTTTTGCCATTCGAGTCGCCTTCAGCTTACCGACAATCGGATAGGCGATCAGCATGTTCGGGCTTCCTGAATCAAGCATCACTTCAGCTTCATCAATCTTCGCCACGGTGATTCCGTAAGCTCCACTCTGAATTTGGCGCTTAGCCAACTCTGGAATCTTGTGCGATTTAGTATGCGGACGAAGTTTGATGTTCCGAGCAGCGCAGTAATCTGCCATGCGCGACAAATTTCGTTCCATTACGTCCAGGTCAACCACAACGGAGGGAGTGTCAAGTTCGGTGATCAGCATTTCCGTGATGCCACTTATTCGGATAACACTACGATTCCATCCACCTCGAGCATCATGCCCACCAGAGAAGAGTGCACCGTTGTGCGAGCTGGGTACGGCTCGGTAAAGTACCTCCGGTAAATCTCATTGAACTCTGCAAAATTTCCCAAGTCACTGAGATAGGCGTTTACCTTGACGAAATCCTTAAGACTGGCGCCTGCGGCTTCGGCTATGGTTTTAAGGTTTTCGAATGTTCGGATGGCTTGTTCTTCGAAAGTGCCGCCCAAAAGATTTCCCGATTCCGGATCGACCGGACCCTGGCCGGAAATAAAAAGATAACGTCCAGAAGAAATTATGGCTTGGGAGTAAGGAGCTTTTGGCATTGGGGCCTTTGCTGTTTTGATCTGCTGACGCATATGACTTCTCCTCTTAACTCGCTGTTATGCTCTTAGTCTAACTTGCTCATGATCCGGTCAATTGCATATCCTCAATTGTCAATCGGTTGGAATGGTTCGATAACAGTGCTTTTATTGCGGACTACAGGAGCACCATTTCGTTTAGCCAGGTTCTGCAATCTGATGGGACCACCCTGCTGGTCTCTTTTTCTGGCTTTGGCGTTTACAACAGTTTCCGCGCAATCGACAAAACAGGAAATCAGTCTTCATCGACTCCAGCAAGCAGCAACTGCCATTGCCCAGGATAACCTCAGCGATGCCGAACCGCTTCTTGCTGCGGTGCTGTCAGAAAATCCCCGAGACGCTGATGCTCTTAATTTACTCGGAGTAGTACGTGCCCGCCAGCAGCGATCATCAGAAGCCGAACGACTGTTTCTGCGGGCCCTGGCCACCGCGCCCTCGCATATTGGCGCACACATTAATTTAGGCGAGCTGTATCTAACAACCAGCCGGGCGCAGGCTGCTTTGAGATATCTATTAGCCGCCCACAAACTTTCACCTCAGCGTGACGAAATCAATCTAAAGTTGGCTGAAGCCTATACGAAAACCAATCGCCATGCGTTTGCCTACAAACATCTTAGCCTTATTCCTTATTCAGCAGCACCGCCAGAATACTATCTAATCTTCTTGCGAACCCTGCTGAAACTAAGGCGGCTTGAGGAAGCGCGACAACTCGTTCGCGATTACACAGAGGCTCACCTCCAGGACAATAGGAAAGAGTTTGCAGTGTTATTGAGCCGCGGAGGAATGCACCAGGAAGCAATTGAAGTTTTGAAGGGGGTAGCACCGCAGCCCTCGGATTCGTTTGACATGCTGCGGGAAGTTGGCAGCATTCATTTGAGGGCAAAAAGTTACCCCAAAGCGGAAGAGTATTTTATGGCAGCCCTGCAAGCAAAGCCCGATGACGCCACCAGTTTAAGAGCGTTGTCCCAGGTCGCACGTGCAACCGGTGATTTAGAGAAGGCGCTCGCGCACCTGATTCGGGCGCGCCGCGCGTCCCCAGATTCCGCCGGAGTAATTTATGACTTTGGCGCTACTGCGATGCAAATGGGTCTAATCCTTGATGCGCTACCGGCGTTCCAAAGGTTGCATGAACTCCATCCGCGAGAACCATCCTATATCTATGCACTGGCAGCTGCCCGGCTGAAAAAGGGGGAACTTAGTGAGGCCGAAAAACTCTCGCGACGATATGTCGAGCTACGTCCGGTCGATAGTCGAGGTCATTACTTGTTGGGCGCGGTGCTGCATCTACAGAATCGTCATACAGAGGCCGAAGTTGAGCTCGGACGCAGTTTGAGGGTGAAAGCGGACCCGGACACAGAATATCTCCTGGGTTTAACGCTTTATGCTGGGGGAAATCGCACCAAGGCTTTTGAGCACTTTAAGCGAGTGGTGGCGCTTCGTGCCGAGCATGCAGGAGCGCAAGCGGCGCTGGGAGTGGCTTACAGTGATCAGGGCAACTACGCGGAAGCGCGCGCCGCTTTGGAACGTTCGCTGTCGTTAGACCCCAACGACCTGCGCGCGACTTATCAGCTCGGGCTTGTATATGTGAAGTTGGGAGAAAAAGACGCCGGACAGCGAATGCTCAGCCGTGCCGAGGAACTCCGAGCGCAGCAGCGCGAGCGTGAAACCGTGGTTTTAAAGTTAATAGATCCTCCTCAGTAATATAGCGGGCGTCGCTGACTGGGACCACGGGCGTCGCTTACTGGGACCGCGGGCGTCCCGCCGCGAGCGCGAAGCGCGAGAAGCCTTTCAAGGCGCTCAAGCTACAAGACCACTCGGAGGAAAAAATTACATTCTGAACGAACGTGGACTATGCACTTGAGTGGTTCGGGAGGCTTCTCGCGCTTCGCGCTCGCGGCGGGCGAGACGCCCGCGGTCCCAGGCAGCGAGGCCCGCGGTCCCAGAGAGCGCGTGAGGCAAATCTTGCTGGAATGTTGACCTGAGTGGTGTGGGGTCGATAAGATGCGCACCGCAAAATAGATAAATGGCATCTTCACGTACGAAATTGCATCTTCCCGAACGCCTCGGGCGCCAGGTAATTGTTGTCACTTGATCCTCCTCTCTTGAGAAGGCTTTGGCTCACCGTATCCTGCGTCCACAGGAATGGTGCTTTTACTCTCAGATCACTCTTGAAGAACTGACTGCCGAAATTTAAGGATGGTTGACAAACTCTCTGCGACTGAACGCCGAGCGCAATTGATATTGCAGCAGTTACTGCGTGCCGGCGAAATCTCAGTTGGCAATTTAGCCAAACGCTTAAAGGTTTCGCCGGCAACGATTCGCCGGGATCTGAGCGAACTGGAACAACGCGGCCTGCTGCGCCGGAGCCATGGTGGCGCTGTTCCGATTCAGCCGTTGCTGTACGAGCCGTTCCGCCACATTTCCTATTACCACGAGCAGGAGCGACAGCAGAGCGCGGAAAAGCGGCGTATTGGTCTGGTGGCCGCCGATCTGGTTACTGACGGGGAGATTCTAGCGATCGGCGCTGGCACGACTGCTACTCAGGTGGCTCGTAGTGTCTGTCTGCATAAAGGCCTGACGGTGATTACAAATGCCGTCAACGTGGCTATGGAGCTCAGCCATCGTGATGATCTGAAAGTTTTCGTTACCGGCGGGTTTTTAAGCGGGGATTGGTTTGCCCTCGTTGGTCCTTCCTCAATTCAAAGTGTCAGCGAGATGTTTGTTGATAAAGTTTTCCTTGGCGTTGACGGATTCCATGTGGAGCGGGGGATGACTACGAATTATCCCGATCAGGCCGCCATCCATCGCGCCATGATGCGCCAGGCCCGGACGAAAATCGTCGTCGCCGATCATCGGAAAATTGGGGCCATCGGAACTGCTCTGATCGCCCAGGTTGAAGAGGTTGATATCTTAATTACTGATCGAGGCGCGAAGGATGACGACATCGCCCCATTCGTCGAGAAGGGGATTGACGTCCGGCGTGCTTAGCTTAGGGACGTGAGACTCGGGGCCATCCCTTTGCATCCCAGAAGAGCCGATCAATGCGCAGCGTTGAAGCTCCGCGCCGATCGGCATCGTAGGCATGATAGATAAGTAGATCGCCTGCCTTGTGCGGCAGAACTGTACAGTGTCCGGGACCGCGCCAACGCGCTGCTCCGGCGAGTACAAGGGTGCCGCCGCCCTCGCTCATCGCCACACCTTCCCGGTCAAAATAGGGACCGGTAACCTGCCTTGACCGGCCCACCCGTATGTTGTAACTGCTGTTCTTACCACGACAGCAAAAGTCGAAAGAAACGAATAAGTAATAAAAGTTATTCCGGGGAAAAATGAATGGCGCCTCCACAGCGCCCGGTTGTCCTTCAGTACGCGGTCGACTCGCCAACGCGTAGAGCCTTTCGTCCTTCTTTGACAGAAGGCCCGTAAGGGGATCGATCTTGCGCAGCTTGATGCCTCCCCAAAAGCTTCCGAACGAAAGCCAGGGTTCGCCCTTTTCATCGATGACAAGATTGGGATCGATTGCGTTCCAATCGTCCGCAGAAGAGGAACTGATCACCTTTCCGCGATCTTCCCAGCGAAATCTGGGATTTGACCGGTCAAGGGTTTGATTGGTCACCAGTCCAATACTGGAACGATTACTGCCGAACGTCGAGACAGAGAAATAGAGATGAAACTTCCCATTGAAATATGAGATGTCCGGGGCCCATAAACCTCGAACGCCCGGCACGTCTTCCACAGCCCACCGGGGTAAGTGGCCGAAAACATCTCCGCACAATCTCCATCTAAGTAAGTCCGTCGAGCAGCGAACGCTGATTCCTGCTCGGGTTGAAAAGAGGTAGAAAGTGTTTTTCTCTTTGATGACAGTGGGGTCGTGTACATCCACAATGTCGCCGCTAATCACTACTCGCGTCTGTGAGAATCCTGCGCAAGTTCCCGCCAGGAGCAGAAAGGTTGCTATCAGAATTCTGTTCAGAAGCGTTAGCATTTGAAGTCCACTAATAGTAACTTAACGCGAGATTTTAAGTCCTGCTGGACGTACCAACACAACCGGAATCCCGCAACCAGTTGGTAATCCCACGGACTGCCGTCCGTGGGATTTCCAATTAGTCGCAAGCGCTTGCATAAGAAAGGATCTGAATGATCCACGGACTGCCGTCCGTGGAATTACAGATTTTTGACACAGGCAGTCTCTGCCGTGGGTGGGATTCTGGTTCTTTGGTACATCGGATTAGAGGAAATCTGAACCAAAGCCCACTGGTGCGTGCAAATTTTTAGAACCGCGGTGCCTTCTCTACGGGGCGACAATATTGTCTTTTGCTCCCTTAAGGCAGACAAAAGCGTCAAAAATTTCTTGACATTATGCTCATTTGTGGTGTAAACGCTCAACTACGCTGAGCAAATCATAAGGCTTTAGCCAGATTCTGTGACCAGAATCTAGGAAGCCGATGATGTATCCAAGTACCGTTTCATTGTTTTGAAACCCAGTTTGTCAAGGAGGAAGGCCATGAGATTTCACCGCAACAGTGTGTTTAGCCTGCTCGCGCTTCTGATCGCGTGGGCTTTGCCAGTTTTGGCTCAAAGTGACCGCGGCACGATCACCGGGCGGGTCACGGACCAAACTGGCGCCGTGGTGACTGAGGCGAAGGTGACGGCCACGAACATCGAGACCAATGAGGTGCGCGAGGCCAAGACCACCGGTGAAGGCAATTTCACTATTCCCCAGGTAGCGGCTGCAACCTATCAACTCAAGGTTGAGGCCCCGGGTTTCAAAATTGCTACCGTGGACAACATCAAAGTCGCCGTGCAAGGGACACGCTCAGTAGAGGTCAAACTGGAGATAGGAAATGTTGGCGAGACGGTAACCATTTCTTCCACTGCGGCTCCGGTGATCAATAGTGATACCCCGGTCCAGCAACTAAACGTATCTGAACGGCAGGTCAGAGAATTGCCGTTGCTGGTTGCCTCGGAAAGCGGAGGTCGCTCGCCTCTTTCATTCATATTCCTTGATAGCAGTGTGGTTTCAAACGATCGAGGTACCGGAGCAACTTCCGGAAGTACCGGCACCAATGCGACTAACTTTCGCATCAATGGCGGTCAGGGTCTGGGCGCCGACATTCTAATTGATGGGGCGCAAACTCGTCGTGGTGAAAACGGATCGTTTTTCTCGGAAGTCGCCCCTGGTCCAAACGCCTTTCAGGAGTTTACCCTCTCGTCAAGCAGCTACTCCTCAGAATTTGGAAACTCTTCCGGTGGAGTCGTGAACTTCACCATCAAAACCGGTGGTAACGACTTCCATGGTGAGGTGTATCTGTTTCATATCAACGACGCTTTGAACGCCAACATCGACCGGAACCGCATTCTGGGTCTCGATAAGCCTTTGGACCGGCAATTTGACTTTGGGTTCAGCGTGGGTGGACCTGTGTACCTGCCGCGTTTCGGCGAAGGTGGCCCAATGGTCTGGAGCGGAAAGAACAAGACCTTCTTCTTCTTTAACTATGGCGGCTATCGAACCTTCCAGTCGGAAACTGTTGAGGTAACCGTACCCACCTTGCGTATGAGGCAAGGAGATTTTTCTGAATTGCTTACCGACCCCGCGGTGCTGCAGTTCTTTGGCGGACCGGTACAAATTTTTGATCCTGGCCAACCGGCTGGATCACGAACAGCGATTCCCGGAAACCGCCTTGACCAGTACCTCGGGGGCGCCCGAATTTCTACAATTGGGCGCAACTTCGTCAACCTGTTCCCGTTGCCAAATCAGACTGGGCCAGGAGGCTCGGCAGTCTTTCGTAACTATCGCGCCGCGACGAGGGCTACGGCTGAGACAAATTATTACGTCACCAAAATTACCCACAACCTCACGGACCGGCAGTTGCTGAATTTCAGCTATACCTTCCGGAAACTGCCCAGCGTCAAGGGTGGTTTTCCACGTTTCCCGGAGCCGTTTGTCGCTCAGGGTGTTTGGGACCAGCTGTTCAAGTCATACTATGCACGGCTGCAGCATGACTGGACTTTCACGCCTTCACTACTCAACCACTTCAATGCCGGCTTCTCGCGGTCAGACGTGTCGAATAGGAACTTTACTAGTGGAATTCCTGCCAGCTCGTTGGGTTTGAGTCCAACAGCGACGCAAAATTTTGGACTTCCCCTGATCGGATTCCCGGGCTACGGCAGCCCTGTCACTTCAACTGATCCGCGGGCGTACCAGGCGGGAGGCTCGACCTTCTTTGATAACCGAGTTCGTGACAACTCGGTTCATCTCAGTGATTTCGTCACTTACATTCGCGGACGCCACTCGATGAAGTTCGGTGGTGAATTGCGCCTGCAGCAGCTAAACAACGCTGCCCACTTCGATATAGGCGGCAACTTTAATTTCCGCAGCAATCAGACCGGCAACACCAACGACTTTAACCAGGGCTGGCCCATTGCCAGCCTGATTACCGGCAGGCCAGAATTTTCCTTCAACAGTAATCAGACAATCGATCCAGCTCTGCGCTTCTTTTCCAACGCCTTCTTTTTCCAGGACGACGTAAAGGTGACGCCGCGCCTGACTCTTAATCTCGGCGTCCGCTACGACTACGGACGTCCGCGCGAGGAAGCGCGCGGTTTTCTGCGAGGCTTTGATCCGAATACACCAAATCCGGCCGCGGGTGGCCGGTTAGGAGCAATTGTTGGGGCTATTGGACAAGGTGGCCTGCAGGCCGAGTATTTTGGGCTGGTCGAGCCCGATCGAACAAACTTCGGACCGCGTCTCGGTTTTGCCTATTCAGTCAACGACAAGACGGTGGTACGGGGAGGTTACGGCATCTACTATGCTCCGATCGTCTACAACGACTTTGGGAACACTGGCGCACTCGGTTACAGCCCGGGGGCTGTGAACATCAACTTCGGCAACGATGCTTTCATTACCCTGGAAAATTATCCCTCGGTTCCATCCGCGAACCCTGCGGATCAGGTGGTGGGCCAGCTTGACCGGACCGACCTCGACTCCTTCGACAAAAACTTTAAGACCGGTCGTACCATTCAGTATAGCCTTGATATCCAGCGGGAAATTTTCTGGAAGATGGCGATACAGGTGGGCTACGTGGGCAGTAAAGGAACAAGGCTGCGTTCGAACTTTGATCCGATAAATAAGGTTCCGCTAAACGCGCTCAAATTAGGTTTGCCCTTATTGTCAAAACGTTTAGCCGACGTCACTCCACTGGAGCGCACCTACGCGGCCAGTGTCGGTGTTACGCTGCCGGCAAGCCCGGCCGCCGTCTACCCAGGTTTTAATTCTCAGGGTGGAGCATTTGCCGGCACGGTGGCCCAGGCTCTCAAGCGTTTCCCACAATACGGCATCATAAACAATCGGCTGGAAAGTCAGGGGCAAAGTTTCTACAACGCCGGCAAGGTCGACTTGCAACGTCGGTTTTCGCAAGGCCTGCAATTCGGAGTTTCCTATACGTTTGCGAAACTGATAACTGACGCCGGTGAAGACATCTTTGGTGACTCGCCTCTGAACGGAGTAATTCAGAACCCGTTCAATCGCAGCGCCTTGCGCTCGGTCTCACCCAATATTCCACCGCACTCGCTAGTATTTAACTACATCTTCGAGGTGCCTCTCGGTAAAGGCAAACGCTTTCTCAATCAAGGAGGGTTGGTTGATCGGTTGGTGGGGGGATTTCAAATCAGCGCCATTCACCGGTATCGCAGCGGTCCGGCACTAACACCTTTCATCGCCGGAGGCCAGCGAGAATTTCTACAACTTCTAGGGTACCTGGGGAACCTGAGGCCGAATGTTACCGGTCAGCCCTTCTACACCAATACCCCCGCAGGCGGCGTCCAATATCGATTTCTCAACCCGGCAGCCTTTTCGCGGCCGGCCGATTTTCGCAGTGCTCCCCCGTTTAGCCTCGATGGAACGACCGTGAATCCGGCTTACGCAGCCTACTATGCGGATCCGAACCGGTTCTTCGGCAATGCCGCACCGACCTACGGCGGCCTCCGGGCCCAACCTTTCTATACTGAGGATCTCAGTATTCTGAAGAAGACTCGCGTAACTGAAAACACTTATTTCGAGATACGCGCCGAGTTCTTCAATCTGTTTAACCGCGGCAGATTTGGATTGCCGAACGTAAATCTCGACGATATCAATTATGGAATCTCTGCCCGTAACGGCGATATCTTTCAGCCTCGCAGAATACAGGTGGGCGGAAGATTCGTATTCTGATAGCGAAAAGGATCGATCCGGGATCCTCGCAGGAGGATCCCTGATCTTCACAAAATTTCCAGGGGTTTTTGTGCAAAGATTGACCGTTTGTGTGATGAGTTGACGAGGGTAGCCCCTCGCTGGGCCACGCCTTGGCCGATTGTAATTTTCCCCCTCACGCCGCCCGCACGAATAATGGTGATTAGCAGCCGCTTCAAGATTTTGGGCCAGATCCTGCCTTTGGCATTAGGGTTATGGTTTGGAACGTTTGTTGATTTACAGGCGCAAACCACACCCAAGTTGTTCGCTGCCACCAACCAATCCTCAAATCAAGCCGAAGCACTGATCGCCGCAGGCATTGCCGCATTTGAGCGCGATGAGTTGGAGGCAGCCAAAGTCTCTTTCCAGAAAGTCTTAACCCTCAAGCCTAACGTGACCGCTCTAACGTATTTGGGTTTAATTGCGGACCGTGCGGGGGATCTGGACGAGGCGGAACAGCGCTTCTCGGCAGCCGCAAAACTTGCACCAGAGCTTTCCTCAGCGAGAAATAACTACGGCGCAATACTGTTGCGAAAGGGTCAGCTTAATCCTGCGGCTGCGCAATTCGAAGCCTCGCTCAAACTCGATCCTAACCAACTGAATGCGCTCATTAATCTGGCCCAGATACGATTCGCTTCTGGCTCCAGCAGTGATCTGCGTTCCGCGGGCGAATTATTCGCCCGTGCCTACAATCTCAAGCCGGACGCGGAACTCGCCAGAGCTTTGACGATTGTTTCCCTCCGCCGGCAGGAGTACGCCGAAGCACCCGGTCTATATCGTAAATACGCAAAGCACCTGTCCGAAGAGACCGAGTCTTCGGTTGTTGCCGCTCCGGCGCGCGCAGAACTAGGCGCCGCGTTGTTTGAAGCCGGCTTGCTTGACGAAGCCGAAACCGAACTCACGGAGGCTGTAAAACTCGACCCGGGTAGCCTGGAGTCAATAATGCGGCTGGGCCGTGTTTATCTGGCGCGTAAGGATCTATCTGCTGCCGGTCGAACACTGGAGGCGTCCGTAGCTCGAGGTGTGGACAGTGCTCCACTCTATGCTCTGCTGGCGGAGGTGTACGAGAAAAGCGGCCACTTTGAAAACGCTATTCCCGCTATGCGCCTCGCTATTCAGCGCGACCCGGAATCGGAAAAATACCGTTTCGCTTATGGCATCCTGTTGATGAATGCCAATGTTCCCGCGGCGGCGATCATCAGACTTGAAGAGGCTCTTAAACAGTTTCCCCGATCGTCGCGGCTCTGGTTCGCCCTCGGGTTGGCCCACTTCAAACAACAGCAACTCGAGAAAGCGACGAGTGCCTTTGAGCAGGCTCTTCAGTTGGACCCCAAGTTTGCTCCCGCCTTCGCATATCTTGGGTTGACACGCGTTACAGCCGGTTTTTACAGCGAGGCGATTTCCTTTTACAAGAAGGCGCTTGAAGCTGATCCGAAACTTGCAGTCGTTCACTATTTAATTGCCGATGTCCAGTTAAAACAGGTAGATGCAGACTCGCCTGAGACCCAAAAACATCTCCAAAGGTCTGTTGAACTGGACCCGACTTTTACCCTTGCGCGTATGTCACTCGCAAAACTCTTTATGAGGGCTAAGCAGTGGGACTCGGCCATAACCGAGCTTGAGAGTGTCATCAGGCTCGAACCGACACTGTCTGAAGCTTATTACCACCTTGGTCGAGCCTATGGGCGGGTCAAACGTACAAATGATGCAGAAACAGCCCTTGAGACTTTTAAGCGTTTAAGTGAAACCGCCAAGACTCGCGAAGAGTCCGAGTTGCGCGAAATCGTTAAACGGCTCGCCGACGTTAGATTCTAAGTTCAGGGATAATTGATGAAAGCCGCTTTCAAATTAATTGGCCAGGCTCTTGTAGCACTATCGATGGTGGCTGGTGCCTCATTAGGCATTGTTGCTCAGCAGCAAAATCAAGCAGCAACTGCGCAGCCCGCCGTCGACCAGTGGTCGGATGAATTTGAAGGTAGCAGTTTAGACGAATCGAAGTGGGAGGCTTATACCTTCGACGGTGGTGGCGGCGGAAAGGTAGAAGTCAAAGAGAACCAGTTGCGAATGCGGGGGACCGGAAGCTCGCGCTCTGGTGTCCGCAGCCGCCAGTCGTTTCAAGCTGAACGCTTCTTTGTGGAAGCGGCTCTGGCCAAGGTTGGCACTCGTAACCCGGAACCCGGTGAACGCTCGTTTCCTCCAGGCTTTGCGATCGTTTCCGTGCTTTTCGACGGTAACCCTCTGAACCGGATTGAATGGCTCCTGCGCAGTGACGGCATCTTCGAAGCCTGGGTCAGTACCGACGGTCGCATGGAGCGAGTCGACAACGGCAAACTGGCGACAAAAGAGAAAAGTCCCAAGATGGGAATCGCACGCCGCGGTCAACAAATCTTTTTTATGCTCAACCGCGAAGTCGGACTTGAACGAACGGTGCGCGGGATGTCACAGAATTTTAAGGTGATGCTCTACGGATATGGCTCCTCGGAAAACGATTGGGACTCGGTCGTGGTGCAGACCTTGAAGCAATAGCGGGCGCTGCCACGAGCTACAAAGACCAAACATCATGATGATCAACAGACGAAGATTTCTCGAAACCACGGTTGCCGCTGGCGCGGGATTGTTGGCGTCCAGAACTAATGGGTTTGCGCAGTCGGCGCGCGCAACCGATTCGCGCGTGGAAGTGCTCATCAACGAAAAAATTGGCACCATCAATCCAAATATCTACGGCCACTTTGTCGAGCACTTAGGCGCAGTAGTGTATGACGGAATTTGGGTGGGCGAATCGTCCCGCATCCCAAACCAGGGTGGGATTCGCACCGCGATCGTGGACGCTCTTAAAAAGATCAAGGCCCCGGTAATTCGCTATCCGGGCGGCTGCTTTGCCGATAGCTATAACTGGCGCGACGGCATTGGCGACCGAGCCCAAAGACCCCGGCGAACAAACTTCTGGGTCGACGAGCCTGATTCGAAAGCACCGGTGAATTCAACCGCGCGCGTCGAGCCAAACTGGTTTGGCACTAACGAGTTCTTGAAGTTCTGCCAACTCACAGGAGCTAAGGCATACCTGGCAGCCAATCTGCGCGGCCTTCCCGCTCATGATTTTTACGAGTGGGTGGAATACTGCAATGCTCCGGCAGACACTACGACGCTCGCTGAAAAAAGAGCTTCAGGACCTCTGGGCAGCCGTGAGCCATTTAACGTCGAGTACTGGGGTGTGGGAAACGAGTCCTGGGGCTGCGGCGGCAACTTTACGCCGGAAGAATATGCGCAGGAGTTTCGTCGCTACCTGGCTGCCGTACCAGGTTATGGCGTGCCATTAAAGTTCCTCGCAGCTGGACCCAATGCGGGTGACCTCAATTGGACCCGCGGTTTTTTCAGCAAGATGCGCGAGAAGGGCGAATTCAACTTCGATCGTCTGTACGGCTGGTGCCTGCATCACTATTCCTGGAATGTGGCCGGCGGCCGTACCAACGATTGGCGTGACGCCAAAGGCGATGCGCTTAAATTTGACCAGGAGCAGTACTACGAGCTTTTGCGCGATGCAGACAAGATGGAGGGTCTCATCGAAAGGCACTGGACCATAATGGGCGAGTATGACCCGCGCCGCCGCGTAAAACTGGTTGTAGACGAGTGGGGCTCGTGGCACCGAGCCGGAACAGAACTCGCGCCCACTCACATTCTGGGACAACAACAAACCCTGCGGGATGCTCTAGTCGCCTCGATTTCTCTCGACACTTTTCACCGACATGCAGACAAGGTCGTAATGGCGAATGTGGCTCAGCTTGTAAACTGTTTGCACTCGCTGTTCCTGGCCCATGAAGACAAGTTCATTCTGACGCCCAATTATCACGTGTTTGAGATGTTTATGCCGCACATGGGAGCGACGGCAGTGCGCTCGATTTTCAGTGCACCACAGTTGGAATACATGCGAAACGGAAAGCCGGCGGATTTTTGGGGGTTGGCAGGCTCGGCATCAGTGTCGGGCAAACAAGTGACCTTAACGGTTACAAACCCGCACATGACCGAGCCGCGTGAAGCGGAGATTGCGGTCCGCGGCGGTCGCATTAGTTCAGCGCAGGCTAGAGTGCTGACTGACCGAGATGTGCATGCCCACAACACTTTTGAGAGTCCCCGCGCCGTCGAGCCTCGTGACGAGCGAGTTACAGTCGGGGCGGGCCTGTTCGTGTATCGCTTTGCTCCGGCTTCGGTAACTAGAATTCTGCTCACGCTGGCATAACAGCTTCGCGGTAGGGTGAAACATATGGTTTGGGAAGAGCGTTGGCATCCGTTGCGGGAGGAATGGGTAATCGTTGCTGCCCATCGGCAGAACCGGCCCTGGAGTGGCGAAACACTCGAGCACGATGATCAGGCACGCCCGGAATATCTTTCAGACTGTTACTTGTGCCCTGGCAATGAACGTGTTAGTGGCAAAAAGAACGATGACTACACAGGCACATTCGTTTTTGATAACGACCATCCCTCAGTTGGCCCCGACGCGCCGCAGGAGTTGGTTCGCCCCCCTGGAATTCTGAGAAATCAGCCGGCGAGGGGGATTGCCCGGGTCGTTTGCTACAGCCCGAACCACAGCCTGGCGCTAGGGGAACTCGAGACTCGGGAGATCGAAAACCTTCTGAGAGTCTGGCAGGAGCAGTACACAGATCTGGGCGACCGTGCAGACATCAAGCATGTGCTGATTTTTGAGAACAAGGGCGAGGCTGTAGGTGTCTCAAATCCGCATCCGCACTGCCAGATTTACGCAACCAACTTTGTCTTCAAGACCATTGAAACGGAAGCGCGCGCCAGCGCGCGACACTTTCGCGAAACGAAGCGCGTCCTCTTCCAGGATGTCCTTCGCGCGGAACGCGATGACGGACGCCGAATCGTCTGCGAGAACGATTCGGCCATCGCGTTTCTCCCCTACTTTGCTCGCTACGCGTACGAGGTGTTTGTGGCGCCCAAAGAGACACATCCGAGTATTGCCGCCATGTCCCCTTCCGAGTTGCGCGACTTCTCGGTTCTGCTTCAGAAGGTCCTGATTAAGTTTGACAACCTCTGGCGGATGCCTTTTCCCTACGTAATGCCTTTACACCAGGCACCAACCGACGGCGATGACTATTCTGGTTTTCATTTTCACATCGAGTTTCATCCGCCGCTCAGACGTCCGAATCTCTTGAAGTATTTGGCGGGCCCGGAAATCGGCGGAGGTAATTTCCTTTCCGACACAGCCCCCGAAGAAAAAGCAGCAGAATTGCGTGACCTGCCTGACACGCATTACAAACATATCCCGGTGGGAGATTAAAAGTCATGACACCGGAAGCCAGACACGAATTGCTTGGGGCCATCCGCCGGATCCACGAAAGCGTACGTGACGCCGTCGTTCGTGAAGCTGAGAGCGCTCTGGTCGAACAGCTGGCCGAGGTTGCCGACGACGAATCTGAGGGCGATACCATCTATGCAGTAGATCGGGTCAGCGAGGAGCTGATAGTTGAGCTCTTTGAGCTGGAAGTTGCGAAAAAGTTTCCGCTGGTGCTGATTGCTGAGGGGATTGCCGGTGGTCGCCTTACGCTGCCACGCGAGACAAACGAGGCAGATGCCGTTTGGCGCATTGTCGTCGACCCAATTGACGGAACCCGCGGGATCATGTACCAGAAGCGGAGCGCCTGGATATTGACGGGGGCTGCCCCCAATCGTGGCGACCAAACCAACCTGAATGATATAGAAGTTGCTGTTCAGACAGAGATTCCGCTGGTCAAGCAGCACCTTTGCGATACGCTCTGGGCAGTGCGCGGGCAAGGAGCAAAGGCTGAGCGCTTCAACAGACTAACCGGCGAGCGTCAGGCTTTACACCCGCGTCCTTCAACTGCCACAAGCATTCGTCATGGCTTTGCCATGATCTCGCGTTTCTTTCCCGGTGCGCGTGATGAGCTGGCCGCGATTGATGAAGAAGTGGTGCGGGGCGCCCTGGGGCCAGTTGAACCCGGTAAGGCGCACTGTTTCGAAGATCAATATCTTTCTTCCGGCGGCCAGCTCTACGAATTGATGATGGGGCATGACCGGTTTGTAGCCGATCTGCGGCCATTGATAGAAAAAGTAATCAATCAACGCGGGATGACGCTGGGTATTTGTTGCCACCCTTACGACATGTGCACGGAGCTGATTGCCAGAGAAGCCGGAGTGATTGTTACAGATGAGCGAGGCGAGAAATTGACCTCACCCTTGAATGTGGAAGCCGATGTTGCCTGGGTGGGTTATGCCAACCAACACATCCGGCAAGAAATAGAGCCGCATCTGAGTGCCGCGCTGGTTCGGCGAGGGCTTGGCGGCAAAGCTAATCGCGCCGGATGAGTCAGCCAATGCTTAAAGAGAATCCCGCGGGTGGCTACCGTATAATTCAAGGTAATCCGCGACAGTTGAATGATGTGGCTGAGTTTGTTCAAGTTCTGGATAACCTGCAGTCGCATCGAACTCCGGTGGTTCATAAGCTGTTTGATCCAGATAGAGAGGTGGTGCTTTCCAGGGCGCCAGGCCGGCTCGATGTGATGGGAGGTATTGCCGACTACTCAGGTTCACTGGTGCTGGAACTCCCCATTGCGGAAGCAACCATCGTGGCGCTTCAGCGTGATGATTCAAAAATGCTGCGCCTGGTTAGTTTAGCAAGTGATGCCGAGCGCGAAGTGTTCTTTGAAATGCCGCTTGCGGATCTTGAGTGCGACGGTACCCCGGTAGCATATGAAAAAGCCCGCGAATATTTTTGGGCGCATGAGGGTAGTGAGTGGGCTGCTTATGTTGCGGGTGTGTTTCTTGTGTTGATGCGCGAGCGGGGAATTCGCTTCCAGGAAGGCTGCAAACTTCTGATATCTTCGCGAGTTCCGGAAGGGAAAGGTGTAAGTTCATCTGCAGCGCTCGAGGTTGCGACGATGAGCGCTGTAGCTGCGGCTTATTCGGTACCAATCGAAGCCCGAGATTTGGCCTTGCTGTGTCAGCAAGTTGAGAATCTGGTGGTCGGGGCACCGTGTGGGGTGATGGATCAGATAACCTCTGCTTGCGGGGAAGAGAACCAGTTACTGGCGTTGCTTTGCCAGCCGGCGGAGATTCTGGGCACGATCCGTCTGCCTGAAGCTCTGGCCGTTTGGGGACTCGATTCAGGTGTGCGCCATTCAGTGAGCGGAGCAGACTACGGCTCGGTTCGGGTAGGGGCTTTCATGGGCTACCGAATCATTGCCGAGCTGGCAGGCCTGAAAATTGAACGCGCCCCCCTCGCGATCAAGGACGATCGTTGGCATGGCTACCTGTCGAACCTTTCGGTCTCTGAATTTGAGCGGCTCTACGCAGCCAATCTGCCGCTGACCATCACCGGGGCGGAATTCCTTGAGCGCTACCAGGGAACCACCGATCCGGTTACTCGGATCGAGGCTGAACGGACCTATGCGGTAAGAGTACCAACTACTCATGCGGTCTATGAGAATTTTCGGGTGCGAACTTTTGCCGAGCTGTTGCGTCTTTCAGAGGTAACCGAACAAGAGCGTTACCTGCTGGGAGAGTTGATGTACCAGTCGCACGTGAGTTATTCGGCCTGCGGGTTGGGTTCGAGTGGCACTGATGAATTAGTTCGGCTGGTTCGCAAGGCAGGGCCGGCAACAGGTTTGTACGGTGCCAAGATTACCGGAGGGGGAAGCGGCGGTACAGTTGCAGTGTTGGGAGATCGGGATGCGGGCCCGTCGGTGTCAGAAATCGCGAAGCAGTATGCCGAGCAAACCGGGCACCGGCCTTACATCTTCAGCGGCTCATCGCCCGGGAGCGCTCAGTTTGGTTATCTAAAGCTGCGAAGAATAAATGAGTAGTGTTTGGAAAATACGCTCAAAACCCCTGGGAGTAGTTATGGCGATTCTAGTAACCGGTGGAGCAGGCTATATCGGCAGCGTAACGACTGAGCTTTTACGCGCGCGAGGCGAGGAATGTGTTGTCGTTGACAACCTCTCGCGCGGGCGACGCGCCGCAGTTGACCCCGAGGTCCCGTTTTATCTGGGAGACGTAGGTGATCGCGAGTTGATTAAGCGTGTCTGCAACGAACACAGCATCGATGCGTGTGTTCACTTTGCAGCCTTCGCCTATGTGGGTGAATCGGTGGCGCGGCCAGAACTCTACTACGAAAACAACGTCGAGCAGGGAATCAGGCTGCTCGGAGCGTTGACCTCTCTGGGCGTCAAAAGAATCGTTTTCTCGTCTACTTGCGCTACCTACGGCGAGCCCGTGCGTATTCCCATCGATGAAAACCACCCCCAAAATCCAACCAATCCGTACGGCTGGTCTAAGCTCTTTATTGAGCGTATTATGGCTGACTACGACCGCGCTTTCGAACTCAAGTTTGTTGCCTTGCGCTACTTCAATGCGGCAGGGGCGATCCCGGAGCGAGGTGAGCACCACGATCCTGAGACGCACCTGATACCGCTTGTGCTGAAAGCAGCGCAGGGAAGCATTCCGCACGTTACTGTCTTCGGCGATGACTACGAAACGCCTGACGGCACCTGCGTGCGTGACTATATTC
>Ga0187893_10003688_pt1 | contig 30450 bp, 34 predicted proteins | sample MA1701074metaG_FD_139574 | JGI IMG/M metagenome (GOLD analysis project Ga0187893, IMG submission 139574) | White microbial mat communities from a basaltic lava cave in the Kipuka Kanohina Cave System on the Island of Hawaii, USA - MA170107-4 metaG ...
CCCACCCACTGCCAACTGACGCTGGCCCCTTTGCATCCCGGCTGCAATCCGAGGCCATCCTCCGCAGCGGTGGACAGTTGCTCTTCGAGCCCCGCATGCGCGTGGTTCACGATTTCACCGGTTGGGCCATGGAGGGGGACTTTCGACGCAACATGGGGTACGGCACGATTACCACGCGACTGCGCGACCGCTCGCTGCCTTACGCCTGGCTGGCACGCCTGGGATACGCTTCGATCCCGCTGTTCGCCGTGGCCAAGATTCTGAAAAGTTGGTCGGATTGTGTCCGATGCGGCCGCCATTACGGCGTCCGGTGGTACGAACTCCCCGTTGCCTTTTGCCTCGCGGTAGTCGTGCGCGTCATGGAAATCCCAGGAATGATTAGTGCCTTCTGCGGACAGGAGATCACTGAGACCGCCTATCGTTGATCGGTAGGTCTTGGGATAATGGGTTTGAGTGGGGAAGAGAGGACGTTTGATTCTTTCGAGCCTAACCGACCGACTCACCCCCCCCGAAAAAGTGAACACCTCAACTTAACGGTGAGGGAGGTGTCCCATGGCAAGGGCGCGGGGGGCGAGCGGTTGGGGCATCTGTAGCCCATCCGGGGCATGATCGGCGGGGACAGAAACTCTCGTCGAGGGAGGATTGCCATGAGCAGGCATGCGCTGATAGTCGTGACGACTGGTGTGATGATGGTCGCGTGCGCTTCCAAAGAGGACGCCGTTAAGAAAGACTATGAGAGGCTGACCGGTACCTGGATGTTGGTTTCCGCGGTAAAGGATGGCAAGGACGTGCCCGAAGAAGAGGTCAAGAAAACCAGGCTCATCACCAAGGGTGACAAGTTCACGATTTTAGGGGACCCTGCTCTGGGGACCAGCGGCGCGGGCACCTTCACGATCGATCCCACCAAGAACCCCAAAACCGTCGACTCGCTGCAGAGCGGGGGCCCCGATGCAGGGAAAACCGTTTTAGGGATCTACGAAATCATTGACGACAACACCAAGAGGGCGTGCTGGGCTCCCCCAGGCAAGGAACGGCCCAGCGAGTTCACCTCGAAGCCTGGCAGCGGCCATCTCCTCCAGAACTGGAAGCGAGTGAGAGAGTAAGCTGATCCGGCCGGGGAGCGGCGTGAGCCGCGCTTCTTCTCTCGACTGGGTGCCTTGCTGTTATGACCTGTTGGGCCACTTAGGTTCGCCACCCTGGGCGAACCTCGGAGGAGGTGGATATGTCACGGGAGACCGTGAGGATCGTGATCGTGGCCTGCCTGGTGTCGGGCGCACCGGTGCTGGCGCAGGACCAAGCCCAGGCGCCGCGCTCGCCGACGCCGAAGCCGCTGAAGGCGGCCGTCCGCGTCGAGACGGTCGCCGGTGGGCTCGAGCATCCCTGGGCGCTTGCCTTCCTGCCTGACGGGCGCATGCTCGTGACGGAACGCCCGGGGCGCCTGCACATCGTCGAGCGGGACGGCCGAATCTCCGAGCCGCTTGCCGGCGTGCCGGAGGTCCTGGCGCGCGGGCAGGGCGGCCTGCTCGATGTCGCGCTGGACCCGCGCTTTGCCGACAACCGCCTCGTCTACCTGTCCTACTCGGAACCTGGAGCAGGTGGCGCGGCTGGCACGGCGGTGGCGCGGGGACGGCTCGGCGAGGGCCGGCTCGAGGATGTCCGGGTGATCTACCAGCAGCAGCCGAAGGTGCGGAGCTCGCTCCATTTTGGGTCTCGCCTGGTCTTCGCACGCGATGGCACCCTCTTCGTCACCCAGGGCGACCGGGGCGCGTACCGCGACGGGGCGCAGGATCTGTCGGTCGGCTTCGGCAAGATCGTGCGGATCAAGCCGGACGGCTCAGTGCCGCGCGATAACCCGTTCGTCGGCCGCGCCGGTGTGCGGCCCGAGATCTGGTCGTACGGGCATCGCAACGTTCAGAGCGCGGCGCTCCATCCGAAGACCGGACGGCTCTGGACTGTGGAGCACGGGGCGCGCGGCGGTGACGAGCTGAACCGACCGGAGGCCGGCAAGAACTACGGCTGGCCCGTCATCACGTATGGCATCGACTACTCGGGCGCGACGATCGGCGAAGGGACGGCCAAGCCGGGGATGGAGCAACCGGTCTACTACTGGGATCCGGTAATCGCGCCCTCCGGCATGACCTTCTACACGGGCGACGCGTTTCCAGACTGGAAGGGAAGCCTCCTCATCGGCTCGCTCCAGCCGGGGCTCCTGGTGAGGCTGACGCTGGAGGACGGCAAGGTCGCACGCGAAGAGCGGTATCTCGGCGAACTGCGGGAGCGCATCCGCGATGTGCGGCAGGGCCCCGATGGACTGCTCTACCTCCTGACCGACAGCAGCGATGGGCGTATCCTGCGGGTTAGACCGGCGGCGGCGCCCCGCTGAGCCACGGTTGAAAGAGAGGGAGGTCATGAGCATTCCGAATACGAGGGAAAGGAACGTTCGCCCATCCCATCCTGGGGAAATACTTCGCGCAGCGTAAGCCGAACATTGGGCGTCACCACACGCATGGACGAAAAGCCGCCGATCAAGCTTTTCAGTTGGAAGCGGGCCATGCTTCCGCTCGTCATCGGCGTCGCCGTCGTCTCTTACCGCACGTACGAGTCCTACCAAAAGAAGGGCCACCTGGACTCTGTTGACGTGTGGGCTACCGTCGTCCCGATTCTCACGCTGGCCGGCATCCTCGCCGTCGTAGGGTGGTGGGCCAACAGGCGGGAGTGACCTTCACAGATGAACCTCGAAGGCCTCATTCCACTCGTTGGCGGCGTGTACTGCATGCTTGTCGCGTTCCGCGTCGTCCGCGTGAGCAAGAATCCGGAAGCCAACGAGCTGTGGTTGCGAAAGTTTGGCACGCTGATGAAGATTCTCGGCCCGATTGTTATTCTGTACGGACTGGCACAGCTCTTTGGAGTGTTCAGATGACGCGTAACACCGCGCCGGAGCCAACAGAGTATCTCCCCCAATGAAGCTGTTACGGGGGAACATCCCGCGGCAAGAGGGGCCGCCCGGCTCAACCGAAGCTTTGGCCGTCGCGACATACGGAGGAAGTGGAGTAAACGAGACGTGCAAGCGGAGAGCGCCCGATGAGCGACAGCGTGGGACTTTACCTTGACCTCCTGAAGAAATGCGTGAGCAACTTTATCTATGATGACGACCTCGACTTGATACGGGGGGAAATCGCTGTCGATCCGGAGACGGGGAAGTACTTCACAGCCGCCGCCGCGCCCGCTGACGCGGAGCAAAAGTACTATGGCGGAATATGGCCATCTCGTGCCCACACGATGATCGGGCTCCCGCGATTGAACAACATCCAGTATTGTGTCGAGGAGGTTCTTAGAGCCGGAGTTCCTGGGGATCTCATCGAGACGGGCGTATGGCGAGGCGGAGCCGCAATATTCATGCGCGGCATATTGAAAGCGTACGGCGTCACTGACCGACAGGTGTGGGTGGCGGACTCGTTTGAGGGCTTGCCGCAGGGGGATCACACTCGATACCCGAAGGAATCGAACGTGGAATTTCATAGATTTGGACAGTTGGCGGTCTCGCTGGACGAGGTCCGGACCAATTTCGAGCGTTACGGTTTGCTTGACGACCAAGTTCACTTCCTGAAGGGTTGGTTCCGAGACACCCTGCCAACGGCGCCGATAGAGAGGCTGGCAGTCATGAGACTGGACGGTGACATGTACGAATCAACCATGGATGCACTGGTCAGCCTGTACGCGAAGTTATCACCCGGCGGATTCGTCATCGTTGATGACTACAATGCGATTCGAAGTTGTAATGATGCCGTGGAGGATTTTCGGAAGGAACGGGGAATAACGACTGAGATGTTCTTGATTCCTGGCGTCGGGGCATTCTGGAGAAAATAGGTCGAGACATCCGAAGAGTGTGAGAGACTGGTGGTGTGAGCCCGTGTCCACTTTTTCGAGGGAAAATCCCGCGGCAGGAAGGGCCGCGCGGTTTAGCGCTAGCCGCTTGCCGGAGCGTAGGGACTCGACTGCGCGGCGGCGCGCCGGGCAACCGATCGCGCCGGTCGTCAAGTGGTAGAGATCCCAATCACATCGACTCAGGAGGTGAAGTCATGACGAGCGATTGGTGCCGGGCCCCTAGGGCGATCGCGACGGTCGGAGCGGTACTGCTGGTGATGCTCGGATGGACGACCGCCCCCGAGGCGGCGACCAGCTGGGTGCTGGACCAGTTGCGGGTGACCAAGGGCGGCCAAACGTACACCCTGCAGAAGAACGCGAGTGGGCAGTGGGTGATCCCGAAATGGCCGGACGTCCCGGCCGGCAATCCGCTCAGCTACACGTTCGTTTGGAAGGTCCAGTCGGGCGGGTACCCCGGCGACACCCAGGTTATGTGCTGCTCCCACGTCAAGCTGGCTGGCCAGGATCTCGGCTACGGGGCGGTGCAGATCGAATCGCTGCACAAGGTCAAGAAGACGATCTCCTTCAACTACAACATGATGCCATTCCCGACGACGATCGAGTTTCGGGTGACCCCGGACCAAGCCTTCTCCGTCACGCCGCTCGTCCTGGGCGCCCCCCCCAGCCCAAGCTACCAGCTGGCGCAGAAGCTCCACCTCACACTCTTCGGGCTCCTGATGTCTCCCACGTTCGGGCATGCCCGCTGCACGAACTGCCACGGCATGGCGGCCTCGAACGCCACGTTCACCCAGCACAAGAACAGCTACAACATCGCGACGGTCGCCGACGTGCAGAACCCGGCCAAGTGCACCGGCTGCCACGGGCAGTTCGCGGGCTGGCGAGCGCCGTCCACGGACTTCAGCTGGACGGGCAAGACCGCCAAGGAGACGTGCAGCCTGGTCAAGCAGAAGATGAGCGGGGCCACGTTGGTGAATCACCTCAAGAACGACAACCTCATCCAGTGGTCGATCAACAACGGGACCGTCCCCGGGGGCACCGAGCCCAAAGCGCCGCCCGGCAACCTCACCGAGTGGAACAAGCGGGTCGATCAGTGGACGTCCCACGGACAGCCATGCCCGCAGTGACGCGCGCGGCCGTTTGACCGCCGGTGGAAGGCAACGGCGAAGAAGAGATGAGTGGGTGACGGGACGTGAGTTCCTTCTGCAAACCCTCCGCAGCCAGGGCCTGGTCCATGTGTTCCTCGTGCCGGGCGGGCATATCGATCCACTCGTGGCGGAACTGGGCAAAGGGGTCGGCCTGCAGCCCATCGTGGCGGCGCACGAGGAGGGGGCCGGCTTCATGGCCGACGGCTATGCCCGGGTCAGCGGGCGCTTTGGCACCTGCCTGTGCATCGGGGGGCCAGGTGCGGCGAATGTCCTGCCCGCCGCCATCGCCGCACGGTCGGACCGGGCGCGCGTGCTGTTCATCACCGGCGACGTGCCGACCACCTTGCAGGGGCGCGGCGCGTTTCAGGACGGTAGTCTCGACGGCACCCGAGACTCCGAGTTCCTTCGACCGGCCACGGTCTACTCGGAGGAAGTCGAGCTGGCCAGCCAACTCCCGCGTCAGATGGCAGCTGCATTCCGGGCCATGTTCGGCGTGCCGTCCGGGCCGGCGCACCTCAGTGTTCCCACCGACATTCAGAATGCCTCCCTGGGGGCCGAGGCCGGCGTTTGTCCAGCTCTCGGTCGTGATCGGGTACTTTCGGATGATCGCGGGCCTGGCGAGTGGCTTCGAGTTCCCGTTGCCCGCGGGGATGAGCGATCCCTTCAGCGTGCCGGGTCGGCTTGGTGGAACACGGTGACCGTGCCTCGGTCCTGGGGCGAGGTTTAGGGACTCGCGAAGGAGAGGTTGTCATGCGCAAGAGGGAAGAAAGCGATCAACTGAGCGTTCAAGCCATCGCTGGAACGCACGTCGTGTTGCTGGGCATCAATCTTCCCCAGGCGAAATGCCCGGGGCTACTCGGCTTTGCGATCCGCCGCCACGACCACACCGAGGGCGAGAGCTATTGGCTGAGCGGATACAAAACCTTCGAAAGCATCGTGCCGCACCCCGCACAGGGGGTTTTGCATTCGACGCGCAGTCATCCAATCCAGGGCTTCACCTGGTCGGATTTCTCGGCCAAACCAGGCTACGACTACACTTATGAGGTCGTGGCGCTGCGAGGTTCGCCCTCAGACCCCCAGGAGTCGGAGCAGGTCGAGGTGAACGTCCGGACTGAGGCCGAGGATCTGTCCGGCAGCCCGCATCACGTGCATTTCAACCGTGGCGCCGCGGCCTCGCAGGAATACACGCGGCGCTTCGGCGACAAGTCCCCGGAGGAGGTGGGGCCGTCCGCGTTGGACTGGCTCTCCCGCGGGGCGGCCGAGGCGATCAAGGGGTTCATCGACCGGGCAACGGGCCCGGGTTGGGGTCTCCGCGTGTGCGCCTACGAGTTCACCGAGGACCGTGTGCTCCAGGCGCTCAAGGAAGCCTCGAAGCGCAAGGCGGACGTGAGGATTCTCTACCACGCTCGCAACGACAGCACGAAGACAAAGAATGAGGCAGAGATCAAGAAATTCGGGCTGTCGAAACTCTGCGAGAAGCGCAACGCCAGGGGGCTTGCACTTTCCCACAACAAGGTGATGGTGCTGACGAAGGGCGGCGTGGCTCAGGCAGTGCTGACCGGCTCGACCAATTTCAGCGAGGGCGGCATCTACGGCCACAGCAACGTGGTGCACATCTGCGAGGACAACCGCATCGCTGGACGGTACTTGTGGCTGTGGGACGAGCTCGCGAAAAACGAGGACAAGAAGGTCGCCGCGCCGGTGATCGCGGGGAAGACGCCACTGCCGGCCGATCCGATGAAAGCCGGGACCAGGCCGATCTTCAGCCCGCGCGACGATCTGTCGGCGCTTGAGTGGTACGCGGAGCAGGCGAAGGAAAGGAGGGGCGCCCTGTTCATGACCTTCGCCTTTGGCATGCACGACCTTTTCCAGGACGCCTACCGCAACGGAAAGGCGAAGTTGCGCTACGCCCTGATGGAGAAGATGAGCGGGCCCACGAAGACCGAAGCGCAGCGCAAGGCGAATGAAGCGAAGATCATCTCGCTTCGCAAGATGGAAGTGAACAAGTTCGCCATCGGGTCACAGCTGCGCGAAGGCGCCTTCGACCACTGGCTCGCCGAGCGTCTCACCGGGCTGAACGTCAATGTGAGATACCTGCATACCAAGTACATGTTGGTCGATCCGCTCGGCCCCAACCCGCTCGTGGTGAGCGGGTCGGCCAATTTCAGCAAGGCCTCGACCGAGGACAACGACGAGAACATGCTGATCATCCAGGGCGATGCTCGGGTAGCGGACATCTATCTCGGAGAGTTCATGCGGCTGTACCGGCACTTCGCGTTCCGCGACTGGATGTCCTCGCAGCCCAAGAGCAAGAAAAAGGCGGAAGTGTCGCACCTCGACGAGGCCGATCAGTGGTGGAAGGGCTACTTTGGTAGCTCGTTCGCGTCGCGCCAGCGCGAGTATTTTGCCGGGTAGCGAAATGCATGGCGTCTATGCGTGTAGAGTACCGCTGCTGTTCGTTATCGCGGTAGGTTGCTTCCTGGTGCAGGCTGCCGACGTGCGAGGCCAGAGCATCATCGGCCCGGGAGAGGGACGCGTCCTTCAGGTGCTAGGGGAATCCATCACCGTGAAGATCGGCGGTGAACAGACCGACGGCAGGTATGCGGTGTTCGAGGAGGTGTCCCCGGTCGGCGGCGGCCCTCCCTTGCATGTCCATCGCCACGAAGACGAAGTGTTCTATGTGCTGGAGGGGGAGCTGGAGTTTCAGCTTGGGGACCAGCGTTTCCACGCCAAAGTCGGCAGCGCGGTATTTCTCCCCAAGAACATCCCTCATACCTTCCGCAATACCGGGACAACGCCCAGCAAGGTGCTCGTGGTGGTTCTGCCTGCGCGTCTCATTAGGTTTTTCGAAGAGGTCGATGCCCTTACAAAGCCGACCCCCGAACAGGCGATGGAGCTGGGGAAGAAATACGACCTCACCTTCCTGCCAGCGCCCAAAGGTAACTAGTGCCGTTCCAACTATCTCACCCTAATGTGGTCGGCACCCGGCCTGCCTGCACCTTGCGGGGGACGCGCCGACGGGCGGCGCGCCGCTGAACGGCAGCACGTTCGGCGGTCGGAGCACCCTTTTGAGCGACGTCGCAGAACAACGTAGGGGCTACTAGGAGACGTCTTATGCCGGAACAAATCTCGAAGTATCCCGAGGTCACTCTGGAGGTGTTAGAAGGAGCGGGCGGTGTGTGTGGCAAAGGGGCCGAACAAAAGATCCTGACCCGATGCCCGGCTGACAGGTTTTGCGCGCTGCCGACTGGCGAAATCTGCGTCTACGGGCTCGAACAGATCCCGCAGATGACGCAGATTACGGTGCAAGAGGTCGCAAGAGTCGTGTGTCCTCTTTCGAAGGCGTCTCTGTTTCCGGTCTTGGATCCAACCGTGCAAATGATACTCCTGGGCGCGTGCTTTGCGCTTGGTCTGGTGATCGGAAGACTCTGGCGAAAACGTGAGAGATTGATCTGAGATCTCGCAAGGAATGCGGCCACTAGGCTGGCGGGGCTGCTACCGAAATGGGCCTTTGGTTGGCAGCCGTTGTCTTCTGTCTCTGGATCGCTGCCGAGTGAGCCGCCCGGGCGATGAATCCGGACATGCGGCGCGGCCGAACCGTCGCGTGCCACTCGATCGGAGAGAACATGTCCTGGAGTCTGACAGCGCTTTCTAACCGGCTCGGAATCAAGTATCCGCTCGTACAGGCCCCCATGGCCGGCGGCTTCACCTCCCCCGAACTGGTCGCAGCCGTCTGCAACGCCGGCGGGCTGGGCTCGTTCGCGGCGGCGCTGCTGTCCCCGGCGGACATCAGGTCCGGCGTCGAGCAGGTCCGCCGCCTGACCGCCCATCCGTTTAACGTGAACCTGTTCGTCCTGGAGACGCCCAGCCCGGACGCGGGTGAAGTGAAGCGGGCGATCGAGCTGCTCGGGCCGATCAGGGAGGAGCTCGGGCTCCCTCCGGGTCAGCCGCCGGCCCGTTGGTGTCAGGACTTCCGCGAGCAACTCGAAGCCCTGATCGAACTCCGCGTCCCCGTGGCCAGCTTCACGTTCGGTCTCCTGGACGGAGCGTCCATCGAGCGCCTCCACCGCTCCGGATCGGTGGTCATCGGGACCGCGACGAACGTCGCAGAAGCCCGGGCCTGGACCGGGAACGGGGCCGACATGATCTGCGCCCAGGGGGCGGAGGCCGGGGCGCACCGCGGCACCTTCCTCGGCGGTCTGGACGAGGGACTGATCGGCTCGCTGGCGCTGGTGCCCCAGGTGGTGGACGCGGTCGGTGTGCCGGTCATCGCCGCGGGCGGCATCGCAGACGGCCGGGGCGTCGCCGCCGCGCTCGTGCTGGGCGCGGCAGGCGTGCAGTTGGGGACGCTGTTCTTGAACTGTGCCGAAACCCCGGTCCACCCTGTCTATCGCGCGGCCCTCCGTGGTGCCCGCGAGACGGACACCCGCATCACGCGCGTGTTTACTGGCCGGTCCGCGCGAGGCATCGTGAACGAGTTCATGCGGCGACTGGACGCCCGAGCCGATGAGGTGCCGGCCTACCCGGTACAGAGCGCCCTGACCGGTGAGATTCGCCGGATGGCAGCCGATGCCAACCGGCCCGAGTTCATGTCCCTCTGGGCGGGGCAGGCCGTCGCGCTTCTGGCCCGGCGCCCCGCCGGCCAGCGGGCAGCGGACCTGGTCGCCGCCCTGGTGAGCGAGACGGAGCGAGCGCTCCGCCGGGTGTCCGCCGCTGCGGGGCTCGGACGTCAGGCTTCGTAGGCAGGAGAAGGCACATATGCCGGACATGCTGGTTCGCCTCTATGCGATTCCGGACCACAACAGGATCCTCGGGGAAGGGTATACGGTGAGACGGGCTGCGGCATACGACAAGTCGGTCATCCTTCAGTGGATACGCCAGAACTTCTCCACGCAATGGGCCAGCGAAGCGGATGTGACCTTCTCACGACAGCCCATATCGTGCTTTATCGCCCTCCATCGGGAGACGCTCGTGGGCTTCGCTTGCTACGAAGCGACGTGCCGCGGGTATTTCGGCCCCGGCGGTGTCTTGGAGGCGTATCGGGGGCAGGGCCTTGGAACGAGGCTGTTGCTCGATTGCTTGCGCGCGATGCGAGAGATGGGATATGCGTATGCCATCATCGGTGGCGTCGGGCCGAAGGAATTCTACGCCAAGACGGTCGGCGCCATCGAGATACCGGATTCAACACCCGGGATCTACACGGCTCCCATAGAAACCTGACCACTCGCAACTCATGGACCAGCACCGAGGGACGCGTCGCGGTAACAGGAGAGCGCGGATTGGGGAGAGGGGTCAAGCCGGTGGCGACTCATCTTGAGCAAAACAAGAGACGCGTGATGCAGTTCTATGACCTGATGTTCAACCAGTGTAAACCCGCCGAGGCCGTCGAGCGGTACGTCGGGGAGGTGTACATTCAGCACAATCCAGGGGTCGCCGATGGCAAGGCGGCGTTCATCGAGTACTTCACGAGGATGGCCAAGGAGTATCCAGGCAAGCGCGTCCACTTCAAGCGGGTGCTTGCGGAGGGAGACTACGTCGTCTTGCACTGCCGTCAGGAGTGGCCGGGCGAGAGGGATTGGGCCGGTATCGATATCTTCCGGCTGGATGAGAACGGCAAGATCGTCGAGCACTGGGACGTGCTGCAGCCGGTACCCGAGAGATCCGCTAACGCCAACACGATGTTCTGACGCGTCGCGCAGTTGCGTCTTTTCGAGTCGCAGACGGAGGAGCAGATGAAAGAGACACTCAAACCCGGCATCGAGCACGAACTTCAGTTTCGTGTCCCGGAGTCCAAGACCGTCCCTGCGCTGTACCCCGAGTCGCCCGAGTTTCGGGAAATGCCGGAGGTATTCGCAACCGGCTTCATGGTAGGGTTTCTGGAGTGGGCGTGTATCACCGCGGTGAAGCCGCATCTCGATTGGCCTCAAGAACAAAACGTCGGCACACACATCAACGTGAGTCACCTGGCGGCCACCCCTCCGGGGCTGGTCGTCACGGCCAAGGTTAAGCTGGTGGAGGTAGACGGCCGGCGTCTGGTGTTCGAGGTCGAGGCGCACGATGGCGTGGATGTCATCGCGAAAGGCACCCACGAGCGATTTGTCATCGACCGCGACAGGTTCACGAAGAAAGTGAGGCAAAAGGCCGAATCCGCGAACAGATGACAGGCGCGTCTGGCGGGAGCTCAGGCGCGGCGTGAGGCCGCCCGTGCGACGCCCCGCGCGCTGTTCATCCAGGCTGTATTCCGTTGCGTGCGAAGACCAAGGTCGATGGACCAACGTGAGGAGTAACGGATGGAACATCTGCTCACGGTGATCACCGGCGCCAGTTCAGGTATTGGCCTCGGTGCCGCGCGAGCCTTTGCGGCGGCGGGGCATCCGTTGCTGTTGATCTCCCGGCACGTCGAACCGCTGGCGGAGTTTGTCGGGAAACCGGTCGTCTACGCACAGGCCGATGTGGCGGATTACGACGCGCTGCAGCGGGCCATTCGCGACGCCGAGCGAGAGTACGGAGGCACAGACTGTCTCATCAACAGCGCCGGGGTGGCCGACGCCAGACCCTTCGAGCAGGTTGAGCCGGCCAGCTACGCTCGCGAGATCGACACGAACCTGCGTGGCGTGCTCAACGGGATCAAGGCCGTGCTGGCCGGCATGGTCGAGCGGCAACGAGGCACCATTATCAACATCAGCTCCGTCTCGGATCGCAAGACGTGCGCGGCGGCGATCGGGTATACCGCGACCAAGTACGCGGTGCGGGCGCTGAGCGAGTCGCTGCGCGAAGCCGAAGCGAAGCATGGGGTCCGCGTCATCAACCTCGCCCCCGGCTACGTTAGGACGAACATCCACAAGCAGATGGGCATCACGTTCGAAGAGTACTGCCAGGCGCTGGGAAACCCGGACTTCATGACACCCGAGGAACTGGCAGAGATCATCCTGTTCTGCTACAAACAGCCGGCGCACATCTGCATTCGCGATCTGGTCGTGGCGCCGACGCGCACCACCTTCTGAGCCCGGGGGGCGCTCTGTCCAGCTTGACAACGTCATGGCAACCGACGAATATGGTTGCCGATCGAGGTCTAGGAGGATCGAGGCAGGATTATGGGCATCAAGGCCATGTCAGGAACAAGAGCATATCGCCGAGTCGTGACGGGATTAGGCGACAATGGAAGGTCAACGGTGGTGAGCGATACGACGATTCCGGTCTCAGACGTGTTGGCGATGGTGGACTTCTGGTGTACCGATGGAGTTCCGGCCTCTCTTACGGCGCAGGGGGAGCCCGAAGGGCACTCCCCACGGCTCGAACCGCCGAGGGGCGGCACGATTTTCCGCCTCTTCGAGATCCCCGCGCAGCCGGAAGGACTGACCCCATCGGAGGCCCAGAGGCGAGCGGCGCAGGAGTTCGCGCGCGCCGGGGCAGCCCACTGTCAGATCGATACCAGCCGTCATCCGATGATGCACCGCACCAGGACCATCGACTATGTCGTCGTGCTCCGGGGTGGCGTGACGCTGCTCCTGGATGAGGCCGAGGTGGATCTCCAGCCCTTCGATGCGGTCGTGCAGCGGGGCACGAATCACTACTGGATCAATCGAAACCCCGAGCCCGCCCTCTTGCTCGGCGTATTGCTCGATGCTCAATAAGAGAATCTCTCGTTCTGGGGCCACATCACCCTTCTCGGGGCGGCGCAGCGATCCAACAACTCCCCTGCGTGCCACCACGTTCTCCCGCGTTCTCAACAGCGCTGGCCGGGACGCGCGTGGGGCGGAGAAAGGGTGGGGGAGACGTCGGCGCAACCGGCATGTGACACAAGAGCGGAGGCCGTCATGTCAGCGGAACACAACAAGGCGATCGTTCGACGTCTGTATGATGAGGTCTTCAACAAAGGGAACCTGAGCGCGGCAGACGAGATCCTCGCTCCCAACTACTCGCTCCACGATCCTGCCGCTCCCAAGTTCGCAGGCGGTCGTCAGGCCTACAAGCGATTCCAAGCCCGGTACCTCAAAGCCTTTCCGGATCACCGTATCACGGTCGAGGATCAGATTGCGGAGGGAAACAAGGTGGTGACGCGCTGGGTAGCGCGCGGCACACACCGGGGAGACCTGCAAGGCATCCGCCCCACCGGCAAGCGCGTGACCGTCACAGGGATCACGATCAGTCGCATTTCCAGAGGCAAGATCGCGGAAGACTGGCAAAACTGGGACAGCCTGGGTCTGCTGCAACAGCTGGGCGTTGCCGCAGCAGATTAAGAAGTCGGACGTTGAAGGCTCGATGGTGGTTGCGGCCGCCCACGACGCTCCCAGGTCAAGTGATCCGGGTGGTGATGCCGTGAGAAAGCGCCTTCATGTGGCCTTTGTCGGGGCTTTTCTGCTTGCGGGATGTAGCGTTCTTGCCGTTCAATTCGCCCCCAGGAAACAGGCTGTCGGCGTGCGAAGCGAAGCGGCTACAAGAGCCGATGAGCTGTTCTGGAAGATCCTGCATGGCGGCGAATATGAGCGCATTCCGGATGCCCTTCCGGTCCTGACCGCAGCGTATCTGGAAAACCCCGGCGATTCGATTACTGCGTCTCACATCGGCTTCCTGCACATCTGGCGGCTTGCAGAACGATCGCGGCTGGATGGCGCGCCGGCCACTATCACCGACCATGCGGTGCTGGCTCGGAAATATTTCGAGGAATCTGTCCGTTTGAACCCTTCAGATGCGAGAGTGCTCGGCTTCCTCGGGGCTGCGATGTTGGCTGAAGCGACGATTCACAAGGACGAGAAGCTGAAACGGCGTGGCTACTATACGCTGCGTGACGCCATTCACGAATGGCCGGAGTTCAACTACTTCACGGCTGGTTACGTGATGAGCGGGGAGCCGGCCGATTCGGCGAGGTTCAAAGAAGCGCTGGAGTGGCAATGGCTGACGCTGGATGAATGCGCCCAGGAGAAAGTGGATCGACGCAACCCCGATTATTCGAAATACATGCGCCTGGAAACCAAGAAAGGCAGAAAGCGGGTCTGCTGGAACTCCTGGATCGCGCCGCACAATTTTGAAGGCTTCTTTCTCAACATGGGTGATATGCTGGTCAAGTCGGGTGACTGGCGAACCGCGCAACGCATCTATGCCAGCGCCACACTCTCGCCGACTTATGCGAGCTGGAAGTTTCAGGCGGTTCTGGAACAGCGAATCAGGGAAGCGTCGGAGAACGTATCCCGGTTCAATGCAGCCGAAAAGCGAGCCGGCGAAGCGCTCGGCCGTCCCATGTTCTCGTCCCGCTTCGCGTGTATGGCTTGCCACCAAGAGTAGTGTGTCGTCGCGACGATGCCGCAAATATTTCATCCAAGCACCAACACGATCTCAAAGGTGAGCATCTTTGCTGCCGTCATCCTTCTTGCCGCGCTTGGCTGGATCCTTGCTGCCATCGATCGGTCTCCCTACTTGACGCAGGCAGGCGTCATTCGGGACCAGCCGGTGCCGTTCAGCCATAAACATCATGTCAGTGGGGTCGGAATCGATTGCCGCTACTGTCACACGTCGGTGGAGGAGACAGCCTTTGCCGGCACCCCCCCCACGAAGACCTGCATGAATTGCCACTCGCAGATCTGGGCCGACAGCCCCATGTTGGAACCGGTCAGGGACAGCTTTCGGACCGACCGGTCGATCGCGTGGACTCGCGTTCACGACCTGCCCGACTACGTCTACTTCGATCACAGCATCCACGTGAAGAAGGGGATCGGCTGCGTGACCTGTCATGGGCAGGTCGATCAGATGCCGCTGATGTGGCGGGAGCACTCGCTCCAGATGGAGTGGTGCCTCGAGTGTCACCGCGAACCCGAGCGGTTCGTCCGGCCGCGTCAGTATGTGTTCAGTATGGACTGGGAGCCGCCTGTCGATCAGATGGCCCTGGGACGGCGGCTGGTGGAGGAATACAAGATCGAGAAGCTCACGAACTGTTCGGTGTGTCACCGATGAGACCCGAGCACGGCAGGCACGATCGGTTGGACCTGGCCGCGATCCGGGCGCGCCTCGCCGGGACGCAGGGGAAGACATACTGGCGGAGCCTGGAGGAGTTGGCCGAGACCGAGGAGTTCCGGGAGTTCTTGCATCGGGAGTTTCCCCGGCAGGCCTCGGAATGGGCGGACCCGGTCGGCCGCCGTGAGTTCCTGATACTCATGGGGGCCTCGCTGGCGCTGGCCGGCCTCAACGCCTGTACGGGCCAGCCCGATGAGAAGATCGTGCCGTATGTCCGCGCGCCCGAACAGATCGTGCCGGGAAAGCCGCTCTTCTTCGCAACGGCGATGCCGCTACGCGGGTTCGCGAACGGGGTGCTGGTGGAGAGCCACATGGGCCGTCCGACGAAGGTCGAGGGGAATCCCCGGCATCCCGCCAGCCTCGGTGCCACCGACGCATTCGCCCAAGCCTCGGTCCTCACACTGTATGATCCGGACCGTTCTCAGGTCGTGTCGAAAGCGGGAGGCATCAGCACATGGGACGCCTTTCTCGCCGCATTCGGCCTGGAACTGGACCGGCAGCGCGCGAGCAAAGGCGCCGGGCTCAGGGTCTTGACGGAGACGGTGACCTCGCCGACCCTGGCCCACCAACTGCGCGCGCTGCGCGCCAGGTTTCCGCTTGCCACATGGCATCGGTACGAGCCGGTCGCGCGAGATGCGGTCCTGGCCGGCGCTCGCCTCGCCTTCGGCCAGGATGTCGATACCCACTATCGCCTCGACAGGGCCGAGGTGATCCTGGCCCTGGACGCCGATTTCCTTGGATGCGGGGCGGCGAGCCTTCGCTACGCGAGGGACTTCGCCGCGAAACGGCGCGTGCGCGCGCGGCAGGCCAGGATGAATCGCCTCTATACCGTCGAGAGCACGCCGTCGATCACCGGGGCGATCGCCGACCACCGGCTGCCGCTCAAGGCCGGTCAGATCGAGGGGCTGGCTCGCGCCGTGGCACAGGGGATGGGCGTTCAGGGAGCGTCGGTCGGCGCGCCGGTTCCCTCTCGTGTCGAGGCCGGATGGGTCGCTGCCGTCGTCCGGGATCTCAAGAGACATCGGGGCTCGAGCATCGTCGTCGCCGGCGAGTCGCAGCCGCCGGCCGTCCACGCGTTGGCGCACGCGATGAACGACCTGTTGGGCAACGTGGGGAACACCGTGATCTACACCGACCCGGTTGAGGCCAATCCGGTGGACCACCTCGAATCGCTTCGCGAGCTGGCGAGGCAAATGGAGGCCGGCAGGGTGGAGGTGCTCGTGATCCTCGGCGGCAACCCGGCCTTTACGTCGCCGGCGGACATCCCCTTTGTCGAGTGCCTCTCGAAGGTCCGGTTTCGGGTTCACCTGAGCCTGTACGATGACGAAACCTCGGCGCGCTGCGACTGGCATATCCCGGAGGCGCATTACCTGGAGTCGTGGGGCGACGCCCGTGCGTACGATGGCACGGTCACGATCCTTCAGCCGCTCATCGCGCCACTCTATAACGGCAAGTCGTCACACGAGCTTCTGGCGGCGCTCCTGGGACAGCCCGGGCGCTCCAGCTATGAGATCGTTCGCGACTACTGGAAGGGCCGGCATCGCTCGGCCGATTTCGAGCAGTTCTGGCGGACGACGCTCCACGATGGGGTGATGGCTGGTACGGCGCTCCCTGCCAGGCGAGTCTCATTGAGGCCGGGGGCAACGAAGCAGCCATCCGGTCCCCCTGCTAAGGCCTCTCAGGGGATGGAGATCATCTTTCGGCCCGACCCGACCATCTTCGATGGCCGCTTTGCGAACAACGGCTGGCTGCAAGAGCTGCCCAAGCCGCTGACCAAATTGACCTGGGACAATACGGCCCTGATCGGCCCCGCCAGCGCGGAGCGCCTGGGTTTCTCGAACGGGGATGTGGCGGAGCTGCGCTATCAGGGCAGGGCTGTCCGTGCGCCGATCTGGATCATGCCCGGCCATGCCGATGGCTCCGTCACCGTCCATCTCGGATATGGTCGGACGCGCGCAGGCAGAGTGGGGACCGGCGCCGGGTTCAATGCCTACGCCATTCGCACGACCGGCTCGCCCTGGTTCGGGTCCGGTCTTGACATCCGGAAGACCGGCGAGCGATACGCGCTTGCCTCCACGCAGCACCACCACAGCATGGAGGGGCGGCACCTCGTCCGGGTTGGCACGCAGGAGGAGTTTCGGAAGACGCCGGACTTCGCGCAGAAGATGGTCCATGACCCCCCGAGGGATGTCACGCTCTACCCTCCGCACCCGTATGAGGGGTACGCCTGGGGGATGGCGATCGACCTGAATGCCTGCATCGGGTGTAACGCCTGCGTCGTCGCCTGCCAGGCGGAGAATAACATCCCCGTCGTCGGCAAGGATCAGGTCAGCCGTGGCCGGGCGATGCAGTGGCTGCGCATCGACCGGTACTACGCGGGACCGCCCGACAACCCTGAGACCTACCACCAGCCGGTGCTGTGCATGCACTGCGAGGACGCCCCCTGCGAGGTGGTCTGCCCCGTGGCCGCCACGGTGCACAGCGACGAGGGGCTGAACGAGATGGTCTACAATCGCTGCGTGGGAACTCGCTACTGCTCGAACAACTGCCCGTATAAGGTCAGACGCTTCAATTTCCTCCAGTACGCAGACTATGAGACGCCAAGCCTCAAGCTGCTGCGCAACCCGGACGTCACGGTGCGGACGCGGGGCGTGATGGAGAAGTGCACCTATTGCGTGCAGCGGATCAACGCCGCCCGGATCCAGGCAAAGAAAGAAGACCGGAAGATCCGCGACGGTGAGATCGTGACCGCCTGCCAGGCGGTCTGTCCGGCCGAAGCGATCGTCTTCGGCGATATCAACGACCCGAGCAGCCGCGTGGCCCGGCTCAAGGCCGAACCGCTGAACTATGGCCTGCTGGCGGGGTTGAATACCCGGCCGCGCACGACCTATCTGGCGAGGCTGACCAACCCCAACCCCGAGATCGCGACCGCGTAGCGTCATGGCATCGGAACACCCTCACGCGCCCGTACGTCTCGAGCAGGCTGCACCCGTCATCGAGCCCGGGTACACCTACGCCTCCATCACCGATAAGATCAGCGCCATCGCACTCGCCAGGCGGACCCCTCCAGCCTGGTGGATCGGCTTCGGCCTGTCATTCATTCTCGTCATGCTGCTGTTCTATGCGCTGGCGTCGGTGCTGGCCATCGGGGTCGGGTTGTGGGGGATCAACGTCCCGGTCGGGTGGGGGTTCGACATCATCAACTTCGTCTGGTGGATCGGGATCGGCCACGCGGGGACGCTGATCTCGGCCATCCTGTTGCTCTTGCGCCAGGAGTGGCGACAATCGATCAACCGCTTCGCCGAGGCGATGACCCTGTTCGCGGTCGCCTGCGCGGGACTCTTTCCGCTGTTTCACATGGGCCGTCCCTGGCTCGCCTACTGGCTGTTCCCGTACCCCAACACGATGGGGCTCTGGCCGCAATTTCGGAGCCCGCTCGTCTGGGACGTCTTTGCCGTCTCCACCTACGCAATTGTCTCGGCGCTGTTCTGGTACGTCGGGTTGGTCCCCGACCTGGCGACGCTGCGCGATCGGGCGCGCGGCCGCCTGGCCCGAGGCGTCTACGGCGTGTTGGCCATGGGATGGCGAGGTTCGGCCGCCCACTGGCACCGGCACGAGACGGCCTCCCTGCTGCTGGCCGGTCTGGCGACGCCGCTGGTCGTGTCCGTGCACAGTGTTGTCAGCCTCGATTTCGCGTCGGGGATCATTCCGGGGTGGCACTCCACCATTTTTCCGCCGTACTTCGTGGCCGGCGCAGTCTACGGCGGCTTCGCTATGGTCATGACCCTGGCGATCCCCCTTCGCGTCATCTACGGGCTGCAAGACTTCATCACGATGCGGCATCTGGACAACATGGCGAAGATCATCCTAGCGACCGGCCTGATCGTGGCCTATGGCTACATGGTGGAGGCATTCATGGCCTGGTACAGCGGAAGCCCCTACGAGGAGTACATGATTCTGAACCGGATGCGCGGCCCGTACGCGAGCTTTTTTTGGGCCCTGATGCTGTGCAACGTCTTGACGCCCCAGGTCCTCTGGTTCGCGCGCGTCCGTTCGAACATCGCGGCCCTCTTCGTGGTCGCAAATATCGTGAGTATCGGGATGTGGTTGGAGCGATACGTCATCGTCGTGACCAGTTTGCATCGGGACTTCCTCCCCTCCTCGTGGGGGATGTACGCCGGGACGCGCTGGGATTACGCGACCTTCGTCGGGTCGATCGGACTCTTCTTTGCGTTGCTGTTTCTGTTCATACGGTTCCTTCCGGTGATCTCGATCTTTGAGATGCGGACCATGCTGCCGAAGGCGGAAGCCAGGGGCGCGTCGTGACGCAGAAGCCTCCGATCTATGGCCTGATGGCCGAATTCGATAGCCCCACGGATCTTGTCGCCGCGGCTCGACGCGCCAGGGAACAGGGGTATCGGCGCATGGACGCGTACACGCCGTTCCCGATCGAGGGGTTGGCCGAGGCGATCGGTTTCCATCACAGCCGGCTTCCGCTCATCGTCCTGATCGGCGGGATCATCGGGTGTATCGGCGGATACCTGCTGCAGTACTACGCCTCGGTCATCGGGTATCCCCTCAATGTCGGCGGGCGTCCCTTTCACAGTTGGCCGTCCTTCATCCCGGTGACGTTTGAAATGACCATCCTGGTGGCAGCGGTGTCCGCGGTGGTCGGCATGCTGGCGCTGAACGGATTGCCGATGCCGTATCACCCGGTCTTCAACGTGGACCGCTTCGCTCTGGCCACTCGGGATCGATTCTTTCTGTGCATTGAAGCCGCGGACCCCAGATTCGATCTCGCGGAGACGCGGCGCTTCCTCGAAGGCTTGGAGCCCCGGGGGGTCTACGACGTTGCCCACTGACGCGATCCGCGGCCGCCTCTTCCGAACCATGCGGGCCGGCTGTCTCGCCGCAGTGGCGCTCGTGATGCCGGGATGCCGTCAGGATATGCACGACCAGCCGCGGTATGAGCCGCTCGAGGCCAGCTCCTTTTTCGAGGACGGTCGAGCCTCGCGACCGCTCCTGCCCGGCACGGTGGCACGGGACGATCTCCGAGCCGACACGCCATTCTATACCGGGAAATCGGGTGGCACGCTGGTCAAGGACTTGCCCTTCCCCGTCACGCGGCAGGTCCTCGCGCGGGGACAGGAGCGCTACGATATCTTCTGCGCCCCCTGTCACGATCGAGTCGGGAGCGGCCTGGGGATCGTGGTGCGGCGGGGGTTCCGCCCCCCGCCTTCCCTCCACACCGATCGCCTGCGCGAGGCCCCGGTCGGCCATTTCTTTGAGGTCATGACCCATGGGTCGGGGGCTATGGCCGACTACGCCGCGCAGGTCTCGCGGCGGGATCGATGGGCGATCGCGGCGTACATACGGGCGCTGCAACTAAGCCAGCGAGCGACGTTGGCGGATGTTCCGTCGGCGAGACGTCAGCAGTTGCGGGACACGGACCAATGACCCGAACCGAGGTCGTGCATTCCGAGCTGGATCGGATCCAGCGGCGATCGCTGCTCGTGGGCGGGGTGGGCCTGACGCTGTGCGTAGGAGGGGCCTTGCTCGACCCGGCGCAGTTCTTTCAATCCTACCTGTTCGCCTATCTCTTCTGGATCGGGATCGCCCTCGGGTCCCTCGCCATCCTGATGCTGCACCACCTCGTCGGCGGGGCCTGGGGATTCGTGATCCGTCGTGTGCTCGAGGCGGCGGCCGGCACGCTACCGGTCATGGCCCTGCTGTTCGTGCCGATCCTCTTCGGTCTGCACGACCTCTACGTCTGGGCCCGTCCCGAGGCGGTCGCTGGCAGCGAACTCTTGCAGCACAAGAGCCCGTATCTGAACGTCCCGTTCTTCCTGATCCGAACGGCGATCTACTTTGCCGCCTGGATCGGCCTCGCGTTCCTGTTCAACGAGTGGTCGCTGGAGCAGGACCGAACCGGGGAGCCGGCGCTCAGCCGTCGTCTCCAGATGCTGAGCGGGCCCGGGCTGTTGGTCTACGGGCTGACCATGACCTTCGGGTCGATCGATTGGGTCATGTCGCTTGAGCCCGAGTGGTTCTCGACGATCTATGGGATCACGTTCATGGTCGGGCAGGCCCTCGCGGGCTTCGCGTTCGCCATCCTGATCGCGGTTCTGTTGGCAGACCGGCAGCCCCTTGCCGGTGTGGTCTCCGCGGCGCATTTTCATGACCTCGGCAACCTGTTGTTGGCGTTCGTCATGCTGTGGGCCTACATGGCCTTCTCCCAATTTCTGATCATCTGGACCGGCAATCTGCCGGAGGAGATCACCTGGTATCTCCATCGGGCGGGAGGCGGTTGGAACTGGGTCGGCCTCTTCGTCGTCATCTTTCACTTCGCTGTGCCCTTTCTGTTGCTGTTGTCTCGCGGCGCCAAGCGCAGGCTGCACATGCTGTTCGCGGTGGCGATGACCATCGTCGTGATGCGCCTGGTCGATCTGTTCTGGCTTGTCGCTCCCGCGTTCCATCCCTCTGGCGTGCGCGTCCACTGGATGGACCTGGTCGCACCGATCGGCGTCGGCGGGATCTGGATGGGGGTCTTCGCCCGGCAACTGAAAGGACGGCCGCTCCTGCCGCCCCATGACCCCTACGTGAAGGAAGCGTTCCATCATGAGCGGGGAGCCTGACCATGGATGAGACCGGACGACCCGAGGAGCGGCTGGAGCATCCGAGCCGCCGTCACGAACAGAGCGACATGCGCGTCCGGCCGATCGCGCTGTTCGGGCTAGGCCTGTTCGTCCTTATCTGTGTGACCCTCCTGGTGATAGGAGGGGTGTATCGCTACGTGAGTGGACCCCAGGCGAAGCTCGATAGGCCGCCCTCCCCGATGGCCGCGGCCCGGTCGCTCCCCCCGGAACCTCGCCTGCAGGTTGATCCAGGCCAGGACCTGAAGCAGGTGCGGGCGGCTGAGGAGACCGTGCTGAAGAGCTATGGTTGGGTCGATCGGAAGGCGGGGATCGTTCGGATCCCGATCGACCGCGCGATGGAGTTGTTGGTCGAGCGATCGGGGTCCGGCGCAACGGCGCAGCCGAGATGAGCGCGCGTTCCCTTCACGTCATCATGCGAGCCACCTCTTTTCGCAGCTTGGGTCAGGGTCAGCCCGCCGGGCGGCTCTCGATGCTGGCCCTCTCGTGCATCCTGGCTCTCTCCGGCGTGGCTTTTGCAAGAGGACCTGATGCGGTCCCCAAGCCGCTCCAGGCGGCCGGTCTCGATCAGCGGTTGGGTGAACAGGTTCCGCTCGAAGGGCAGTTCCGAGATGAGGCAGGACGATCGGTGAGGCTTGCGAACTACCTCGGCACCACACCGGTGATTCTGGTCCCGGCGTACTACAATTGCCGAAATCTCTGCCCGCTGGCGCTCGACGGGCTGGTCAAGAGCCTCCGCGCGCTATCGTTTGTCGCCGGCGAGCACTTCACCGTGGTTGCGATGAGCATCGATCCACGAGACACGCCCGCGCTGGCGGCCACGAAGAAAGCGAGCTACATCGAGCGGTACTCGCGGCGCGCGGCTCCCGACGGATGGCATTTCCTCACCGGCGAGGCGCCCTCCATCCAGGAACTGGCCCGGGCCATCGGCTTCCGTTACGCCGCTGACGCCGGCTCGGATCAGTACGCCCACGCGAGCGGGATCCTGATCCTGACGCCGCGGGGGAGGATCAGCCGCTATCTCTACGGGATCGAGTATTCGCCCAGAGACCTGCGTCTGGCTCTGGTGGAGGCATCGAGCCACAAGATAGGGTCCCTCGTCGATCAGGTGTTGCTCCGTTGTTATCGATACGACCCCGCCACCGGAACGTATGGACTGGCCATCATGAACGCGGTCCGATTGGCCGGGCTTGCCACCGTCCTGGCGCTGGGTTCGTTCATCGTTGCAATGGTTCGCCGCGAGCCGCGGGGCCGATCGGCGGGGTAGCGTTATGCGGCTGGGCTTCCCGCTGTTTCCCGAGCAGGCCTCGACCGTCGCCGGACAGGTCGATGCCCTGTACTTTTTCCTGGTGGCGGTCAGCGTCTTTTTCTCGGTCCTCATCTTCGTCCTGCTGATCTACTTCGCTGTCAAGTACCGGAGGCGGTCCGATGCCGAATGGCCGCGCCCAATCGTCGGTGACCTGCGGCTCGAGCTCCTCTGGACGCTCATCCCGCTCGGCATCACGATGGTCATGTTCATCTGGGGAGCGAGCTTGTACGTCACCATGTTCCGCCCGCCCGCCGAGGCATTGGAGATCTCCGTCATCGGCAAGCAGTGGATGTGGAAGTTTCAGCATCCCGGGGGGCAAAGGGAGATCAACGCGTTGCATGTCCCGACGGGCCGCCCGGTCAAGCTTACGATGACGTCGGAGGACGTGATTCACAGCTTTTTCGTGCCGGCGTTTCGTACCAAAATGGACGTCTTGCCGGGACGGTACACGACCACATGGTTCGAGGCTACCAAGATCGGCCAGTACCATTCTTTTTGCGCGGAGTACTGCGGGACCCAGCACGCCGGCATGATCGGGCAGGTCGTTGTACTGCCGCCGGCGCAGTACGAAAAGTGGCTCGCCGGCGGTGGCCCCGCTGAGTCGCCAACAGTGACGGGCGCCAAGCTGTTCCAAACTCTGGGCTGCGGCGCCTGCCATCGCGCCGATACGAAGGCGCGCGGGCCGTCGCTCGACAACCTCTTCGGGACACGGGTTCGAATGCGGGACGGGACCACGGTGATTGCCGACGAGGGGTACCTCCGCGAGTCGATCCTGAGCCCGAACGCGAGGATCGTGGCCGGATATCAGCCGGTGATGCCGACGTTTCGAGGTCAGATCGGCGAGGAGGGGATCTTCCAAATCATCGCCTATATCAAGTCCCTGGTGAGGGAGGAGAGAGCGAAGGTCCGATGATGGCGACATCACTCAGTGAGCGCCGCGAGCACTACCTGAACATCAGCTACGGCGTGAAGTCATGGCTGCTGACGACCGATCATAAGCGGATCGCGTTGCTCTACCTGATCTCGATCACGCTCTTCTTTTTCCTGGGCGGGGCGTTTGCCGTCTTGATCCGGCTCGAGTTGCTGACGCCCACGGGAGACCTCCTCCAGTCGGAGACGTACAACAAGCTCTTCACCATGCATGGCGTGACCATGGTGTTCTTCTTCCTGATCCCGTCGATCCCGGCGGTGCTGGGGAACTTCCTCGTCCCGATGATGATCGGCGCGCGGGACCTCGCCTTTCCCCGCCTGAATCTGGCGAGTTGGTACATCTACACCATAGGAGGACTGTTCACACTCGTCGCGGCGGTCGCGGGGGGCGTGGACACGGGTTGGACCTTCTACACACCTTACAGCACTAGCTACGCGAATACCCATGTCATCCTGACGGCGGTGGGGATCTTCATCACCGGGTTCTCATCGATCCTGACAGGCCTGAACTTTATCGTCACGATCCATACGATGCGGGCGCCGGGGCTGACCTGGTTCCGCTTGCCGCTGTTCATTTGGGCTCAGTATGCGGCGAGCCTGATCATGGTGCTGGGGACGCCTGTCGTGGCGATCGCGATCGTCCTGGTGGCGCTCGAACGACTGTTGCGAATCGGCATCTTCGATCCGGCGTTGGGTGGGGACCCGGTCTTGTTCCAGCACCTCTTCTGGTTCTATTCGCATCCGGCCGTGTACATCATGATCCTGCCGGCCATGGGGGTCATCAACGAGCTGATCACCTGCTTCTCGAGGAAGCGGATCTTCGGCTACCCGTTCATCGCCTTCTCCGGTCTGGCCATCGCGCTGCTGGGGTTTCTCGTATGGGGTCACCACATGTTCCTGAGCAGCCAGTCGGTGTATGCGAGCATGGTGTTTTCGATCCTGAGCTTTCTGGTCGCGATCCCGTCGGCGGTGAAGGTGTTCAACTGGACGGCCACACTGTACAAGGGTTCAATCTCCTATGAGACGCCGATGCTCTATGCCTTTGGGTTCATCGGACTCTTTACCGTCGGAGGGCTCACCGGGCTGTTCCTTGCGACCCTGGCGGTTGACGTCCACGTGCACGATACCTATTTCATCGTCGCTCACTTTCACTACATCATGGTCGGGGGCGTGATCATGGCCTACCTGGGCGGGATCCACTTCTGGTGGCCCAAGATGAGCGGCCGGATGTATCCGGAGGGGTGGGGCAGGCTGGCGGCGTTGGTGATCTTCATCGGGTTCAATCTCACGTTCTTCCCGCAGTTCCTCCTCGGCTACTTGGGCATGCCTCGCCGCTACCACATCTATCCGCCGGAATTCCAGGTGTTGAACGTCATGTCGTCGGCGGGCGCCTCGATCCTCGGGGTGGGATATCTGATCCCGATGGTGTATCTGCTCTGGTCACTGCGCTACGGAGCCGTGGCCGATCCCAATCCGTGGGAGGCGAAGGGCCTGGAGTGGGAGACGCCCTCACCGCCCCCGACCGCAAACTTCGAGAAGACGCCGGTGGTGACGGAGGAGGCGTATGCCTATTGGCCGAAGGAGGCCGACGTTGGCTGAGCATCACGCCGCCCTGGCGCATCAGTTCGATGATCTGGACCAGCAGCGGGAGGCCTCCTCTCTGGGGATGTGGGTGTTCCTCGTGACCGAGATCATGTTCTTCGGTGGGTTGTTCACCGGATACACGGTCTACCGGCACGCGTACCCAGAGGCATTCGCCGACGCGAGCCGCCGCCTTGCCGTGGCGCTGGGTGCGGTCAACACCGCGGTGTTGATCTGCAGCAGCCTGACCATGGCCCTGGCTGTCCGCAGCGCGCAGGTAGGCAAACGCAGGGGAGTGATCGCGTTCCTGAGCCTCACGATGCTTCTCGGCTCGGCCTTTCTCGTGGTCAAGGGTGTCGAGTACGCTCACAAGTTCCATGATCACCTGGTGCCGGGCGCGACGTTTGCCTTCGAAGGCCCTCACCGGCCGCATGCGGAACTCTTCTTTTCCTTCTACTTCGCGATGACCGGGTTGCATGCGCTCCATATGGTGATCGGCATCGGGATACTCGCTGCGCTTGTCGTCCTATCCTCGCGCGGCAGGTTCTCCCCCGATGATTACGCAGCGGTCGAGAATACCGGCCTCTACTGGCACTTTGTGGACATTGTCTGGATCTTTCTGTTCCCGTTGCTCTATCTGATCAGCCGGACCTGATGTCAGGATACGTCCTCCCCCAAAAGACCTACTATCTCGTATTCGCGGCGCTCCTCTTGCTCACCCTGGTGACCGTGGAGGTGGCCTTCTTCGACATGGGCCTCTTGAATTTCCCGATGGCCCTCGCCATCTCGACCTGCAAGGCGACGATTGTGATACTCTATTTCATGCATCTTCGGTACAGCAGCCGGCTCACGTGGCTCGTCGCCGGAGCGGGAGTCTTCTGGTTATTCATCCTCATTGCCTTGACCATGAGCGACTACCTGACCCGGGCGTCGCTCTCCGTCCTCGGTGGCTGACGCCCCAAGTGGAGGTTCCATGAGCCTGATACGAAGAATATCGGTGATGTACCGCGTTCACGTCACGGCGTGGAGCGTCGTGGCGGCCCTATTCGCCTTGGCCCAACAGGCGCGTGCCGGGTGGGTCATCGACCAGACGGTGAAAGGCGGTGGCGAGGGGGCCCAGCAGCAGGTACTGATCCAGGCTGATCGGATGAAGACCCTCGTCTTTGGAGAGGATGGCAAGCCGGCTGTGGCCTTCATGCTGGATCTGGACGCCCAGACGATTACTCAGGTCGATTACGAGCGCCGCCATTACGTCACCTCCACGGTCCAGGAGTTCGTTCAGGTGATGCGGGGTGCCATGGAGTTGGGCGCGGAGCAGATGGCGCAGGCGATGAAGCAGATGCAGGACGCGCTCAAGGACATGCCGCCCGAGCAACGGAAGATGATGGAGGAGATGATGCATTCCCGGATGCCTCAGGTCGAGCCTGGCGCCGAGACCTGTCGCGAGCCCCGGACGGAGCTCAAGAAGACCGGCCAGCAGGCGACGATCGCGGGCTACTCGGCGGTCCGGTACGATGTCCTGGCCGACGGGACGCTTGAGACGGAACTGTGGATTGCGAAGGGCATCACTGCTTGGCGTGAGTTGGACCCCAAGAAACTGGAGCGGTTGTCGGCCGAGATGGCGAAGCTGGCTGGCTGCGGGCCCGGCAAGGGACGGCGCGGCCTCCCCGCACATGATCCGGCCTGGAAGCTGGCCCACGAAGGGTATCCGGTTCGAGTAGTGACTGGAGGGGGCGGGGAGGTGACGGTGGAGGTGGTCAAGGCGGAGAGCCGCGCGATTTCAGCGGCCGAGTTTCAGCCTCCGGCCGGCTTCGCGCGGAAAAGTCCTCGGGAGATGATAGGACAGTGACGGGCAGATTGCCTTGCATCCGGACCAGTGCTATTCGGGAAGACCGTGGAGCAGGTACATGATGAGCAGGGGACCGCTGGGCCGCCCGAGCGCTCCGAACCACTTGTTGTAGACATCGAAGATCTGCCCCGACCGGTAGACCCTCGAGAGGACCCGATTGGCGACCAGCCGGAACTGGGCGTCGCCGCGGCGCACCATGAAGCCGTACGGTTCGTACGAGAATTGCTGCTCGGCAAGGGTCAACTTCCCGGGGTCCTTCGCCGTGAGCGCCAGGCCGATGAGGACCACATTGTCCGACGCATACGCGTCAACGGCCCCGGTCTCGAGGGCCGAGATGCCTTCAGCGTGATCCTTGACGGTGACCACCTTCGCCTTCACGTAGCTCTTCTGGAGCGCCTCCGTCAACGCGCGCTCCGTCGTCGTCGTGGACATGACGGCGACCCGCTTATCGGCGAGGTCCGCGATACGGCTGATCTTGGAGGCAGTGGTTACCAGCAAGCTCCCTCCATCGACGAAGGTCATGTTGGTGAAATCGACCTGCTCCTGCCTGGAGAGGGTATTGGTGCTCGTCCCACACTCGATGTCGATCGTGCCATCGACGACTGCCGGCATCCGATTCTGAGCCGCCACTGGGACGTATCGTAGCTCGAGGTCGCGAAGACCGAGCTCTTGCTGAACCGCTGCTGCGATCCGCTTGCAGAGGTCGATGGAGTACCCGGTGGGTTTCCCGTCAGCGCCGATGAATGAGAAGGGCCTGGCGTTCTCGGTGTAGCCGATCACCATGGCTCCTCTCTCCTTGATCTTTTTGAGGGTCCCCTGCAGTTCCTGTCCCATCGCCGGGGTTGCGATCGCCAACGTCGCGAGGAGCGCTGCCATCACGTACGTCATCTGAGCCTCCCGTCCGAGATGCGAGGTCAAGGGTGGCGTGCGATCCACTGTCATCCTCCGCGTCGTGCTGAACGGCAGCCCACTCTAGGCCACCGGGCTGTTGATGTCAAGGCGCAATGTGATCTCTTCGATCGACCAGAGGCCAGGGTGAGCGCAACTGTCGAACGGCGCGTGCGGATCGGGACATCGGGCTGGTCCTACCCGAAAGGCGAGGGCACCTGGAACGGGATCTTCTACCCCGCGAAAGTGAAGAACGAGTTGGAACTTTACAGCAGGGTATTCAACACTGTCGAGGTCAACTCGACCTTTTACCGCTTGATCGATCCTCGAACGGCCCGGGCGTGGGTCGAGGCGACCCCGGAGGACTTCGAGTTCGCCATCAAGGTCTGGCAGAAATTCACCCATCGCCGCATGTTCAAGAAGGCGACGGGTGATGAGCCGGTGGTGACGCAGCAGGATTACGATGACTTCAAGCGAGGGATCAACCCGATTGCCGAAGAGTGCAAGCTGGGCTGCCTGCTTGTTCAGTTCTCCGAGTGGTTCTCGAGAACGCCGGAGAATCAAGAGACCCTCTCCAGTATCCTGAGCCAGTTCAAGGAATATCCGACAGCGGTCGAATTGCGCCATGTGTCCTGGGGTCAGGACACCAGTGCAACTAGACAACTGCTCGCCTCGTACGGCGCAGGATGGGCCTTCATCGACATGCCGGAGTTTCGGGAGACGATCAAGCAGGAGTTGGAGCCGCAAAAGCTCGTCTACGTGCGCTTCCACGGCAGGAACCGGGAGAAGTGGAGAAAGCACGACGCGGCCGAGGAGCGGTATGATTACCTCTATTCAAAGGAGGAGCTGCGTCCCTTTGCGGAGAGGATTCGAGAGCTCACGGGGACGGGGACGGCAAAGGTCCTCGTCTATTTCAATAACCACGCGCGGGCCCAAGCCCCGGCCAACGCCTTGATGATGGCGCAGCAGATCGGACTGGCTCCCAAGGCTGTGATCCGTGAGGAGTTCGTCCGCGCATTTCCGGGGATCAGGGAGGCGGCGAAGGAGGTCCAGTCTGCTGACCAGCGGGCGCTTGATTTAAAGTCTCCTTGACATTCCGATGGCGATACCGTACAAATTCCTCCCAGCCCCCATCTCGGCAGCCTGCCATACGGCGGTGTAGCTCAGTCGGTCAGAGCACGCGGCTCATATCCGCGGCGTCACTGGTTCGAGTCCAGTCACCGCCACCATAATCTCGTCATAGATATCAGCATATTCAATAACTTATTGTTTATATCTGAAAGTATCACATGAACTCACGATTTGCTGCTCTGCGGGCGTGGGGGCGGGCTTAGTAGGCTGCGAGCGCCTCATCCCTCAGATCGGTGACGAACATATGGCCGGGCGCATGGGTGATCATGAGCGAGGGTTTGGCCTGCATCGCGACCGCCTGAGGCGTGACCCCGCATGCCCAGAAGAGAGGGATCTCTCCGTCCCGGATGCTCACCGGATCGCCGAAGTCCGGCCGCGTCAGGTCCTGGATCCCGAGTGAGGAGGGGTCGCCGACGTGAACCGGCCCGCCGTGGGCGGCAGGGAATCGCGCTGTGGCATGGACTGCGCGAGGGATGAGTTCACGGGGAATCGGCCGCATGCTGACAACGAGCGGCCCATGAAAGACTCCCGCCGGGATGCACGGCCGGGTGGTGATATACATCGGGACATTCTTCCCCTCCTCGAGGTGGCGGACCGGGACCCCCGCCCGCAGCATCGCCGCCTCGAATGTAAAACTGCATCCCAGGAGAAAGCTCACCAGGTCATCTCCCCAGACCGCCATCAGATCTGACACGTCTGTCTCGAGCCGCCCGTCTCGATAGATGCGGTACCTTGGGAGGTCGCGGCGGAGGTCAGCGCCGGGGGCCGTCAGCACCGGCTCGTGCGACCCTGGATCCGTGACCTCCAGGAGCGGGCATGGCTTCGGGTTCCGCTGGCAGAAGACGAGGAAGTCGTACGCGAGGTCTCGGGGCAGGACCACCAGGTTCGCCTGCACGTGCCCCAGGCAGGCTCCTGCCGTTGGATCCCCCCAGTCGCCTCGACGGATCGATTCCCGGACCGCCCGAGGGTGCGCGCGGGCCAAGCCTGTGCGTGACGTCTCTTCGCTCATCGAGATGTACCTCGGGGCCAGCACTACACGAACAGCGGCGAATTGTCAACCTGGCGCCTCGA
>Ga0187893_10003689_pt1 | contig 30436 bp, 23 predicted proteins | sample MA1701074metaG_FD_139574 | JGI IMG/M metagenome (GOLD analysis project Ga0187893, IMG submission 139574) | White microbial mat communities from a basaltic lava cave in the Kipuka Kanohina Cave System on the Island of Hawaii, USA - MA170107-4 metaG ...
CCTCCGGAAAAAGAATCGTAAGGACGCATACGACCCGAACGGGGTGACGGTTCGAACGTGCGCGAAACACAATTCCGCAATTTTTGTTTCTTGCCGGTCACCGTGCCCCGGTGCCTCCCGGAGCCCAATCCTGCGGAGTTATTCTTGCACAGATTCTTAGAAGGGCTTAATCATCGACGCGGCTCAGGTTTCAGCGGCCAACGCCCCCAGAATGACATCGAGCAACGTGCGGAGCGTGACGATGCCGAGCAGGGATCCGGTTTTGTCCACGACGACGGCCAGGTCCTGCCCGGCTTTCTGAAGGTTGCTCAAAGCGGAGGCGATGGTCTCGTAGGGTCCAATGGTCAACGGGGGTTCGACTTTGTGCCCCACGGTCCGCCAGTCTAGCGAGGCGAGCATCGCGTCGATATTGATGAGTCCGATGATGTTTCGACGATGGGTCCCGTAAACCGGAAGGCGCGAATGCGTTGTGGACCTCGCGAAACGGATCAGTTCCTCGCGCGTGGCGGACCGGCTGATCGCATTGACGCGCCCGGCCGTCACCATGACCGACTGGACCGACACCTCCGAAAGCTGCAAAACCTGATCGATCAGGCCGGACTGGGCACTTCCCAGGTCGTGGCCGGCAAGGCTTTCGCGCAAAAGGGCGGCGATCTTCCGTTTGGGCTCGACGAGCAGCAAATCGGGTATGGGGTCGAGACCCAGGCGATTCAGAGACGCGGCGAGGGCGCGCAAGGCGGCGATGGCACCGGTAACGCGAAGTATGCGCCCGGCCAGTTGCAAAGGCAGGGCGCACAAGGGCATCAGAACGTCCGCGTGCATTTGGAATAGGTTCTTGGGGACGACGTTGGCGAAAACGAAGAGGACCGGTGCCACGAAGGCGATCGTATAAAACTCCACCTTGGGTTCCGACCATTGCAGCACTTCGAGAAAGAAAAACGCCGCCGCGGTGGTGGTCAGATAGTCGGCAAGGTTTACGCCGATGAGCGTCACGGTCAGCGTGGAGCCCTCTTCGGAAAGCAGATGGGCGAGCCGCGCCGCGCGAACGTCTCCCTGGCGGACCTTGAGCTGCAGCCGGGCACGATTGGCGCAATAGATGCCGGTCTCGGTTCCGGAGAAGAACGCCGACAGCAAGATGGCGAGGATGATCACGACCGCGGAAAGCACCAGGCTCAAGATAGTTTCACTCCCGAATCGATCTCCTGGGATTGGCGCTGAAGCAGGACCGTGGCGATGCGCCGGCGATCCATCGATTCGACGGTCAGCATGAGGTTTCCGAAGTGTACGCGGTCGCCGGGCCTGGGCATGCGCCCCAAACGGGAGAGAATCAGTCCGGCCACGGTATCAATGTGCCCGTCGATTTCGCCGACTCCGAATCGAGTGGCCCAAAGTCGGACGCTCAGGTCGCCGGGCAGGCGATACGTGTTGTCGTCGAGGGCCTCGACGGCAACCAATCGAGAAATGCCTCCTTCGGGAAGATCCCCCACGATTCGCTTGGCCACGTCCACGGCGGAGACGACGCCGGCGGTGCCGCCATACTCGTCGACCACCACGGCCGATTCGATCCGCTTTTGTCGGAAATGGCGGACGAGCTGCACAAGGTTGACCTGCTCGGGTACGTAATGAACCGGGCGAACGAGCGCCAGCAACCGGGCGTGAGGATTCAGGAACAGGTCGCGCGAATGAACCAGTCCGCGAATGTCATCGAGGTCGGTGCCGTGAACCAGGAGCGTTCGGCGGCGGGAGGTTTGGGCCATCAGTCGCGCGGTCGTCGAGTCCGCGGTGGCGGCAATGGAACGGATATCGACGCGCGGGGTCATCACTTCGCGGACGCTGGTTTGCGCCAGTGCCACGGCGCCCAGCAACATCTCGTTCTCGCGGGAATCGATGATCCCGTCCCGAGCGGAAAGCTGAAGTAGGGATTGCAGTTCGTCGCGGGTCAAAGTGTATGCTGTGGATGGTGCCGGGGCGAGCAAACGCAGAAGAGCGTCCACCAACACGCCGAGAACGAGGACGATCGGGCTCAGGGCAAAACGCAGAGCGGAAACGACCGCCGCGGCGAGCGGCGCCCACCGTAAAGGATTGGCCAGCGCTACGCTTTTGGGCAGCATATCTCCGCAGGCAATGACCCCCACGGGGGCCAGGATTCCCCCGACGGCCTGAAGGCCGGAGTGCCATCGATCCAGAAACTCAAGGGCCATGTAGGCGACCGTAAAAATGGCGGTGTTCACCACGACGTTGGCGAGGAGGATGGTGAGCAGTGTCCGACGGGGCTGCTCCATGAGCAGTGCGGCGCAGCGCTTCAACGCGCTCGGCGATTTCGCAAACTCGGCGAGCGTGCTGCGATTAAGAGAAAACAGGGTTGTCTCCGAGCCGGAAATGGCGGCGGAGGCGGTCAAGAGCAGGAGCAACACAAGCCACGTCATGGCCCGGGCATTCTAGCGACCCTCCGTTGGACGGGCAGGGCGGCGTTGAATCAATCATGGTTTGGCCGCGGTTTGTCCGCCGAGCTCCGGAACCGGGGAATGAATCGTCCCGTGGAGGCCATGTATTTCGTGTAGGCGTCGCCGAAACGCGCCACAAGGTTCCGCTCCTCGGTCCGGGTTCGCTGGATCAAAAGTGCCATGGTCATGGCGCCCGCCAAGCCCAGAAACCAATTGGCGGACACGATCGCCGCGGCCGCGATCGCGAGCGCCGTAGCGACATAGAAGGGATGCCGAACCCAGCGATACACGCCGCGGGTGACTAACGTATGGTTCGACCGGGTGACCACGGTATCGGTCAGATTGGTTCCGAGAGTGTGCAGCGTGGTGATGAACAACACGGCCGCGAGCACGCCGAGGCCGACGCCGAACCAGCGGAATCCACGCGGCAATGGAACCGTCGACCAGCCCATCCACTCCGGCTTGATGAGATAGGTAAAAAAGGCCAGTGCCTCGACAGCCGCAATCGGCCGCAAGGTAAGTAGCACGAACAATCCCTCTTCGCGCCGGTCCAGTTTTTCGCCTGACGCTTGTGACTTCAGCCGGTAGAACGAGCCAATGGGGAAGACAATCCCGAAACCGAGAGCCGAAACGAGCCGAAAAATGTCGTCGTTTGGCGTAATTCCGCGCCTCGACGGGGTCTTCAACTAGAAAGGAACGGCACGGGGCGCGGCGGCCATTCTGCTCAAGCCCGGACGCCGGCGCCGCGGAGCGCCCGAACTTTTTCCGCCGACAGCAAGAGTAGGGTCAACACGACCAGACCCCAATGCGAGACGGTTGGAATGCGGCAGACCGGTTCACAGGTGACGACGGGGGGGCCTGAGGGCGAAGGGCAATCGGCCGAATTATCGATAGGTACCTCGAATCCGGTCTTGTCGGCGATTCGCGTGTGGAACGGATTGATCCCTTCAAAGATGCAAACCGAGGCGTCGTCCTCATCGGTCAACCGATTAAACGTGAGGCATGCCAACGTGACCGGCCCGTGGGTGCCGCGGTCCGGATCCAGGGGATTGACCCCGTATGCAAACTGGATCACCCCTTCGATGGCGTCGATGCTTTCGTAGATTTCCAAAATGAACGGCGAGTTCGGATCGCAAGCAGAGCCTGGGGCGCTTTCTTTCAATTGAAGGATGGTCGGATCGTATTCGATCCAGACTTGTCCGCCCACCATGAGGGCCTCGCTGAAACCCAGCACTACGCGGAATCGGTTCACCCCCGGTGCCGCGCAAGGACCGTCCGGCACGACGCACATGCTGGGAAATTGCGGGCAATCCGGCGTGACACAGGTCCCCTCCGTGCAACTTCCGAGAAGGTTGCAGGGATTGCCGCTGAAGCAGGCCTGCCCCTCATTGATGAACTCGCTTTCGCAGCGCGCCGGAACCCCGCCGCAAACCCCGCGTTGGCAATCTGAATCTCGATCGGAACAATCGGGAACCCCTTCGGGGCAGAAGCAGGTGGATCGCACCGTCAACGGTGTGCAAGTCAACGCACGAAACGGGTCCGCCGACGGGCAGTCGTCCAAGTTGAAGATTTCGACCGGAAATCCGTAGGGATCGCCCAGTCGAGTATGGTACGGATTATCTCCGGGAACCAGGCATACTTCCGAATCCGTCCCGCCCACGACTCGAAAAACGGCGCAGGCCAGTGTGGCCGGTCCTTGCGTGCCGCCGCCGGGAATGAACGGGTTTACACCCACCCCATAGCGCAAGCGGCCCGCAAAACTATCGATCGTTTCAAACAACTCCAACGTGAAAGGAGAAGAGAAATCGCAGTATTGACCCGGGACGATATCCACAAATTCCAGCACCGACGGGTCGAATTCCACCTCGAATTGCCCCCCCGAAATGACCGGAACCCCGGCCCCCAATCGGATGGAGTATCGAACCAGACCATCGAGAATTGCACAACTGGGTCCGGGGATCAAACATACGCTCGGATTAAAGCAATTGGTCCCGCGGCAAGCGCCGTCCACGCAGCGGTCTGAGGAGGTGCATTCAATACCGTCGTCGCACGGCTGGTCCTCGTTGGCGGATGTTGCCTCGCAATGGGCCGGACCCTCGACGCAAATTCCCTGCACGCAATCGTCGTCCAGTCCGTGGCAATCCGCCGAACCGTCGGGACAGGTGCAGGTTGAACTCACCGAGTAATTGGCACACGAAAGCGTCGGCGGAAGCTGGGGCGTATAGCAGGTGTCGGCGTTGTCAATCGCGATGGGGAATCCCGAGGCGTCCGATAGACGCGCCGGGAACGCATTGCCGGAGTCAAACAAGCAGACGTCTCCCGCGTCCGAAGAAATGACCCGAAAGGTGACGCATGCCATCGTCGCCGGTCCACTGGTTCCGGGAGTCTGGAAATCCACTCCCACCCCGTACCAAATCTCGCCGAAAAAATCGTCGACGACCGCGAGAAGTTCCAAACTGAACGGCGAGCCAGGGTCGCACGTCTGCCCGGGAGTAATGGAGACAAACTGAAGGTCCGACGGCTCGTAGTTCAATGAAAACTGTCCGGCGGTGATGATCGGAACGCCCGTGCCCAGTTCCACTCGCAACCGGAGCAGCCCATCCGGAACAGGGCAACCCGGCTCGATAACCACGCAAAGGCTCGGATTCTCGCATTCGGTGCCGATGCAGACGCCGCCCAGACAAACGTCCGTCGCCGTGCATGAGTTCCCGTCGTCGCACGGCCCGCCTTCGTTGTTGGGTTTGCGAACGCAAATCGCGGGAATGACGGAACTGCACACTCCGCGGTTGCACGGATTTTCCAAGTAGCTGCAATCCGCTTCTTCTCCCCCGCAGGTGCAGAAGTTCCCCGCGGCGGCGACCGTTTCGCATGAAAGCAGCGGAAGAACCGCTGGGCAGTCCACGCTGTTGTCCACGGGAATCGCCATGCCCGAAGGATCCACCAGTTGCGTGTAGTACGGATTGCCGGGCTCGATGAGGCAAACGTCCGTGGCAGAAGACGCGCGAATAATGAACGAAACACACGCCATCGTCGCCGGCCCCATCGTCCCCCCGCCGCCCAGGGGGTTGGCCGCCGACACGCCGTAGGTAATTCGCCCGATCACGGAATCCACGGCCCGAAACAACTCGGTCTCAAAAGGGGAGGTCGCGTCGCAAGCGATCCCGGGTTGAATGTCCCACAACTCGAGGACGGCGGGATCGTAGTCAATGAAAAATTGCCCGCCGATCACCGTGGCATCGGCCGCCCCGAGTTGAACTTGAAACCGCACCAGTCCATCTCTGACGGGACAACTTGGCTGCCCAACAAGGCACAGGCTAGCCCCCCCCATTGAGAACCCAGGCAAAACCAATATGGCCGACCAGCAAAGGACGGAGTATTGCCTCGAAAGTTGACGCCTCATTTCCAACCCCACCCTGCCGCGCCGTTGCGCAATTCGAGACCCATTGCCCACCGGGGAGAATTCGCAAGCCGCAAGCATAGCCGAATTGGAGACTTTCGGCAATTCATTTTGGAAGCGCCCCCAAAAAAACCCGCTTCTTAAGCCGCATGGAGCCATGATTTGCCGAAAGCGCAGGCCGGCTCGACCTGCAATGCGGCGTCCCTCTGAATTGGGCACCAACTTCGGCATCCCATGGGTGATGAAAAACCCACAAACGAGCTTTAGCCGCTGTTTTCACCCAAATACGTCATAACTTGCTGCAGAATAAGGCGTTATGGTGAGTCCAGGGACGTGTGATCGTGAATGATTAGCCATTGCTCATGGTCGCGCCGCATGACCAGACTAAATGCTCCCTGAGAAACGGACTGGGCCGCCACCCGCCATCTGCCCAATACCAAAACGTGATTGCGGCCGAGCGACATGATTTCAAGATCAGAGAAAGAAAGCGTACCCATCGCGGAACGATCCGGATATCGGGTTTTGTAGCGCTCGCGAATGCCTTCCCAGCCACGCACCAGCTTACCTCCAGCGCTAAACGACAACTCCGGAGAATGCCAATAGGCCCTCATGAAACCGTCAATATCGCCCTTATTCCAAGCTTCGTCTTGTTCCTGCAAGACTCGTTCAATTTGGTGGGCTTCATCGGTCGTGAGGGTCAGTTTGGAACCCCGAGTGGAACAGGCGCTCGCGGACAGCATCACAATCAGCGGGCAAAGGAGGGTCATGGACCACTTCAGTCGAATCATGAACACAGGCCGAACCCTGGCCAGAACTCCCACGCACACGGTCATCCACACAGGGCTACATCTGTGCAAAAAACAATGCCATGCGGCCGATTGCAAGGGAATAGTCGCCATAAGATGCCAATTGTATTCCCTTTTGAAGCTCCCTAAAAGCCATGACATTTGGCTTGGGTGCAAATAATGAAAATTATCTTTATGTTTTGTGGTCAAAAAATGTCGGAACAATTCGTTGACTTCATCGGTTCGTCCGAGTATACTTCTGTCGGTGTAGTGGGTTTGGACGGAGATTGGCGCTGGCAGAGCCGGTGGCCTGTATAAGATTATCGATTGCGTTTATCTGGAATATCCATCGCGATCAGTAACCGCTATTTTCTCCTACTCTTTCCTCTCCTTCCTTGACCCACCTCCTGACGTTCGCGAATTGCTCGCGAGATTGTGTAGGTTGTTGGAAAAAGGATCCGCTTCGCTGGGTTGATCAGGTTGATCTGCTTGCTGCCTCCTGGTTGCCGTGGGCATGTTCGCTCTGGCATGGCCAAGAGGGAGCCGTCCTTGTGAGGTTTTCCGGCTGCGCAGGCGGCGGAAAACCGAAAAAAGGACGCGTTGGAGCGTGTTCCGGTTACAAGGCGGGTTGGTTACCAAGTGCCGCTATCGGGCCTGGGTTCGCATGCCGTGGAAGGCAAAGGGCCTGCAGTCTTGCGCTTGGAGTTCGGTTCATGGGTTCCGAAAGAGAAGAAAGGATGGAAAACGCTGTGAAGCGGAGATTCCGAGGATTTACACTTATTGAGCTGTTGGTCGTGATCGCGATCATCGCGTTGTTGATCTCGATCTTGCTGCCGAGCTTGTCTCGGGCACGCGAGTTGAGCAAGCGGCTTGTGTGCGCCTCAAACGTCAAGGGCGTCGGAACGTCTTGCAAAATCTACTCCAACGAAAACCAGGAGAAATGGCCCATCCCGGCGTTCAAGGAGAGGGCCATCGATATCACCAATATCGAGTACACGGCGGACATCGATAACCGGGGTCAGGTCGGTTACGAGCGTGAAAAGCCCAGTCTGTCGGAAACGCCCACCAACCAAAACGCCGGCAGCTCGCGCGTTTCCGTCACCCGGGCGTATTGGATGCTCGTTCGTTCCGGCGACATCACCGTGAAGCAGTTCGTCTGCCCCAGCAGCGGTGATGAAGACGAAACGACCGAAGACATTGACTACTATTACGACTTCACCGAGTACAAGCACATCAGCTACGGCTACCAGGTTCCGTTCGGACCGCGAGATACCCGGCCACGGGAAGGCATGGACAATCGTCAGGTCGCCGCGGCGGACAAAGGTCCCTGGTACAAGCGAATCCCGACCCCCAATTGGAGGGCGGGGCCGGCGCAGCAGAACATCGGCTTGGAAGATCCGCCGAAGCTCTGGCGGCCGTTTAATTCCCGCAATCACGGCGGACAGGACAACGGTGAAGGGCAGAACTGCCTTTTTGCCGATGGTCACGTGACCTTTGCGCGCACCCCGACGGTGGGCATCGACAACGACAACATCTATACGTTGATGGCCCAGGGGCCGTGGGTGCCGCAGGGTTACAACCGGATTCACGGCGAAACGCCGCACCAGTCGCCCTTGCCTCCCTATCCCGGGCAGGACACGCTGGGCAATGGTGCGGGCAAGCACTCTTCGACGGATACATTGGTCTACCCGTGACGTCTGATGGATTTCATCCATTGGGCTGACGGGTAGATCTCAGGTTGGCTAGATCGGGGCGGCGGCGATGAGCCGCCGCCCTGTTCTTTCGACGACCATCGATCCACGTAAGGAAGCCGGATTACGGATTACTCGTTCCTTTCGGATCGTTTCGCGTCCACGGTTCGCCCGACGTGACGCGGTTCATGGTTCTCGACGCCTCCTCTCGCGGCCGTCATGGGAATACGGGAATTGAAAGCCTGCGAGTTGACCTTGGCCCAGAACGCAAATCGAATCCGCGTTCGCCGAGGCGCGATCGGCATCCTGGAGCGCCCGAACGAAGTGCTTTTGATTCGAAGGGCTTCCAACATCCCCAAGGGCGGCCGTTGGTGCTTTCCAGGGGGGCATCTCGAGAGGGGCGAAACCTCACGTCATGCGGTGATTCGGGAACTGCACGAAGAACTCGGCCTCATCGTTCAACCTGTTTCGCGGCTCGGTCTGATTCGTGTCGAAGACTCCGGTCACGTGCTTGCCGTGTGGCGGGTGATTCAGATAAGCGGATCATTGATTGCCGCGCCGCATGAAATCGAAGAAATCCGCTGGATGTCGCCGCCGGAAGTTGCTCAATTGCCCAACGGATTGCCGTCCAATCTCCTTGTGCTGCGAATGCTTGCCAATCACCATGCCTGCCGTTCCGGGTCGCCCGAGCCGGCGAGCGAGAAAGTCATGGCGACGAATCCGTATTGATCCCGTCCAAGGGTCGCCCGGCCCGAAAGTCATCGAATCAACGGGTCGGGCATGAAGAGCAGGATCTTTTCCTCATTCAGCATCGTTGCACCTTGAATGATCTTGATGAACGCCTTAGCTCGAATGGGGTCGATTCCGGCCAACGTCGAGAAAATCGAATCGAATCCCGGCGAAAGCCCAGGGAGTGAGGCGCCGAGAATACGGCGAATTGCATCAGCCTCTCGTCCCTTCAACTCCTGAGCAAAGGATGCGATTCGTGGCGTTCCCGCCGCTTCAACGCCCAAGGCACCGGCGAATTCGTCATTGCTCTGCGGGTCCATGAACAACTGGAAAATGTTCGGCGGCTCAGGAATCACGCGGATTTCATAGTCGGAAACGCCCGCGCGGCCCGCCGTGAACTTGATGGCGTCGTCGAGTCCGCCGATCTGGTCCACCAGGCCCAGTTCCAGCGCTTGCCGTCCCGTGAACACGCGACCGCCGGCGATTTCAACGATCGGTTTGGTCAGCTTCCCTTTCCGGCCGTCCACGACGTGCTGCTTGAATACGCCGTAGACCGATTCCATGTAATGCCGGATCTTGGCGCGCTCTTTCTCAGAGAAGGGTTGGGCGCTGCCCATCATCCCGGCCATGGCGCCGCGTTGTTCGGCGTGCCATTGGATGCCCAGTTTGTCCCAACCGGCGGTGGTGACAAACTTTCCGCCCAGCACACCGATCGACGCCGTGATCGTCATGGCATCGGCGAAAATCGTTTCCGCGCCGCAGGACACGTAATACCCGCCGCTGCCCGCCACATTGCCCATGGACACCACGAATGGTTTTCTCGCCGCAAGTCGGCGTGTCGCGTCCCAGATAATTTCGGACGCCAATGCGGAACCGCCCGGCGAATCGACGCGCAAGACCACCGCTTTCACGGAATCATCGCCCGCGGCCTGATCCAGCGCCTTGCGAATCGTGGTGCTGTACGCACCGCCGGTTGAGCCGAAGGGGCTGGTGGGCGCTGAACCGGTTTGGATCAGTCCTTCGACGAACACAATGGCCACGCTGGGCGCGGTGTGTACCTTGGGCGAAGGATTCAACAGGTCCATCAGCCAGGTCATCATGGCAAAGAAATCTTCGGGAATGTCTTGCTCTTTGTCGTCACCGTAATCGGACGCGATTCGCACCGACTTTCCGTACTTGTCCTTCAGGTGTTTGACGAAATCCTGGCGTTGCTTTACCGAATCGATCAATCCTGCCTTGAGGGCCTCCTCGGCGCTGTAAGGCCCGTTATCGATGAGTTGCCGCATTTTCTGAGGCGGGATTTTCCGGCTTTTGGCCATCCGCTCGACCATGGAGTCGTAAATGCCGTCGAGGAGCCATTGGGACATTTTTTTCGATTCATCCGACGGTCCCGTTCGGGTGAGGAACTCCGCCCCGGTCTTGAAATCGCCGCAATGCTCCATGTCGGGAACGATTCCGAGCTTGTCGAGGGCGCCACGCAAGTAGGGTGCTTCGCTGTAAAGTCCGACCAGCCAGAGGTCGCCCGTGGGAACGATGCTGATGTGCGAGGCGGCCGTCGCGGTGGCGTACGTGCCGGTGTGCAAGGAGTCGGTGTGGACGAAGACCTCTTTGTCGACCGCGGCGAATTTGCCGAGGGCCTCGTGCAGTTCCTCGATCTGCGCGGACCCCAGCGCGGCCTCCTGAACATCCAGCACCACGGCCACCACGGCCGGATCCTGTCGCGCTTGTTTCAATCGTTCGAGCAGGTCTTTCAGCGAAACCGGCGGCTGGTCTCCGAAAAGGGGCGGCATTTCCGTCGGCGTTTCGGCCACGGCTCCGTTGACGCGGAAATAGGCGATCAACTTTTCCGCCGAAACCTCGCCGACCTTCGACTTGGTCCATTTCATCAAGTCGTTCAAATCGGCTGAAACCGAAACCGGCAGCGCCGCTAGAACAAGAACGACGGCCAACCACCATGCGATTCGCTTCATTTCAATGTTCCTCTTGAAACCCGAGCCTCTTTATCCTCAACGATTCGTCTGGAACCGGACCCCCATCATGGATTCACACGCCTATTCCGGCATCGTAGTTCGCGCAACGCCGGTCCGACAGCAGAGCCTGCGTTCTCCAACAACTCCTTACAGCCCGCGCACGGTTGAGCCGGCGCCTGCGGAATCCTCAAAAGTCGAGGATCGCCCGCGCCCCGGTGAACCTCGCCGCCATAACACTCCGATACCGATCATTAGGTTGACCATCGCCAGAACTTGTACGGCGACTTGAGGTTCACGCCAATCGCTGCCCAGCCGAAGCAGAAAAAGTGCGTTCAGCAGCAGCAGCCACGATGCCGCGACGACGAAGAGGCCGACTCCCTTGCGGAGAAACAGCCACCATCCGACCGCCAGCACGATCAGTTCCCGGCCCACGGGAAACACGGAGATGCCGTAGGCCAGCGGTTGAATCAGTTTTCGAACCGCGCCGGGGTTGAGCTCCCAGCCCTTCTCCGTCGCCACCAGCGCGATCGACTGTCCGGGATTCATCAATTCGCCTTCGTTGGTCTTGACCCACATGTGTGCGAAATCAGAGACCAACTGTACTTCGTAACCGAGGTTGCGCATGAGTGAAGCGGCAAGCACGGCACGGCCGTCGCAATCCTCCTTGCCGAGTTGCAAAACCTCTTCCACGCTGGGCAGATAGTCCACGACACCCCAGGTGTTCCAATCCCATTCGTAGGGGACTTTTTCGTAGACGAATCGTTCGATGCGTTTGAGGGCTTCTTTCGATGACAGATCCGACGGAAGGCGTTTTCGTAGCTCCTCGGTTATCGGCTCCAGGCCCGGGGCATGGGCGTCGATCATGGCATTGGGGTTCCGCGCCCGTTGCCATTGGCGGAACAACAGCGAAGGGTATGGAAAGCACACCGCGGCCACGGTAAACGCCAGAATGATCCCTTTCAGTGGCAGGCGCGTGTACCATCGGAAACGGTTCAAAAAGAAAAGGAATCGCATTGCTGCACCTTCACGCTGCGCCCAAACCCATGCCCACCACGGTATTATAGGCCCGCAATGACCCTCCTGGTATTGTCCATCCCGGTCCGAACGATGGAGAGTGTTGAGGCCCTCCACGTTCACGGCGAATTCGGCGGGGCCGATGCCGTTGAGTTGCGCATCGACCACTATCAAGGGGATTTGTCGCTCCTGGCCGAATATTTGCGGAAGCATGCGCACGTAACATGGATTGTTACGTCCCGAACCGATCTCGCGGCCATGAATCGTTCCTTTGAGGCGGCAAGGCTGCACGCAAAATATCACACCGTTGTAGACTATCAGCCGGTCTGGGTTGATTTCGATCTTTCGGATTGGGATGCCCTGTCGAAGACGCAACAAGAAACCTGGCAGCCAAAAAACGGCCCTTCGGCAAGGCCGCGCCTGATCCTTTCGCGGCACGATTTTGAACGCCTCCCCGACGACCTTTGCGAGTCGATTCCCAAGGTTTTGACGATGCAACGACCCGACGCGGCCAAGGTTGCCTATCAGCCCACGGAGATTGTGAATTCGTTTGCCGCTTTGGATTTGATGAAGGAACACGGTTCACGAGTTTCGTCCATTTGCATGGACGAAGAGGGAATCTGGACGAGAATTCTGGCCCGGAAGTTTGATGCTTTTGCGTCGTACTGTTCCCTCTCCAGCAACAAGAGCACCGCGCCGGGGCAGTTGACGTTGCGCGAGATGAATCACCTATATCGTTGGCGCACGATCGATCGCAGTACCAAAGTTTTCGGCGTGCTTGGTGATCCCGTCGGACATTCGATGGGTCCGGCCTTGTTCAACTCGTGGTTTGAGTCGGCGGGCATCAACGCGGTCTATGTTCCATTGCGGGTTCGAGGCCCGGCGATTTTTCCACGATTCCTGCAAGAGTGTCTGAACCGCTCCTGGTTGGACCTCGGGGGGTTCAGCGTGACCGTTCCGCACAAGGCCGCGGCGTTGGAATGGCTCGGCGACCGGGCGGATCGCATGGCTCAATCCATCGGCGCGGTGAATACGCTGGCGCTTCGTGATGGCACGGTCGCGGGATACAACACGGATTGCTACGCACTCATGGGATCGCTGGTCGATGCGCTGGGATGCTCGGCTCGAGATCTTCGCGGCGTGCCCATCGATGTTTTGGGAACGGGTGGTGCGGCGCGTGCGACTCTCTCCGGTCTTTCCGACGTGGGCGCGCGCCTGACGGTTTACGGTCGTTCCCCGCGAACGTTGGATCCATTGGCACAGACCTTCGGCGCAATGCCCGCGGCCTGGGAACAGCTCGGGAAGAGAACCGGAGAAATCCTAATCAACTGCACGCCGATCGGCATGTGGCCCGATTTGGCCGAGTCTCCGATTCCGGCCGGTGGTTTCGGAGGGTGCAAACTGGTGTTCGATCTCATTTACAATCCCATTCAAACCAAGCTTCTTCGATTGGCGGCCTTGGCGGGAGTGAGAACCTCCAATGGACTTGACATGTTCCTTCGGCAGGCGGCGCTTCAGTTTGAACTTTGGACGGGGCGAACGCCGGACTTGAATTGGGGCGAGGCGGTCGTTCGGGCACGATTGCTCGGTATGGCCGGCGGCGACGACAAGCCCGCGAAACCCATCGCCCTCATTGGAATGCGCGGAACGGGCAAATCGTCGGTCGGTCGGCCCTTGGCAAAGATTCTGGCCGGGGATTTCGTGGATACGGATGAGCTCGTGTCATCGCGAGCGGGTAAGTCGATCACGTCTATTTTCGCCGAGGACGGAGAGTCGGGTTTCCGATTGCGCGAATCGGCCGCGATCGCCGAAGCCGTCGCCCGGTCTCCTTGCGTAATCTCGGTGGGCGGGGGTGCCGTCGTCGTGCCTCGAAACATAGAGTTTCTTCGCGAGAATTGCACGGTCGTATGGCTGACCGCTTCGCTCGATCGAATCCGGGAACGGATCGTGTCGGACCCGATGTCAGCCACGATGCGTCCGCCGTTGACGGGCCCGGACCCGATCCGTGAACTGGAAAAACTCGCGCGGGATCGGGAGCCGCATTATTCAGCGGCCGCCCACTTGGGGTTGGACACAAGCCGCCTCTTGGCGATAGAAGCGGCCTTCGAGATCGTTCGCCTCCTGGCAAACCCTACCCGAGAGTGAGAGCTTGTCATGAGTGGCCGAACTGGACATTTGCCATTACGAGCGAGTCCCATCGCCAAGTGCCGTCTCGGCAGTGCCATCAGCCCCTACTCGGGGCCGATGGGCTCTCATAACCGCTGGATCAACTCTTGGGGAGCAGACCACTGGCACTTGCGCGCCTACTTTGCGATCTCCACAACTGAATTCAACTCGCCGTATTCGTTGGTGTCGATGGCGGGGTTGTTGGCGTCGTGCATCCATCGGCCGTCAACGACGAGGCGATATCGATAGCGCCCTTTGGGCAATCGAAGGCGGGCCTCGAAGTCTCCGTTGCCCAGGCGGCGCATGGGCGTGGTGTGCGGCATCCAATCGTTGAAGTCGCCGGCGAGTTGAACCTCGGTCGCGTCGGGACTGTGAGTGCTGAAGACAATGATATCGTTGTCCTGCTGGACGCCGTAGAACCGGTCGAGTTTTCGTCCTATCTCTTCGTGAAAAGCCGAGGGGCCGTTTTTGTTGCCGTTGTCGGATTGCGAATGGCCCGCTCGATTTCCAAAATCCAAGGGCGGCGCAATTCGTTTTTCCATGAAGGGTCCCGCGGAGGGTGGGCGCGGGGCGAGTTTCCGGGACGGAACGACAACGCTCCTGGTTTCCGGCGGCGCAACCGAGTTCGGGGGCCGGCGCTCGGGAACTCTTGATGCGGGCGCTGCCGACGAGACTTCCGGAGAATTTTGAAGGATAGGCCGAACGGGAGCGCCCTCGGGCGGAAGAGCCTGGCGACGTTGGTCGACGAGGGTGGTGGTCGTGGCCAGCAGCCGTTCGGCGTCGGCGGCAAGCTTCTCAACGTGATCGAGAATGTCCTGCGTCGCCGCCCGGCTCTCACTGATTCCCATGATCTCGCGGGCCAGCTTCTGGAAGTCCCTCGCCCCCATGCTGTTCGGCGCGAACTCGGTGATCGGCTGCCCGAAGCTGGCGCCTTCTTTAAGCTTGGTGTTGAAGTTCAGGATCGTGTCGTAAACCAGTCCCTTGAATCGGCTACGTAGCTCGGCCAGGATTTCCCGAGCCAGTTTGGTCCGAACGTCGTATTGGTTCGGCAGAATGCGCACGGCGGCCGATCGCCCGAAACGCTCGGTGAGTTGTTCAATCGTGGCCAATTGCTTGGTCAGGCCGTGCAGTGAGAAATAGCCGGTGTCCACGGGGACGATGATCTCATCCGCGGCCCTCAGCCCGTTTCGCATGAGCAGCCCAAGGTGCGGCGGGCAATCGACGACGCAATAATCGAAGCGCTCTCCCTGGGGTTCGAGCAACCCCGCTAACAGAGAGTCGGTTCCTTCTTTCTTGGCAAGCAGACTCTCCAGCGTGCCGAGTTGAGTGGTGGCCGGTGCCAGATTCAGGTTGGCGGAGACCTGCCAGGTGATTCGCGTGATCTCGATCGGACTGCCCTCAAACTGCTTGAGAAGGCAGTCGTAGATAGAGAGATCGATTTGTTCTTCGGGAACGGCCATTCCCAATGCGCAATGCCCCTGCGGATCCAAGTCCACGAGTAGAACCCGGCGACCCTCTCGAGCAATGGAAGCGGCCAGATTGATGGCGACCGTGGTTTTCCCGCAGCCGCCTTTTTGGTTGGCGATCGTTATCGTTCTCACGAACGGAGCCCTCACGTTTTGCATGAGGGAGGCGTGGCTGAACAACCCGTTCGACAGGCCGCCTCCTGCCACCTGTCGAACAGCACAACTCGCGGTCATCGGTAAAGAAGCCGACCCGCCATCCCGCCTTCCATCCTGAGCGGGAGTATCACCGTCAGCCGGCCACTAAGGCCGGTGCTGCACATTATCGGTTCCCAGTATTGATAGACTTGAACGAATTGCCAATTCGGTAAGATTACGGGGAAAGATGAATGAATCGTCGACGAATTTGGGCGCCTGGTTCTCTAGTTTAACAGGCGAAGTGCGGGACTGCATAGGACGAAGTGGTTTGACGACGCAGTCGAAGTATCTGAACGCGCCTTCCCAAATTCCTCACCCACGCATTCGCACAAGACGCGAGGACCATACGGCGATTCCACTGAAACCGTTGGGAGTTCTGATTCACGGGCGAGTCTTTCAGTCAAAGCGCAGCGTGGATGAAAGCGGCAGCCTTTGGGGAGTTGATCGGGAGGGGGAACCTGACCGGGGATTTCGGGGAGACGTTCCGATCGGTTCATAGTGCCGGCCATCGAGCACCTAAGTAGCGCTTGTGTATAAGGATGGGTGGGGTGGGCGAGAATATCCGGCGTGCGGGCGCGCTCCACGATCGTCCCGGCGTACATGATGTTCAGCTCGTGGGAGAATTCGGCGACGACTCCTAGATCGTGCGTGATCAGGAGAATCGACATTCCGGTTTCATGCTGAAGAGATCGGAGCAAGGTCAAGACTTGTTTTTGGATGGAAGCGTCAAGGGCGGTAGTCGGTTCATCGGCGATGAGAAGGGCTGGATTGCACGCGACGGCCATGGCGATCATGGCGCGTTGCAGCATTCCGCCGGAGAATTGATGGGGGTAATCTCGGGCACGACGATCGGGCGGCAAGATGCCGACCTTGGCCAGCAGTTCCCGTGCGGCCACGCGGATTTCGCGTCGTGGAACTAAGTCGTGCAGTCGCAGGGCTTCTTCGATCTGTTGGCCAATCGTGTAGACCGGATTTAGTGCAGTCATCGGCTCCTGAAAAATCATCGCCACCCGGTTTCCGCGGATTCGGCGAAGCATTCTTCGCGACAGATCCAGGATATTCACCGTTTGTGCCCTCGCCGGGTCCGTGAAGTGGATTTCGCCGCTGACGATCCTGGCCGGCGGTTCGGGAAGCAGGCGGAGAATGGAAAGTGCCGTCACCGACTTCCCGCAGCCACTTTCGCCCACGAGGGCCACGGTTTTCCCCCGTGGCACGGTCAAGTCAAGTCCGTCCACGACGTTGAAGTGTTGGCCGTCAATAGGAAAGGCGATCCGAAGGTTGCGGATCGAGAGGAGTGGCGGCGCTGGCGCGGCGGTCATTTGAGGCTTTCGCGGAGAAACTGCAAGACTTTGGGCCAGGAATCGGCTTGCGCTTTCACATTGGCTTCTTCGTTCCCGCCGAAAGCGAGCGTGTCGCGCGCGATCGTGCCCGCGGCCGGAAGGTAGGACTTTCGAATCGCGTGTCCGGCACCGTCATAGGCAAGGTGGATAAATGAGTGAGGATGGTTGTGCTTCGTAAGGCGTTCGACAACGAGGTCGGCCATTTTGGAACTCGGCCACATGGCGTCTGCCTTTCCCGAAACCAGCATGACCGGCCCGCGAATCTTTTCCACGGCAATGGCGGCCTTTTCGACAGTGTCGGCGTCGTCCAAGCCTCCTTCGAACAAGGAGACCAGTTCCATCGGTTTGCCGGTTCCGAATTGGGCAAAAAAGGCGGGCCCCGTTCGGCATTTCGCATACGGGAGCGGCTCTCCCTTCAGCGTCCGGGAAGATGCGTCGGGCGGAGGGCCGCTGAGATTTAGTCCCTGCCAGACGCAATGGCTCGGCACATACGCCACGACCGCACGAAACTCAGGATATGTGGCACCCAGCAACAAGGCCAGTTCCCCGCCTCTCGATCCGCCCACCACGCCGATTCGATTCTTGTCCACGCGGGGTCGGCTCGCCAACCAGTCCAATCCTTTCTTCAGGTGCTCGAGGGGAATGTTCACCAGGTTGTCGGGCAACCCTTTTTCCTTGAAATAAGCGAGTGAAAAGGCCGCGAATCCTCTCGAGGCAAGAAGCTGCCCGTCGGACCGATTGATGCCGCCGTCGGATCCGGAAAGGACCAGAAGCGCCGCCAACGGTCCATCGCCGGGCGGCCGGTAAAACTTTCCGACGAGGCCATCCTCCTCGACTTCTGCTACGGTCACGCCGGGCGATCGAAAAGACCGACGAAGCTCCTTCGACGCAACGGTTTTGCCTTCGCTTTCCACCTCGAAAGCCGCGACCAACGGTTTTTCAATGTCGTGGGTGAACGCGGGAGGCTTGTTGTCGTTCGGCGGGTTCTCCAACTTCACCGACCAAATCAAGCCCATCGGATCCACTCCGCGATAGGTCCCTTCGGTGGGTGCCTGTTGAGCCAAATCAATGCGGCCTGTCGAATCGGCCGTAAAGACGCCGGTTGCCACCCAGGTTCGATCCTGACGATCCTTCATTCGGGCGCAAACAGTGGCCGACGATCCCGGTGTCAACCCCGTGATTTCGACACGCACAACCTCACCAACGAGGCAATCGTTGGGCGAAATCCGGATTGCGACGGATTCCGCGAGGGTCGTTCGCCCCAGAATCAACAATACGCAACAACCTGTAAAAATCGTACTACGAAAAAACATAATGTGATTCCAACGCGGTTTGGGAAACACGGTCTCCGTTCTGCAACGTTTCGCTTTTCTCGACCCCAATCCGCAAGGACCGGGCCGGAAAGAAAACATCTTCATCATCCTGAGTCCTCGGCGGTTCGTCTACGTAACCCAATGGTGTGTCACAGGTTCGTCACGAATGCGCAAGACGCTTTTCGTGGCGTGGTGACCGGGTCGCTGCATGAATTGCGTCTGATGTGGAACAGGGCTAGATTCGCCGACGCGTTGTTTTTCCACAGGTTTTTGGGAGCGAGTGGAGCTATGCCTACGGGAACTTTGGACGTGAAGCAGATCGGGAAACGGGTTGAGGATCAAAGCGATCCGTTTCGAAGACTCCTTGACCAGATGCACCGAGTGATTGTAGGGCAGGACGACCTGCTCCACAAAATGTTGATCGGGCTCCTTTCGAACGGTCACATTCTCATCGAAGGCGTTCCCGGCCTGGCGAAGACCACGGCCGTGGCCTGCCTGGCCAAGGGAATCAGCACGGGGTTTCAGCGTCTCCAGTTCACGCCGGATCTGCTGCCCGCGGATCTGATCGGGACGCTGATTTATCGCGCGAACGACGGAACCTTTGTCGTACAAAAGGGTCCAATCTTTTCGAACATCATCCTGGCGGACGAGATCAATCGTGCGCCGGCGAAAGTTCAATCGGCTCTACTCCAAGCGATGCAGGAACGGCAAGTCACGATTGGAAAAGAAACGTTTACATTGCGTGAGCCGTTTCTCGTTTTGGCGACACAGAACCCCATTGAGCAGGAGGGGACCTACCCGCTGCCAGAGGCCCAGGTCGATCGCTTCATGCTCAAGTTGATCGTCAAGTACCCGAACAAAAAGGAAGAGCGGACCATCCTGGATCGGATGGCTTCTACGACCACGACCATCGATGTGGACGCGGTGATGTCGCCGGAGGACATCACCGCGGCGCGCGAAGTCGTCGATGAGATCTATATCGACGACAAAATTCGGGACTACATCGTGGACTTGGTCTTCGCCACTCGAGACCCGGCGTCGTTCAAGCTTCCCGTCGGCGATTGGATTCAGTACGGGGCCTCTCCACGGGCGACGTTGGCCCTGACCGTGGGCGCAAAAGCCTCCGCATTTGTGGCGGGCCGGGGATACGTAACGCCGCAGGACGTTAAGAGCATCGCCATGGACGTGTTGAGGCACCGAGTAATCGTCACGTATGAGGCCGAAGCGGAGGAGAAGACTTCCGAAGATGTGGTGCGAGCGGTATTGGACCATGTGGCGGTACCGTGAACCTTGAAACGTCGAAACAGTAAGGCAACGTTTGGTTAGGGCGAGGGCGAATCGTAATCATGGGACGACGGACAGGTGACCTTAAGGATCGAACACTCGAGTTTGGTGCTGCTGCATTGGAGGTTATGAATGATTTGCCCAATGGACGACGTGCATGCGTGTTTGTGAAACAACGGGGGCGCGCGGCGACGTCAGTAGGAGCAAGCATTTGGGAGGCGGACGCCGAATTTACGGATTCCGATTTTGCACATGAATTGAGCTTGGCACGAAAAGAGGTATCGGAAACGCATAATTGGCTTGAACTGATCCTTCGTGCGCAAATCCTGTCTCCGGCTCGGATTGAATCGCTAAGAGGAGAGGCTAGCGAACTGACGAAGGTGCTAGGCCCGATCGTACGCAAGACTCAGGTACACATTCGCAATGAAAAACTCCGGCGTTAAGCAAACTGAAATCTCGGAAAGCGTACTACGCTTAATTCAGAAATACAGGATGGTTCCAATGGCTGTTGCCGTTTTCGTCCTTCACGCTGTTGCGCCGTTTCGCCGTCTTGACGATTTGACGTTTTGACGATTCGGCCATGATTCCCAAAGAGCTCCTGAAAAAAGTTCGTCAGATTCAGATTCGCACGTCGCGAACGGTCAACGACGTGTTCGCGGGGCAATATCATTCGGCGTTTCGCGGGCGGGGGATGGAGTTTGAGGAGGTTTGCCCGTACCAGATCGGCGACGACGTGCGGCTGATCGATTGGAACGTGTCGGCCCGCTACGGCGAGCCCTTCATCAAGCGGTTTCGCGAGGAGCGCGAATTGACCGTCATGCTGGTGGTGGACGCGAGCCGTTCGGGGTTCTTCGGGAGCGTGTCGCAGTTCAAGCTGGACCTGGCCGCGGAGTTGTGCGGGGTGCTCGCGTTTTCGGCCATCCGCAGCAACGACAAGGTCGGGCTGATCCTGTTTTCGGAGTCCGTGGAGAAGTACGTGCCGCCAAAAAAAGGGGTACGGCACGTTTTGCGGATCGTTCGCGAACTGCTCTATCATCGCCCGCTGGGGAAGGGCACGGACATCGCCGAGGCGTTGCTGTTCCTGAATCGGGTCACCATTCGCAAATCGGTGTGTTGCTTGGTGAGTGATTTCCTGGCCGAAGGCTTCGAGCCGGCTCTGCGGATCGCGCGGCGCAGGCACGACTTGATTCCCATCGTCGTGACCGATCCACGGGAGTCAGAATTGCCCAGAGCCGGAGTGGTGGCGTTGGAGGACGCGGAATCGGGCGAGATTCGATTGTTGGACACGGGAAGCGGCAGCGTACGAAAACGGTACGCGGAACGATTCCGGGCGCGGCTGGACGCGAGAACCACGCTCTTTCGAAAGATGGATACGGACGTCGTGGAGGTTCGCACGGATCAATCGTACGTCGAACCGCTGGCAAAGTTTTTTCGAAAGCGCGAACGAAGACGGTGATGGGGGATTGCCGATTGCCGATGGTCGATTTCTATTTTCCGAGTGCCGATCGTTGGAAACTGAAACGGGCCGCGGCGCGGGTGGGCCAAGGGCGGCGTCTGCGCGTGTCAGAAGTGCCTTGGTGTTTTGGGTTAGTTATCCTGCTCACCCTGCTCGGTTGTAGAGGGCGTGACGACGGCTCATCCCAGTCGGGAGGATCGGTCAAGACCGTTGAAGACCAGGGAGTCAAGGTCACTTTGGCGACATCGACAGGCGAGGTCGAGATGGTCAAGCCGGTGCAGGTTACGCTGGATGTCGTTGCCGACCCGACGATTCAGGTGGGGATCGAGAACTACGGGCACGCGCTCACGGAGGGAGATCGTGCGTTTCAGTTTCGCGTGGTCCGGTCGCATGAAGAGATTGCCAAGCTGACTTCGGAAGGGAAGCGACGATGGCTGTTCACGTATGACCTCGAGTTTGTCCTTCCGGAACAGTACGAACTGCCGCCCGCGATCGTGAAAGTCGCCGGAACCGGTGCCGATGCGGCGACGGCGGACGCGGCATCCCGGGAGCTCAAAACCGATCCGCTGCCGATCCTTGTAAAAAGCTCGACGGCCGCGCTGACCGCCGAAGATTTGAAGAAGATTCGAATGCTGGATCCGCGGGAGTTGCCACGTATTCTCGCCCGGTGGTGGTGGGTGGCGGCGCTCGCGGTCGGCGGTGGAGGGCTTCTGTTTCTGATTCTGCGAAGACGTCGCGCACCTCATGCGGAGCGAGGGATCGTCGTTCCTGCGCATGAATGGGCATATCGGGAGTTCGCCCGCCTTTCCGCGGATCATCTCGTGGACCAGGGACGCATTCAAGAGTTTTTCTACCGGATCAGCGGAGTGGTTCGCGGATACGTCGAGCGCCGTTTTGCGGTCAGGGCGCCGGAAATGACAACGGAAGAGTTCCTGGAAACGATGGCTCGCGACTCGCGGTTCGGAATCAATGATCGCGGGGAGATTTCCTCGTTTCTAAAAGAGTGCGATCTCGTCAAGTACGCCCGGTACGAAGCCAGTCGGTCGGAATGCGACACGGTTCAAACCGCGGCAAGACGATACGTAGATCAGACTCGCGAACAATCTCATCCGCGCGGTGAACCGATGGCGGCGGCAAGTTCATTGCGGGAGGCGGGGACGTGATCGAACGGCTTCGCGAGTCGTTTTCGCCAGGGGCATTTTTCGGGTGGCTGTGCTTCGCCTTTGTTTTGATGATCCCCGTGCTCTGGTGGCGTTTCCGCCGCGTGCGAAGTTTGCCGACGATTCGGTTCAGTTCCGTGAATCTCATGGAAGGCACCGGCCGGAGCTGGATCGTTCGGACCCGTTGGCTGCCGACGATGCTGCGAAGTCTGGCGATTGCGGCGCTGGTTTTGGCCCTGGCCCGACCGCAGTCCGGAGGCGGATATCGCGACCTTCGTGAAGGGATCGCCATCCAAATGGTCCTCGACGTGTCCGGCAGCATGGCGGAGCAGGATTTTCAGATCAACGGTCAGCCGGCGCGGCGCATGGACGCAGTGAAAACGGTTTTCGAGGATTTCGTACTCGGGCGCGGCGGGCTCCCCGGCCGTGAAAACGACTTGATCGGCTTGACGACTTTTGCGATGTTCGCGGACACGCCGTGCCCGTTGACCCTTGACCACGGCAGCCTGGTGGACTTGCTCCGACAAACGGATATTCCTGGATGGGTCGGCGGGCGCAAGGTTCGAGACCAGGAGGAGGCGGGATTCACCGCCCTAGGTGACGGAATCGTCATGGCCACGGATGATCTTCGCCGGGCGGGAGAGCAGGCCGTTGCCGGCGTGCCGGGCGCGGAATCGGCCCGGAGCAAGGTGATGATTCTATTGACCGACGGTAAGAACAACCCGGCTCCCGCCGCGGCGGGTTTTCCCGCGGCGCCGAATCCGCAGGACGCGGCCAAGGTGGCGGCGTCGCTGGGAATTCGGATCTACACGATCGGGGCGGTAAGCGGGCTGGACCGCCGCCGCGGCGGTATCTTCGCGCCGCGGGTTGAGGTCGACGAAGATGCTATGAAGGAAATCGCCCAAACCGGGGGCGGAAAGTACTTTCGGGCCACGGACGTGAACTCGCTGGGACAGGTGTATGAAGAGATTTCCCGGCTCGAAAAGCGTCGAACCGGCGAGCGCGAATATCGCGACAACACTGGGGCGGCGAAGCTGGCCATGCTCGTTGGGCTTGGTTTGCTCCTGGTCGAGGTGATGCTGGTGATTACGAGGTATCGGCGCATCCCATGAAATCGCGAGAGGTGTATCCCATTTCGGCCTGGGTGCTCTGGGTCATCGCCCTGCCCGCCGCCCTGCTGGGTCTGGGTGTTGCGGCGTTTGCGATGACGGATGTTGGAACGGTCCCCCTGGATCACCCCGATCTTTGGTGGTTATTCGGTGTCGTGCCGATGGTTTGTGCCGCCTTTCTGTGGGGCCTGCGTTTCAAACGGCGCGCCGTCGCGAGCTTTGCGTCTCGCGCTCTGGCGCCGCTGTTGATGGATTGTTTGCTGCCGGGTCGGCAGGCGGCCCGCGCGGGGCTGATGGTCGCGGCCGTCGGATTCGTGGTCGCGGCGATCGTCGGGCCTCGATGGGGCATGTACTTGGAGAAGCAAAAGGTACACGGCGTGGACATCGTGGTGGCGCTGGACGTTTCGAAATCGATGCTGGCCAACGACCTCCAGCCTTCGCGGTTGGAACGGGCCAAGAAGGAAATCCGGCAGCAGTTGGTGGAGAGGCCGGTGTTTCAGGGGCGGCATCGGATGGCGCTGATGGCTTTTGCGGGATCGACGTCGATCAAAGTACCGCTCTCTACGGACTTGCTTGCGTTTCGCTCCAAGCTTGAGGCGGTTCGCGTGGGCAGTGCTCCGAAAGGAGGAACCGCCATTGGTAACGCGGTTCGCAGCGCGGCGGATTTGTTCGCCCGATCACCGGAAGAGGCCACCAAAATCGTCCTTGTTTTCACGGACGGTGAGGATCATGAAGGACAGCCCGTGGAGGCCTCGCGCGAGATTCGCGAGCAACACCAGATTCGGGTGTATACGATCGGTGTAGGAGACGCGTCGCGCACGATGGGCGCGGAGGTGCCGGCGGGCGAGACTTCGGGAGGCAAGACCCTGTTGCACGATGGTCAAATCGTATTCTCCAAGCTCAACGTGGCGTCGTTGAAGGAAATTGCGGAAGCGGGCGGCGGACGCTACGCTCCCGTAGAGGACCTCCACGCCCTGGTGAGCGCGATCGCCGGAATGAAAAGCACGGAGTTGACGACGGAAGAACGCCAGCGGCACAAACCGCGTTACCAGTGGTTTCTGGCGGCGGCGCTGATCTGTCTTGGATTCGAAACGACGATCCGCGAGCGCCGCACACTGAAAAGTGATCGGCCGGAGCGCGTGTGGCAGTTGGAGGCGGCGTGATGAGATTGCCAATTTCCAATTTTCGATTGCCGATGGTCCTCGCTTGCAACTTTTCCTCCCTGGCACATTCGCAGGAGATCAAGGTGGATCCCTACGCGGCGCTGACGGCGGAGCAGGCGGTGCGGCAGGGAAACAAGCTCTTGAAGGACGGGCATCCGCAGGCGGCGCTGGAGGCGTATGCTCACGCAAGGAAGTTGGCGCCGGAGGCGCCGGAGATCGCATTTTCGGAGGGGTTGGCCCATTATGCCGGCCAGGACTTGGAGCGTGCGCGGGAGGCGTTCTTCAAGGCAAGCGGTGCGAGGAACAAGTCGCTGGCCAACGATGCGCTGTACAGCCTGGCCGCCTGCGACCATGCGGAGGCGCTCAAGGAAGGGCAGGAGCCGAAGTCAGCGATCCACAAGCTGGAAAGCGCCATGCAGCAATATCACGAAGTGCTCTCGCGCGATTCGAAGCACGAGGCCGCCCGCGAAGCCAATGCCAAGGCGGCCGCTCTGTGGCGCCAATTCAAGCAACAGATTCAGCAGCAAGAGCAGCAGCAGTCGTGCGACAAGGAAAACAAAGACAAGCAGGAGGATGAGTCGAAGAACGAAGAGAAAAAGGAAGGTGAACAGCAGCAGAACGAAAAGGATTCGTCGGAACAACAAGACGGCCAGGAGAAGCAGGCCGAACAGCAAGAATCACCCAAGAACGAAAAGCAGGATCCGTCCTCAAAACAGAAAAAGGACGAAGCTCAAAAGAAAGAACCTCAACAGTCCACGGAGGAGAATCAAGATGCTCAGGCCGCCCAGGAAAAGCCGTCTGACAAGATGGAAGAAGCCTCGCGCGAACAAGCCAAACGGAAGCTGCGAGAGATGATGCAGACCGTCCAACAGCGTAAGAAAGCGAAGCCGGAACAAGTGCAACGCGTGGTGCCCGTGCCCGTGGACAAAGATTGGTGAATGTCCCACCACCGAGAAGGTGAGATATCGAAACGTCGAATCGTCGAAACGTCAAAACGTCAAGATCCCACCGCACCGGTCCCGGCGCGCCGGGACCGACTTCGGTCGGGACTGGTACTCGGCGTCAAAAGATATTGGCCGTAGGACTGCCGGTGCTTTTTCTGAGCATCGCGCAAGTCGCCCAAGCTCAACCGGCGTCGGTCGAGTTCCGACTCGAAACCCAAACCCTGGAAGTGGGCGAAACCGTGGACGGAACTCTTACGCTCACCAACACGGGCAAGGCCGAGAAGCCGCTGCTTCCGGTCCTCGACGGATTGTCTGTTTTGCTCGTGAATCCCACGCCGAACACGGTGCAGTCGATGCAGATCGTCAATGGACAAAGCTCGCAGACGATCAAGCAAACCTATTCGATTCGCGTTGCGGCCCAGAAGGAAGGGAGGTATCGAATCCCGCCGATTCACGTGGTGGCGGGGGGGACGCGGTATCAGACCGCGTCGGTGGATATCGTGGTGCGAAAATCGGAGGCTGGGGCGGCCGCCAAGGGAGACCGGCTCATTTATGCCGAGATCGAGGTCGATCGGCGAAGGCTTTACATCACGCAATCATATCGCGCCGTCCTGACCATCGGCATCCGCAAGGTGGAGATCGGCGGCCGTGTCTACGAAATCGAACGACTGCTCAACGCGGTGATCGACGGTCGCTCAACCGACCTCTCCGTTTTTCAGCACGGACAATATTCCACCAGCGAACTGTCGCTGTCCGACTCCGCCGGACGATCTCATCGCTATGAAGTCTTCCGCGTTCCGGTCGAACTTCGCGCGGAGCAAGTGGGGGAGTTCGAAGTCGGTCCGGTTTTTCTGGCCGCTCGGTATCCTACCTCTCTTCGCCGCGGGTTTTTCGGCTCGGTCGAAGTGGGTGACACCAAGCGCGAAACCGCCCGGGCGGAGGCGGTCGTGATCACAATTTTGGCGCCGCCCGACGCCGGTCGTCCCGCGGATTACACGGGAGCCGTCGGGCGCTACACCCTTTCCGTCGCCGTCAAGCCGGACCGCGTTCAACAGGGGCAACCGGTGACGCTGACCCTTTCCATTCGTGGCGCGCCGATCGAGGGAATCGCGGGACCGAATCTCCAGGCCAATGCGGAACTGGTCAGCCGATTTGATTTCACGAAAGATGAACTGACGGGCGACCTGGAGCAAGGAGCGAAGGTTTTTCGCCGGGCGATCTTTCCCAAGCAACAGGGCGAACAGACGGTACCCATGTTGAGTTGGTCCTATTTCGATCCCCAGGACGAGCGATACGTCTCGCTGAACAGCCAGCCGATTCGCATCACGGTCGATCCAGGTTTGGAGGCGGCCTCGAAGTACGTTGGGATCGGCCAGGAACTGAAGGGCCTGGGCGGGGTCACGACGTTGACGGCGTTGCAGGGGGGACTCTCTCCGCTGTATGTGGATCCGCAAATCGTTCTCGCTTCCCAGGACACGTTGTTCGGCGTACCCACTCTCGCGGCCCTCGGAGGCGCGCCGGTGATGTGGCTTGCGATCACTTGGGTGACGGGACATCGCCGGAAGTTGCAATCGGACGTGAAGTGGGCTCGCCGCCGCCGTGCGCGCCGCGTCGCGGAACTCCACTTGCAACGTGCGGCGCGGGAAGTCGCCAAACCGGCACAAGCCGCGGAGTGCGCCGATGGAATGGTGGCATTCCTTGCCGAGCGGTTTGACCTTCCCAGGGGACCGATCACCCCGTGGGAAGCCAACGAACACCTGTTGACCCACGGCGTGGCCGTTGAAACGGCGGACAGAATCGCAACGTTTCTTGAAGGATGCGACGCGATCCGATTCGCCCCGAACGAAGGGGATTCGTTTGACGTTTCCGCCGCCGCGGCCCTCGTACGCGAATGGATACACATCATTGAGAGAACGGCCAAATGAATGCGGCCTGCGCGATTCTTCCTCTTGCGGTGATCGCTTTCTTCACGCGTGACGACGGGCTTTCGCACGGGCTGGTGTCACCGATTGACGCTCCGAACGAATTCCAATCCGCCACGGCCGAATTCGAGCAAGGGCAACGGTTATTGGCCGGACAACCGGACCGGGCCCGAGAATTGTTCCGATCGTCTGCGCAACGCTTTGCCCGCCTGCTACAGTCGGGGATCCGCAGCGGACCGCTGGAATACAACGCGGGCAATGCGTTCCTGCAGGCGGGCGACGTGGGTCGGGCGATTCTGCATTATCGTCGGGCCCAGCGATTAAGGCCTCGCGACGAAATGCGTGCGGACAATCTGGGGGAGGCGAAGCGGCGTTGCATCACCAACCTTGCGCCCAAACGCAGCGACGCCGTTCTGCGAAGCCTGTTCTTCTGGCACCATGAGACGTCGACTCGCGAGCGCCTCACCGCCGCGGTGATTCTGTACGTCGGATTCTGGCTTTGTTTGACGGTCCGCGGATTGGTTCCGCGGCGGGGTTTCAAGCTGGCCGCGGTGATCTGTGCCCTCGCGACATTGACTCTGGGATCCTCGCTCTTGGCCGAACGCTGGGCGGATCGGACCCAACCCGCAGGGGTCATGATTGAAACGGACGTCGCGGTGTACAAGGGCCCGGGAACGGGGTATCAGCGTCAGTTCGAGCAACCGCTTCAACCCGGCGTGGAGTTTCGTCGGCGGGAACAACGCGCGGGTTGGTGGAACATCGTGCTGCCCGACGGTCAAAGCGGATGGATCGACGCATCGACCGCGGAATTGGTTCCCGTGTAAGCACTCCGCGTCGGTGCGGCCTTTCCCGGTGCCGCGATGGTTCCAACCAACGCATCCGAATACCGCCCCTCGACCCTGTCGGCGACTTCCGCGATACTCCGTTCCATGTTGGATATCAAATTCATTCGAGAAAACACAGACGCGGTTCGCACGGCCGCGGCGAACAAGCGTGTCTCCTGCGACCTGGACCGCCTGCTGGCCGTGGACAAGCAGCGTCGCGAACTGCAGCACGAGCTCGACAGCCTTCGCGAGAAGGTGAAGGAAAGCGGGCAACTCCTCGGGCTGCTTCGAAATCCTAAGTCGGAGGGGTACAAAAAGGCGTTTTCCTCGGGACGAACCGCGGCGGAGATTGCCGCGGAAGCCGATCGCATTCAGTCGGAACTCACGGCGCTAAAGCCGAAAATCAAAGAGTTGGAGGACTCGGAGGGTCCTATTCTCTCCGAGTTCGATCAATTGATGTACACGGTGCCTCAGCCCGCCGATGGGGACGTGCCGCTCGGCAAGGACGAATCGGAAAACGTCGAGTTGCGGCGCGTCGGCGAGGTCCGCAAATTCGAGTTTGAGCCGAAGGATCACGTGGTGCTGGGGACTGAACTGGGCCTCATCGATCTGGAACGCGGCGTCAAACTGGCCGGGGCACGCAACTATCTGCTACGGGGCGACGGGGCGCTGCTCCATCAGGCCATACTGCGGCTCGCCCAGGACATGATGGTGGCACGGGGGTTTGTTCCCATGGTGGTGCCCGTGTTGGTGCGCGAAGAGGTCATGTGCGGCACGGGGTATTTTCCGACAGGGCGAGACCAGGCCTATCTTTGCGAGCGCGACGAACTATCGCTGGTGGGGACGGCCGAAGTGCCGCTCACCGCGTACCACACGGATGAAATGCTGGCCGAAGGAGACCTGCCGCTGAAGTACTGCGCGACCAGCACCTGCTTTCGTCGTGAGGCGGGAGCGGCCGGAAAGGACACGCATGGCCTGTATCGGATCCATCTGTTTGACAAGGTCGAACAAGTCGTCATTTGTAAGAACGACCTGGCGGAAAGCAAGCGGTTTCACGCGGATATTCTCAAGAACGCCGAGGACGTATTGCAGGCGCTGGGACTTCCCTACCGCGTGGTGAACGTGTGCACGGGCGATCTGGGCATGGGACAGGTTCAGAAGTTCGACATCGAAACATGGATGCCGTCCCGAAAGGCTTACGGTGAAACCCACTCGGCCTCGCGGTTTTACGAGTTCCAGGCCCGCCGACTAAAGCTTCGCTACCGCGATGGCGCCAAGAAGGTCCATTACTGCCACACGCTGAACAACACGGTCATCGCCTCGCCGCGCATTTTGATTCCCATCCTGGAGCTATATCAAAACGCCGACGGGACTGTCACGATCCCCCAAGCTTTGCGCGTGTACATGGGCGGGAAACAACGGTTGGAAGGCGGGTGACCGAGTTTCGCTCGTTTGTAGGCGAGTACGTCGCAAGAAAATCGAGCACTTCCCGCCGGATCCGTGGCTCTTCCACGCTCATCCATAGCAGGTGTCCGCAAGTTTCGTGGACCACCAGCCTCGTACCGAAGATGCCGCGGGCGGCAAACTCAGCATGGTCGAACGGGAGTTGTCGACGAGCATTGGAATGCGATGAGATCAATCGGATGCTCGCCGCGCCGCGTGCCGGAGAGGAACGGTTTGGGCGTTCCGGGGTCGAACGCTACTGGTTTTACCGGCTCGCCCTTGAAACGGGCCTGCGTCCGACCTCACTTCGCAGTCTAACACGAGTGGCCTGCGTCCTGTTTTTTGATCCAGTCGGTATGAGAGTCAAACTGCCCCCGAAGGGGGGCGAGCGCGAGTGTAGCACAAATGTCGTACCCATCGGGGTGCAAATGGGCGTCGAACAACGAAACGGCCGCGGGCTTTACTACGATCGCAAGAAGCGGATTGGCTTGCGGGTCGTTAGCGTCTATGCCGGCTGCGGTCCGCAGATCGTGGGTGTCGAGACCAAATTGGCCGCCGCTCGGCAACTCGCACGGAATGAGCAAGGGCAGGCTCGACATGCCGAATTGCAACGGCTCGACG
>Ga0187893_10003690_pt1 | contig 30416 bp, 29 predicted proteins | sample MA1701074metaG_FD_139574 | JGI IMG/M metagenome (GOLD analysis project Ga0187893, IMG submission 139574) | White microbial mat communities from a basaltic lava cave in the Kipuka Kanohina Cave System on the Island of Hawaii, USA - MA170107-4 metaG ...
GATCGCGCGCGAGCGAGGCCACCTCGAGTACGAAGGCCTTGAGGAGATGACGGCCGCCCTGCTCGAAGTGATCGCCGGCGACGCGGAGCGCGCACTTCCGCGCTGCCGGCGGGGTCTCGAGATCGCCGAGCGCATCGGCAGCGCCGCATCGATCGCCTGTTCACGAGCGCTCTCGCGATGGCGCTCGCGCAGAGCGGCTCGCGCGAGGCGCTCGAGGTGGCCGAGCGCTGCCTGGGGCTTGCCCGCGAGCGTCGCCTCTCCCTGACGGCCGAAGCGCAGCATCTCGCGGTGCTCGCTGAGGCTTGCGTCGTGGCGGGTGACCTCGCGCGCGCACGGCGCGTCGCCGACGAAGCCGTCGAGGTCGCGCGTGCGCGCGGGACCCGGCGCTACGAGCTGTTCGCCTGGCTCGCTGTCGCACGCGTGCAGCGCGCGGCGGGAGGGCGCGAGGCCTTCGCGCGCGCACGCGACGCGCTCGCGCAGGTCGATGCGCTGGCCGACGCCACGCGCGCGCCGAACTGGCGCCTCGTCGCAGAGCTCGAGCGCGCCGGGCTCGCCGGGGCCGCAGGCGACGCCGCCGCGCGCGAGCGCCACCTGCGTGCCGCGCTCGCGGGCTTCGAGTCGATCGAGGCCGAGTACCGCGTGCGCCAGATCCGCGCGCTGCTCAGCGCGTCGGCCTGACGCGCCGGAACGAGAGCGCGCGGAGCGACGGCGCGAACACGAGATCCTTCGCCACCGCGTCGCGCAGGGCTGGCGCCGAGAGCCTTCCGTCGCTCGCCACGAAGATGCGGTTGTCGTAGTCGTCGATCTCGATGCGCGCAAGGTGGCGGAAGCGCTCGGCCAATGCGCCCCGCACCTCGGCGGACTCGTCGAGCGTGTTGCACACCGCGATCCCGCCCGGACGGAGGATCCGCTTCACGTGGTCGAGCGCAGGCAGCGGGAAGCCCGGCGGCTTCCGGAGCCGCCGCGCATCGCCCGTGAAGACATCCTCCAGCACCGCGTCGAAGCGGCGCCGGGTGCGCGCGAGGTAGGCGGCTGCGTCGGCGACCACCACCTCGACGCCGAGCGCGTCGAGGTCGAACCAGCGCCGCGCCGCGCGCACCACGGCCGCGTCGATCTCGACCCCGACGATGCGCGCGCGGGGCGCCACGGCCCGCACCACGCGCGCCGCGCTCCCACCCCCGAGCCCGAGCAGCAGCACGCTCCGCCGCCGCCCAGGCGGAAGCGCGAGCAGGCCGGCCGCGATGCCATCCCACACCGAGCCCGTGGTCGCGCGGCCCGGCTCCCAGCTGGACGCGAAGCTCCCGTCGATCCGGAGCGTGCGACGTCCGCCGCGCACGACGACCCGCACGCGCTTCGCTCGTCGTCGCCTCGTCGTTCGCATCGCGCGGAGCGGGGACGTTCGTTGACTTGTTGACTCGCCGCAAGCGCGGAGGTCACTCCAGCACGTCGACGACTCAACAACTCAACGAACGTCCCCTTGATACACTCGCGCCATGGGGTGGGACCTTTTCGAGCGCGCGGCGTCCCGCGTGGTCCGCGTCGCGCTCCCGGTGCCCGTGGACCGGGCCTTCGACTACGAGGTTCCGGAGGATCTCGCAAGGGAGGCGGAGGTCGGCCGCCGCGTCCGCGCGCCGTTCCAGGGGCGGCGGCTCACGGGTGTGATCGTCGCGACCGGCGTCACGCCCGACGTCCCCGACGGGACGCGCCTCCGCGCGCTCGAAGCCGTCCTCGATCCCACACCCGCCCTCCCCGCCCCGCTCCTCGCCGCCCTCGCCGAGGAGGCCGAGGCGACGCTCTGTCCCCTCGGCCTGGCGCTCGCCGCGGCGCTCCCGCCCGGCGCCACTCCCATGAGCGAGCGCGGCTTCGCGCTCACCGCGCGGGGCCGCGAGGCGCTCGCGCAGGGGGCCGCGGCCGCTGACGCGAAGAGCGTGCTCGAGGCGCTCGCCGAGGGGCCTCGCCCGGCCGTCGGCCTCGCGCGCACGACGCGAGCTTCGCACGCCCAGCTTGCGGGTCTCGAGCGCGAGCGCTTGATCGCACGCACGTTGATCGAGCGCGGCCCGCGTGCGCGGCCTGCGCGTGTGCGCGTCGCGCACCTCGTCCCGGGCCTCGACGCCGAGGCCGAGGCCGCGAAGCTCGCGCGCGCGCCGCGCCAGGCCGCGCTCCTCCGGGCGCTCGCCGCAGACGGCGAGACGCCGACGGCCGCGCTGGCGGCGCGCATCCCCGGCGCGGCGGGCGCGCTCCGCGCGCTCGCGCGCCGCGGGCTCGTCTCGCTCGCGGAGCGCGAGGTCGCGCTCGCCGGCGCCCTCGAGGCCCACGCGCCCGCGGTCGAGCTCACGCCCGAGCAGCGGGAAGCCGCGGAGACGATCGGCGCGGCCGTGCGCGCGCGAAGCACGGAGACCTTCCTCCTCCACGGCGTCACAGGGAGCGGCAAGACCGAGGTGTATCTGCGCGCAGTGGCCGAAGCGCTGGCGCAGGGCCGCCAGGCGCTCGTGCTGGTGCCCGAGATCCCGCTCACGCACCAGATCCTCGCGCGCCTGCGCGGCCGCTTCGGCGAGCGCCTCGCCGTGCTCCACAGCGGCCTCACGCCGAACGAGCGCCTCGCGCAGTGGGAGCGCCTCCGCCGCGGCGAGGCGCCGATCGCGGTGGGCGCGCGCTCCGCTCTCTTCGCGCCCATGCGCGATCTCGGCGTGATCGTGATGGACGAGGAGCACGACGCCTCCTACAAGAGCGAGGAGGGCTTCCGCTACCACGCGCGGAGCCTCGCCTCGCGCCGCGCGCGCCACGAGCGCTGCCCCCTGGTGCTGGGCTCCGCCACGCCCGCGCTCGAGACGCGCCACGCCGCCGAGCGCGGCCGCATCCAGCGGCTCCGGCTCGCGCACCGCATCGGGAGCCGACCGCTCCCGGCGGTCGAAGTCGTGGACCTCGCACGCGAGCGCGCAGCGCATCCGCGCGGCCGGAAGCTGATCCTGTCGAGCCTGCTCCTCCGGGCGCTGCGCGAGACGCTCGCAGCCGGCGGCCAGAGCATCGTGTTCCTGAACCGGCGCGGCTTCTCCACCCAGATCGCCTGCGTGGACTGCCAGCACGTGATGCGCTGCAAGCACTGCGACATCGCGCTCACCTACCACGCGCGTGCACATGCGCTCCGCTGCCACTACTGCGACTGGCACACGCCGCCGCCCGACCGCTGCCCGGGCTGCGGCTCGGAGAAGACGGCGCTGCTCGGGATCGGCACCGAGCGCGTCGAGGAGGAGGTGCGCGCGGCGTTGCCCGACGCGCGAATCGCGCGGCTCGACCGCGACACCGCAGTGCGGCGCGGTACGGTCGAGGACGTGCTGCGCGGCCTCGCGGGCGGCGCGCTCGACGTGCTGATCGGCACGCAGATGGTGGCGAAAGGGCACGACTTCCCCGGCGTCCGGCTGGTCGGGGTGGTGAACGCGGACCTCGGCCTCCACCTGCCCGACTTCCGCGCAGCCGAGCGCACGTTCCAACTCCTCACGCAGGTCGCGGGGCGCGCGGGCCGCGGCGCGCTCCCCGGCCGCGTGATCCTCCAGACCTGGACGCCCGACCACTACGCGATCCGCCCCGCCGCAACGCACGACTACGAGCGCTTCTACGCCGAGGAGCGCACACAGCGCGAGCGCCTCGGCTACCCGCCCTTCGGCCGGCTCGCCCTCGTCCGCGTGAGCGGCGCCGACGAGAGCGCCGCGCGCGACGCGGCCGCGCTTCTCGCGGACGCCGCACGCAGCGGAGGCGCCAGCGGGCCGGAGGTGCTGGGCCCCGCGCCCGCGCCGATCGCGCGACTCCGCGGCCAGCACCGCTTCCAGGTGCTGCTGAAGCACGCGCGCGCCGACGTGCTGCGCGAGACGGGCCGCCGCGTCCTCGCGGCCGCCGAGCGACTCCCGCGCGACGTACGCGCGAGCATCGACACGAACCCGCTCGACATGCTTTGACCGGCACCGCGCGCAAGCCGGACGGAGCCGGCGGCGCGCGAGGGCCCAGCCACGAAGCGGCTACCGCGCGGGTTCCGACAGGTGGCTCTAGAGCCGGCGCCGTCCGGCGCGCAGTGAGCCGGAGGCGAACGGAGTCACGAAGCTGATCAGGGGCTCCCCCTACCCCGATTGCTAGATTCGCCGGTCGCCATGCCGCTCCGCCCCGTCCTCCAGTTCCCCGACCCGCGCCTCAAGCGGAAGTCGGTCCCCGTCGGCGCGATCACCGACGAGGTCCGCGCTCTCGCCGAGGACATGATCGAGGTGATGTACGACGAGCCCGGCATCGGGCTCGCCGCGCCACAGGTCGGCGAGGCGATCCGCCTCGTCGTGATGGACACGGGCTGGAACGAGGAAGGCGGCGAGAAGAACCCGCGGGTGATGGTGAACCCCGAGATCGTGCTGCGCGAGGGCACGCTCACCTGGACCGAGGGCTGCCTCTCGGTGCCCGACTACCAGGCCGAGGTCGAGCGCGCCGCGCGCGTGGTCGTGCGCTACACGGACCTCGACGGCCAGGCGCACGAGGAGGACGTGACGGAGCTCCGCGCCGTCTGCTTCCAGCACGAGATCGACCACCTCGACGGCGTGCTGTTCATCGACCGCATCAGTCGGCTCAAGCGCAGCCTCTACGTGCAGAAGCGCAAGAAGACGCTCGAGCGCGACGGGGAGCCCGTGGCGGCGACGAAGAGCGGACGGGCGCTCTGACGGCCAACGAGAACCCGCGAAGTCTCAGACTCGCCTTTTTCGGGACGCCGGAGTTCGCGGTCCCGACGCTCGCGAGGCTGCTCGAGGGCCCGCACCGCGTGGCCGCCGTCGTGAGCCAGCCCGACCGCCCACGCGGGCGCGGGCGGCGCGCCTCGCCTTCCCCCGTGGCGATGCTCGCGCTCGCGGCGGGCGTGCCGCTCCTCCGCCCCGAGCGCGTCGGCGACGCCGAGGTGGTTGTGGAGCTCGCCCGCTTCGCGCCCGACCTCGGCGTGGTGGTCGCGTTCGGCCAGTTCCTACCGAAGCGCGTGCGCGAGCTCCCGCGGCTCGGCCTCGTGAACGCGCACGCGAGCCTCTTGCCGCGCCACCGCGGCGCGGCTCCGATCGCGCACGCGATCCTGTCCGGGGACGCCGAGACCGGCATCTCGATCATGCGGGTCGAGCGCGAAATGGACGCGGGCGCGGTGTGCCTCGCGAAGCGCACGCCGATCCGCCCCGACGAGGGGCGCGGCGAGCTCGAGGAGCGGCTCGCCGGTCTCGCAGCGGAGGCGATGGCCGAGGCGCTCGAGGAGATCGCGGCGGGGCGCGCCCACTACACGCCGCAGGACGACGCGCTCGCGACGCTGGCGCCGAAGCTCGGGCCGGCGGACGCCGCGCTCGACTTCGCGGAGCCGGCAGAGGTGCTCGCTCGGCGCGTCCGCGCGCTCGCGCCGCGGCCCGGCGCCGCGGCAGCCCTGCGAGGCGAGCGGCTCCGCGTGCTCGCCGCGCGCGCGGAGCCCGGCCCGTGCGACCGCGCGCCCGGTGTGGCGGCGCGGAGCGGCGACCGGCTCCGCGTCGCGACCGGCGCTGGCTGGCTCGCGCTCGAGCAGGTCCAGCGGCCGGGCGGCCGCGTGCTCGCGACGGCCGAGTTCCTGCGCGGCTGCGACGTGCCGGACGGCGCCACGTTCGAGCGGGCGGGCGATGCCGCGACGGGCTGATCGCCCCCGGCGTGCGCGTCCGCCGCTCGGCCTCGCCGCGCGGCGCCGCAGCGCGCCTACGCAGGCGCGCCTCGTCGCGGCGCGCGTCCTCGAGCGCGTCGAGCGGGCGCGCGCTTTCGCCGATCTCGCGCTCCAGGGCGCGCTCGGCCGCACTGAGCTCGGCGCGCGCGATCGCGCCTTCGCCACCGAACTCGTCTACGGCACGCTCCGCTGGCGCGGGCGCCTCGACTTCCTGCTCGGCGGGCTCCTCGACCGCCCGCTCGACTCCCTCGACCCGGGCGTCCGCACGCTGCTCCGGCTCGGCGCCTACCAGCTCCTCTTCTCCGACTCGGTGCCCGACGCCGCGGCCGTCGATCAGACCGTGCGCTCCGCACGCGCGCTCGGCGCCGAGCGCGCCTCGGGCTACGTGAACGCGGTACTCCGCCGCCTCGCGCAGCGCCGCGCAGCGCTCCCGCTCCCCGCGCTCGAGGCCGACCCGCTCGCGCACCTCGAACACGCTCTCGGGCTCCCGCGCTGGATCGCCGAGCGCTGGCTCGACGCGTTCGGGGCCGCCGAGGCCGCGCGGCTCGCCGAGGCCTCGAACGCCGCGCCGCCGCTCACCGCGCGCGCGAACCGGGAGCGCGTCACGCGCGACGCGCTCCTCGCGGAGCTCCGCACGCGCTTCCCCGAGGCCACGCCCTGCCGCTTCGCCCCCGACGGCGTGGTGCTCGGCCACGGCGGGCAGCCCGGCGCCGATCCGGCGTTCGTCGCGGGGCTCTTCACGGTGCAGGACGAGGCTTCGCAGCTCGTCGTGGAGCTGCTCGCTCCCGAGCCGGGCGAGCGCGTGCTCGACGCCTGCGCCGCGCCCGGCACCAAGACGACGGCGATCGCGGAGCGCGTCGGCCCCGCGGGTCTGGTGGTCGCGCTCGACCGCAGCGAGCGCCGCCTCGCGCTCGTCGGGCGCGCGGCGCGGCGGCTCGGGCTCGAGAACGTGACGGCGCTGGCGCGCGACGCCACCCTCCCCCTCGCAGGGCTCGCGGGCGCGCCCTTCGACCGCGTTCTCGTCGACGCGCCGTGCTCCGGCCTCGGCACGCTCCGCCGCAACCCCGACGCGCGCTGGCGCGTCGCCCCGGAGGATCCGCCGCGCCTCGCGGCGACGCAGGCCGCACTGCTTCGGGCCGCTGCCGGCGTCTTGAGACCCGGCGGAACGCTCGTCTACAGTACGTGCACCCTGCTCCACGAGGAGAACGAAGCGGTGGTTGCGGACTTCCTCTCGCGCGAGCCTGGCTTCCGGCGCGCCGACGCCGCCTCGCTGCCCGCGGCGCTCGCGCCGCTCCTCGACTCCGAGGGCGCGCTCCGCACCCTGCCCCACCGCGACGGCAGCGACGGCTTCTTCGCCGTGCGGCTCGAACGGAAGCCTTCGTGAGACCGCGCGTGCGGATCGCGCCGTCCATCCTGGCGGCGGACTTCGGCAAGCTCGCCGCCGAGGTGGACGCCGTCGCGCGCGCGGGCGCGGACTGGATCCACGTCGACGTGATGGACGGCCACTTCGTGCCGAACCTCACGATCGGCCCGCCGGTGCTGAAGGCGCTCCGCCGCGCGACGGCGCTCCCGCTCGACGTGCACCTCATGATCGAGGAGCCCGAGCGCTCGCTCGCCGAGTACGCGACCGCGGGCGCCGACCGGATCGGCGTCCACGTCGAGGCGTCCCCGCACCTCCACCGCACGCTCCAGCAGATCCGCGCGCTCGGCAAGCAGGCGTGCGTGGTGCTGAACCCGGCGACACCGGCCGCCGCCGTCGAGCCCGTGCTCGCCGAGGTCGACCAGGTGCTCGTGATGAGCGTGAACCCGGGCTTCGGCGGACAGTCGTTCATCGAGGGCGTGCTGCCGAAGCTGGCGCAGATCCGGCGCTGGATCGACGAGCGCGAGCTCACGGTCGAGCTCGAGGTGGACGGCGGCATCACGCCCGACACGATCGAGCGCGCCGCGCGCGCGGGGGCCAACGTGTTCGTGGCGGGCACGGCCGTGTTCGGGACGGCCGACTACGCCTCGGCGATCGCAGACCTGCGCAAGCGGGCGGAGGGCTAGATGAGGCTCACAGCGCGGCTGCTGGGTGCGTTCCTGCTCGTGCTCGCGGGCGCGGCGTCCGCCGAGACGAAGGCGTTGCGCGTCGGCAAGGCGGAGGACGCGAGCCTCAGTGGGAAGGACATCTACCAGTGTGTGGTGGACAATCGCTTCCGCTCCTACATCCAGGACGCGAAGCTGGTCTCCGGCGACCGCGGCGCGGCGACACAGGAGTCGCGGCTCCAGATGACTTGGTCGAGCTTCCGGAACGAGAAAGAGGAGCCCGTGAACGGCGTCCTCTCGAAGACGATCGTCCGCTACACCGATCCCTTCGACCTCCGCTTCTCCGGCTACCTCGTCGTCAACAACGACGGCCGCCCGAACGACCAGTTCGTGTATCTGAACGCGCGCCGCCGGGTCCGCCGCGTGAACCTTCGCGAGGAGGCCGTGTTCGGCACCGACTTCACCTTCGAGGACATCGTGCCCCACGAGGTGGAGGACGGGGACTACACGCGCCTCGCCGACGCCGAGGTCGAGGGCCGGCGCGTCTACGTGGTCGAGGTGATCCCGAAGCCCGAGGAGAACTCCGAGTACTCGAAGTTCGTGATCCACGTAGACAAGACGAGCTGTGTGCCGCTCCTGACGCGCTACTGGGACGAGAAGGACGTCGAGGTGAAGCAGCTCACCGTCGTCGCCGACAAGATCAAAGCCGTCGACGACGTGCACTGGCCGATGGAGCTCACGATGCGGAACCTCCAGCTCGAGTCGTTCACGACGCTCGTGGTCGAGAAGCTGAAGGCGAACCCGAAGCTAGAGCGCCGCGACTTCGACCTGCGCCGCCTCGAGAGCCACTAGCGCGGGGACGTTCTTCAAAACGTCAAAACGCGAGCGAACCACCGGCCGTTTTGACGTTTTGAAGAACGTCCCCGACTTACGCGCGCGTGCGCACCAGCAGCGCGCCGAGCAGCAGCAGGTCGGTGAGCAGGCAGACGGTCAGCGTCGCCGCCGAGAGCCAGCCGAACTCCTGGAGCTTCGCGAACTCCGAGAAGCCCAGCACCGAGAAGCCGAGCACGAGCATCGCCGCGGTGATCAGTACGGCCCGGCCGACGTGCCGCGCCGTCATCTGCACCGCCTCCACGGACGAGAGACCGAGGCGCCGCTCCTCGCGATAGCGTGCGAGCGTGTGCACCGTGTCGTCGATCGTGATCCCGAGCGCGACGCTGCCGATGAGGCTCGTCGGCAGCGAGAGCGGGGCGACGCCCAGGCCGAGCATCCCGAAGTAGACGATCACCGGGACCAGGTTCGGGATCATCGCCACCACGCCGAGCTTGAGCGAGCGCAGGCTGGTCCAGACGAGCCCGAAGATGACGAGCGCGGCGAGACCGACGGTCTGGGGCTGGTTCTCGGCGATGCCGTCGGCGCTCCGCGCGAGGAGCAGCGCGTTGCCAGTCACCGCCCCCGTGACGCCGGCCGGGAAGCCCGCGCCCGCGAGCGCCGGCTCGAGCGCCGCCTCCACCTCGCGCACCGCCTCGGAGCCCACTGCACCCGTCCGCACCCACAGGTTCGTGCGGCTGTGATCGACGTTCGCGAAGCGGTCGATGTGCCCCTTCGGCGCGAGGAAGAGGAGCTCCGCGGCGGCGGCGCGCGTGTCGGGGATGCGTTCCTCGGCGGGATCGTCCTCTTCGATCGCGCGGTTCATCACCCTCACCGTGTCGGCGAGCGAGAGCGTGCGCGTCACGTGCGGTGCGCGATCGGCGGCGTGCTGGAGCCTCTCCAGGGCGCGGAGCGCCTCGGGCTCGCGGAACGCTCCGGGCGCGCCGCCGTCGAGCGCGACGAAGAGCGGGATCGCCCCGGACAGGAGGCGGTTCACCGTGTCGAAGTCGCGCCGCACGGGCGCATCCTCGGCGAAGAAGGTCAGGTAGTCGGTGTCGATCACGATGCGCGGGATCAGGCACGCGCTCGCGAGCGTGAGCGCGCCAAAGCCGAGCACGAGCGCGTTCGCGCGGCGGCTCACGAAGCCGGCGAGCGCCACCAGGCGGCGGTCGAGCACCTCCCCGATGCGTGCGGCGAGCTGCGTGCCCGAGCCGGCGGGGCGGAGCGGCAGCAGGGCGAGAAGCGGCGGGATCCCGATCACCGAGAGCAGCGTCATCGACGCGACGCCGAGCAGCGAGAAGGCGCCGAGCTCGAACACCGCCGGCACGTCCGTGATCAGGTTCGCCCCGAAGCCGATCACGGTCGTGGCGCCCGAGACCAGCATCGGCAGCCGCTCGTGCGCGAGCGTGGCGAGCGCGGCCGCCTGCGGGTCGCGCGCCGTCGCGGCCTCCTCCTCGTAGCGCCCGACCACGTGCACGCCGTAGACGCTCCCGACCGAGATCAGCATCGGGCCGAGCATCGTGGTGAGAATCGAGAGCGGCCGCTCCAGGAAGGCGATCGCGCCGTAAGTCCAGAGGAGCGAGACGCTCACCACGCCGAGCGGCAGCAGCACGCTCCGGCGCGTCCCGAAGCAGACCCAGAGCACCGCCGCGAGCACGAGCAGCGCGGCCGGCACCAGCACACGGAGGTCGCGCAGCATGCCGTGGTAGACGGCGTGCTTCAGGTGCGGCCGGCCGGCGATGTGGAAGCGCACGTCGGGCCCGCGCTCGGGCGCGAGGATCGCCTCGATGCGCTCCTCGAGGCGGGCGTCGAGGAACTCCTTGTCCGTGAGCTCGCGGAACGTGACGTTGACAGCGGCCGTCCGTCCGTCGTCCGAGATCAGCGTGCGGCGATAGAGGGGATCCCCGAGCGCGCGGGCGCGGAGCTCGGCGAGCGCGGCGGCGTCGGAGGGGATTTCGTCGATGAAGCGCCCGACGTCGATCGACTCCGTGTCCGGATTCCAGCGGAACGCGATCACGTCGGTAAGGCTCTGGACGCTCCGCACCTCGGGGAGCCGCGCGATCGCGTCGGTCACCCGGCGCAGCTGCGTGAGGCGCTCGTGCCGGAACACGTCGTCGGTCTCGACCGCGACCACGAACACCTCGTCGTCGCCGAACTCGCGCACGGCCTCGTCGTAGACGTCGCGCGCGGGGTCGCCGGCCGGCAGCAGCGGCTCCGTCGAGGGGTCGATCGCGAGCGCGAGGCCCAGCGGCTCGAGCCGGACGAGCGGCGCGGCGGCGAGCAGGGTGACGGCCGCGAGGCCGGCGAGCGTCACGCGCGGGCGGACCACGAACCAGGTCGGCCGCGCGATCACGCCCGCGAAGACGACGGCGAACGCCGCGGCGCAGATTCCGCTGAAGAGCGCGGCGTCCAGTCGAGCCTCCTGCGGGGCGCAGTCTAGGAGAGGTCGCCCGGGCTCCGCTCGACGCGGAGGCCGGAAATGCCATACTCCGGGCCCGCTGCCGGGGCGTGGCGCAGTTTGGTAGCGCGCTTCGTTCGGGACGAAGAGGTCGCTGGTTCGAATCCAGTCGCCCCGACCAGTCTCCGAAGGCCGAGGCTTCCGAGCCTCGGCCTTCCTTCTTTCGGCGGCTAAGCTCGCCGCGGGGCTCGAGTGCGACCCCACTCGGCGCCCTCCGAGGCTTCGATGATCCGCGGGCTCCCCCTCCTGCTCGCCCTCTCCTGCTGCCTGTCGTGCGAAGACGGGCGCATCGCGCGGGGCGCCGCGGGAGCGCGGGACGACGAGGTGCCCGTGCGAGTCGAGGGGCTCGCGCTCGACGACGAGGCCGAGGCGCCCGTCGTGATCCTGGTGGAGGCAGAAGGCGAGCGGCGCCTCCCGATCTGGATCGGAATGCCCGAGGCGCACTCGATCGCGGCGCAGCTCGACGAGCGCAGCGCGCCGCGCCCCAACTCCCACGACCTCGCCAAGCGGCTGATCGAAGGGCTCGAAGGCGAGGTGAAGCGGGTCGTCGTGACCGAGCTGCGCGACGGCGTCTACTACGCGCGCATCGACCTGGAGCAGCGAGGCCGCAAGATCCCCGTCGACGCACGCCCGAGTGACGCGATCGCGATCGCGCTCCGGCTCGGCGCGCCGCTCTTCGTGCACGCGACGCTGTTCGAGACGAGCGCGCTCGCGCCCCCCGGTCCGGGCAAGGAGGTGCACGGCGCTCCGTCGGAGCGGCAAGTGCCCGCGCAGAGCCTTTGATCCCGCAGCAGAAAGTCGGTCGTGCTGCGACTCGCGTGCGCATGCTCGCGCTGCGTCGAGTCGATTGACACGTCACGACCCCGGTGGCAGGATCGGCCCCCAACACGATGCGGGAGCCTTCCATGACCCACAGCGAGCTGGCGTGGGAGTTTGCCGACCTGTTCGGCGAGCTCGCTCCCGACCAGATCAATCAGGTCCTCGCCAAGAACGTCCCGATGGAGACGCTGCAGTTCTTCTCGGACTACGCGCGCACCGTCGGCGAGAGCGAGGCCGTCGGCGACGCGATGCGGCAGCGCATCCCCAACCTGCTCTTGCTCGGCTACCTGTTGCGCGTACTCGAGGAGCGATTGCTCGACGGCGAAGACGTCGGGCACGCGTGAAACGCGCCGTCCTCACACCGGGCGCGCCCGCGCCGGTGGGCCCCTACTCCCAGGCGATCGTCTCCGGCGGCTTCGTGTTCGCTTCGGGCCAGATTCCGCTCGACCCGGCCACGGGGAAGCTCGTGGAGGGCGGCTTCGAGGCGCAGGCCGAGCGCGTGCTCGACAACTTGCGCGCGGTGCTCGAGGCCGCGGGCGCCTCGCTCGACGCCGTGGTGCGCACGAACGTGTTCCTCACAGACCTCGCGCTCTTCCCGCGCCTCAACGCGGTGTACGGGCGCTACTTCACCGCCGACCCGAAGCCGGCGCGCAGCACGATCGGCGTGGCCGCGCTTCCACTCGGCGCCGCGCTCGAGATCGAGGCGGTCGCAGCGCTACGAAGTTGACGCAGGGACGGAGTTGAAATTCTACTTCCGCCCTCGGGGGCGAATGTTGAATGTCAACTCCGTCCCCGTGTTGAATCCCCGTGTTGACTACCCCGAGGCTGACTCGCGGCGCGCGAGCCAGCGCAGGTTGAGCGCGTTCACCACGGCGTGCGCCACGGCCGGCGCGAGCAGGTCGCCCGTCCACGCGAAGAGCGCGCCGAAGAGCAGACCGGCGCCGAGCGCGAAGAGCGACCAGGCCCGGAGGCCGGGCCGCGGGACGTAGTGCGCGGCGGCGAAGAGCAGGGTCGCGAGCACGAGCCCTACCCGCGGCTGGAGGGCGCCGCGAAAGAAGGCCTCCTCCGCGAGCCCGCTCACGAGCGCGAAGGCGAACGCGCGGCCGGTCGAGAGCGGGCCCAGGAGGCGCGCGAGCTCCTCCGCGAGGGCCTGGCCGGCGCGCGTGCGCGCGGTGGCCTCGCGCGAGGCCGCCACGAGCGCGAGACCCGCCCCGAGGCCCAGGCCGAGGCGCAGCCAGAGCGGAGCCGGCTCCGTGCCGGGGGAGATCCGCCACGGCAGCACGCCATCCACCCAGAGCCGCCAGGCGATCGCCGCGGCGCCGAGCACGCCGTAGAAGATCAGGACCCAGCGGAGCGGAATCGGCCGGCCGGGCGTTTCCGCCCCGCGGGAATCCGATTTGCCGGCCTCCATCTTCCCTGGTTAGCCTTCCGCCGCCCACGACGCCCTCCCTTCCGGGGCGTCGTCCTGTTTTGGAGACCGCTTTGGATCGGGTTCCCATGACCCCGCGCGGCTACGAGCTGCTCGAGGAGGAGCTCCGGCGCATCCGCGCCGAGGAGCGCCCCCGGATCGTCCGCGAGATCGAGGCGGCCCGGGCGCACGGGGACATCTCGGAGAACGCCGAGTACCACGCCGCCAAGGAGCGCCAGGGCCAGATCGAGGCCCGGCTCCGCCAGCTCGAGGACCGGCTGGCCCGGGCCCAGGTGATCGACCCCACCCAGCAGTCGGGGGACCGGGTCATCTTCGGCGCCACCGTGGTGCTCGTGGACGTGGAGTCCGAGGAGCGCACCACCTACACGATCGTCGGCGAGGACGAGGCCGACGTGAACCAGGGGCTCATCTCGGTCACCTCCCCCGTGGCCCGCGCCATCATGGGCCGCGAGGAGGGCTCGAGCGTCCAGGTGCGCGTGCCGAAGGGAACACGCGAGCTCGAGATCATCGAGATCCGCTTCTCCGCCGCCTGAACCGCCCCGGGCGGGAGCGCTGCGCCCCCGCCTTGGAGTGGAGCCAAGACGTGCGATCGCTTCAGTTCAAGTTCAGCGCCCTGGTCGTGGCCCTCCTCGTGCTGGGCTCCTTCGCCCTCACCTGGCTCGCGACCCGGCACGAGCGGCGCGCCCTCGAGACCGAGGTCGAGCGCTTCGGCGTGGCGCTCGCGCGGAACCTGGCCGGCGACGCCAAGATCTCGCTGATCGAGAACGACCAGCTCGCGCTCGACACGCTGGTCGAGACCACCGGCGCCGAGAAGGGCGTGGTGGCCGCCCGGCTCTTGGACCGCTCGGCCGTGGTCGTGGGCTCGCTCGACGACGGCGAGCGGGGTCTCCAACGCGTGGCGCTCACCGCCGGCGGCGCGCCGGTCCGCACCGAGCACCGCGATCCACGCCTGTTGATCGCCGCCGCCGTGGTCTACAGCGGCGTCCACGTAGGCGAGGCGCAGGTCGAGCTCGACCTCCGCCGGCTCGTGGAGCCGGTGGTGCGCGAGACCCAGCTCCAGCTGGCGGCGGTCGCGGTGGCCGTGGTTGGCCTCGGCGTCGCGGGCGGCATCGGCTTCGTCGCGCTGCTGGTCGGTCCGATCCGCAGGCTCCGTGCGGGGGTCGAGCGCCTCTCCGAGGGCGACCTCACGGCGCGCGTGCCCCCCACCTCGAGCGACGAGGTCGGCGAGCTGACCCGCGCCTTCAACGAGATGGGCGAGTCGCTCCAGCAGAAAGAACGCATCCAGCGCGCGTTCGGGCGCTACGCCAGCGACTACGTATTGAACGCGCTGCTCGAGACGCCCGAAGGGACCGAGCTGGCGGGCGCCGAGCGGGAGATCACCATCCTGTTCGTGGACGTCCGCGGCTTCACGCGCCTCTCCGAGGGCCTCAAGGCGCGCGACGTGGTTGGGCTCCTGAACCAGGTGTTCCAGCTCGTCTCGGACGGCATCCTGAAGCGCGGGGGGACGCTCGACAAGTTCATCGGCGACTCGGTGATGGCGTACTTCGGCGCGCCCATCCCGAGCGCCGACCACGCCGTCCAGGCGGTGAGCGCTGCGGTCGCGATCATGCACGCGAACGCGGCGCGCAATCGCGCGCTGCTGCCGGGCGAGCACGCCGTCGAGCTGGGCATCGGCATCCACACGGGCGCGACCGTGGTGGGCAACATCGGCTCCGACCGCCGCACCGACTTCACCGCGATCGGCGATGCGGTGAACGTGGCGGCGCGGCTCGAGAAGCTCGCGAAGCCCGGCGAGATCCTCCTGACCGAGGCGGTGCAGCGCCGGGTCCGCGGGGCGCATCGCGTGCGCTTCGAGGGCGAGCGCCAGCTCTCCGGCCGCGTCGAGCCCGTGCACGTGTACGCCGTCGAACTGGCGGAGGAGTCGGACACCCCGGCGCGGAGCGAGCGGCGGGCGTGAGACTCCTCGTGCTGGGCCTGCTGGCGAGCCTCGTGCTCGCCTGCACGACGCCGCTCGAGCTCGGCGAGCGCCGTTACCAGGAGGGAGACCCGCTCGCCGCGCTCTCGATCTGGCGCGGTGTCCGGAACGATCACTTCGACTACGGCGCCGCGCAGCGACGGATCGGCGAGGTGGAGCAGGAGTTCGAGCAGCAGGTGCGCTTCTACAAGAAGCGCGCACTCTACTACGAGGAGCGGGGCCGGCTGGCCGAATCCGTGATGAACTACCGGCTCGCGCTGAAGCTGCAGCAGGAGGACCGCGCCACGCTGGAGCACGTGCAGGAGCTGGTGCGGCGTCTCGCAAACGAGCGCGAGGCCACGCGGCTCGAGCTGCGCGAGGCCTTCGCGCGCGGCGATCTCCCGGCCGCGCGCCAGGCGCTCGACAAGCTCCGGACCCTCGACCCGTTCTCGCCCGAGACCACGAACGACGGCCGCCAGCTGGAGGCGGCGCTCGGCACCGAGATCGAGCGGCGTCTCGCGCGCGGGCGCCGCGGCTTCGGCTCCGGGGACCACCTGGCCGCCGAGCAGGAGTTCCAGTCCGTACTCGCCCTCGATCCGAGCAACGAGACGGCGCAGGGCTACCTGGCGTTCATCGAGCGCATCCGCGAGCAGGACCGCCAGGCCGCCGCGGCGAAGGTGGCAGCTCCGCGCACCGAGCCACGGGAGGTGCGCGCCAGCGACAGCGAGATCCGCGCCGAGGGCTTGTATCGCAACGCGCTCGCCGCCGAGCGGCGCGGCGACGGCTTCGAGGCAATCCGCTGGGACATCCGCGCGCTCCGCGCCGACGCGGGACACGCGGGTGCGCGCCGCCACCTCGCGAACCTGCGCGCGCGCATGCAGCCCGAGGTGCCCGGCCTGATCGAGGCGGGGCGCCGGGAGTTCCAGCAGGAGGACCTCCAGTCGGCGCTCGACCTCTGGCGGCGCGCGCTCTTGATCGACCCGCAGAACAGCGAGGCGCGGGAGTACGCGACGCGCGCCGAGCAGCTGCTCGAGAACCTCGACCGCCTGCGCGGCGCGCCGCCGCCGCCGCGCGTCGGCGCGGGGCCTGGCTCGTGAAGCGAGCCGTCCTCGCTCTCTCCCTCGCGTGCGTCGCTGCCAGCCTCGGCTGCGCGGCGGCGCTCGACGTCGAGCGGGTGCGCGACTTGCTCTCGAGCGAGCGCGAGCCCGAGCCGCCCGTCCTCTCGGAGGCGCCCCCCGCGCGCCTCGGCGCCGTCGAGGGGCTGCGCGCGGTCTCCGGCGAGCTCCGCGCCGTGCCGCTCCGCTGGGACCCGGTCCTCGCCGGCGACGTCGGCGGCTACGCGGTCGAGCGCGCCACGCGGGTGGAGGGGCCGTTCCAGCGCATCGCGGTGGTGATGGGGCGCTTCTCGATCTCGTACCTCGACCGCGGCACCGACCTCGGCAACAAGGTGGGTGCACGCAACACCGCGGGCGACCTCGGGGACGGCAACACCTACTACTACCGCGTGCGCCCGTTCGACTCGTTCGGCCACCTGGGCGCCCAGGTGAGCGCGCCGCAGGACGGCACCACCGCGGCGTCGCCGGCCGCGCCGAGCGAGCTCCGCGCGTGGAGCCAGCTCCCGCGCCAGGTCGCGCTCTCGTGGGAGCCGCTCCTCGACCCGACCGTCACCGGCTACGTCGTGTCCCGGAGCCCCAGCGCGAGCGGGACCTTCCTCCCGATCGCACGGCTCGACGGCCGCTTCACCACGACGTACGTCGACCGCGGGCTCGGCGACCTCCGCGTCTTCTATTACAGCGTGGCCGGGGTGAACGGCGCGGGCGGCGTCGGCGAGGCCACCACCGCGCTCCGCGCCGTGACCAAGCCAGACCCGCTCCCGCCCACGGGCCTCCGCGTCGCCGAGCAGCAGCTCGGCCGGAACGTGGTGGCCTGGGAGCGCAACGTCGAGCCCGACCTCGCCGGCTACCGGCTGTTCCGGAGGCGCGCGGGCGCCGAGGAGGACGAGCTCGTGGCCGAGGTGAACGCCGAGACCGTGCGCGTCGCCGACGACGCCGTCGGAGCGAGCGAGAAGCTCTCCTACTCCGTGCTCGCGTTCGACCGCGACGGCCTCGTGAGCGAGCGTTCCGATGCCATCGAGAGCGAGGGCGTGGGCTACGGCCTTGCCGCCGAGGTCGCGGGCGACGAGTTGCGGCTCCGCTGGGACGAGGCGATCCACGGAGAGCTCGCCGCGGTGCGCGTCCTGAGCGAGGGGCGCTTCGGCGAGCAGGAGCTCGCGCGCGTCAGCTCGGTCGGCTTCGCGGAGCGCGTCGAGCCCGGCCAGACGCGCCGCTACCGGCTGGTCGGCGTCCGCGCCGACGGGAGCGAGGCGCCGCCCTCCCCCGTGCTCGAGGTGAAGGTTCCGGACTAGAGATCCGCTCCTGCGGCTCGCTGGATCCCCATCCGCCCACCCCCTAGACTGCGCTCCCTGTTCCCCGGTAGCTCAGCCGGTAGAGCAAGCGGCTGTTAACCGCTGGGTCGCAGGTTCGAGTCCTGCCCGGGGAGCCAACGCTTCTCCTCCCGTGTGAACGCGTCGACCCGCTGCTTCGCGTTCCGGCTCAGGTTCACGAAGTAGATCTGGTACTCGATCGCGTGGCAGTTCCCCGCGCCGAGCACGCGGTCGAGGATGCGGCTCGGGAGGTCGCGCGGCGCGGCGCCGAGCATCGCCACCTCGAGCGTGCCGCCGGCGCAGCGGGCGTCTGCGAAGGCGGGGCGCGGCGCCGGGTCGTCGCTCTCGAGGAACACGGCCCCGGCGTTCTGCGCGGCGGGCGCCCCGGCTCCGTCGGCCCGCCACGAGAGCGGGTTCGTGCAGAGCCGGTCGCGCGGGTCCGCGCGCTGAATCTCGAACGCCGTCGGCACGTAGCCGGGTGCGCGCGCGTTCCAGGCGATCACGCAGTGGAGATCGTCGGGCGCGCGACAGGGCGGGAGGTCCGGCGCACGCTCGGCGAGACCGGCCTCCGTCACCCGGCCGCCGACGACGTAGGCGGCGACCAGCCGGTCGCGGCGCGCGTTTCCCGAGATCACCTCGACGAGGAGTCGCTCCGCCAGCACGCTCCCCTGGCTGTGCGCGGCCACGATGAACGGCCGCTCCGCGCCGCGCCGCGCCTCGAAGGCGTCGAACGCGCGCCGCACGTCGTCGTACGCGAGCGCGATCGCGCGGTCGCCGTCCTCCGAGGGCCGGTAGAAAGCGGTGCCGTTCGCCTGTCGGTAGCGCGGGGCGTAGACGGCGCAGCACGCGTTGAAGGCGGCGGCCTGGATCCCCGTCCCCACGCGGTCGGTCGCCTCGACGAGCGCCGCGTCGTCGACCGGTGCATTCCAGCGCCGGCCGAGATACGAGGTCGGGTGGACGTAGAAGACGTCGGCCGACGCGCGGCGCGGATCCACGGCCGGCTCGCCGGGCGGTACGCGGTCGGCGAGATCCTCGCGCTCGGGGAGCGCGCTCCAGCTCGCGGGGTCCGCGTAGTCCGGCGCGGGCGGCGGGGTCTCGGCCGCGAAAGGCGCGCGCGGCGTCATCGCGAGGGTCACGAGCGCGCCGAGGTTCGATCCGACGAGGAAGCCCGCGGCCAGGGCGGCGAGCCCGACTCCGAGCGCGAGCTTCGAGCGGCGCGTCATTCCTCCCCCCCGGTGGGCGCGGCGCGGATGCTAGCGTCGCGCTCCGGCATGTCGGCGTTCGGCCTCACGCTCTTCGACACCGCGCTGGGTCCGGTCGGGATCGCCTGGAGCGAGCGCGGGGTCGCCGGCGTCCAGCTCCCCGAGGCGAGCGCGCGCGCGACGCGGGCGCGGCTCTTGCTTCGCTTCCCCGGCGCGAGCGAGGCCACGCGAGGCTTCGCCTCGCGTGCGCCGCCGCCCGCGGTGGCCGGCGCATGCGACGGCATCGCGGCGCTCCTCGCGGGCGAGCCGCGCGACCTCGCAGGCCTCGCGCTCGACCTCGCGGGCGTCGACGCCTTCGCGCTTCGCGTGTACGAGGTGGCGCGCGGCATCCCGCCGGGGCGGACGCTCTCGTACGGCGAGCTGGCGAAGCGGGTCGGTGCGCCCGGCGAGGCGCGCGCGGTGGGCGAGGCGCTCGCGCGGAACCCGGTCCCGCTCCTCGTGCCCTGCCACCGCGTGCTCGCGGCGGGCGGCCGGCTCGGCGGTTTCTCCGCGCCCGGCGGCGTCGCGACCAAGCGCCGGCTCCTCGCGCTCGAGGGCGCCGCGCCGGGCGACCAGCCCGAGCTCTTCGGGTGACGGAGCGCGGCTTCGTCGAGGAGCCCGCGCGGCGCACCCCGGTGCGTCACGAATGCGACGTGCTCGTGGTGGGCGGCGGGACGGCGGGCGTCGCCGCCGCCGTCGCGGCGGCGCGCACGGGAGCGGACGTGCTGCTGGTCGAGCGCAGCAACGCGCTCGGCGGGCTCGCGACCGGCGGGCTGATCATCCTCCTGCTCACGCTCGACGACGGCCGCGGCCGGCAGGTGGTGGGCGGCCTCTGCCAGGAGGCGACCGAGCGGCTCGTGGCGCGCGGCGCCGCCTACGCGCCGGCGCCGGAGGAATGGGGACGCGCCGACGAGGCGCTGATCGAGCGCGACCGCGCGTTCGGGCTCGTCTGGGGGCGCGCGCCGCATCGCGTGCGCTACTCGGTCGCCTACGACCCCGAGGCGCTCCGCCTCGTGCTGCTCGAGCTGCTCGAGGAGGCCGGCGCGCGCCTCCTCCTCCACGCGCAGGCGGCCGAGCCGCTCCGCGAGGGCCGCCGCATCGCCGGCGTCACCTTCCAGTCGAAGGCCGGGCGCTTCGCGGTGCGCGCACGCGCCGTCGTGGACGCGACGGGCGACGGCGACCTGTTCGCGGCGGCGGGCTGCGCGTTCGAACGCGAGGACGTGCTGCCGTGGCTGTGGTTCGTGCTCGGCGGCGTCGAGGACGCGCCGGCCGCCGCGGCGCGCGGCACCGGCTTCCGGACGCCCGGCGCCGGGCGGCTCCTCCTGCCCTGGGGCGCGACGGAGAAGATCTCGCGCCGCATCGACGCGACGCTGCCCGAGGACCTCACCTACGCGGAGGTCGCGTGCCGCAAGCGCGTGATGGCGGAGCTCGAGCGGCTCCGGCGCGAGGAGCCCGGCTTCGCGCGCGCGCACCTCTGCCGCGTGGCCGAGCAGCTCGGCATCACCGAGAGCCGGCGCCTCATCGGCCGCCACGTGCTCGGACGCGACGAGGTGGACCGACCGCTCCCCGACGCGGTGGCGCTCACCGGCCACTGGACGAAGTACGGCGCGCTCTACTGGATCCCCTACGGCGCACTCCTGCCGCAGGAGCTCGACAACCTGCTGGTGGCGGGGCGCTGCATCTCGGTCGATCACCGCGTGCACCACGCCACGAAGGAGATCCCGGCCTGCTTCGCGACCGGCGAGGCTGCGGGCGCCGCCGCGGCGCTGGCCGTGAAGGCCGGGCTCGCGCCCGCCGCGCTCGACGTGGCGGTGCTCCGCGCGCACCTGCTGGCCTCGGGGGCGATCCTCGACGTCTAGACCGGGGTCATCCCGCCGTCGATCGTGTAGATCGAGCCGTTGATGAAGCGCGCCTCGTCGGAGCCCAGGAAGGCGATCAGCGCTGCGACCTCGGCCGGCTCGGCGTAGCGGCCGGCGGGGATGCGCTCGGTCACGAACTTCTTCACGAGCTCGGGCTGCGCGCCGCCCATGCCCGCCTCGAGCGAACGCATCATGCGAGTCTCGACCGGCGACGGGCACACGGCGTTCACGCGCACGCTCGGGCCGAAGGCGAGCGCACCGGAGCGGGTCAGGCCGATCACCGCGTGCTTGCTCGCGATGTACGCGGAGAGGTTGGGATCGCCCGTCACGCCGGCCACGGACGCTAGGTTCACGATGGCGCCGCCGCCGCGGCGCCTTAGCGCCGGTCCGCCGAAACGCAGGCCGAGGAACACGCCGCGCACGTTCACGGCGAGCACGCGGTCGAAGACGTCGAGGGGATAGCTCTCGATCGGCGCCACCACGCCCTCGATGCCGGCGTTGTTCACGAGGAGATCGAAGCCGCCGAGCTCGCGCTCGGCGCGCTCCACGAAGGCCTGGAACTCCGCCTCGCTCGTCACGTCTCCGCTCACGGCGAGGGCGCGCGCACCTGCGGCGCGCGCCGCCTCGGCGGCGGCCTCGAGCGCGCTCCCGGGGAGGTCGGCGAGGAGCAGCGCGGCGCCCTCGGCGGCGAGGCGCTCGGCGGTAGCAAGGCCGATGCCGCCCGCGGCGCCCGTCACGAGCGCGACCTTCCCGGCGTAGCGGGCGGCGCTCACGCCGACTCCTTCTGCCGCAGCTCCTTCGGCGCGCGCCGCCGGAAGAAGCGCCGCGGCCGGTTGATCAGCGCGAGCTCGGGCACGCGCGTCTCCTCGCTCGCCACGCCGGCGGCGCAGCTCGCGCGGCAGTACCAGCGGTCGTCCAGCTTGACCGACGCGAGGTCGAGTGCACGCTGGCAACGCACGCAGGAGCCCGTCGCGGAGCTCGCCTCGAACACGCTCACCTCCTCGCGCGCCCCGGCCGGGGGCGCGAGGACAATAACGGAGCGCGCGCCCGCGTCAGCGGGTGTGGCGGCGCGCGGGGCGGCGCGCGAAGCTCGCGCCGTGCCCGGTCCGGCAGAGGTCTCGCTCCGGCTCGCGAAGGAGGACTTCGCGTTCGCGGCCGCTCACTTCACGCTGTTCCCGGATCGGAGCGCGGAGCGGCTCCACGGCCACAACTACCGCGTGCGCGTCGAAGTCGCCGGCCCGGAGCTCGACGCCGACGGCCTCCTCGTGGCGGTCGGGCCGCTCAAGGCGGAGATCCGCGCCATCTGCGCCGCGCTCGACGAGCGGATCCTGATCCCCGAGAAGAGCCGCTTCCTCTCCGTGCGGCGCGAGGGTGCGGCGCTCTCCGTGAGCCTCGGCGAGCGCGCCTATCGCTTCCCGGCGGACGAGGTGGCGCTGCTGCCACTCGCGAACATCACGATCGAGGCGCTCGCGCGCCACGTCTTCGAGACGCTCGCGCCGGCGATAGCAAAGGGCCCCATCGCGCGGCTCCGGGTCGAGGTCGAGGAGACCACTGGCCAGAGCGCCGCCTTCGAAGCCCCCCTCCGCTAGGAGCCTTCACGAGGGGACGGTCCTTTTTCTTCACGAAAGCGGGGCGGGGGCCTTTCGTGAAAGAAAAGGTCCGTCCCCGGATTTCACGAGGAGAGCAGGTCGATCCAGCGGCCGGTCGAGGGGAGGCCCTGACAGGCGCGCAGCACGGGGCCCTCCGGCGAGGCGATCAGGGCGGCGTTCGTGCTGATGCCCTCGAAGTCGTCGCGGCAGATCGCGAGCTTGCCGTTCGCCCCGTCCGCGAACGCGCTCTCGAAGAAGGCCTGATCGATGCGCTCGGCGTCGCGCAGCAACTCCTGCATGCGGGCGAGGCGCGCCTGCGAGGAGGCGAACGAGATCTCCGCCTCGAGCGCCTGGTGCTCGGGCACCTGGCAATGGTTCGTGTGGACGTGGAACCCGCCCCGCAGCGCGAAGGTCTTCGAGCGGCGCGCCGTGCACTCGACCGCGAACGCCTCGCCGCTCCGGTCGATCACGGTGTACGCATGCCCGCCCGCCCGCTTTGCTTGCGCGATCCTCCGCGCCGCCTCGACCCCGCTCCCCGCCTCGAGCGCGGCGTGGATCAGGCCGAGATAGGGCACGCCCGGCCCGGCGTCCTTCGTGCGCAGGTTCGTGGTGCCGATCGCGACGCCCTCGGAGTTCATGCCCATCAGCGAGAGGCAGCCGACCGTGGTCACGCACCAGGTCTCGGGCAGCCCGAGCGGCCGCCGGTGGACGCCGACCACGTACGGCAGGTTGTCCGTGCCGAGGTCCCAGGTCTGCCCGGCCCAGAGCGCGCCGTCCGCCGAGCGGTCACGCTGCACCACGAACGCCGTGCAGCCGCCCGCCGCCTCGAGCGGCCCGCCCCAGGCGAGCGCGTCGCGCAGGTCGGTGAGGCCGTTCATCGCGAGTACGCGCTCGGGCGCGAGGCGCGCGCCGCGCGCGATCCCCGCGAGCTCGGCGGCGCCGCCCGGATGGAACTGCGCCGAGCGCACGAGGCAGGCGCGCGCGAGCGCGAGCAGATCCGCCTCGGAGGCCTCGCGGCCCCCGTAGCGGAGAGCCTGCGCGAGGGCGTTCTCGAGGCGCAGCGCGTAGAGCTCCGCGATCGCCTCGCGGCAGCTCTCGCCGAACGCCTCGCCCATGCGGGCCGGCGTCCCCTCGAAATGGAGCACGCGCATCTCGGTCATCCCTGCCGACTGATCGGACGAACGCCTCCCGAGCTTGGCCGCCCGCGCCGCCGTCGCAAGGGTCAGTCCGGGAGGTGCCAGCGCTCGCCGATCGCGAGCACGCGGAAGCGCCCGGGGTCGGCGCCGGCCTCCGCCACCGCCTCCGCGAGCGCCCGGGGCGGCAGGTCGAGCGGCTCGTCCGTCAGGTCGAACGTGCCCCAGTGGATCCCGAGCATGCGGCGCGCGCCGAGGTCGTGCGTCACCCGAACCGAGTCCGCCGGGTTCAGGTGCTGGTAGCGCATGAACCAGCGCGGCTCGTACGCCCCGATCGGGAGGAGCGCCAGGTCGATCGGCCCGTAGCGCCGCCCGAACTCCGCGAAGCCGTCGAAGTACCCCGTGTCCCCTGCGAAGAAGTAGCGGCGCTCGCCCGAGTCGAGCAGCCACGTGCACCAGAGCGACTCGTTCACACCCTGCTCGATGCGCCGCGACCAGTGCTGGGACGGCAGGCAGGTGAGCGTCCAGCGCCCGTGCCGCGCGCTCTGCCACCAGTCGAGCTCCACCACGCGCTCGCGGCCGCGCGCGCGGAACCAGTCCGCGAGGCCGAGCGGCACGAACCAGGCGACGCTGGCCGGGAGCCTCTCCACCGTGCCCGCGTCGAGGTGGTCGTAATGGTTGTGGGAGATCACGGCGAAGGCGTCGGCGGGCACGGCCTCGAGCGGCAGGCCCGGCGGCACCACCCGCCGCGGCACGAGCGCGCGGTCGCCGAAGTGCGGATCCGTCAGGAACACGTCGTCGTTGTCGTGCACGGCGACCGTCGCGTGTCCCACCCAGGTGACGCTCGCCGAGTGCTCGCGCCCGGCGAGGCTCGCGCCGTCGTTCGCGACGCGCGCGATCACCGGGTCCTGGCGCTTGTCGAACTCGTTCCGCGAGAGCTTCCAGCGCAGGAACGCCCACACGCTCGGCTCGAAGCGCTCCCATGGATTGAAGAAGCCGTCCGCATCGCGATGCGGCGCATGGAAGGGAGACGGCGCTCCGGCATCGGGCTCGGCGAGCGCGGCGAGACCGCCCGCGAGGATGCACGCGCTGGCGAGGAGGGCACGGCGCACTCAGAGAGAGAAGCGGACGCCCGCTAGCCTGCCAAGCCGCGACGCGCGCTCCGCAGCGCCCCGAGCGCGAGGAGCACGCCCGCGAGCTCGGGACCGAGGCCGCAGCCCATCGGCGGCGGACCCACGGCGCCGATGCGGTAGATCGTGCCGTTGCTGCGCACGATCAGGACGCGCCCGAAGCCGTCCTCGCCGAAGCCGAGCAAGGAACCTGCCGCGCTGAGCTCGGCCGTCCGCTCGACGAGCGTGGCGTCGTCCGGGTCGAAGCTCCAGATCTGGTTGCTGCAGAAGTCGCCGAAGAAGTAGAGCCCGCGCAGCGCCGAGGCGTCGCTCTCGTACACGTAGCCGCCGATCACCGTGCCCGAGCAGCCGGCCGTGGTGTGGGCGTAGTCGAAGAGGGGCAGCGTGAGCGAGCCGTCGTTGCAGGGCGCTGCGGGCGGCGGAAGGTTGCAGAGGTCGCCCTCCATCAGGTCCCAGCCGTAGTTGCGGCCGCCCGGGTCGTCGGCCGGCTCGAAGTCCACCTCTTCGCGCGCGTCCTGGCCGACGTCGCCGATCCAGAGGTCGCCCCGGAAGCGGTCGAAGCTCCAGCGATAGGGGTTCCGGAAGCCGAGCGCCCAGATCTCGTCGCGGGGCGGAGCGCCGACGAAGGGGTTGTCCGCCGGGATGCGGTAGATCTGCCCGGTCACCGGGAGCGAGCCGGGAGCGAAGCCGGGGCCCGGGTCGATGCGCAGCATCTTGCCGAGCAGGCTCTGCGGGTTCTGGGCGAGCCCGTCGGGATCGTTCGCGCCGCCGCCGTCCCCCGTCGCGAACCAGAGGAAGCCGTCCGGGCCGAAGTGGATCGTGCCGCCCTTGTGGTTCGAGCGGCCGGCGGGCTGATCGACGAAGAGCACGATCTCTTCGCTGTTCGGGTCGGCGACATCGGGGTTCGCGGTGACCGAGAACCGGGACACCACCGAGTCGAGCGCCAGGTTCGTGTAGTAGACGTAGAAGCGCCCGGTCACGCCGTAGTCCGGCGGGAAGGCCAGGCCGAGCAGCCCGCCTTCACCCACGGTCGAGACCCGGGAGACGATGTCGAGGAAGGGCGTCGCGAGCAGCGTGCCGTCCTTCACCACGCGGACGCGCCCGCCGCGCTCGACGGCGAGGAGCCGTGTGTCTCCCTCGGGCGCCGTCGCGTAGAGCGGCGCGGCGAGCCCGCTCGCCACGAGCGTGGCCTGCGCGGTGCCCTGCGCAGCTGCCGACCCGGCCCCGAGCGCGAAGACCGCGCCCACCACGACGAGCCGGAAGCAGCCTCGCCCCTGCTCCTGCGCCATCGTTGCACCCTCTCTCGACGGCCCCGGGACTCTGGCGGTCCCGAAGGGCGCCCGCCGTGTCGCGGGTCACCAAGCGGCCGCGCGCGACCTCACTCTACAGCCAGCACGCCCGCGGGGGCGAGGCTAGGCTCCCGGGTCGCTCCGACGCCCGCTGGAGGTCCCCTGCACGCCGCCGAATCCAGCGCCGCCCTCCAGGCCCTCGGCCGCGGCGGAGAGCGAGACCGCATCACCTTCGCGCTGGTGCGGCGCCTCCTCGCGCGCTGCCTGGAGCTGCTCCGTCCGATTCGCGGCCACCTGATCGTCTTCTTCTCGGGATTCAGCGTGCTCGCGCTCGCCTTCCTCCCCGTCGGCGTGCTCCTCTTCGACGCCTTCTGGACGCGCGCGCTCCAGGGCAATCCCCTGCTCGAGATCGAGGCTCGCGCGCTCGGCCTGGACCCCGCCGTGTTCGCGGTGGGTGAGACGCTCGGCACGGCCGAGCGGCGCGCCGTGCTCGAGCGCTGCGTCGTGGTCGGCCTCGGCTTCGGTGTTCTCACCATGCCGTTCGGGCTCGCGCTCTACTACTACCAGGTCTGGATCCTGCAGCGCCTCAACCAGCTGCTGCGCGTGCGCCTGCTCGAGCGGCTCCAACAGCTCTCGCTCCGCTTCCACGCCGAGACCCGTGTCGGAGACGCGCTGTTCCGCACGATCCAGGACAGCGCGATGGTCACGCAGCTGATCGAAGTGCTGATCCTCGTACCGCTCGAGACCAGCGGGCGCTTTCTGTTCGGCGTGTTCGTGGTCGCCGTGTTCGACTGGCGGCTCGGCCTGTTCCTGCTGCTCCTCGGCCCGCCGCTCGTGTGGCTCGCGCACGCGCTCGGGCGACGGCTGCGCGTCTCCTTCCGGAAGGCGCGCGAGAGCAACGCCGACCTGACCTCGCGCATCCAGGAGACGTTCGCCGGCATCCGCGTGATCAAGGCCTACGGCGGAGAGGCCTTCGAGCAGCGTCGCTTCGAGGACGCGAGCGCGGGCGCCTTCGCCGCCGCCTTCGAGGCGCGCGCTCTCTTCGGCTTCCTCACCATCGCGCTCTTCTGGGTCACCGCGGCGGGGCTCGTGCTGGCAGCCGGCTGGGGTGCGCTCCAGGCCGCGCGGGACGAGCCGATCCAGGCCTTCGGCGCCGCGGGCGCGGCGGTCTGGACGCTCGGCCTCTTCAACTACTTCAAGCTGCGCTTCGGCGACGGCGGCTCCGCGCTAAGGCGCGCGTTCCGCACGTGGGGCTCCGCGCAGGACGTCGCGATCGGCCTCGACCGCGTGTTCGAGCTCCTCGACCTCGAGCCCGAGGTGAGGAACGCGCCCGACGCCGTGCCGCTGGCAAGGCTCCGCGAGGGCGTGCGTTTCGAGGGCGTGCGCTTCCGCTACCAGCCCGATCGCCCCGCGCTCGAGTCGGTCGACTTCGAGGCGCGCGTGGGCACGGTCACCGCGATCGTCGGACCCACGGGCTCGGGCAAGAGCACGTTGATGGCGCTCCTGCTGCGGCTCTTCGATCCCGACGAGGGCCGCATCCGGATCGACGGCACCGACCTCCGCCAGCTCGACCTCGACAGCCTGCGCGCGGGCATCGCGGTCGCGCTCCAGGAGAATCTGCTCTTCGGCGCGACGGTGGGCGAGAACATCCGCTACGCGGTGCCGGGAGCCTCGGACGCCGCGGTGCGCGCCGCCGCCCGCGTGGCGTGCGCCGAAGGCTTCATCGAGGCGCTGCCCGAGGGCTACGACACGCTGCTCGGCGAGCGCGGCACCAAGCTCTCGACGGGCCAGCGCCAGCGCCTCTCGATCGCGCGGGCGGTGCTGAAGGACGCGCGGATCCTGATCCTCGACGAGCCCACCGCCGCGCTCGACGCCGAGACCGAGCTCGCCGTGCTCGAGCGGCTCGCCGCGTGGGGCGAGGGGCGCCTCATCTTCCTGGTCACGCATCGCCTCTCGACGATCCGCCGCGCCGACCAGATCCTGCTCCTCACCGGCGGCCGCATCGCCGAGGCCGGCACCCACGAGTCGCTGCTCGCGAAGGGCGGCGCCTACGCGGCGCTCGTCACGCGCGAGGCGAGCGCGTGAGCGCGGCGGCTCCCGCCCGCGCGCCGGGCCACTTCGACACGCTGCGCCTGCTCGCGCGCACGTTCCGCTACGTGAGGCCGTTCCGCTGGCGCTTCGCCGCGAAGCTCGCGCTGCTGCTCGCCTCGATGATGCCGCTGCTGGTGCTGCCGTGGCCCGCCAAGATCGTGCTCGACCACGTGATCGAGGGCATCCCGATCGGCTCGCAGGCCCGCCCCTACCCGGCCTTCCTCACGCCGCTCATGGAGCGGCTCGCGAGCCTCGAGCCCTTCGAGATCCTGCTCGCCGTGGTCGGTTTCCAGCTCGCGCTGGTGCTGATCGCGGGCGCCGCCGGTTCGGGCTCGACGGAGCGTGACTCAGCCGACGCCTACCTCTCCTCGGGCCACGATCAGGCCACGCGCACGGACAATCAGGCGAACGCCGGCTTCAGCGTCACCTCGGGCCTCCTCGGTCTCTTCGACCTGCGCTTCACGATCCGCCTCACGCAAGCCGTGAACCACTTCTACCGCTCGCGGCTCTTCGAGCGCATCCAGGGCCTGCCGCTCACGACGTTCGACGATCAGCGCATCGGTGACGCGGTGTTCCGCGTGCTCTACGACACGCCTTCGATCACGAACGCCGTCTACCGCATCCTGTTCACGCCGGCGGCCGCGGGCGCTCTCGCGGTCGCGGTGGTCGCCACGCTGCGCGCTCTCTACGGCGACCATCCGATCCTGTGGGAGAGCGCGGCCCTGCTCCTCGGGATCGGCTTCCTCGTCTCGCTGCCCTTCGCCGGCGCGCTCCGCCGGCGGAGCATGGCTGCACGCAGCGCCGGCGCGAGCGCGACCAACTCGCTCGAGGAGGGCCTCGCGAACGTGCTTGCCGTGCAGAGCCTCGGCGCCGAGGCGCACGCGCGCTCGCGCTTCGACCGCGCGAGCTGGGGCGCCTTCCAGAGCCACCGCTCGCTGGTGCTGCTCGGCATGCTGATCTTCTGCGCCGCCTTCGTGCCGGCGAGCTGGGTCCTGCTGCGCGTGTTCGGGTACGTCTCGGGGCTCGTGATCGAGGGCGAACTCTCGCGCGGCGACTTCCTGCTGCTCTTCACCTACTACCTGATGCTCGGGTTCTCGTGCATCGAGCTCGGCACGATCTGGCTGCGCGTCCAGGAGTCCGCAGCCGGGCTCGAACGCGTGTTCTTCCTGATGGATCTGCCGGCCGAGACGGATCCTCCGGAAGCCGAGCCGCTCGCGCGGCTCGCGAGCGAGGTGCGCATCGAGGACGCGCACCACGCCTGGCCGGATGGCACGAAGTCGCTCCGTGGCGTGTCGCTCGAAGTGCGCGTGGGCGAGGTGACCGCGCTCGTCGGCCCGGCCGGCGCGGGCAAGACCACGCTCGCCTATCTGATCCCGCGTTTCGTCGAGCCCCAGTCGGGCCGCGTCACCTTCGACGGCAAGGACGTGCGCCGGGCGCTCCGCTCGACGCTCCGCTCCCAGATCTCGTTCGTGTTCCAGGAGACGGCGCTCTTCGACGCCACGCTCGAGGAGAACCTGCGCGTGGGCTTTGCCTCGGCCTCCGACGCCGAGCTCCGCCGCGCCGCGGAGATCGCGGGCGCGGACGAGTTCATCTCTGCGCTGCCCCAGGGCTATCAGACGCCGCTCGGCCGCAGCGGGGCGAAGCTCTCCGTGGGGCAGCGCCAGCGTCTCGCGATCGCGCGCGCGCTCGTCCGCGACCCGCGCGTCCTGATCCTCGACGAGCCCACGAGCGCGCTCGACTCCGAGACCGAGCACCGGCTGGTGCACGCGCTTCGCGAGGCGAGCCGGGAGCGCGCCGTGTTGGTGATCGCGCACCGGCTCTCCACCGTGCGCAACGCCGATGTCATCCACTTCGTGGAGAGCGGCCGTATCGTCGAGAGCGGGAGCCATGCGGAGCTCGTTGTGAAGCCCGACGGCGCCTACCGCCGCTTCGTCGAGCTCCAGGCGCGAGGGGGAGCGGGTTGACGGACGCGCGAGCCCTCTCGGCAGTCACGCTCGTGGTGCGCGACTACGACGAGGCGATCGCGTTCTTCACGCGGACGCTCGGCTTCGAGCTTCTCGAGGACAGGCCGCTCGACGCGGGAAAGCGTTGGGTGCGCGTGGGCTCGCCGGCGGGCGGGACGAGCCTGCTGCTCGCCCGTGCGGCCACGCCCGAGCAGGCGGCGCGTGTCGGCGACCAGACCGGAGGGCGCGTCGCCTTCTTCCTCCACACGGATGACTTCTCGCGCGACTACGAGGCGCTTCGCGCGGCCGGCGTGCGGTTCCAACGGGAGCCGCGAGACGAGAGCTACGGCCGTGTGGCCGTCTTCGAGGATCTGTACGGAAACCGCTGGGACCTGATCCAGCGCCCGCTCGCGCGCGGCGCGAGCTAGGGTTCCGCACCCGTGCGGCTCTTCTACTTCCCGATCGCCCCGAACCCGAC
>Ga0187893_10003691_pt1 | contig 30398 bp, 28 predicted proteins | sample MA1701074metaG_FD_139574 | JGI IMG/M metagenome (GOLD analysis project Ga0187893, IMG submission 139574) | White microbial mat communities from a basaltic lava cave in the Kipuka Kanohina Cave System on the Island of Hawaii, USA - MA170107-4 metaG ...
CGCCTCGCGGCGGCGGCGTGGTCCTTGCCTGGGGAAGCACCGAGACCCCGGACGGATGTAGGGCCGCCGTGAAGGGTGTGATCAAGCGGTTTCTCGGGGAGAGGCGCCGGGCGGGTCAGATCGGCTTTCAGTTTTCGACATCGTACGCGTCCAGACGCTTGCTTGGAGAAACGCTGACGCGTGCGACCCAAGGCCAACGTCCGGCAAGCCATGGATTCAAGAGTGGTGGACGTCGCCAGGAAGGTAGCGTGCGGGCTCACCGCGCAAGGAGCGCGGGCAATCGTGCTCATCGGAAGTTTCCAGCGCGGAGACCCGCACCCGGAGTTTGACGTCGATCTCATCGTTATTGGTCCAGGGCGCAGAGTATCTGCTGGAACGTCGCAAGGATTTCCTGGTATCGATCTGATAGGGCGCAACCAAAGAGTTGGCAGCGGGCGTTCGTCGCGCGCGGAGTTGTGCGCGATGCGGCGGTCGAAATCTTGGCGATCGTGCCTAAATCCGAAGCCGATGCGCGGTTGGGAAGGATGGGTGAACGTCCATGAAGAGGGTACCGCTTTCAGAGTGAAGGACGATCTCTCGAGGTTTCTGAGGATTGCCGAAAGAGAAGAAGTCGTCATCACTCGGCAGGGCAGGCCTGCCGGGTTTCTCATCCGATTCGAGTCGGAGGACGATCCACCCGTTTTCTCCGGCGAATTGAGGCGGCGAGGCGCAGCGTCCGCGCTGGACGGGGGGTGAAGCTCGAGGAAGTCAATCAGTAAACGTTGTGGCAAGAGCCCCCTTTCGGCTGTATCTTAGGCCAGCTTTGCGGCGAGCCGTGCCGACTCCGTCCTCGCCCACGTGTCTGCGGCCAGGATATCCTCCAGGCCCGGACGTGCACCGACAACGTGAGAATCCATCACCCTCCGGACGAGCCGCGGGATCTCAAGGAAGCCGATCGCACCCGTGAGGAATCGCTCCACGGCGACTTCGTCCGCGGCGTTGAGCACCGCCGGCATCGTGCCGCCAGCCTCGGCGGCCTCCCGCGCCAGGGCCAAAGAGGGGAAGCGCTCGGGATCGGGCGGCTCAAAGGTCAACGGCGAAAGACGATCCCACAGCGGTTGATCGTGTTCCGGTACCCCTGAAACGAACGCCGTCGGCTGCCGATGAGGATGATGGAGCGCATAGTGAATCACCAGGCGCATGTCAGGGGGTGCCAGTAGCGTCTTCATTGATCCATCCACGAACTCGACAAAGGCATGGACCACGGCCTGCGGATGAACGAGCACGTCCACCGCCGATGGCGGCATGCCGAACAGTCGCGCGGCCTCGATGATCTCCAGGCCTTTGTTCATCATCGTTGCCGAGTCGATGGTCACGCGCTGTCCCATGTGCCAGACCGGGTGGGCGAGCGCCTCCTGAGGTGAGACTCCCGCCAGGTCCTGCGGTGCGCGGCGCAGGAAAGGTCCGCCAGAAGCCGTCAGGATCAGGCGTCGCACCGCGCCGGAATCCTCGCCGACCAGGCACTGGAAGATCGCGTTGTGCTCGCTGTCCAGCGGGATCAAGCTCGTCCCGGACGCGCTGACCGCGTGCGTGACTAGGTCGCCTCCCGCCACCATCACTTCCTTGGTAGCGAGGGCGATGCGCTTACCCGCGCGCGCAGCCGCCAGCGTCGGCAGCAGCCCGGCGATACCAACCACGGCGACGACGACGGTATCGGCCCGGGCCATCACCGCCATCTCCTGAAGAGCCGACGGGCCGCCAATGACGTCGACACCCGGAGGCACCTGCCCGCGCAGCGCCGCGGCCGAACGCTGATCGGCTACCGCGACGAGCCGGGGCGAGAACCGCTCGACCTGCTCTGCGAGGAGCGCAAGGTTCCGTCCAGCGGCAAGTCCTTCGACGCGCAGGCGCTCTGGAACGGCCGCGATCACCTCGAGCGTTGCCCGGCCAATTGAGCCGGTCGACCCGAGAATGGCGATGCGGCGCGTGGGCTCGGTGGGCGTCATTTCGCGTTCGGGCCGCTGCCTGCCCGACTCGCGTCGGTCACGAGGACGACCGCGTGCGCCGCGATGCCTTCGCCCCGTCCGAGGCCGTCGAGCCCTTCGTGGGTCGTGGCCTTGATGTTGATCCGGGACGCGTCGGTGTGCAGGATACCGCCGATGAGTGCGCGCATGGCGGGAACGTGCGGCGCAAGCGGGGGAGCCTGCGCGATTACCGTGGCATCAAGATTCACGACGCGGTAGCCGCGCGCGACCATCATCCCGGCGACGGTCTCCAGGAGACGCGTGCTGGCGATATCCTTGAACCGCGCGTCGGCGGGGGGGAAATGGTGCCCCAGATCGCCCTCGCCGAGCGCACCCAGCAGCGCATCGGCGATGGCATGGAGCAACACATCGGCGTCCGAGTGCCCGTCCAACCCCTGCGCAAAGGGAATCTCGATACCGCCCAGCACGAGACGCCGCCCCGAAACCAGGCGATGGACGTCAAAGCCGATGCCAACCAGCATCCGCCGCGAGCCTTCCGGCCACGATGGCTTCGGCCAGCGCCAGATCGCCTGCCGTGGAGATCTTCAGGTTGTCGATCCGCCCGGGTACCACGCGCACGGGATGCCCCAGACGTTCCACGAGCATGGCGTCGTCGGTCCCGACGAATCCTTCGGTCCGGGCGCGCTCGTGCGCCGCACGGAGCAGCGCGTATCGGAATGCCTGCGGCGTCTGGACCGTCCACAACGGAGCCCGGTCCACGGTCCGCACCACCAGACCATCGTGCACGACTTTCACCGTTTCCTGAACCTTCGTGGCCAGCGTGGCGGCCCCAATCTCCCGCGCCGCGTGTACGACCGCCGTGATGCTCTCGGGCACCACGAGCGGGCGCACGCCGTCGTGAACCACCACAAACTCGCTTCCGCTGAGCGCTAGAAGACCGTTGTAGACGGAATCCTGGCGAACTTCGCCGCCGCCGATCACACGGGTGATTTTCTGCAGGGCCGCCTCGGCCGCCACCCGTCGCACGCGCTCGATTTCTTGCTCGCGCACGACCAGACAGATCTCTGCGATCTCTGGGCAGTGTCCGAAGGCCTCCAGGGCATGGACCAACACCGGGCGTCCCGCCAGGGGAAGGAACTGCTTGGGCTGCGGGCCGCCCATCCGGGCACCGAGCCCGGCCGCGGCGACGATCGCGGAGCACGTGGGCAAGTTACCTGGCCGCCTGTCGGGCGACCTCTTTCTCGGCCTTCTCCATGATCGTGGAAGAGTGACCCGGAAAGACCGACGCCTCGGGATTGATGTACCTGGCCGCGTTGTTCACCGCGGTGGCCGCCTCACCGAAGCCGGTCGCAATGAGCTTCAACTTCCCAGGAAAGGTCACAATATCGCCTGCCGCGTAGACCCCGGGAAGATTCGTTTCCATGCGGGTGTTCACGACGATTGAGTCATCCTCGAGGGTGATGCCCCACTTCGTGATGGGACCCAGGTTGCTTACCAGGCCCAAGAAGGCCAGGACCGCATCGACCCTGAGGATCTCCTCTTGCCCGGTCTTGTTCTGAAAGACCACAGCCTCGCTCACGTCGGGCTCCCCGCGTAGCGCCCGCAGTTCGTAAAACGTCTTCACCGTGATGGGCGAATCCATGAGCCTCTTCACACTGTCGGCGTGCGCCCTGAAACCGTCGCGACGATGCATGAGCGTGATGTGGCGAGCGTAGGGCAGCAGGTTGAGAGCCCAGTCCAGGGCGCTGTCGCCGCCGCCGACTACGAGCACGTCCTTGCCGCGGAAGTCCTCTTTGCGCCGCACCGCGTAGTGCAACCCGTGCCCCACGTACCGGTCAAACTCGGGTCGTCGGTAGGTCTTGGGCGTAAAGGCGCCGATGCCCCCGGTGATGAGCACGACCCTGGTCAGGTACTCACCGCTGCTCCCGCCGAGCTTGATGGTTCGATCCTCCGCGTGCACCAGCGTCCGGACCTCTTCATTGAGGCTGATCTCGGGGTTGTACTGCATCGCCTGCTCGACGAGGTTGGTGACCAGGTCTTTCCCCAGGATTTTGGGGAACCCCGCGACGTCGTAGATGAACTTGTCAGGATACAGCGCGGTGACCTGTCCGCCGAGGTCGGGCTGGCTGTCGACGATCTTTGTCTTGAGGCCTCTGAACCCGGCGTAATAGGCTCCGAAGAGCCCGGCCGGGCCGGCGCCGATTATCGTGATATCGGAGACCTCGTTCATGCACGCACCTGGTGAGATCCGCGGGCGCAGACCAACAAGCGTGCGGCGCCACGCAAAAACCACGTCATTATACCATTCTGCCCATTTCTTGACACCGAGACCACCCCGTGTAAGTGTTAGGAATACTGATCGCCCAGTGGGCGTCTACTCTCACAGGGGGAGAATCAGATGGCGGTTGACACGCGGCACGCAACGGCGCCGCTGCTCGGCAAGGAGCAGCTGACCCGCTATTCTCGGCAGATCATTCTTGAGGAGATGGGGGTCGCCGGTCAGCGCCGGCTGCTTGACAGCAAGGTGCTGGTCGTCGGCGCGGGCGGGCTCGGCTCTCCGGTGTCGCTCTACCTGGCGGCCGCCGGGGTTGGTACCCTCGGTATTGTCGATGGGGATAGCGTCGACCTCTCCAACCTTCACCGGCAGATCCTTCACTACACGCATGACATTGGTCGGCCCAAGACCCAGTCGGCCCGCCGGACATTGGAAGACATCAACCCCGACGTGAAGGTCGTACCGTATCAGACAACGCTCACCTCGGAGAACGCCCTGGAGATCGTCGGGCAATTTGATGTCGTCGTGAACGGCAGCGACAATTTTCCCACGCGGTATCTGATCAACGACGCATGTGTGCTCCTCAAGAAGCCTCTGGTGGACGCCAGCATCTTGAAGTGGGAAGGGCAGGCAACGGTATTCCTGCCCGGACGTGGATGCTATCGCTGCTTGTTCCCCACGCCCCCGCCCCCGGGTGTCGTTCCATCGTGCGCGGAGGGCGGCATTGTCGGCGCCGTCGCCGGCTACATGGGAACGCTGCAGGCCATCGAAACAGTCAAGATCCTGCTGGGGGTCGGGGAGACGCTGGCCAACCGCCTCTTCCTCTATGATGCGCTGCAGGGCGAGATCCGCACGCTGCGCTGGCAGCGCAACCCGGATTGCCCTGTCTGCGGTGACCATCCGACAATTACCGACCTGATCGATTACGAGGCTTTTTGCGGCCTCCCGGGCCGGCTGCACGCGCCCGTGGCTTCCGCCGATGTCCTACCGGAAGTCGATCCGGACGAGGCGCACCGGCTGATTGCGTCCGGGGCCCAGCTCATTGACGTGCGTGAGCCCTGGGAGTGGGCCATGGCGCATATCCCCGGCGCGACGTTGATCCCCATGGCGGAGGTTCGCCAGAGAACGTCCGAGATCGATCCCAACCGGCCGGTGGTCGTACACTGTGGGGTCGGCGCCCGCAGCGCCAAGATCGTGGAGGCGCTCATGCAGGCGGGGTACCGGCAGGTGTACAACATGGCGGGCGGCATCGTCGAATGGACGAACCGTCAACTGCCCACCGAGAGCGGAGACGGCCGGCGATAGTCAGCACGTAGCGCCCCCGCATGATGCGCCAGGCAGTTCTGCGGGCTCCGCGAGTCCTCGATCTGGTCGATCTGGCCGAGCCGCACCCGGGGCCGGGTGAAGTCATCGTCCGTATTCGCGCCGCATTGACGTGCGGCACGGATCTAAAGACCTATCGCCGCGGGCACGCGCGGCTGCGTTTTGGTCCGTTTGGCCACGAAGGCGCGGGCGAGATCGCGGCTGTGGGGGAGAGCGTCGACGCATTCACGCCCGGCCAGGCCGTGGTGTTCACGCCCACGGCGGCATGCGGACAATGCAGGCCGTGCCGGCGCGGGCGCGAGAACCTCTGTAGCACCCTGTTCGAGGAGACCGCGCTCGGTACGTACGCCGACATGGTCCGCGTGCCTGCGCGGATCGTACGCCGGCACCTGTTCGCCAAGCCTCCGAGCCTTTCGTATATCGAGGCCGCCTTTCTGGAGTCCTTGGCGTGTGTCGTCCACGCGTGGCGGCGCTTGGGCGGGGCCAATGGCGATCGCGTTGCGGTGATCGGCGTTGGTCCGATTGGCCTCTTACACGTGCAGGAAGCGAGCCGGCGCGGACTCGAGGTGATCGCTGTGGGCCGCCGCGCAGAAGGGCTGGGACTCGCCGCGCGTGTGGGCGCCCGGCACGTGATCAATATGCGCGAAGCCGAGGCCGGCGAGGCGCTGCGTGCCCTGACCGGCGACGGGCCCGAGATCATCATCGAGTGCACCGGTGCAGAAGACATCTGGCAGACGGCGCCGGCGTGGGCGGCCCCGGGAGGTCGTGTGCTCCTGTTCGGCGGATTGGCTCCGGGCAGTCAGGCGCACTTCGATGCGACGCGGCTCCACTACGGCGAAATCGATCTGGTCAGTGCGTTTCACTACCGCACCGCCGATGTCCGGGACGCGCTGGCGCTTTTGGCCTCCGGCGCTATCCGGCCGGCCGCGTTGGTCACCGGTCTGCGGCCGCTCGAGGAGATTCGCGCCGTCTTCGAGGATCTGGATCGGGGCGCGGGCATCAAGTACGCGATTCTTCCGGACGGGGGCACGTGGCGGTAAGGCGCCCCTCGACGACCCGCGCCGTCGTGTTTCACGGCCCCGACGACGTGCGCCTGGAAGAAATCACGCTGCCACCGCTGCGGGACCGCGAAATGCTCCTTCGCATCACGGCGTGCGGGCTCTGCCCCGGCGAGGTGATGGACTGGTACATGGCGCGCAAGGCTCCGGTGCCATTGGGTCACGAGCCGGTCGGCCAAGTCGTTGACGCCGCCCCCGGCGCGCCCTTCCGGACGGGGGAGCGCGTCTTCGTGCATCATCATGCGCCCTGTCTGGACTGCCGTGCCTGCCGGCGCGGCGACTACGTGCACTGCGCGACGTGGCGGCCCCGCCGGCTGATCCCGGGCGGCCTCGCCACTTTTGCGGTGGCGGAGGCGCCGGCCGCCCTGTCGGATGCGCTGCGCCTGCCCCCCGAGATGAGCGACGAGACCGGCATTTTCATCGAACCCCTCGCCTGCGTGCTCAAGTCGGTGAGGCGCGCCCGCCTCCGTCCCGGCGACCGCGTCCTCGTGATTGGCTTGGGGGTCATGGGTCTGCTGCACCTCCTTGCATTCCGGCGGCTGGGAGATTCCAATGTCTTGATCGGCGCCGACCGCGTGAGTGAGCGAGTGCGATTCGCGCACGCCGGCGGTTATGCCGACGTCGTCGTCGACACCGGCCAACAGCCCCTGGCCAGTGCCGTCGCGGAGGCCACAGGTGGGGAGGGCGCCGACGTTGTCGTCGTCGGCCCCGGAACGGTAGAGGCACTCGATGCCGGTGCACGCGCGCTGGCGCCGGGCGGCACATTGGTGGTGTTCACCCCGACCCCGCCAGACGTGACATGGCCGGTGCGAATGCACGACCTGTTCTTCACTGAGACCACAATCGTTCCCAGCTACTCGGCCGGTCCGGAAGACACGCGCGATGCGCTGAGCCTACTTGAGGAGGGGCTGCCTGTTGGCCGGCTGATTACGCACCGCTTGCCGCTCGAAGACGCCGCCAAGGGGTATGCGCTGGTACGAGCTGCCCGGGATGCGCTCAAGGTGGTCGTGAGGCCGTGAAGCGCGCGGTCTTGATGCAGCGTTCGACAAGCGCATGCGAGGTGATCTTGCCGGGGATGACACGGCGGCCGCGTGTTCGCCGAGCCGCTCGATAGGCGTGTTTCGCTTGCCTGCGTGGTGCGGGGCGGGTACAATGAGTCGGGAATCCGTCTGTTGGAGGCGAGAATGATCACGATTACGTCGCAGGCCGCGGCTAAGCTTTCGGAGATCATCAAGCAGCAGGAGGATCCACAGGCACGGCTGCGTCTGTTCATTACCAAGGGCGGGTGCCATGGGTTCAGTTACGGCATGACTTTTGACAATGAGCGTCGATCGGACGACGAGGTCGTCGCCCACGATGGGGTCGAGGTGCTCGTAGATCCCACGAGTTCCCGGGTACTCTCGGGCGCGCAGATCGATTACGTGCGGTCGGTGACGGGCGAAGGGTTTACGGTGCGCAACCCCAACGCGGTCGAGACCTGCGGGTGCGGCCATTCGTTCCGCACGCAGGATGAGGCCGGCGAACCCGATCCCTGCGACGACGGGACGGCAAACTAGCGGAGGGTGTGATGACGCAGCAGGCGCAGGTCGCGGAACAGGAACAGGATCTCCGGGTCCGCGTGGAGCGGGTGCTGGAGACCATTCGCCCGCACGTGCAGGGGGACGGCGGCGACATCGAGCTCGTCGACGTCACCGATGGCATCGTGCAGATTCGCCTCGCGGGCGCCTGTGTGGGCTGCATGCACTCGATGATGACGCTGCAGGCTGGGATCGAGCGCATGTTAAAACAGGAGGTCCCGGAAGTTCGCGTGGTGGAGGCGGTACCCTTCTAAGAGCCGCCGCGCGTTCGAATCGACCGGGCCCCCATGAGTCCATGCGGGGCCCTTTTTGATGGTACCGGCGGTGGAGATCGCTGATGGCGGAGTCCTGGACGCGAATCTTGAAAAAGGTCGACGACTGGCGCTGGGAGATTCCGGTCTCCTACAAGCCGGGCATGCGCGTCCCTGGGCTCATCTATGCCGATGAGAAGATGCTCCGCCTCATGGGCGAGGATCAGGCGATCGAGCAAGTCGCGAATGTGGCGACGCTGCCGGGTATCGTGGGCCGATCCCTCGCGATGCCGGACATCCACTGGGGCTATGGGTTTCCCGTCGGCGGCGTGGCGGCGTTCGATGTGGAAGAGGGAATTATCTCACCCGGCGCGGTCGGGTATGATATCAACTGTTTGGGTGGCAACACGGAGGTGCTTCACGAGTTTGGATACCATCGGCGCATTGAGGAGTTCGTGGATCGATGGCGGCACGAAAGAATAAGATGTGTTCACCACCATCGCGCGGTCGGCAACGCTGAGATCGCAGCCTTCATCGCGGTGAGACCTACAGCACCCGTTTACAAAATATCCAGCGAGTCTGGGCGAGAGATCGTTGCGACAGCCGATCATCCTTTCCTCACGCCCGATGGTATGAAGCCGGCCTCCGAGCTTCTAGAAGGTGAGCAAGTCTCCGTGTATCCATTCGAGGGCGTTCTCTACGACGCGCCCCCTGACGCGGTGGTCCTGACCGAGGACGACATTCGGAAAGTCTATCCAGGGCATGCCAACGGTCTTTCGCAAATACTTCGGGTGTTGTACGCAAGAATGCTCCTTCCCCTCACAATGGGCGATCCGCGATTTCCGCGCCTCGTCAAGCTGCTTGGGTTTTTGCAGGGCGATGGCAGCCTGCAGTTCCTAAAGGGCGGAGGTTCTTTACTGGCCTTTTACGGGGACCCCGAGGATCTGCAGACTATCCGGGATGATGTTAGAGCCATCGGCTTCGTGCCGTCGCGAATCTACGAACGCACCCGCTCTCATCGCATAACGACCCGCTATGGGTGTACGGAGTTCCGGCGTACCGAATCCAGCGTGCATGTGGGATCAACCGCGCTCGCCGTCCTTCTGGCCGGTCTGGGAGGAACTGCGGGAAACAAGGCCAGACAGAATTTTGAGGCTCCCGTTTGGCTCGAAGATGCGCCGCGGTGGCTCAAGCGTCTGTACTTGGCGGCTCTCTTCGGGGCAGAGCTTTCCGCTCCTAGCACGGTGACAGGACATCCGTTCAACTTCTACAACCCCATCCTATCCCTAAACAAGAACGAGAGAACCCTAGCAAGCGGCAGAAGCTACCTTAAGACGATCCAGATCTGGTTGTCTGAGTTTGGAGTCGAAAGCTCGCTCATAAACGAAAGAGAAGAGTATGTCAACCGACACGGTGAGCGGTCTATTCGTCTCAGGCTGCAGATTTCAAGTGATCCCGAGAATCTCGTTCGCCTTTGGAGCAGTGTTGGCTACGAATACAATCGGCGAAAGGCATACCTCGGTTGTGTCGCCACGCATTACCTTCGTCTGAAGTCGCTCGTATTGAATGAGCGCAGGGTCAGCGTCGAGAAGGCGAGGGCTCTGGCAGCTTCAGGCATCACAGCCAAGGAGATTACCCTGTCTCTCAACTCGCCGTTCGTCGATGAAAGCTTTGTTCGGCGAAGCCTTCAGACGATTCCTCGCAGCGGTGTGCGCATTGGGACCGCGTTTCCCGACTTCTGGATATTCCTCGAGCTGACGACGGTCGGTCTCGGCGAGACGGGACAGGTTTGGGATAAGATTACTCGCAAAGAAGTGGTACCTTTCGACGGTCCAGTGTATGACTTTACCGTAAACGACCCACACCACAACTTCATCGCTAATTCGTTTGTCGTCTCGAATTGCGGTGTTCGCCTGATCCGTACGGATCTGACCGAGGACGACGTACGGCCTCGCCTGACCGATCTCGTCGACACGCTCTTCCACGCAGTTCCCTCCGGCGTCGGCGTCGGCGGGCGGGTCAAGGTGGGGATGGGCGAGATTGACGACGTGCTTTCCAAGGGCGCTCGTTGGGCCGTGGGAAAGGGCTACGGACATGCGGGCGACCTGGAGGTAAGCGAGGCCGGGGGCGTGTTAGCGCAGGCCGACGCCGCCTACGTGAGCGCTGAGGCCAAGCAGCGGGGCCGCGGACAGATCGGGACATTGGGCTCAGGAAACCACTTTCTCGAGGTCCAGGTTGTGGATCAGATCTTCGACGCGCGCGCAGCGGAAGCCATGGGTATCAACGATCCTGGGCGTGTCGTCGTCTTCATCCACTCGGGCTCTCGAGGCCTCGGGCATCAGGTGTGCACGGATTACCTTCGCGTTTGCGAGCGGGCTGAACACAAGTACGGGATTCGACTCGTGGATCGCCAATTGGCGTGCGTCCCGCTGAAGTCCGAGGAGGGTCAGCGGTACTTTGGCGCGATGAGCGCGGCGGCGAACTTTGCCTGGGCCAACCGGCAGCTCATTATGCATTGGGTCCGCGAGGTCTTCGAGCGCGTCTTTGGACGCGGATGGGAGCACCTGGGCGTCGAACTCGTGTATGATGTGGCGCACAACATCGGCAAGCTCGAAGAATATGAGATCAACGGTGAACGCAGACGTGTCTGCGTTCACCGTAAAGGCGCCACCCGCGCGTTTCCGGCCGGCCATCCCGAGGTACCCGCGCGGTACCGTGAGGTCGGCCAGCCGGTGTTCGTACCGGGCGACATGGGGCGGTACTCGTTCGTCGCCGCCGGGGCCGAGGGCGCCATGCGGGAATCGTTCGGGTCGACGTGCCACGGCGCCGGACGGGTGCTCGGTCGCAAGGCGGCGGTGAGAGCGCTGGCCGGACGCGACATAGCAGAGGAGCTCCGGAAAGCCGGCGTCGTGGTGCGCGCCCATGACCGGAGCGCACTCGCGGAGGAGGCGTCGGCGGCCTACAAGGACGTCGCCGACGTCGTGGCGATCTGTCACGCCGCCGGATTGTCCCGGCGCGTGGCGCGCATGCGCCCCATTGGGGTCATCAAAGGCTGATCGCACGCGTACGAAGGGAGGAACGGTCCGGTGATGGCACTGGCAACCGAGGAGCAGCGGCTGATTCATCAAACGGTGCGAGAGTTCGCGCGCGAGGAAGTGCGGCCGCACGCGCGGGAGTGGGATCGCGCAAATCAGTTCCCATCGGAGCTTGTCCCCCGGCTCGCCGCCCTGGGGCTGTTGGGCATGACCATCCCGACCGAGTACGGAGGGTCAGGATTGGAGATGAAGGCCATCGCGACCGCCATTGAGGCTCTCGCCTGGGGCGATGGCGGGCTGGCGCTTTCGGTCGCGGCCCACAACTCGTTGTGCTCCGGTCATCTTGCCGCGTTCGCCAGCGATGCCCAGCGGCGCAGATTCCTTCCCCGGCTGGCAAGCGGCGACGTCCTGGGAGCGTGGTGCCTTACCGAACCGGGAGCCGGCAGCGACGCCGCGGCGATCACCACACGCGCCGACCGGCGGGGTGATCGCTGGGTTCTGAACGGGACCAAGGCCTTTGTCACGCACGGGAGCATCGGTGGCGTCTATGTCGTCATGGCGATGAGCGGTCCGGAGAACGGTCGAGCGGGCATCAGCGCGTTCGTTGCCGAACGGGGAACGGCCGGGCTTGAGCCGGGCAAGAAAGAGGACAAACTCGGCGTCCGCAGCAGCGACACCGCCGAGGTACGGTTCGTGGACTGCGAGGTGCCTGACGAGAATCGCCTCGGCGCGCTCGGGGACGGCTACCGTCAGGCCATGCGGGTGCTCGAGCGCGGCCGTATTGGCATCGCGGCGATGGCCGTAGGACTCGGCCGCGCGGCCCTCGATGCAAGCGTGGCATATGCGCGGGAGCGCACGGCGTACGGGAAGCCGATCGCCGAGCTCCAGGCGATCCAGTTCATGCTTGCCGACATGGCCACCGAGCTCGACGCCGCCTGGCTCCTGGTCGAGCGCGCCGCTGACCGTGCGGATGCGGGACAACCCTTCCGGCGCGAGGGCTCCATGGCGAAACTTTTCGCGTCGGAGGCCGGCGCACGCGCCACGAACAAAGCCGTCCAGATTCACGGCGGCTACGGGTTCATCAAGGACTATGCGGTGGAACGCTTCTACCGCGACATCAAACTGTGCGAGATCGGTGAGGGCACCAGCGAGGTCCAGCGGGCGATTATCTCCCGGGCGGTGCTCGAGGGCGACGGAGCGGCGCGGTGACGGAACGCGAGGGCGCGTACAGGGGCCATCCCTTCGTCGTGCGGCTTGCCGCCGGCCCGCTCCTGGCCGACGGCGCGATGGGCACGATGCTCTACGCGCGCGGCGTTCCATTCGATCAGTGCTTCGATGCCACCAATATCACCGATCCCGGCGTGGTCCGCGGCATTCATGAGGGGTATCTGGCGGCTGGCGCAGATCTCCTCGAAACCAACACGTTCGGCGCGAACCGTCTCAAACTCGCCGCGCACGGGCTCTCCGATCGCACCGAAGAGATCAACGCCGCGGGCGCGCGGCTGGCCCGTGAGGCGGCCGGGACAGCGGGGCGGCGCGTCTGGGTAGCGGGCTCGATCGGGCCGATAGGCAGGCCCATCGCCCCGCTGGGCGTCACCGGCGGCGACGAGGCGGCCGCGGTCTTCACCGAGCAGGCGCGCGCGCTCGCCGGCGGCGGGGTCGATGTTTTGGTCCTCGAAACGTTTGCGGATCTAAACGAGATTGACGTTGCGGTCAAAGCAGTGCAGCGCGCGGTCGACCTTCCGGTCGTCGCGCAGATGACGTTCACCCCTGACGCCCGCACGCTGTTGGGTTACACCCCCGAAGAGATCGTGGAACGCCTCGAGCGCCTTGGGGTCGCGGTGATCGGCGCCAACTGCAGCGTCGGTCCGTACGGGGTCGTGGAGGTCCTCGAACGCATGGTAGCGGTCAGCCGGACCCCACTATCGGCGATGCCGAACGCGGGCCTTCCCACCTATGTGGGCGGACGGTTCGCCTACGTCGCCTCGCCGGCCTACACGGCCGAGCACGCGCGCATCCTCGCGGAGATGGGTGTTGCGATCATCGGTGGATGCTGCGGTACCACGCCCGAGCACATCGCCGCGATGCGGGAGGCCATCGCGACGCGTTCGCGCACCGCGCCCGCGCCCGCGTCGAGGACCCCGGCAATTCCGCGCGCGCCCGCCCCCGCGCCGACGCCCGAGACGCCAGGGTCGTTGGCGCAAAAACTCGGCAGGCGGTTCGTGTTGACCGTCGAGGTCACGCCACCCCGCGGTGCGCACGACGCCGACGAGCTTGAGCACTGCCGGCGGCTGCGCGCGGCTGGCGTTGACGCGATCAACGTCGCTGATAATCCGATGGCGCGGCTGAGAATGAGCCCGTGGGCGACGGCGGCCCGCGTCCAGCGTGAAGTCGGCCTCGAGACAATCCTTCATTTCACGACGCGGGATCGCAACCTGATCCGCCTACAATCCGATCTGCTGGCGGTTCACGCCCTCGGCATTCGTACCATTCTCGTGCTGCGGGGGGATCTTCCGCAGACCGGCGACTATCCGCAGGCTACCGCCGTCTCCGACATTCAACCGTCGGGATTGGTCAAGATGGTCAAGGAATTCAACCAGGGCAGGGAAGGAGGCGGCAACCCGATCGGCGCGCCGACCCGCTTCCTCGTCGGCGTGGCGTTGAACATGGGGGCTTCCAACCTCGACCGTGAACTCCGGGGACTGGACCGCAAGCTGGCCGCCGGCAGCGACTTCGTCTGCACGATGCCGATCTTCGAGCCGCAGGTGCTCGATCGCTTCTTGACCCGCGTCGGGGTCTTACCCGTACCGATGCTCATCGGTGTGCTCCCGCTGCACGGCGTACGGCACGCCGAGTTTCTTCACAATGAGTTGCCCGGCATGACGATTCCCGACGCGGTGCGTGCCCAACTGCGCGAGGCCCGCGACGGCCGCGAGACGGGCTTCCGTCTGGCGCGCGAGATGCTGCTTTCGATCCGCGACCGTGTGAACGGGGCGTATCTGATCCCCTCGTTCAGCCGATACGACCGCGTCGCAGACCTCGTGGGCGAACTGCGCGCCCTGCAGCCCTCGCGGTGAAGAACGTGGTGCGCGGGCTGACCGTCGAAGGCCACCGCCTGATCAAGGCCCCGCTGCAGCGGGTGTGGCACTTGCTCAGCCGGCTTGAATCACATCCCCGCTATGTCACGTTGTGGCTCGCCGCCGACGTGCGCGAGCGGTCGCCGACCGCCGCCGTCGTCGAGTTCAGAGGCTTCTTTGGCGGCCTGCCGATCGCGTCAACCCAGCGGGTCACGCTCAAGCCGCCGACGCGCATCGACTTCCGTCAGATCCGCGGCGAACTGCGGGATCTGGCAGGTTCCTACACACTCGCGGATGTTGACAGCGATACCGATGTTGTGGTGCACCTCACAATAGACGCCAGCATCCCGCTCTTCCCTGAGGCGTCGGTCCGGCAGATCGCCATCAGCCATATCGATGGAACGTTGAGCCGGATCAAAGCGTCGGCCGAACGCGACCTGGTACGCTTGATCCCACGTCGGGTGCGGCCCGGTGCAGGCGTGTCACCCGATGGTCCTGGCGATGCAGAAGCGCCCGCGGCGCCGCCTGCCGCTCTCGTTCAGCCGATCTCTGTCCCGGATGCGATAGAAGCACCCGGCGGGGAGCCGTTACCCCCCGATGAGGGGAAGGGCGTCGCTCCCGCCTTTCCCGTGACGTCGGGGTCGATCCAAGGCGCAACCGGCACGACGGCCGCGGGCGGCGCGGCTGCGGCACCGGCACAGCCCGGGGGGGTGCGGCGCGGCCGGCGGAGACGCCGCCGTCGCGGCCGGGGCCATGATGCGGGTCGGACGTTGGCTCCGGGCGCGGGCGAACAGCCGGGGCCGTAGCGGCGGCGTGGCACAGCCCCAAAGGCGGTGCTACACTTTTATGTGGCGCCCGTGGTGGCGCGGCGACGCGCGGTCAACGCGCACGCCCGGGGTGAGATAGCCATGGGCTCGAGGAGGATTTTTGATGGCCCGCACGTCGGTGGGTCCAACGCGTGAGCAGGTGCTCGACGCCCTGCGCGACGTTCAGGATCCCGAGTTGCACAAGAGCATCGTTGAGCTCGACATGGTACGCGAGATCGCCGTGCATGACGGGAGCGTGAGCGTAGAAGCGCTGCTCACCATCAGCGGCTGCCCGCTGCGCGAGACGATTGAGACGTCGATCCGCGACCGCGTGGCGGCCCTGCCCGGCGTCAACCGGGTGAACGTGACACTGGGCGTGATGAGCCCTGAGCAGCGGCAGGGGCTTATCCAGAAGCTCCGTGGGGGCGAAACGCACCCGACCAAGACATCGTCGTTCCTCACGGCGGAATCGCCGACACGTGTTGTAGCGGTGGCCAGCGGCAAGGGCGGTGTTGGTAAGTCGACCGTCACCGCCAACCTCGCCATGGCGCTCGCGCTGGAGGGCCGGCGGGTCGGGGTGATCGATGCCGACGTGTACGGCTTCTCGATCCCGAGGATGCTGGGCATCTCGGGACGGCCCACGGCCATCGATCAAATGTTGATCCCGCTCGAGCGCGACGGCATCCGCGTGATGTCGATCGGCTTCCTGTTGCCCAACGAGAACGAAGCGGTCGTCTGGCGTGGCCCGATGCTGCACAAAGCCATCGTGACGTTCATCTCTGAGGTGCACTGGGGCGATGACCTGGAATATCTGCTCATCGACCTGCCCCCGGGCACCGGGGACGTCTCGTTGAGCATCGCCCAGACGCTGCCCGCGGCGAGCATGCTCATCGTGACGACACCCCAACCGGCGGCGGCCTCGGTGGCCGAGCGCGCGGCGAAGATGGCCGAGAAGGTCAACATGGATGTGATTGGTGTGATCGAAAACATGTCGGGATTCATCCCGTCCCCCGGCGCGCCGCCCATCTATCTCTTCGGCCGCGGCGGGGGCCTCCGGCTTGCGGAAAAACTCGGCGTGCCGCTGCTCGCCGAGGTGCCGCTGGATGTCGCTCTCCGTGAGGGCGCCGACGTGGGCGAGCCCGTCGTCAAAGCGTATCCCGACAACCCGGCGGCGCAGCAGCTGCGACAGGCGGCACGCCGGCTCGTCGAGCGAGTCCCGGTCTCCGCGCGATCGTAGGTCTGCTACCTCCGATGGGCGGCACCTGGGTCCTCGCTTGCCTCGCGATGCTGGTGCTTACGGCAGTCCCGCTGATTCAGCCGGTCGATGCCGCGCCCGCGGCAAAGCGTGGCTCGATCACCATCACGGCAGATGCCATGGATATCGACGCGGCGAGCGGCCGGGTTACCGCGACCGGCCGTGTGCGTGTGACCGACGGCAACTTGACAGCGACCGGCAGCCGGGCGACGCTTTATCAGGCCGAACGCCGGGCGGTGCTGGCGGAAGGAGCAAAGGTGTCAGGGCCGCAGGGGACGCTGCAGGCCGCCGAGATCGAGGTTTCCTACACGACGACCGAGATCACGCGAGTCGTGGCACGGGGCAGCGCCGGCCTGCAGATCCAAGCCGGCCGTCTGTCGGCGCCGACGCTCGTCATTCTCCCCGCGGGCCGGATGATCACCGGGGAGGGGGGCGTGACGTTTTCATCGCCACCAGACATCACCGCCACCGGCCGCCGCCTGACCTACGACTGGGCCCGCGCCACCGCGGTGCTCGAGGGCGGGGCGCGGGTGCAGAATCGGGAGGGCATGATCAGCGGGGATCGGATTGAGGCCGACCAGCGAGTTCAGAGGGCAACCGTGACGGGCTCCGTGCACGGCCGCTTCCGGGACATCGAGGTGCGCAGCCGCACGGCGGACGTATTCGGCCAGGAAAAGAAGGCGGTGTTCCTCGGAGACGTGCGTATGACCCAGCCCGGACGGGTGCTCACCACCGAGAAGGTGACCGTGTGGTACAGCACCCGCCGCATCGTGGCCGAGGGGCAGACCCACGTGGAGCTCGAGCCACCGGAGAGCAGGAGGTAGCGATGGTCGTACAACGCATCAGGCGTCCTGCGCTCGATGCCACCGCGCTGCCGCACGGCAAGCGCGCGCGACTGCACCGCATGCTGCACCAATATGGGCCCGGCCATGGCACGATGCTCGTGTTGCCGGTCGACCAGGGCCTGGAACACGGCCCGATCGACTTTCTGCCGAACCCGCCGAGCGAAGATCCTGGATTTCAGATCCGGCTAGGAATCGAAGGACGATACTCGGCCGTGGCGTTCCATGTAGGCATCGCCTCGCGCGTGGCTTCGGCACAGGTAGGGAGAGTCCCACTCATCCTCAAGGTTAATGGAAAGACAAATGTCCCCCCTGAGGACCGCGCCTTCTCCGGCCTGACGGGCCGGGTCGAGGATGCCGTGCGGTTGGGCGCGGACGCGGTCGGATACACGTTGTACGTGGGGTCGCCCCGCCAGGACGACGACTTTACGCAGTTGACGTCGGTGCGGGCGGAGTGCGACCGCTACGGGATGCCGCTGATCATCTGGTCGTATCCCCGCGGCGAGGCGATCGAAAAGAAGGGCGGGCGGAACAGCCTGTATGCCGTTGACTATGCCGCCCGCGTCGCCGCCGAGCTCGGCGCCGATGTCATCAAGCTCAATGCGCCGGTGCTTGACCAGAAAGCCAAGGAGTCGTCACCTCAACCTTACAACGAGCTGGTCCTCGACTACCGTGCCGCCGTGGAGAAGGTGGTGCGCAGCGCCGCGGGCGCCTTTGTGCTGTTCAGCGGCGGCAGCCGTGTCTCGGATGCCGATCTCCTCGAACGCGCGCGGCAGGTCATGGAAGCCGGGGCGACTGGCCTGATCTTCGGTCGGAACATGTGGCAGCGGCCGCTGGCAGACGCGCTGCGCCTGACCGAAGAGATCAAACGCGTCATGCTCGCCGCCGCGGCTTAGCCACGGCCCTGGCTCGGTCGCGGGTGTCACCGACGCGGACGATGGGCGCGCCGTCCTGGGTGAGACCGCTCCAGGCCCTCATCGACAATCCCCTCCCGCCCATAACACAGCCGGCTTTCATTGGGCTGATCGGTGATCATCCCTCGAAGTATGCGAAGAGTCCGGGCATCTGGCGGCCGGCTCTTGAAGCATTCAGCATTTCCGCCAGTTATCTGCCGCTCGATATACGTGCTGACCGCCTCGAGGCGGTGCTAGCGCTCCTGAAAGAGACCGAGGCCTGCCTGGGCGCCAACGTGACGACTCCGTACAAAGAGGCAGTGCTCACGCAGGTCGATCCCAGCGCCGAAGCCACTGCCATCGGCGCCGTCAACACCATTGTTCGCCTCCGCGACGGCCGCCTGCACGGCGCGAACACCGACGGCGCCGGCATGATCGCGGCGCTGCACCACGACGACGGTAACGGTCCGCTGGTGAGGCGCCTGGACGGGACCAGAGTGCTTTTGCTTGGGGCCGGAGGCGCCGGACGCGCCGCGGCTTTGACGTTGGCACCCCTCGTGGTGGGTGGAGAGGTGATCATCATCAACCGGACGCACGAGCGGGCCCTGGCGCTTGCGCGCATCGTGCGCGCATCGGGTGGCCGTGCCACGGCACTGCTCGATGAGGAGCTCGACAATCACCTTCCTTCGGTCGATCTGGTCATCAACGCGTCCCTGCGCGGCCAGGAGGGTATCCGGAAGAGTCCCCAGGGATGGACGACGCTGGAACGATATTCGCCGCTTGCACCGGCCGGGCCGATTTTCGTGCAAACCACCACGGTAGCCGATTTCTATCGCGTGTGGGAACGCCAGGCCGCGGCCGATGTCGCCGCCAACAATGCGCGCGCGCGCGCGCGAGCCCGGTGCCTGCCCGCGGACGCGGTGGTCTTTGACATGATCTACGCGCCGCGAACGACCCCGCTCGTGGCGCACGCGCGCGAGGCCGGGTTGCGCACGGCCAACGGGCGCTGGATGAACATCGCGCAGGCCGCCGCGGCCTTCTCCGACCACATCTGCAGGGACGCGCTCGCACGGGCCGCCCGGGGCGGGCCGGCGGCCGCACGCGGTCAGGTCGAGGAGATCATGGCCGCGGCCTGGGGGGAGTAAGACGTGCGCGCCGTTCGCATGCACGCGCATGGCGGACCCGAGGTCTTGATCTACGAAGATGCGCCGCAGCCCCGCCCGGGTCCGACCGACGTGCTGGTGCGCGTCCGCGCCGCGTCGATCAACCACATCGACCTGTGGGTCCGAGGAGGCCTGCCGCGGCTGCGCCTGGCCTTTCCGCACATCCTCGGCGCGGACATCGCCGGCGTCGTCGCCGGGGCTGGCGAGCGGGTCAGCGGCATCTCAATCGGTGACGAAGTGGTGCTTGCGCCTGGGGTATCGTGCGGGCAGTGTCAGGCGTGCGCCGAGGGCGATGACACGCTGTGCCCATCGTACAGCGTTCTCGGCGAGCACATCCCGGGAGGCTACGCTGAATACATCGTGGTGCCGCGAGTGAACGTGCTTCCCAAACCTTCCCGCTTGAGTTTCGTGGAGGCGGCCGCCTTTCCGCTCGCGTTTCTTACCGCGTGGAACATGCTGGTGACGAACGCGCGTATCCGATACGGGGACCGCGTGCTGATCTGGGGTGCGGGGAGCGGTGTGGGAAGCGCGGCGATTCAGATTGCGCGCCTGTTTGACGCGCGCATCATCGCGACGGCGGGGGCGGAGTGGAAGATGGCACGCGCGCGCGCCCTGGGAGCCGATGAGGTGGTCAACCACACGCAGCAGAACGTCTATGAGGAAGTGCGCCGCATGACCGACCGCCGCGGCGTGGCGATCGTGTTCGACCACGTTGGGGCCGCCACGTGGGAGACCAGCCTGAAGTCGCTGGCGCGTGGCGGCCGGTTAGTAACCTGCGGGGCAACGACCGGGCCCGAAGGGCGCACCGATATCCGCTACATCTTTGGGCGCCGGCTTAGCATTCACGGTACGTGGCTGGGAACCAAGCGCGAATTCCACGACGTCGTGCGCTTGGTTGACGCCGGGCGGCTGCGGCCCGTAGTCCACACCGTATTGCCGCTGCCGGAGGCCGCCGAAGGGCACCGGATGATGGATCGCCGCGAGCATTTTGGGAAGATCGTTCTGACGGTGGGAGACTAAGGCCGGGGTTGTACGGGAGCGGCGTCTTCGTCGCCGATCCACTCGGCGCCCTCGGCCCAAACCTCTTTCTTCCAAATGGGGACGGTCTGCTTGAGGGTGTCGATGGCGAACCGTCCGGCCTCGAAGGCTTCGTGGCGGTGAGGCGCAGCGGCGGCGATGGCGACGCTGATGTCGCCTATCGCGAGGCGGCCCAGACGGTGCATGATGGCTACCGTCGCACCCCACCGGCGGGCGGCCTCGGCCGCGATGCGCGCCATCTCGGTACGGGCCAGGGTCTCATAGGCCTCGTACTCAAGGTGGTCCACATCGCGCCCGCGGGAGTGTTCGCGCACGGTACCTAGAAACAGCACGATGGCCCCGCAGCCCGGATCGCGGACGCTCTTAAGGAGGGTATCGACGCTGATTGGATCGCGAACGAGCTCGAGCAGCTCTCCGCCGCTGACCGGCGCCAGCAGCGCGACCTGGTCGCCATCGGCGAGCCGGTGTTCAACGGGATGAAACGCGTCATTGACCGCGACGGCCGTGGGGCGCGGCAGGCCGTTCAGGGAGGGATGCTGGCGGGTAAGAATATCCCAGACCTGACCGGCGGTTGTGCCTTCGGGAACGGCAAGGGCAATCGAGGGAGCGCCGAGAGCCTCCCGATGGGCAGCAAAGAGACGGACGGTGATATGCATATGCGGTACAAGCGAACGCACGCGAATCGTAGCACGGTGTGGATGCTGGTCGCAATTGTGATCGCCGGCGCGCTGGCGGTTCCCCCGCCCGCCGATGCCGCGTTGATCAGCGAGGCCGAGGAAGTCCGCATCGGCCGCCAAGCGGCCGAGGAAATCGAGGCTGAGTTCGGCGTTTCCCGCGACGCAGCGGCCACGGCTCACCTGACCGCGATCGGACGGCGCGTCGCCGCGGTCTCCGACCGGCCCAACCTCCCGTGGACCTTCAAGGTGCTGCGCAGCCGGGAGGTCAATGCGATCTCGCTGCCGGGAGGATTCATCTATGCGACGGAGGGTATGATGCGCTTCGTGCAGTCCGATGACGAGCTTGCCTTCGTCATGGCGCACGAAGTTGGCCACGTGTCCGCCAAGCATCATGTGGCGATGCTTGAACGGAACTTTCTCTACGTGATCGTGGGTCGGGTCCTCTTCGGAGGCGACCCCACATCCTCTCAGATCGCAAATATCGTGCGCTTCTTCCTGACCCAGGGCTTTTCTCGGGACAACGAGTTCGAGGCCGACCGCCTCGCCGTCGGGTTCGCGCACCGGGCCCGCTTCGATGCCTCCGCGGGCCTGACATTCATGCAGCGGCTGCGTACGGCGCAGGGACGCGACCCCAGTTCGGTTGAGGTGCTCTTTCGCACGCACCCGGGTCTCGCCGATCGGATGGAACGCATTCGTGCGCATCTGCGCGGGGCCGGGTATCGGGTCTTAAGGGGATTGCTGGCGCTCATCGGCCGGTAGAACGAGTGCGCCTCCGCGATCCGTACGCCGTCCCGGGAACCTACCGGAAAGCCCAGCTCCACTGTCATACCCGCCGGTCGGACGGTCAATTAGAGCCTGGCGACCTGGCCCGCCGCTATCGTGACGCCGGCTATACGTATATCTGTTTTACGGATCACGACCGCGTCACGCGGAGCGACGAGGTATGTGACGATACCTTTCTGGCGCTGCCCGGGGTCGAGGAAACGGTTGTGCGGTGGATACGCCCGTTGGGGCGACACCTCGGACGGCTTCTTGTCGATGCACCGCTGGGGCGCGGCTCCGCCGCCGAGCGCGTCGCCCACACGCTCGCCTCGGGCGGCGTCCCCTCTCTTCATCACCCGTCGTGGACAGGCAACCTGTGGACTGCCACATGGCCGGACGACGTCATCGCGGCGTTGCCAGGGCCGTTTCTGGTCGAGATCCGCAATCCACATTCACATACCGAAAGCGACGTGCTTCGCTGGTCGCGGGCGGTCCGCGCGCTAGGGCCGGGTGTGGCCATCAGCGCCACCGCCGGCGATGACTGCCATAGCATGGAGCAATTCAACCGGGGCTGGGTGGTGGTGAAGACCGCGGTCATTTCCGCCGCGGCTCTTCGCGAGGCGCTGCTACACGGCGCGTTTTACGCCACCACCGGTGTGGAGGCCGAGTTCGGCGTCGACGGTGATGCGGTGGTGGTGCGGAGTGCGGCCGACACCGTGCAGGTCAAAGACGCCGCCGGCCGCACGCGCGCCGTGATCCGGGGCGGATCGGGACGGTATACCCCAGCCGGTGATGAGGAGTTCGTTCGCTTCGAGTGCCTGGCCGGTGAGCGACAGGCCTGGAGTCAGGTGTTCTGGATCATCGAGGGTGCCCTCCCGGCCGAGGAGCGCGCCATCAAGTCCGCCACCGCGGCGGCAATGCGCTGAGCCCCGCCTGCCGGACCCATGCGCGCCCGCCCCACCGCGGCGCGCCGCTCGCGTTCCACGGGCTCACGCAGCAAACGGATCACAGCGCCGGCAGCCTCTTGCCAGGTGCGGGTCGGCACGAGCGCCTCACCCAGCAACCGATGCTGCGTTGAAAGAAACGCCGGTCCAAACTGCGCGCCCGGACCCGGAAAGGCCACCACCGGTCGTCCGAGCCCGGCGGCCTGCTCGTTTGCCGTCCCGGCGAGCCCCACGACGACCGTCGCCCGCTCAAGCGCGTCGGCAAACGCCTCGGTCAAGTGGATCTCCGCCGGGCCCACGGCGACCGTCTGGCGGCCGGAGCCGGCGGCGCCACCGATCGCCGCGAGCGCCTGGAGAATGGCGCTGGCCGGAACTCCCGCGGCATGTGCGAGCAGAAAGCGCACGTCCGGCCGATCGGATGCGATCGCGCGGGCCGCCCTGCCCAGCAACACCGCGTTCTCCGGGGCCTCGCGGCGGCTCCCGGGCAGGAGCGCGACGACCGGCGCTGACGGGGGGAGGTCAAAGACTTCGCCGGTGGGGCGCAGCAGGTCCATCATCACGTTGCCGAGGGCCACAGCCGGCAATCCCTGCGCCGCGAGGGCGGCGGCGGTCTCCGCATCCCGTGCGAAGATTTGCTGGGCGTGCCGGCGCAGCCGCATCCGCCCCAACAACCCGAACGGCGCGATGCGCACCGAATCCGCGGTGGAGACGAACGCCACTCGCGCAGATGCCAGCGCGGCCATCCACAGGCAATACGTGTCGCCGACGGCCATGACCAGATCCGCCGCTCCCCGCTGACGCACCAGGGTCCGGCGCTGCTCGAACCACAGGCGGACAATGCCCGCGCCCACATCCGCGCCCAGGCCGCGAAGTCCGGCGCGCAGCGAGAAGCCGCCGCTGGGCAGCGCCCGTCGCGGTTCCAGCAGCGGAATGTGCGGCGGATAGGCGCCGGTGCCCACGAGGGGATAGGCCGTGATTGCAATGTCGGTGCGGGGAAGCGATTCGATGATGCGGGCGGCGATGAGGTCTTCGCCCACCCCATTGCTCACGGCGAGCAGGCGGAGCAACTAGCGGCCGTCCTCCAGGGCGGGGTGATGCATGCCCCGCGGCCGCCGCAGCGCCGAAAAGACACCTTCGTAGTACGAACTCCAGACCAAGAAGTTGTCGATCTCGCGGCACACGAAGGTCAGGCCAGTGCGCTCGGCCAGACGACGCAGCGGCAGCAGCGCCGCGGTGACGATGCCGCTGCGGTAGACAAACCATTTCATCGGCAATAGCACGGGCAGGATCTCGAGGAACAGGCCAAGCGAGAAGTTGCGGTTGTGCTTTTGCCAGAAGTACACGGCGCCCTCACCGGCCTGACGAAGTTTCTCCTGAACGTCGTTGAGCTCCTGAATGTGGAAGTGGTAGGCCGCAGCCCTGGGCTCGTAGCGAAGCGTGACACCACTTCGCTGCAGGCGCAAGCCCAGCTCCATGTCCTCCCAGCCGTAGCCGGTGAAGGCTTCGTCGAACCCGCCGGCCCGCCAGAACGCGTCCGCGTCGATCGAGAAGTTACGTGTGATGACATGAAACGGAGAGAGGCCTTCGCGTCGTCGGAGCAGGATGTCCGGAATCATGTGCCGCGCCCGCATGTACATGTTAACCAGGCTGTCGGGATGCGGGAACCACGGTCCCTGCACGCCCAGGTTGCGCCGGCGGGCATGGTGCGCCAGGTGGGCGGAGACCAGCCCCGGCAGCGCCCAGATATCGGCGTCGAGGAAGAGGACACTCCGGCCGTGCGCTTCGGCCACCCCGCGGTTGCGCGCCGCCGCCCGCCCCTTGTTCTCCTGCGCGATGAGCCGGATATCGACCGGTCCGTTGGGCCGCGCAAGTCCGTCGGTCGATCCGTCGGTCGATCCGTCATCGACGACGATGATCTCGTAGCGCTCCGGAGGCGCGTCCTGGATCTTGAGAGCCTCAATGGTGCGGTGCAGGACCGCGCCCCCGTTGTGCGTGGGGATGACGACGCTGAGATCGGGCGAGTGGCTCACGAGAACACCACGGGCGGGCGTTAGCCGTTCCCCTCCGTGCGCAGGCGATCCAGCGACTGAAGGTAATGGCGGTTGAGGATCCCGCGCGTGACGAGAAACGCCAGGGTATGGAGGTTGCGCGCGTGCAGCCACCGGGCCAGGTTCAGGGCGCTCGCGGCCGAGAGCAGCCCGGCCCCGCCCCACACGAAGTGACCGGCCCGTTGCAGCATCGTGTCCTGTATCAGCATGCGCGCCTCGCGGCAGGGATGCTTTCGAACGAGATACAGGGCAGTGCGCGCCCGATCTTCTTCTTTAGCCAGAAACTGACCGAACGAATCCGAAGTTGGATGGGGCTGCACGTGGAACGCGACGGCAGCCGCGGAGTACGCGCGGGGGAGCCCCCGGGCCTTCAGGCGCAGGCCCAGTTCAAAGTCCTCCCACCCGTATGCGGGGAAGCCTTCGTCGAACAAGCCTGCATCGATCAGCGCCGTCCGCTCAACCGAGGCATTCGCCGTATCCATGTAGGCGGGGGAGACGCCAATCATGGGTGGCTTCACCGGGATCTCGGGTTCCGTGATCAGAACGACCGGTCCCCGACCGACCACGGGCCGACGCGAAGACCGATGAATCGCCATGTGCTGCGCGAGGAAATCGGGACGCACGAGCACATCGCTATCGACGAAGACGATCAGGGGCGCCTCGGCGGCGCGAATGCCGGCGTTGCGGGCGGCGCTGCGCCCGCGATTGCGGTCGAACCGCACGCAGCGCACGCGCGCCTGGTTGCCGGCGGCGGCGACGACCTGGGGCGTCTCGTCGGTGGAGCCATCGTCGACCACGATGACCTCGAAGGTGCCTCCCCCAAGCCTTTGGCGGACCAGGTGCGTGAGCGCGTGCCGCAGGACCGGCGCGTCGTTGTATGTTGGGAGCACGACGCTGACGTCCGGGCGCGAGGGCGCGAGAGCCATGCTACGCGGGGGCCGTCAGCGGCGAGGCCGCGGACGCTCGGCGCGCCTGCGAGTCCTCGCGATCGGCGGGAATGGGACCGATCACCTGGAGGCGCAACAGCCGGGCGTACGTGCCGTCGCGCGATTGGAGCTCATCATGCCGTCCATCTTCCACAACCGTGCCCTGATCGAGCACGATGATGCGGTCAGCGCTCCGCACGGTCGAGAGGCGGTGGGCGATGATGAAGGTCGTCCGGCCCCGCGCGACGCGGTCAATCGCGTCCTGGATCAACGCTTCTGACTCGCTGTCGAGGGCGGAGGTCGCCTCGTCCAGGATCAGCAGCCGCGGGTTGTTCAGCAGCGCCCGCGCGATCGCGAGCCGCTGCCGTTGACCTCCGGACAATTGCATCCCATCGTCTCCCAGGATCGTGTCATACCCCTGGGTCATCGTCTCGATGAAGTCGTGAGCGTTGGCCGCCTTGGCCGCCGCGACGACCTCATCCTGGGACGCGTCGGGGCGGGCATAGGCAATGTTGTCGCGGACGGTCCCACGAAACAGGACCGTCTCCTGCGGCACCAAGCCGATCTGTCTCCGCAGCGAGCGCGTGGTCACGCGCCGCAGGTCCCACCCATCGACCTCGACGTATCCCGTGGCCGGATCGTAGAACCGGGCGATCAAGTTCACCAGCGTCGTTTTTCCCGCGCCGGACAGCCCGACCAAAGCCACACGTTCGCCAGGATTGACCTCGAGGTTGAGGTCTCGTAGGACCCACTGGTTGGGCTCGTAGGCGAACGAGACATCGCGGAAACGTACCCGCCCGTTCATCTGCGGCATCGGCACCGCGCCGGGCCGCTCGTGGATCTGCGCCGGCTCATCGAGGAGCACGCGCACCCTGCCGAAGGCTGCGACCGCCTGGCGCATCCCAGCGTAATGCCGCACCAGGCTCTGCGAAGGCTGCACGGCGAAGGCGACGTACGCAAGGAACGCGATGAGGGCGCCAACGGTCAGGCTGCCGGCGGTGACCCGCTGGCCGCCGAACCACAGCACCAGGATGATGCCGCACGCGGTGAAGAAGCTGGCGGCGGCGACCTGGAAGGCGACCATGCGGGCGATGCTGATGTTGGCGACAAAGGTCTGCTCGTTCTCTTGACGGAACCGGCCGATCTCGCGGTCCTCGCGTGTGAACGCCCGGATCACGCGGGCGCCGGCGAAGGCTTCGCGGATGAGGCCGGCGAGCCCGGCGACGTGGGCCTGCGCGCGCGCCGTCGTGCCCTGGATCTCCCGCCCGCCGGCGCGCGCCAGCCCGAAGACTACAGGGATGACGAGGCCGATGATCAGGGCGAGTTGCCAGTCGATCAACAGCAGCATCCCGACGATGCCGACGACCGTCAAGGCCGTGGAGATCGCGTCGACGAGTCCGGTCATGAACTCGGTCTGAATCACCTGCGTGTCCTGCAGACTGCGGGAGATCGCGTCGCCGCTCTGCCAGGCGGCGACCCGGTCGAGCGACCAGCGCTGAATCCGCGCGAACAGGTCCTGCCGGATATCGGCGACGATACGGTGGCTGAGGAAGTACGTCAGATAGATCTGGGCGAACAGCGCGGTGCTGTGCACCGCGAACATGAGGAGCATTACGCCAACCGCGCGGTTGAGGAGGCCGAATTCACGCGTCGTGATGAGCCGATCGATCAGGCGCCCGGCATAGCTGGGCACGATGAGGTTCACGGCGGTGACGATGAGCATCGCCGCCATCGCCCCAAACAGGGTCAGGCGGTAGGGCAGAACGTATTCGATCAGCCTGCGAGTATCGCTCATCGGGTGGTCCACGCCGGGCTCATCGCCGCGATGATGCGGCGGGACGCCCCGGCCTCATTCGGAATCAACGCTAGATCTTCGACCAGTCTGCGGCGCGCCTCCCCATCATTGAGGAGCTGCGCGCTTTCGACCGCCACCTGCTCGGGGGTAAAGTCACCGACGAGCTCAGGCACAATCCTCCGCCCCGCCTGCATGTTGGGCAGCGCCACATAGGGACGCCGTCTGACAGACTGCCGGATCAACACAAGCTTCAGGGCCGGACCCAGGAGGGGCAGGCGAGTGATCCACTCGACGATCCCTTCGGCCGGGATTGGCAGCGGCCGATTGGTGGGCAGCACGACGATACTCGGAATGCGCATCAGGGCCAGTTCCAGCGTATTGGACCCGGGGATCGTGACCACCAGATCCGTCCCCATCAGGTCCGAGAGTCCGCCGTATTCGACGCCGATGCGTTCCGCGTGCAGCGTGTGTTGATGCCGGGCGATCATCGCACTTCGGACGCCGGGTGAGACGTAGGGCGAGACCGCGACCGAGAGGCGCGCCGCAGGCAGTCGCGCGCGGAGGGCGGCGGCGGTCTCGACCCAGAAAGGAAAGGATGCGCTGAAGACCGTGTCGCGGCTCCCCGCCAGGAATGTCACCGTTGGGGCCATGTGGTCTCCATTGCGTGGTGGATTGCTTCCGTTGCGCGATTCGGCTTCTGCCGTGTGCGCGAGCAGGGCGTCATGGCGGGGATCGCCGGTCACGAGGATCTTCTCTCGGGTGACGCCGCGCCGCACCAGCTCCTCGGCGATGGCGCGATAGGGGACGAAGATGCGCTCGAAGTCATGCTGGCTACGCGTCACGTGCGAACGCTCAACGAACGCGAAGGCCCGCGCGCCCCAGCGCCGGGCGAGACGCCTCGTATACCAGAAGTCTCCACCCACGTGAAGTACTATCGCCGGGGCTGCCGGTGCCCACCCGGGAAAGCCGAGTGCCAGGCGCAGCGTGGACTTCGGTCCTAGGATGTGGTGGAAGAGCCCCGCCGCGGCCGCCGCGGACTCCTCTCGCCCGCTGGCAAACTGGCAGGGCGGGAGGCAGAGGTCGACCTCGATGGGTTGCCGCTCTTCGGCGGCCCACCGGTGCGCCTCGGCCGCAATGGGCAAGGCCCATCCCGCAACCTCACCCGGGCCGTTTCCAACGATGATGAGCGCCGACCGCGGCGCATCGGAAGCCATCCTGTCCAAGACACCCCATTATAGTCTCCGGCCTGGCGCGGCGCAATTTGCCGTTTTGCGCGCTCGGGGTAAGGTATCTATCGGCGAAAACCAACTCACTACCTGGAGCCGCTTAGTCTTCCACCGAGAGGAACAGGACCTGATTCTCCAATAGCTGATCGCCTTGCAGCGCCGCTAGCCGTTCCAGCGCGGCCACAAGGCGGGGCACCTCGTCTTGGCCGATCGTCTTCGTACTTACGAAGATGACACCCGAATGATTTGCTTCCGACTCCGCAAAATACCGGATCACCGTCGGAACCGAGTGTACGTCGAAGCTCACGAGCGCGCGCCCCTCAGGGTAGGCGGCACGGAGGATCGCGTCATCAGGTTGGGACAGGTATTGACCGTCATGCCACTCGCGCAGCGCCACTGCGTCAACGGCCCGTTCTCGGAGAAGGCGAGCTACCTTTGGGGAGATATGCTCGTCAAGCAGGAAGCGTATGGACACTCAGGCGCGGACCTCACGCAGCCAGGGCACCCTGCGCTTGAGACTCTCGGGACCGAGCCGCTCTGCCTCTTCGACGAGGGGTTCGACTTCGTGTTTGAAGGCTTCAGCATAGGCGAATGCTGAACGCACCTTTGCCTCAGGCCATTCCAGATTGTTGGCAACGCGGCCAGGGTCCATTCCGAACCGCCGACCGAGCAGCACCACCTCCCAAACAGCCAGGCTAGTGCCTTTCACGTAAGGGTGCCTGCCGAGAGGGGAGGCGCGGAATTCGATGAAGGGAAAGTCCTCTTCCCGAAGCTTCTCGGCTAACAACATGGCGGCCGCTTCGCTCACCGAACGGCTGAGAAGCCGCGACAGCCGCTGCAATCGGTCGCCTTCGTCGCTGCTGAGCCGCAGGCTGACCACGTCGACTCTGGCAGATGGTGAACTTCGGAGCAGACGAGCATAATACTTGACGTCGCCCGGACCGCACTGCAGGCGCCTGGCCGCCTGATCCTCGGTAATCTTCCCAGCGACGAAAAGCCTCAGAATCTCAAGGGTCTCCGGGGACTTCCAGAATCCACGGGGCTTTCTAGAGCGAACGGTGGACCGAACCACTTTCGCCACCTCCTTGCGCGCAAGAATGGCGGATCAGACCGCACACTACCGTTCCTCGCAAGATGCTAACGCTAACCGACGCGCGATCCACTGCCGAACCTTGGTGCCCGCAGGTACAACCGTACACGGCCTGAGGAGTTGAACTCGTCCACAATCTAGAAGTAAGCCTCCGAAGCCTGCATATAATACGAGGGTATCAAATGTCAACAATGAATACACAATAAAATCAACTCCCAGCCCTCCCCAACGCCTCCCCAGGCCCGGCTGTACCGGGGAGGGGATAGCCGTAGTCAAGATCCGTCCCATGTGGCGAATCTCTCCGTCCTCGAGGCGCTTGCAGCGCATCCGGGCCAGGCGCAGCGGCGCCCACCTACTAACACGAGGTGCAGCG
>Ga0187893_10003692_pt1 | contig 30396 bp, 23 predicted proteins | sample MA1701074metaG_FD_139574 | JGI IMG/M metagenome (GOLD analysis project Ga0187893, IMG submission 139574) | White microbial mat communities from a basaltic lava cave in the Kipuka Kanohina Cave System on the Island of Hawaii, USA - MA170107-4 metaG ...
CCATCCGTCTCCGCCAGGACGTCGGAGCTGCTCGAGAGCCGGCCGCTGCCGCGCAGCACCAGCAGCGCCCCGGACACCGCTTGAGTTCCGCGCTTCAGGGCCACGCTGACTTCGGCCGTGCCGCCCACCAGGGCCTGGACGCGCGACGCGAGCGGCACGGCGAGGAGCTGCGCGGGCGGCGGTGCGGCCGGCGCGGGAGGTGGCGACGCGGGCTGCGGCGCCGTGGGTCGAGCGGGGGCCGGTTGCGCGGCCGCGGGACGGCGCGCCGGGGTGGCAGGGGGAGCGGGCGTCGCCGCCGCCGCCGCCGCGGCCTGCCGGGTCCGCAGGCAGGCGTCGATGCGCGCCATGATCACCGAGTCGGCACCGAGGGCCATGAGGTTCTGGCGATCGCGCGCCGTGGGCGTGAACGAGACGCAGTTGCGCTGCACCAGCTGCGCGATCTGCGTGGGCGTCATGGAGCCGGCGCTCAGGTAGCGGATGAGGTCGGTCTTGCGCAGGGGCTCGTTCTGGGCGCGGGCGGGGCGAGGTGCCACGACGACGCACAGGAGAGCCAGCGCGAATCCATTGCGGGGCTTCATGGTCGCTGGCATCCCGTCTGCTCGAAATGTCTGCCGACCGAATCCACGGATGCATAGAGCCCCGCATCGCGCGTGACGCGGGGGGCGTCGAGCGACGCGTGCGCCCGCTTCGCGATGTTATACGAGGTCCAGATGTCTTCCACCGCCACCAGCGCCTGCGCGAGCGCGGGGCACGCGTCGGGCGCCACCGTGGCCTGGCCCCCCACCCCCCCCTGCGCGCGCTCGTTGTAGCCGCGCACCCGCAGCGCCACCGTATCCGCGGCCCGGTCGAACGCCACCCAGGTCGTGTCGGGGGCGGCCGGAGGAGCGACCGTCGGGCCGACTGGTTGCGGATTCGCGGTCACTTCAGCCGCCGGAGTCGGCCGCAGGAAGAACCACCAGCCCGCGCCCGCACCGGCCGCGAGCGCCAGCAGCAACACCGTGGCGACCACCGCCGGGTGCCCGTCGCTCTTGCGCGGGGCCAGCGCCGGCGCGAACGGCTTGGGCGTTTGCGTCGGTCGCCGTAGCGGCGGCACCGGCGGCAGGTGCGGCACCTCGGTGTGCCGCGGCGTCATCACGCCGGGATCCGACTCGCGCGCCTCCACTTCCCCCACGTCGTAGCCGCCCGCCGCGACGAGCGGCAGGTTGGAGAGCGCGTTCACCGGCGGCTTCATCTGCGTGTCGCGGCGTCCGGGGGTCTTGCCCCCGGCAGGCGGCCGCTCACCGAGCCCCGGGCGCGCCGTGGTCGCGGGCGGCGCGGGCGGCGCGGGCGGCGCCGGAGCAGCGGACGCGGCGGCAGCGGGTTTGGGCGCACCGAGTCCCGGTCGCACCTGCGTCCCCGTGCCCGGCGGCGGTGTGGCGCGCACCATTTCGACGGTGCCGCGTCCCGTGGCGTGCGGCACGGGCGGCGGCGGAGGCACGGCCGCTTCGTTGTAGATCACCGCCGCGTCGTCGGTGAGCATATTGATCCAGGGCAGGATCGAGCGCTTTTTCCCGTCGACGAACGCCTCGTCGCTTTCGAGCAGCTCGTAAAACGGCAGCGACGAGGCGGACGACGTCTCCCCGGGCCGGGGCCGGAACAACCCCGCGACCGGTCCCTCATGCTCGGCGCCGAGCACCAACGCCACGTGCCAGGGTCGCTTGAAGTACTGCAGGTGGGTCTCGACGTCACCGGGCGCCAGCTCGTGCGCGAGCGGCGGATGACTGTGATACCAGCCGATCAGGTGCCCGTCGGTTTTGCGCAGCTCGTCCTGGATCCGGTCCCACAGCCGCGACACGATCACCAGCGTCTTGTCGCCGTACACCGCCTGGTTGAGCCGAATCGTGGAGTCGACGACGACGTAGCGCACGCGCGAGGTGGGGCACTCGTACAGATCGCCCACCAGGAAGCCCATCATGCCCTGCCGCCCCGCGGTCTCGTAGTGGGCGTGGATGGCCCCGATCGCCTTCTGATCGAGAAACACGGGATAGGGACCCGACGGCGGCCGGCGCGGGCCGGCCCCGGGCGAGGTCGGATGCCACAACACCGACTGCGCCAGCGGCAGCACGCGCTGGAGATGCAGGCCCATCGCCTCGGAGGCGCGCTCTTCGCTCATCGCAACACCGTGGTCAGAATCTCGGCCGCGCGCGCGACGGCGCCGGCGTCCACGTCGCGATGGGTCACGGCGCGCAGCCGGCGGTGGCCGAAGCGCTCGACGCGCACTCCCGCCGCCGCCAGGCGCGGGATCACCGCCTCGGCCGTTTCGCTCTCCTCGACCAGGTCGATCATGACGATGTTGCTCTCCGGCATCTCCACCCGAACCGCCGGGCAGCGCGACAGCGTTTGGGCGAGCTCACGGGCCCGCTGATGGTCGTCGGGGAGTCGCGGCAGATGGTGGTCGAGCGCGTACAAGCCGGCGGCCGCGAGCACCCCCGACTGCCGCATCCCCCCACCGAGCCGTTTCCGAATCTCCCAGGCCCGGGCCCTGCGGGAAGCAGCGAACGCCAGGCACGACCCCACCGGACAGCCCAACCCCTTCGAAAAGCTGACCATAACGGTAGTTGCCCCACGCACGAGCCGTGCCGGGGGCTCCCCCAGGGCGGCGGCGGCATTCCAGAGCCGGGCGCCGTCCACATGGACCCCCAGGCCCGCCTCGTGCGCTACCGCCACAATCGCCACCATCTCCGCCGGGGGCAAGACCCGGCCGCCGGCGGCGTTGTGGGTATTCTCGACCGCCACGGCGCTCGCCCGCGGCAGGTGGGGGGAGGGGGCCCGCAGCGCCTCCCGCACCAGGGCGGCGCTCTGGCGCCCGGCGGGGGACGCGAAGGTCCGCGGCTGCACGCCGGACAACGCCGCGACCCCCGCCAGCTCGTAGTGCACGATGTGGGCGTCGGCGTCGATCAGGAGCTCGGTGCCGGGCTCGGTGACGAGGGCGATGCCGGTCTGGTTCGCCTGGGTTCCCGACGGGAAGAACAGCGCGTCTTCCATGCCCAGCAGCTCGGCGGTGCGCCGCTCGAGGCGGCGCGTGGTGGGATCGCCGTCCAGCACGTCGTCGCCCACCAGGGCCTCGGCCATGGCGCGCCGCATCGCGGGCGACGGCTGCGTGACCGTGTCGCTGCGCAGATCGATCATCCCAGCTGCACCCGCTGCCCCCGCCGCATCCGCGCCAGGTCGTAGGCTTCGGCGATCTCGCCGCCGATGAGGAAGACGCAGTTCGTGTAGTACACCCACAGGATGAGCAGCAGGAACGCGCCCGCGTTGGACGTGGTGGCGAGCTTGTCGAGGGTGACGAAGTTGGCCACGTACAGGGCGTACGCCCGTTTCGCCAGCTCGAACGCGAGCGCGCAGAAGGCGGCCGCCACGAGCGCGGTGCCCCACGCGATGGGCCGGCTGGGCATCACCTTGAACACGAGCAGGAACAGCGCCGTGCTGAAGGCGAACGCGATCAGCACGAGACCGATCCGGTACAACCACTGGGCCAGGAACCCGCCCTCGAGCGCGGGCGTGGCGCGGAGCTCGAGCGCCGGCAGCAGCGCCGAGACCAGCAGCAGCAGTCCCGTGATCAGCACCATGATCAGATCGAGCAGTTTGGCCCACAGCCAGAAGCGCCGCTCCTCGGTGTCGAACACCTCGTTGAGCGCGGCGCGCAGGCCGCCGAACAGCCGGGTGGAGAAGTACAGGAACAGCGGTACGCCGAACAGCGTCAGCTGACCCCGGCTCGCCACGATCTGCCCCAGGGCGTCCTCGACGGCGGCGACCGCCTCGCCGCCGGTCCCGCCGCCCGCCGGCATGAAGCGGCGCAGCAGCACCGTCAACTCGATCTGCTGCGTCGTGACCTGGTGCGCGACCAGCTGGCCCACGAGCCCCAGCAGCAGCACCAGAAACGGAATGGCGGTCAGAATGACGTCGAACGACAGGGCGCTGGCGAGGAACGGGATGTTGTCCTCGTACGCCCCTTCCACGATGCGTTTCACCACGCCCCAGACCGACTGATGCCAGCCCCGCGTGCCGCGCGCCACGACGGCTATGCTCCGCCCATCTCGACCACCAGCCCGTCGTAGGCCGGCTCGATGCCGGCCGGCAGCGCGGTCGCGAGCTCCGCGTGCGGCGTCTCGTGGGTGAGGTGGGTGAACAGCGTGCGCCGGGCGCCGATCGCCTGCGCCGCGGCGATCGCTTCGGGAATCGAGAGGTGCAGCGGGTGGGGACGCGGCAGCAGCGCGTTCAGGACCAGGACCTCGAGCCCCGCCAGCCGCGCGCGCACGGCGTCCGGCACCGTCTTCGCATCGGTCAGATAGGCCAGCGCGCCGATGCGATAGCCGTACACGACCTGGTCGCCGTGCGGCAGCGCGAGCGGCAGCACCGGAACGCCGGCCACGTCCGCGGGCTGACCGGCGTCGAGCGGGTGGGCCAGGAGATTCGGCTTGCTCGTGCCGGGCCGCGCGCCGTGATCCCGGTCGAACACGTAGTGAAACCGCGTCGCGAGCTCGGCCAGCGCGTCGGGGGGCCCGTAGGCGGGGAGCGCGTCCGTGCGGCGCGCCGTGACGGCGCGCAGGTCGTCGATGCCGTGGGTGTGATCGGCGTGGGCGTGCGTGAACAGCACGGCGTCGACCCGGTCGATCCCGTGCGCCACGAGCTGCAGCCGCAGCTCGGGCGGCGTGTCGATCAGGAGGCGGCGGCCGCGCGTCTCGACCAGCGCGGCGCTGCGGGTGCGCCGGTCGCGCGGGTCGAGCGAGGTGCAGGTCCGGCACGAGCACCCCACCTGCGGCACGCCGAACGAAGTGCCGCTGCCGAGCAGCACCAGGCGCACCTCAGACCTCCTCGACCTTGATCAGGTTGGTGCTGCCCGAGACTTCCCACGGCACCCCCGCGGTCATCACGATCCGGTCGCCGGGCTTGGCGAAGCCGCGCTTCACGATCTGGTCGCGCACCACCTCGAGCATGGCGTCGTACCCCGGTACCCGGTCCACCAGGACCGGCACCGTGCCCCACACGAGCGCCAGCTGCCGGTAGGTGAGCGGCGCCGTGGTGACCGCCAGGATGGGCACGGGAGGGCGGAAGGCGGCGACTTTGCGCGCGGTGAATCCGCCCTGCGTGAGGCTCACGATCAGCGGCGTGTCGAGCATGCGCGCCACGGCGGTGGTCCCCATCGCGATGGCGTCCTCCACCGCGACCCCCTGGCGCGGCTCGACGCGGCGCCGGTCGGCCGTGCCCGGCAGCTGCCGCTCCATCTCGCGGATGATGCGGTCCATCGCCTGCACGGCCTCCACCGGATACTCGCCCACCGCGGTTTCCGCCGAGAGCATCACGGCGTCAGTGCCGTCCAGGATGGCGTTGGCGACGTCCGAGGCTTCGGCGCGCGTGGGCCGGGGATTGTGGACCATCGATTCGAGCATCTGCGTGGCCGTGATGACCGGCTTGCCGTGCCGGTTGGCTTCCCGGATCAGCCGCTTCTGCACCAGCGGCACGGTCTCGAAGGGCAGCTCCACGCCCAGGTCGCCGCGCGCGACCATGACGGCATCGGTGGTGGTGAGGATGCGCTCCAGGTCATCGAGCGCGGCCGACTTTTCGATCTTGGCCACGAGCTTCATGGTCTTCGGCACGAGGGCGCGCAGCGTTTCCAGGTCCTCGGCCCGGCGCACGAAGGACAGCGCGAGGTAATCCGCGTGCTGCTCCACGGCGGCCGCCACGTCCTCGCGGTCCTTTGCCGTCAGGGCCGGCGCGCTGACCGCGAGACCGGGGAGGTTCATGCCCTTGTGGGAGGTCAGCTCACCGCCGATCAGGACGCGGGCCTCGACCCTGGGCGGCGTCACCCGGGTCACCTCGAGCGCCAGCAGCCCGTCATTGAGCAGAATCCTCGCCCCCACCCGGGTGTCATGCGCGAGGCTGTCGTAGGTCGTGGGCAACTGGTCGCCCGTGGCGCCGTCCTCGGGAGCCAGTACGACGGTCTGCCCCGGCTCGAGCAGCCGCGGTTGCTTCAGCTCCCCGACACGGATGCGCGGGCCCTGAAGGTCGACCAGCACGGCGATCGGGAGCTCGCGTTGGTCGGCCTGCTGCCGTGCCGTCTCGATCCATTGGGCGCGCAGCTGCGGCGTCCCATGCGATGCATTGACGCGCAGCACGTTCGCCCCGGCATCGAGCAGCGCGCCGACTTGCTCGGCGCGGGCCGTCGCCGGCCCCAGAGTGGCGACGATCTTGGTACGGCGAATGGTGGGGTTCACGGGGCTTGAAGATATCCCTAACCCCCGATCCCCAGCCCCTCGGAGGGATTGGGCGTCAGGGGTTGGGGAAGTTCTCCACACTCTTTCAAGGAGGGCTTTGTGTGGAAAAGTCCATAATGCCGGACGGGCTCATTCCGGCTGCATTGCCGAAGCAGTGCCAGGACTCTCCCGTGTGCTAACCCACTGTGGAAAGCTTGGGTAGAACTACAACCTCAAGCAGCTTCTCGATCCAGCGGCGTCCCGCGGGCTGCTTCCTTCTTAGTGAATAAAGATACGCACATCGTCAGCGCACGATCTCGATGTGCCTGCCCTCGAGGCGGCGCCGGTAGTCCTCCAGCAGGTGAACGGAGCGCTGGATGGCGGAGGCGGGAACTCCCTCCAGAGTGCGCGCGGCGAGGCGGCGCTCCAGCTGACCCACGCGCAGCAGCACCTCGAGGCCGCGGCGGGTGAGGGTCACGCGCACGCCGCGGTCGTCGTCGGCGTCGGGTGTGGTCTCGACCAGCCCCTTGGTCTCCAGCCGCTGGATGAACGTCGTGGCCGCGGGTCGGGTCACGCCCAGCCGTAAGGCGACGTCGCGCGGGCGGGCGCCGTCCGCGCCGGCCTCGTCCACCGCCGCCAGCGCCACGTGGGCGCGATGCCCCAGCCCGTAGCCGCGAAACGCGCGATCGCCGGCGCGCTCGAGGGCCGTGGCCGCGGCCGCGACGGCGTCGGCGAGCTGGAGGGCGAGCTCGGAACGGTCGGTCACGGCAAGAAACCGTGCGGGGTGCGTGGTGCGTGGTACGTTTCGGCCCGCACCGGATCGACGGCTACGCGGGGAGGGAACCACTCACCACTCACCGCGCATTGGCAGTTGTAGTTAGTTAGCATATTCACAGTTAATACACTAACATATTTCTCGACTGCCGCAACCCCCCGCCGCGCCTAGATTCCTGGCCCCATGATCGAGGTGTCCGGCCTGACCAAGCTGTACGGCGAGCTGGTCGCGGTGGACGATCTGTCGTTTTCGGTCGCCCCCGGGGGGGTGCTGGGTCTCGTCGGTCCGAACGGAGCCGGCAAGACGACGACCCTGCGCAGCCTGGTCGGCATCGTGCGCCCCACGCGGGGCCGGATCCGGATCGGGGGGCACGACCTGGAGCAGGAGCCGGTCGCCGCCAAGCGGCAGCTCGCCTTCATGCCCGACGAGCCCCACCTCTTCGACTACCTGAGCGTCGAGGAGCACCTGCGTTTCACCGCCCGGCTGTACCACGTGCCGGACGTGGAGCGGCGCCTACTTGCCCTGCTCGCCGAGCTCGAGCTGACGGAGAAAGCCCGGGTGCTGCCGTCCGAGCTGTCGCGCGGGATGCGCCAGAAGCTGGTGATCGCCTGCGGCCTGCTGCACGACCCGGCGGTGTTGCTGTTCGACGAGCCGCTCACCGGGCTCGATCCGGCCGGGATCCGGCGCATGAAGCAGACGATCGTCGAGCGGGCCCGCAACGGTGCCGCGGTGCTGCTGTCGTCTCACCTGCTCCACCTCGTGGAGGAGATCTGCACCCGGGTGTTGATCCTCCAACACGGGCGCATGGTGGCCATCGGGACCATCGAGCAGATCCTGGTGGGACGCCCCGAGCTGGCCGGCAAGAGCCTGGAAGACATTTTTCTCGCCCTGACGGCGGGTGAGGACGGCGCTCGAGGTGGCGGATGATCGGGGCGGCGCTGTACCTGTCGCGGCGCAGTTTCGTGAACTCGATCCGGCGGCGGCTGGAACGGCTGCGCCAGCCGAAGTACCTGATCGGGTTTGCCGTCGGCCTGTTGTATTGCTACTGGATCATCGTCCAGCCCGGCGGGCGCGGCGGCGGGTCCCGGCCCGCGGCGGGGGGTGGGGGGGCCGGACTCGTCCCGGTCACCCTGCTCGCCGGGGAAACGATCGCCGTCGCCGGCCTGTGCGTCGTGGTGGCGCTCACCTGGCTCCTGGGGAAAGCGGAAACCCCGTTCGCGTTTCAGCTCGCCGAGACCGATTTCCTATTCACCGCTCCGCTCACGCGTCAGCAGGTGCTGCGCTTCCGGCTGGTGCGCAGCCAGCTGGCGCTGTTCGTGTCGGCGGTGTTCTCAGTGCTGCTCTTCTCGCGCGGGCGCTTCGACGCGAGCCAGCTGCTGCGGGTGGCCGCGCTGTGGCTGCTCTACTTCACGCTGCAGCTCCATTCCGCCGGCGTGGCGCTGGTACGCGCCAGTCTCACGCAGCAGGGCATTACCGGTCTCCGGCGCAAGCTGCTCTCGATCGCCGTCCTGGGTGGACTGGTCACCGCCCTCTGGCTGGGCCTGCGCGACGCGCTGCCGGCGGTCGAGGCCGCGTGGCGCGTCGGATTCGAGGAGGGGGCGGCGGCGCTGTCGCAGGCGCTGCGGCAGGGGGCGCTGGGCATCGCGCTGTGGCCGTGCTTCGCCGTCACGGGTCCGCTGCTGGCGTCGGGGCCGGCCGAGTTCGCGGCCCGGCTGCCGGCGGCGATCGCCGTCGCCGGCGTTCACTACCTGTGGGTGCTGCGCTCCACGCTCGCCTTCGAGGAGGCGGCGGTGGAGCACGCCGGCCGGGTGGCGCGCCGGATCGACGCGATGCGGCGCGGTCGCGTCGACGTCCCGACGCGCTCGGGCGGCGTGGCGCGACCGCTCGTGCCCCTGAGCGCTACCGGTTCCCCGACCGGCGCCATCGTCTGGAAAAACGTGACCGGCGCACTGCGGGAATTCCGGCCGCGCACGCTCATCGTGCTCGCCGTGGTGGTACTCGTGATGGGATGGAGCCTGGGGGGGGGCGGGGGGAGTGTGGCGAGTGGTGGGGCCGGAGGGGGAGCGGGCGGCCTCGTGGCCATGCTGTCGCTCGCCGTGGCGGGCGTCGTCGTGCTGTTCGGACCGCTGGCCCTGCGCTACGATCTGCGCCGCGACCTCGAGCTGTTGGACGTGCTCAAGGTATGGCCGGTGCGCGCCCGGGACCTGATCGCCGCGCAGGTGCTGGCCCCCGCCCTGCTCATCTCCGCGGTCGCCGGCATCGGCCTGGTGGGCGCGTTCTTCGCCTCACTCGGTTGGGGCGCGCTGCCTCCCGTCTCGCAGCGCATGGGTTACCTCCTCGCCGCGCTGGCGGCCGTCCCGGCCGTCGTGCTGGTCCTGCTGCTGGTGCAGAACGCGGCCGTGCTGCTGTTCCCCGCTTGGACCACCATCGGCCCGGAGCGCGCCACCGGCTTCGAAGCCATGGGCCAGCGCATCCTGGTCTTCGTGGGGACCGCGTTCGCGCTGTTCATCGCCGTGCTGCCGGCGGCGCTCGTGGGCGCGCTCGCGGGCGTCACCGTGCTCGCGCTGGGCGCCGGGGCCGGCTGGACCGCCGCCGCCTGGTCGGTGGCCGGCGCGGCGACCCTGGTGCTGGAGTGTTACCTGGTGGTGATGCTGCTGGGGCCGGTGTTCGAGCGGTTGGAGACGGGGGGACTCAAATAATCAGGGGAGTGGGGAGTGGGGAGTGGTACCATTCGGTGATGACTTAGGCTGCGGCCATCTTGGAACCGTCACGTACCACTCCCCACTCCCCACTCCCCTCAGGTCAGCAGGTCACCGTCCAATCCACCGCGGCGTCCCGGGTGCAGCGGGCGCAGCGCAGCGACGTGGGCCGGCCCGTGAACTCCTGGCGTTCGTTGCAGGCGGGGCAGACGGCGTAGGTCTGGGTCACCGGGTCGCTCTTGTGGCCACCCAGCGTGGGGCGCAGCACGCCGGTCCGGACCACGATGCTCCAGTGATCGGGCGGGGTGAGCCTGACCTGGAGATCGGCCCGGGACATCCGGATCCGCTTCTCGTGCACATCGAGCACCACGTGCTCGCCCGTCTCCTCGAGGATCGGGTACCACGCGCCGCGCCGCAGGATATCGGCGACCGAGTCGAGACAGCGGGCCCAGCCCTTGAGCGCCATGGCTCCCAACATACGGCGTTCGGCTAGATTCCGGTATGCGCCCGCTCGGTTCCCTGGTTCGATTGCAGATCCAACGCGCCACGTTGAAGACCGGCGTGAAGCCCGATCGCCGCTTCGATCCGGCGCCGCTGCTCGCGGTCGATCGACTCGCCGTCGGACCCGACGGCGTGCTCGGCGCCGGTCCGGACGACTCCTGGCTCGTCGACGTGCACCATCGCGCCCACCCCGCCACCAAAAACGGCGATGGCCTGCACGGCGTCTCGGTGGGGTTCACCGCGCACTATCACCTCATGCGCGGGCGCTTCGGCGACCGGCTCACCGTGGGCTGCGCCGGCGAGAATCTGATCGCTCACACCGAGCACCAACTGCGGCTGGAGGACATCGCCGGCGGCCTGGCGATTGTCGCGCGGGACGGCAGCGAGCGGGTGCGGCTCCGGGTGCTCGAAGTCGCCCGGCCCTGCCGGCCGTTCACGGGCTGGGCGCTGGGCGGCGTCGTCGAGAGCCAGGTGTTGAAGGAGTGCCTGCAGTTTCTCGATGACGGGATGCGGGGGTTCTATTGCACCGCAGAGGGAACGGGCACCGTTGAAATGGGCGATGTGTTGGTGGCGATCTGAAAGGCGCTTTCAGCCATCAGCCATCGGCTAACCCCACCCAACCGAAACAAAAACCCTCAGCGTACAAGCTGAGGGCTGATAGCTGATAGCGCCTTGTGTCTGGTTCTTAGCTCAGCTCGTCCCACGCCAAGGCCGCCGGGTTGTGGCAGCGGTCGCAGGTGAGGCGCTTGGCGTCGGCGCCGAAGGCCTGGCGGTGGCGGCAGGCGGGGCACACGGCGTAGGTGAGCGGGAAGACCCGGCCGATGCGCTCGATCAGGCGCGGCTCGCAGCGCACGATGGTCCAGCGATCCGGCGGCTGGTAGCGGATCTCCAGCAGCCGCCGATCGACCGGCACGTTGCGCCGGTTCACGTCCAGGACGACGATGTTGCTGGCGGAGATCCGGACCACGGGATACCACGCCCCGCGGCGCAGCGTGTGAGCCCCGGCGGGCCCGACGCGCGCCCAGCCCTTGGGCTGCAGGCGGGTCGGTGTGATGGAACGCACTTCCAAGGCAGTCGCCACTCCCCCGACACTACACCGTCGGATCGGCCAGCGTCGTGACACCTGTCACAAACGGGGCGGTCGGCGCGTGCTCAGCCGCACTCCGAGAAGCCGCAAACGTGGCATTTCACACAGCCTTCGGCGAAGGCGAGCTGCGAGCCGCAATCGGGGCAGGTCCCGATGAACTCCTGCGCCTGGTCGGGGGCGCGCAGGGCCGCCGTCCCGCCCCCCTCCATCCCGGCCACCACGTCGCGGGACCGGAATGACCCGGCGCCCGCCGGCACGTCCGCCGCGGGGCCGCCGCCCAGCAGGTCCTGCTGTACGCCCATCTTGTCCTGCAGCCACTTCTCGATCGCGATGCCGATGGCGTCCGGCACCGACAGCACCTTGTTCGGTCCCAAGCCGACGACCCGATCGGAGGAAATCCCGCGCAGCTGGCGGTGAATCTCCTTGAGCGGGATGCCGGAGCGCAGCGCCAGGGAAATGAGGCGGCCGACCGCCTCGACGTCGGCCATGAGCGCGCCGCCGGCCTTGCCGAGCGAGATGAATACCTCGAACGGCTGGCCCTTGTCGTCCTCGGTGATCGTGACGTACATGGTGCCGAGCGGCGTCTCGACGCGGCGCGTGTTGCCGCGCAGCAGCTCCGGGCGCGAGCGCTTGGCGCGGCGTTGCAGGTTTTCGCTCTCGACTTCGTGCAGCTGATCGCGGGTGCGGGAGAGCTCGGCCTCGAGCTCGGCGATCCGCCCGAGGGCGTCGGCCGCGGTCACCGCGTCCTGCCCCTGGACTTTCTTGGCCGTGGTCCCCGTGGACAGCACCTGCCCCTCCCGGGCGCCGTCGCGGTAGACGGTGACGCCTTTGCACCCCAGCTGGAAGGCGAGCCGGTAGATCTGCTCCACGTCCGCCTCGGTGGCTTCGTGGGGGAAATTGCAGGTCTTGGAGATCGCCGAGTCGGTGAACTCCTGGTAGGCGGCCTGCATGCGAATGTGCCATTCCGGGGTGACGTCGTGCGCGGTGACGAACACGCGCTGCCACTGCGCGGGGACTTCGTCGCCGTGGATGTGGCCGGTCTCGGCGATGCGCTGCACCAGGGCGTCCGAGTACCAGCCTTCGCGCTTGGCGATGGCGACGAAGTCCTCGTTGACGTCCGGCATCAGGACGCCCGCCTGGTTGCGCATGAACGCCACGGCGAACAGGGGCTCGATCCCCGAGCTGCAGCCGGCGATGATCGAGATCGTGCCGGTGGGGGCGACGGTCGTGAGGTTGCAGTTGCGCAGGGCGCGCATCGGGCGGATGCGCCGGCCGGCCGCGTCGCGGGCGCAGGTGGCGTCCGGTCCCCAGATCGAGCGCTCCCATTCGGGGAACGTGCCGCGCGTCCTGGCCAGCCGCTCGGAGGCGACTTTGGACTCGTCGTCCACGAACTGCATCATCGTGCGACCCAGTGCCACACCCTCGGGGGAGTTGTAGGGGATGCCGAGGCGCACCAGGAGGTCGGCCCATCCCATGATGCCGAGCCCGATGCGGCGAATGCGCTTGGCGAGGTCGTCGATCTCCGCCAGCGGGTATTTGTTCGCGTCGATGACGTTGTCGAGAAAGTGCGTGCACAGGTGCACGGCGCCGCGCAGCCGGTCCCAGTCGACGGCGCCGTCCTTCACGAACAGCCCCACGTTGATCGAGCCCAGGTTGCACACGTCGTAGGCGAGCAGCGGCTGCTCGCCGCACGGGTTGGTGGCCTCGTAACCGCCCAGCGCGGGCACCGGGTTGAACTGGTTGGCGCGGTCGATGAAGAACACCCCCGGCTCGCCGGTCTGCCACGCGCCGTGCACGATCGTGCGGAACACCTGGCCCGCGTCGAGCCGCCCCACGCCCTGCCCGGTGCGCGGGTGGATCAGGTCATAGGACTCGCCTCGCTCCAGCGCCTGCATGAACGCGTCGGTGACGGCGACCGAGATGTTGAAGTTCGTCACCTGCGTGAGGTCGTCCTTGCAGGTGATGAAGTCCAGGATATCGGGATGGTCGACGCGCAGGATCCCCATGTTGGCGCCGCGCCGCGTGCCGCCCTGTTTCACCACGTCGGTCGAGGCGTCGTACAGCTTCATGAACGACACCGGCCCCGAGGCCACGCCCATGGTGGAGCGCACCACGTCGTTCTTGGGACGCAGCCGCGAGAAGGCGAACCCGGTGCCGCCGCCCGACTGGTGCACCAGCGCCATGGCGCGCAGGGTGTCGTAGATGCCGCTCGCGCCGTTGGACAGCGCGTCGTCCACGGGGAGCACGAAGCAGGCGGACAGCTGGCCCAGCGGCCGGCCCGCGTTCATGAGGGTGGGGGAATTGGGCATCCACACCCGGGTCGCCATCAGCTCGAAGAACGCTTCGGCCAGCGCCTCGGTGGCCTTCGCGGAGGCGCCGTAGGCCCGGTCCGGGGCGGCGATGGTGCGGGCCACGCGCCAGAACAGGTCGGTGGCCTGCTCGGTGGGCTGGCCCTGGTCGTCCTTGATGAGATAGCGGCGCTCGAGCACCGTCAGCGCGTTGGCGCTCAGGTCGAGCGTGCCCTTGTTTCGGGAAGCAGTCATGCCGGCTCGTTCGTCGAGGTAAGCACGATCATCACGGCGGCCCGGGAGTACGGGCGCGGAGGGTCAAGGTAGGTCCGTCCGTTTCGTCGATCAAGCTTTTGTGACAATGCCCGTGGCATCGCCCCTATCCACAATCCACATCACAAACTTGTTCTGGCCGGTGGAAAGTTCCCGGCACGATGTCGCTCCGCCTGGGCGACGTAGTGCTCCCAGGTCTCGCGGATGCGCGCCCGCAACCCGTCATCCACGGGACGCACCACCCGGCCGGGCACGCCCATCACGACCGAGCCGGGCGGGACCACGTGGCCCTCGCGCAGCACCGCGCCCGCCGCCACCACGCTCCCGGTCCCGACCACCACACCATTCAGCAATACACTCCCCATGCCGATGAGGCATTCGTCTTCCACCGTGCAGCCGTGCAGGATGGCGCGGTGGCCCACGCCCACCCGCGCCCCGATCAATGCCGGCCGGCCGGCGTCCACGTGGACGATGGTGCCGTCCTGGAGATTGGTGCACTCCCCGACGACGATACGATCCATGTCGCCGCGCACCACGGTGCCGTACCACACGCTGGCGCGGGGACCGAGGGTGACATCCCCCATCACCAGGGCCCCGGGGGCGACGAAGGCGGTTGGATCGAGGCGGATCTACTCTCTCCGCGGCAGGAACTGGTACTGCACCCACGCTTCGACCGGCTCGCCGTCCTTTTGCGCCGGTTGCCAGCGCAGGGTCTTGGCCATGTCCATCGCCTGATTGGTGAACGTCACCACGTTGGAGCCGACGAACTCGCGCACTTCGAGCGTGGCGCCGTCGCTCGACACCTTGATCAGCAGGATCGCGGCGCGCGGGGTCTCGGTGGCCTCGGCGGGGATCCTGATGAACGTCGGCTGCAGCGGGATCGGCTTCGCGTCGAAGCAGACATTGTCCTGGTTGTAATCGGGCCCGTAGCGGTCACAATAGCCCGCGGCGCTGGGCGTCGGCCGGCCGGTTCCCCCGCTGGTGCCGCCCGCGACCACGGCCCGCTGCAGCTCGATCGTGAGCGTGCTGGTCGCTCCCGGGGTAATCAGCACCGCCCGCTCGTAGGGCACGTACCCATTGGCGCTCACGGCGACCTTGTGCGTGCCGGGATGCAGATCGAACTCCGTGCCCCGCATGGTCTGTCCGTCCATGGTGACGCGCGCCGCAGCGGGGATCGTCCCCGCCAGCACCAGGCGTCCCGGCGTGCCGGCCGGGACCGGGACGGCCCTGGTGGTATCCGTTCCCGTCGCGCCGCCACTCGGGATCGAGTCGCCGCTCGCCACCCGCGCCGAATCGCCGGCGGCGGGAGCGGCGGTCGAATCGGCCGCCGCGGCGCGGTGGAAGATCAATCCCTGCTTGAACGCCAGGTACCCGCCGCCGCCGAGGATGCCGCCCACCGCGAGCACCCAGATCAGTAAGCCGGCGGCGATCGAGCGCTGCTTCGGTTCCTGCCCGACCAAGCCGGGGGCGAGGCCCGGGAGCGGGGTGGTGGGAGCGGCCGACACCTTGGAGATCCGGGGTACGCCGCCGAGCGACGGGATGGCACGGGTCTGGGCGGTGCTGATCCCGGTCGCCACGTACCCGGCGCCGCTTTCGAGGACTTCCACCAGCGCGTCGGCGGTCTGGAACCGCTCGCCCGGGAGCTTGGCCATCATCTTCTTGACGACCTCGAACAGATCGCGCTGGTCCTGGGTCTCGAGCGCCGGCGTGGGCAGCTCTTCCATGATGTGCTTGTAGCCGATCGAGAACGAATCCTCGCCGTCGAACGGGACGACGCCGGTGAGACACTGGTACGCCACGACGCCGAGCGAGTAGATGTCGCTGCGGCCGTCGAGCTGCTGCGCCCGCGCCTGCTCCGGGCTCATGTAGTGCGGGGTGCCGATGGCCATGCCGGTGCCGGTGAGCTTGCCGCCGGTGGCCGCTTTGGCGATGCCGAAGTCGGTGACGAGCGCCTGGCCATGCTCGTCGAACATGATGTTGTCGGGTTTGATGTCGCGGTGCACGGTGCCGGAGCGGTGGGCGTAGGCGAGCGCGCGGGCGACCTGCCCCAGCACCTGGCGGATCTCGAGGGGCGGCAACGCCCCGCGCGCGGCGAGCAGGGCCGACAGCGGCTTGCCGCGCAGGAACTTCATGACGAAGTAGATGACGCGGCCCGCTTTGCCGACGCGGTAAACGGGAATGATGCCGGGGTGCTCGAGCTTGGCGGCGGTGCGCGCCTCACGCTGGAACCGCTCGACGAATTCCTTGTCGAACGCGAGCGAGAACGGCAGGACTTTGATGGCGACTTCGCGATCGAGCAGCTTCTCTTTGGCGCGAAACACGATGGCCATGCCGCCCCGCCCCAGCTCCTCCAGGATCTCGTACTCCTCGGTCACCCCGGCGCGCTCCAGCTCGAGCTCGGACGGGTCGGGCGGCTCCTCCTTGGCCGCGCTCAGCGGGACCGTGGCCGAGAGATCAGCGCCGCAGGTCTTGCAGAACTTGTAGGTCTCTTCGTTCTGGACGCCGCAATGCGGACAATACATCCCAGCTCCGGGGGGATCGGGGGGATTCGCGGTAACTTATGGATGCGCGCGCGAGCGTGTCAACTTACGACGCGTCGACCACCTGCAGGCGCCGTTGTCGCACGACGCGCAGACCGGAGGCCGGATCGGTGAGGGTCACCGACAGCGCGTAGCGGCCGGGCGACACCCCGCGCAGACTGACGCCGCGGTGAATGCGCGTGACCGGTCCCGTGGCCGTCGCGTCGAACTCGAGCAACACCGGCGGGCGGCGGCCGCCGAACAGCCCACCGATCCGACCGAACAGGGAGCGCCCCCCCACGCGCTCGAGGCGCACCTCGGTGTGGTAGCTCACCCCCTCGGCCAGTCCGAACAGCTCGTAGTACAGCTCGGCCACGCTGCCCGACGGGTAGCGATCCAGGGGATTGAGCAGGACCGTGTCCACGGCGGGCACCGCGTCGGGGGCGGCCGGCGGCAGCCACACGAGGCCGGCCCCGCTCCGCCCGACCACCAGGTCCGAGGCCGTGAACGCGCGGCCGTCCAGCGCCGGGACCACGAGCGTGTCGCGCCGCACCAGCTGGCCCGCGAGCAGGTCCGGCGTGTTCACCAGGAGCCGGTAGCCGTACACGCCGGGCCGCAGCGGCACGGTCAGCCGGCCGCTCAGGTAGCTCGGGCGCTGCAGCACCTGACGCGCGCTGAAGACGCGCACGGTATCGAGGCGCGCCACCACGCTGTCGCGTTCGTCGGAGACCAGCAGGCGGAAATGCAGCGGGTAGAGGACGCCCGCGTTCCCGCCCGGCTGGGGCGCCAGCCGATGGGCCGGAATCGCGAACACCACGTGCACGGATTGTCCCGCAGGGGTAGTGCCGGCCGCCGCGACGAAGTCGCTCACCACCGGCTCGAGCGGCACCGCGAACCGCTGGCGATGCGTATCGGTGGTCGTTCCCGTGGCGATGGCGTGGCGGCCGGCGCCGCGCTCGTCGGCGATGGCGGTGCCGGCCATCAGCCCGCCGCGCGCCACGCGGGCGTAGGCGCCGCCGAACTGCTCGCGCGAGGCGTACAGCTCGGTGACGCCCGCGTCCGGCGTCTGCGTCGCCCGCACCGCGGCGCGAAAGCCGAGCGCGTCGACGAGGCTCTCGACCAGCTTGTAGTCGGCCGCGTCGTCGCGCGCCACGAAGTGAAACACCAGATCGCCGTCCAGCGGGCGCCGGTACAGCCAGCTCTGGTTGGGCTGGACGCGCCGCAGGTCGGACGGAAAGGTGGCGCGCGCATCGGGCTCGCCGTGCCGCAGGTAGATGACGCCGCGATCGTCGAACTCCGCCTGCCCCGACCGGTACACCTCGGTGATGTCGTAGTGGCGGTGCCGACTCACCAGGCGGAAGTTGCGGTGTGCGTACAGCCAGCGGCGATGGTGCTCCGCCAGCCGCTCGCCCGGGACGCGTGCTTCCCGAACGTCGCGGCGATTCCAGAACCGGGCCAGCCACGCCGCGCGCGCCGGTCCCGACCCGAGCGCGTCGAACGCCGCCAGGTCCACGGTGTCCGCCAGCAGCGCCGGGTCGGCGCGGTAGCGGGCCAGCGCCGCGACGCTTCCCGCCAGGCGCGCGCCGCGGTAGTAGCTCGACTCCGCGGCCGCCGGTTGATTGGCGAAGTACAGCGTCCGCGCCAGCTCGAAGAGCCCGACGCCCGAGTCCCCGCCCAGGGTGAGATAGGCGCGCAGCGCCGCCAGCGCCGAATCCGCCTCGCCCAGCTCGCGCTCCACGCGCCCGCGCGCCAGCTGCACCGCCGGCACGCTGCCCGCCGTGGACGCCGCGGCGAGCCGCAGCGCCTCGAGCGCCACCTGCAGCCGCGGGCGCACGCGCTGTGTCAGCGCGGCATTCGCCAGATCGACCGCGGCGAACGCGAAGCTCGGATCCGCCTGCGTGGCGCGGGCGAACGCGCGGGCGGCCTTGGACAGGTAATCGAGGCCCAGCTGCTGGCGCAGGTTCTCGATGGCCATCGCGGAGTGCTCGCCCTGCGCCAGCTCGGCCTGGCCCAGTCCGTACCACGGATACGGCCACGCGGGACGCAGCTCGGTCGCCCACTCGAACTCGCTGGCGGCGTCATCGTAGTGCGATTTCGTCCCGGCCAACTCGCCCAGCCGATAGGCGATGAAGCCGAGCCGCAGATGGATCAGCGGATTGGTGCGATCCTGCTTGGCGACCTCGATGGTCGCCGCCTCGAGTTGGAGCAGCGCAACCGAATCGGTGACGCCCGCCAGCGAGTCGCGCAGGCGTTCCAGGGCGGACCGTTCCCCCGGGTCCTGGGCCGAAAGCCCGCGCGAGGGAGGGGCGGCCAGGACCAGACAGGCGACGAGCGGCGCGATGGGTCGCATGAACGTTCCATTATACCGTGGCCGCCGGCAGGGGATTCACGGCTCGGCCGCCCGCAGCGCGAGAAACGCCTCGATTCCCCGCACGATGCCGCGCGCGTAGCGCCACTGCCCGTCCGCGCCGGCCAGCAGCCGCTCCTGCTCCGGCAGCATGATGAACACCCCTTCGGTGAGTGCCGACGGCATCCAGGTCGGCCGCACCAGGGCGTAGTCGCCGCGCCCCATGCCGAGGTCGCGCAGGCCGAGCTCGGCCACGAGCGCGTGATCGAGGGCGCGCGCCAGGTCCGCGCTGCGCGGGTGAAAGTAGTAGACGCTGGTCCCGTTGTTGACGAACGGATTCACGCCATCCGGCAGGGCGTTGGCGTGGATCGACACCAGCACATCGGCGTCGCGGGCCTCGGCGAACCGGGTGCGCGGCAGGAGATCGACCGGGGTCGAATCGGTGCGGGTGAGCCAGACCGTCGCGCCGGCGCGCTCGAGCAGCGTGCGCGCCTTGAGCGCGACCGCCAGCGTGGCCACCGGCTCCCACAAGCCGCTCGGGCCCATGGCGCCAACGGGCGGGTGGCCCGGGTCCAGCACCACCACGCGACCCCGCAGCGGGTGCCGCGGGTCGATCGCCGGGGGGCGCCGCACCTCGAGCAGCAGGTCGCGTCCCTCGAAGCGCGTGCGGTAGCCCCACACGCGTTGCGACAGCTGCAGCGTGATGGTCAGCTCGTCGGCGCTCTCCTGGCGGTAACTCATGGCGCGAATCAGCGAATCGGAGATCCCGTACTGCATCCAGTTCACGTCGGCCGCCGCCCCGTACAGCCGCAGCACGAGCGAGCGGTCGTCCTCCTCGACGCGGAACGGGAGCCGGGCCGGGAGCGGGACGCGCAGCGTGACCGATCGGGATCCGGGGTGGAGGCGCACCGAGCCCACGGCGCCGCCCGGGGGCGGCGTCCCGGGTGGCTGCGGCTGCACGTCGGGAGCGTTGACCCAGGCCACGGTGGCGCGCGAGAGGGCCAGACGCACCTGATCGTTCCAGCGTCCCGAGAATACTGCCGTCGTGCCGGTCGGGAAAAACCAGTGGTAGGTGCCGCCGGGCACCGCCCTGCCGGTCGTGAGCGAATCGGTGGTCCCGATGTGGGCCGTGTCGTCGTTCAACACGACGACCTGCGGCCGCAGCGGATCGAAGGCGGCGAGGTGCAGCGGCCACGGCACCCGCACCGTGTCGGTGCCCAGCGCGACTTCCAGGGTGGCGCACGATACCGCCAGCGAATCGGGGCAGATGGGCTCGGCCGGAAGCCACCCCAGGTAGCGATCGGCGCGAGGCGGCAGGCGATAGGTGGTCGAGTCCACGCCGAAGGCGCGAATCCCCCACGACGGCTCATCCGGCAGCGAGTCGGCGACGAACGGGACCACGGTGCCGCCGGGCGTGACGAGGCGCAACACCGCGCCGGGCACGGCTCGCACGGCGAGGCGGACCCCTTCGCCCACCGGCCACTGCAGCACGCCCGCGGGCCGGAAGCTCGTCGTGTCGACCCACGGGACCATCACGGGCGGCGGGCGGAATCGCGGCGCGAGTCGTGCAATGAAGGTCTTCACCTGGGTGTCGCCGGGGACCGCGGCCACGAGCTCGAAGCGGGCGACGGTGTCGTCGGGCAGCGGCACCCAGGCGATCCAGGCGCCGTTGTCGAGCACGGGAACCGGCGCCCCATTGACGGTCAGCGACGCATCGCCGCGGCCGACGCTTCCAAAAAGGAAGGTGCTGTCGACCGGAAGCACCACGTCGGTAGGCTTGGGATAGACGACGCGGATGTGCACCGGTCTCGCGCGCTCGACCGTGACGGTGAGGTCGGGGGCGGGCGGGCCGATGACCGGCCCGCGGGCGGCGCAGGCCGCCGTCACCAGGACACAACCCCATCCGATCGCGCGCATGGACTGCGAAGCTTAGTAACGCCCCTTTCGACCCGTCAATTTGCTTAATAGATTGGCATACCATAACTTCTGCGCCCTATAGGAGATGCGCCGCCCGTGAACACCTGTGCGTACTGCGGCCGCGCCAACGACCCGGGCGCGTTGTTCTGCATGGATTGCGGCAAGCCACTGACCAAGGCGGCTGCGGCCAAGAAGGCGATCCCGACACCCGTACCAGCCGTGGGACCCTCCGGAGAGGCCGAAATGCCGTCTGCCCCCCCTTCCCCTCCCGATCGCTCCCCTGCGGCGGCGGGGAATGCCTGCCCGTTCTGTGGCGGGGCGATCACGAGTCCGCTTCCCTATTGTCCACATTGCGGCCGCCGCCTGTCGGCCCCGGGCTCGGGGCCGGCCTGCGCCCGCTGCGGATCGCCGGTGGCGGCGGAGTCCAAGTTCTGCGCCACCTGCGGCGCGACCCTGGACACGGGGGGGGGGCTGTCGCGCCCCTCGGCGCGGCCGGCGCCGCGTACCGAGTTCATGGTGCGCCTGTACCTGCTGGACGAAAGCGGGCAAACGCTGCAAACCCACGAGAGCCGCCAGCAGGACACCACGGTCGGCCGCAACGAAGGCGATATCCGGTTTCCCGACGACCCGTTTCTCTCGCCGCTGCATACCAAGCTGTCCTGGGAGGATGACCACCTGGTGGTTCGGGACCTCGGCAGCCGGAACGGGACCTGGGTGTTTCTGGAGCAGCCGCACCGCCTGAGCGACGGGGACCTGCTGCTGATCGGATCGCAGGTGATCAAGTTCCGGCGTCTGGGCTATCCCGGCCCGCACGCGCCCGAAGTCGACGCCACCAAGCGAATGGGCAGCATGACGCCGGCGGCCGACATCGCCTCGGTCACCCAGCTGCGCGCCGACGGCAGCGCCCGCGACATCATCCACCTGTCGCCGGGACGCGACCTGCAGATTGGGCGGGAGCGCGGCGACTGGGTGTTCCCCTACGACCCTTCGATGAGCGCGCAGCACGCCCTGATCCGCTCGGAGGACGCCGATTTCGTGGTGCTCGACGCCGGCAGCCGCAACGGCGTGGCGGTGGCGGCCCGGGGCGCGATCCAGGTGCAGACCGGCTCGCGGCTCCTCGTGGGAGACAAGCTGCTGCGCGTCGAGATCCCGTGAAAGTCTGTCCGGTCTGTTCCCGGGAATACCCGGACGACATCCGCTTCTGCCAGAACGACGGCACCACCCTGCGCGGCGCCGCTCCCACAGCGAATCTCGTCGGCCAGGTCATCGCCGACCGCTACCACGTGGTCAAGAAGCTCGGTGAAGGCGGCATGGGCCAGGTGTACAAGGCCGAGCACGTGAAGATGGGGCGCATCAGCGCGATCAAGGTGATGAACCCGTCGATGGCGAACGATCCGGACGCGGTGGCGCGGTTCAACCGCGAGGCCGCGAACGCGAGCCGCATCTCGCACCCCAACGTGTGCGCCGTGTACGATTTCGGCGAAACCCCCGATGGGCTGATCTACCTGGCCATGGAGTACGTGGAAGGCGAGCCGCTCACCGAGCTGCTGGTGCGCGAGGGCGCGCTCCCGGTCCAGCGGGCGACCGCGATTTTCAAGCAGACGGCCGACGCGCTGCAGGCGGCGCACGACCTCGGCATCGTCCACCGGGACCTGAAGCCCGACAACATCATGGTGGCGCGCGGGCGGGACGGCGCCGATCAGGTGAAGGTCGTGGATTTCGGCATCGCCAAGGCGGTGGGCGGCGATGAATCGGGCCAGAAAGTCACCAAGACCGGCCTCGTCGTCGGCACACCGGAGTTCATGAGCCCCGAGCAGCTGTCGGGCGACAAGGTCGACGGTCGCAGCGACCTGTATTCGCTCGGCCTGGTGTTCTTCCGCATGCTGACGGGCAAGCTGCCGTTCCAGGCCGACACCGTCCAGGAGACGATGATCAAGCGGCTCACCGACGATCCGGCCAAGTTGGGCCCGACGCGACCCGATCTCAGCTTCCCGTCGGGGCTGCAGGACGTGCTCGACGCGGCGCTGGTGCGCACGCCGGGCGAGCGCTACCAGACGGTGGCCAAGTTCGCCGACGACGTGACGGGCGTGGTGCAGCTGCGGCGCCCCACCCGCGGGGCCGCGACGCCCGGCACGCGGGCGCAGGCCGAAGTCGACGACCGGACCCAGCTGCTCGACTCGAAGCAGACCAAGGCGCAGGTCGCGGCGCGGCGCACCGCCACACCGAAGCGCCGCTCGCTGGTCCCGATTGTCGCCGTCGGGATCGTCGTGCTCGGCGCGGCCGGCGGCGGCTACCTGCTGTTCGGGGGCTCCGGCGCCAAAACGCAGACCGACTCCGCATCGGTCGCCCGGCCCGATTCGTCTAAGATCGCGGTCCCCGCTCCACCCGATACAGCGAAACGCGCGACGCAAACGGGTGGGCAAACGACCGGCGACACCCGCGATTCCGCCGCTCGCCCGCCCCGGATCGGCATCGATGTCGCACGGGCGAGCGACTTGCTGGACGACGTGTTCAACAAGCTCGACGCGCACACGATGTCGGCTGCGACGGCGCGGGACTCGGCGGAGCACATCTTCAACGCTCCCGGCCTGGCGCGTACCGACCAGGCGTTCGCGGCCTACGTGCTCGCCAACGCGTTCGCGGTGCTCGACGACCAGGAGCCCGGCCGCGGACACAAGGCGACGGCGCTGCGCTGGGCGGAGCGAGCCGTCAGCCTGAATCCGGCGCAGGCGTATTCCCAGCTGGTCCGCGATCTGCGCGGGCAGCCCTAGCGCATGTTCGGACGCCCCAAGCCGATCCGGATCCGCGTCGTGGGTCGCACCGACCAGGGCAAGACCCGCGATCACAACGAGGACAACTTCCTCGTCGCGGATCTGACGCGCAAAGACAACTCGCCGCCCGCGGGCGAGCGCGAGTACGAGCTGGGCGAGCGCGGCCTGCTGTTGGCGGTGTGCGACGGCATGGGAGGCGCCGCAGCCGGCGAGCTGGCGAGCGAGATGGCGACGAACATCATCTACCAGCAATTGCTGGGGAACTGGCTGCGGGAAGACGAAGTCACGGGGCAGCGCTTCGCCTACCGGCTGAAGGAAGCGGTCGAGGCGGCGAACATCGAGATCCACAATTACGCCAAGAGCCATCCCGAGAACCGCGGCATGGGCACCACGGCCACCACCGCGGGCGTGCTGGAAGATCATCTCTATCTGGCGCAGGTGGGGGACAGCCGGGCGTACCTGGTGCGCGGCGGCGAAGCCCACCAGCTCACCAAGGACCAGTCGCTGATGCAGCGCCTGGTGGAAGCGGGGGAGCTGACCGAAGAGGAGGCCGCGCACAGCGAGCGGCGCAACATCATCCTCCAGGCGCTCGGGCCCGATCCCAAGATCAAGGTCGACCTCACCCACCAGGAGGTCCGGCGCGGCGACTTGCTGGTGCTCTGCTCCGACGGCTTGTCCGGCCAGGTAAAGAAGGAAGAAATCGCGCGCGAGCTCCTGACCGGCGACTTGCGGGGGGCGACCGAGCGGCTGGTCGCCATGGCGAACGAGCGCGGCGGCCCGGACAACATCACCGTGGTGATCGCGCGCTTCGACGGCGACGGGATCCGCGGCGCCGCCACCGCCGATGAGGTCGGGCATCAGGTCTTCCCGCTCATCGACACGGAGGCCAGCACCGATCCGGTGCCGGTGTATCGCGGCAGCAAGCCGCCGATTCCCAAGCAGGCGAAGCAGGCGAAGCAGGCGAAACAGGCGGCGCCCCAGCCCGCGGCGCGCGCGCCGAGCCGCGGCAAGCGCGTCGCGTGGATCAGCGTGGCGCTGCTCGCCACCGGGGCCCTGGGCTGGCAATTCGTGCGCGGCCGGCCGTCGGCCGAGCCGGCGCCGGCCGGCGCGGCCGTCCCCGCCGCCGCGGATCCGGCCCTGGTCGCCCTGGATCGTCTGGCGGACTCCGTCGCCATCGCCGTGCGGGTGTATGCCGGCTCCGAGCGACAGTTCACCGCCCACCAGATCGACTGTCCGGCGCTGGCCGAGGAGCTGGCGCTGGTCGAAGCCTTGTGGGTGTCCTACAACATCGGGAAACAGCGGGTCGCGCCCCTCGACCCGGCCCGGCACTCGCGAGACCAGACGCTGGACGCATCCGTGGACAGCGTAGATCGGGACTTCGGCCGCTCCGGGTGCCCGCGCCCGTGAGCGGGAGGGCTCAGTTCAAGTTTCTGTCCGGCGCCCGCGCCGGGCAGGTCGAGACCTTCCGCAAGGCGTACCTGGGACTGGGCCGCCACCCCCTGTCGGACGTGCGCTTCGACGCCGAGCGCGACCTCGACGTGTCGTCGCGCCATGCCGCCATCATCAGCAAGCCCGACGGCTTCGTGCTCCAGGATCTGGGATCGAAAAACGGCACCTACGTGAACGGCCAGCGCATCGAAGGCGACCGGCTGCTGGCCGACGGTGACGTGATCGGCTTCGGGGCCAAGGGACCGGCGCTCGAGTTCCACCTGGTGGCGGAAGACGGCGACGCGATCGAACCGCGGCCCGCCGACGCCGCCGCCGGCCGGATGTCCCAGCCCAAGCAGATGATCCCCGCCGCCGGCGCTCCGCCCGTAGGCGGCGCCAAGCGGGCGCGGTCCAGCACGGCGGTGCGCATCGCGGTGGAAGTCGCGCGCCAGACCCGGGAGCTGCGCCGGACGACGAAGATCCTGCTGGGCGCGCTGGTTGCCGCCATGGTGTTGTTCGTGGGCATGTCGTGGAAGCAGGGCCGCGATCGCCGCGTGGAGCTGGCCCGCATCCGCGCCTGGGCCGACAGCGTGGCCGAGCAGTCGCGCCGCACGGCGCAGCAGTTCCAGTCCGAGGTGCAGGGGCTGCGGGACGCAAACCAGCAGGCGGTCGCCGAGATCGAGCGGCTGCGCCGGGAGCTGGCCAGCGCCGGCACCGACGCCGGCACCGTGTCGCGGCTGCGGGCCCAGATCCAGGCCGCCCAGCAGCGCCAGATGCAGATCGCCGGCGCCAGCACGATCGATTATCGCGCCATCGCGGCGCGCAACCAGGACGCGGTCGCCCTGCTGCTGATCGAGTTCTCGGATACGGAGCGATTCAGCGGGACCGGGTTCGCGGTGGACTCCCAGGGGACGCTGGTCACCAACAAACACGTGCTCGTGGGCGTGAACGGCGACCGCACGCCGCGCCGCATCGCCGTGAAATTCTCCGGCTCGAATCAGTGGTTCCAGGGTCGCTACGTCGGCGTCTCCGACGCCGGCGACATCGGCGTGGTCAAGGTGGACATCCGCGGCGGCACGCCGCGCGTGTTCGGACTGCAACGCAATCGCAGCAATATCGAGCGCGGCGATCCCGTCGCCATCATCGGCTATCCGCTCGGCCTCGACCTGCCGATGGAAGGACGCGGCCTGGATGTCGTGGCGTCCCCGTCGCTCACGGTGGGCACGGTCAGCAAGGTGCTCAACGCCGTGGTCCAGGTGGACGGCTACGGCGCGCCCGGCTCCTCCGGCAGCCCGATCTTCGACCACGACGGCCGCGTGGTGGCGGTGCTGTACGGCGGCGTCCAGGAATCGCAGGGCAAGATCATACTTGCCGTTCCCGTGAGTTTGGTGACGGACTACTTGGCGAGGATCGGAATCCGGTAGGGGCACCGCCACGAACCACTCACCACTCCCCACGCAGTCTGTCGCTTACGCCGGAGTCACGTGCCCCAGCACGCGCGGCCCCCTCGCCCCCGTCGCTCCCGGCAAATTCCCCGGACGTCCTTCCAGCGTGAGCAGCCCCAGAAACGCGAACGCGACCGACTCTTTGGCCTCGCCATCGAAGAACAGGTGGTCGAACGGGAGCACGGGCCGCGGTTGGACGCGCGCCGCGAGCTGCTCCACCAGGGCCGGGTTCCGGGCGCCGCCGCCCGAAATCACCAGCTCATCCGTGGGGCCCGCGGGCGTCCAGCGCTCCACCGCCTGGGCGATCGATTCCACGGTGAGGGCGGTGGCGGTGGCCACGGCGTCGTTGTCCGAGCCCGCCACGCGCTCGATCAGCTGGTCGGCGAACGCCATGCCGAAATGCTCGCGGCCGGTGCTCTTGGGAGGGGCCTGCGTGAAGAACGGGTCGGCGAGCAGCTGCGCCAGCGCCCGGGCCGCCACGCGACCGTGGCGCGCCCGTTCGCCGTCGCGATCGTAGGGCGCGTCCGGATCGACGCGCCGCGTCACCGCGTCGATCACCGCCACGCCGGGTCCGGTATCGAAGGCGAGCGCGCCCTCCACCCGGCCGCGCCGCGGGACCCAGGTGACGTTCGCCATCCCCCCGATGTTGAGGAGCAGCCGGCCGCGGGTTTCGTGCCCGAACAGCATGACGTCGGCGAGGGGAACGAGCGGCGCGCCCTGGCCGCCCGCGGCCACGTCGCGCGAGCGGAAATCGCTCACCACCCGCACGCCGAGGCGCTCGGCGAGGACGGCCGGATCGCCAAGCTGCAGCGTGGCCCGTCCCGGCTCGTGCCACACCGTCTGCCCGTGCGAGGCGACGAAGGAGAGCTCGCACGGCGAGCACTTCGCCGCCGCCAGGAGCTGCAGCGCGGCGCCCGCGAACCGCTCGGCCAGGGCCACGTGCAGCAGCGCCAGATCGCGGGCCCTGCCGCGCGCGATGGCGTCGATGATCCGCCCGCGTTCGGCGGCGGCGTAGGGCTCCTGATGAAACGCCACGAGGCGCGCCGCCGGCGGCTCCGCGTCGAGCGACACCAGCGCGGCGGACACGCCGTCGAGCGACGTTCCCGACATCAGCCCCACGGCGAGCGCGCCACTCATGCGACGGGCGGAGGATCCCCGACGGCGCGGCGGACGCTGCCGCCGGCGGCGGCGAGTCGCTCCCGCGCCGGCTCCGCTGCGATCCCGGCCCGGACCATCACGATCGCCAGCTTGACGCTCCCGTCCGCCGCGGCGATCGCCGCGCGCGCGCGGGCGCGGTCCACCGCGCACGCTTCCATGACGATGCGCTCGCCCCGGTCGCGCAGCTTGTCGCTCCACGCCATCAGGTCCACCATGAGGTTGCCGTACGCCCGGCCGCTGCGAATCATGGCGCCGGTGCTGATGGCGTTCAACACGAGTTTGGTGGCGGTGCCGGCCTTGAGCCGGGTGGAGCCGGTCAGAGCCTCGGGGCCCACCGCGGGGACGATCACCGCGTCGCAGGTATCGACGAGCAGCCGGGGCGGCGGCGAGCAGGAGACGATCACCGTACGCGCCCCGATCGTCTGCGCCCTGGACAACGCCGCCCGGACGTAGGGCGTCGTCCCGCTGGCGGCGATGCCGACCACGACGTCCGTCGGGCCGACCCGCGCCGCATCCATCGCCTGCATCCCCGCGTTGACGTCGTCCTCGGCTCCTTCGGCGCTGCGCACCAGCGCCGCGGAGCCGCCGGCGATCACGCCGACGACCAGCTCGGGCGGCGTGCCGAAGGTGGGCGGGCATTCGGCCGCGTCGAGCACGCCGAGTCGACCGGACGTCCCCGCCCCCACGTAGACGAGGCGGCCGCCGCTTTGGAAGGCAGCCACGACCAGGTCGATCGCCCGGGCGATCGCGTCGCGCACGGCGTGCACCGCCGGCGCCACCAGCGCGTCTTCCGCGTGCAACAGGTCCACGATCTCGAGGCTCGACGCCCCGTCGATGCGCTCGGTACGCGGGTTACGCTGCTCGGTGAGACGAGGATCCCGGTAAGGCGGAGTGCTGGTCATGCGTGGCCGCTAAGCTAGCCCGGGACACCGCCCCGCGTGAAGGGTATGCAGGTCGCATGAACGGCACGACGACGACGAACGGCCGATCCATCGGAATCACGGTGCTGGCGCAGTCGCGGCTGCGCCCACTCGGAGCGCAGCGCGCTGGTGCTGTAGCCGGAAACCGCGCCGCTCGATAGCATAGGGCATGCGCCCGCTCGCCCTCATCGCCCTCCTCCTGCTGGCCGGCTGCGGTCGTCCGGGCGGCAGGCCGCATCCCGTCCCCGCCACCCGCGGACCCTGGCCGCCCACGTGGACCGTGGGCGACAGCGCGGCGGCCGTGGCCGCTCCGCGCGCGATGGTAGTGTCGGGCCACCCGCTCGCGACCGAGGTCGGCCGGCGGATTCTCGAGCAGGGCGGCACCGCCATCGACGCCGTCGTCGCGGTCGGGTTCGCGCTCGCCGCCGTGCTGCCGGACGCCGGCAACATCGGCGGCGGCGGGTTCATCGTGCACCGCGATACGGCGGGGGTCGTACAGGCACTCGATTACCGGGAGACGGCGCCGTTCGCGGCGGCGCGGGACATGTACCTCGACTCGACCGGCCAGCCGACCGAGCGCAGCATCACGGGGCATCTCGCGGCGGGCGTCCCCGGCAGCGTGGCCGGGCTGCACGCGGCATGGCGGCGCCTGGGACGCCTGCCGTGGGCCGCGCTCGTGGCGCCGGCCGTCGCGCTGGCCGAGGCGCACGAGCTGGACGAGGAGCGCAGCGCGTCGATCGAGGATGACCGCGAGCGGCTCGGGCAGTTCTCCGCGTCAGCGGCCCAGTTTCTGGTCGACGGCCGCGCTCCGGCGCCGGGCACGATGGTTCGCCAGCCCGACCTGGCCCGCACACTGCGCCTGATCGCCGACTCCGGGCCCGACGTTTTTTATCGCGGGCAGATCGCCGATCTCATCGTGGCGGAAATGGCGCGGGGCAGCGGCCTCATCTCCAAAGCCGATCTCGCCGCGTACACACCCCGGTGGCGCACCCCGATCCGGATCACCTATCGCGGCTACACGATCTACTCGATGCCGCCCGCCAGCTCCGGCGGCGTCACCATGGGCGAGATCCTGAACATTCTGGAGGGCTACGACCGGCTGCCGCCCTTCGGCAGCACCGCGCTCGCGCACCTCGAGGCCGAAGCGATGCGGCGCGCCTTCATGGACCGCAACCGCTGGCTCGGCGACCCCGACTTCGTGGTGATGCCGCTCGACCGCCTGCTGTCGAAGGCGTATGCGGCATCGCTGCGCGTCCAGATCGACCCGATCCGCGCCACGCCGACGCCGCCGTTCAACCCCGTCGCTCCTCCCCCCGCGCCCGGCGGGGACAACACCACCCACTATTCCATCGTGGACGCCCAGGGGAATGCCGCTGCCGTGACCACGACGCTGAACAACGGATTCGGCAGCGCGGTCACCGTCGGCGGCGCCGGCTTCCTGTTGAACGACGAAATGGACGACTTCGCGACGGCGCCCGGCCAGCCGAACATGTTCGGCCTGGTCCAGGGGGAGAACAATGCCGTGGCCCCGGGCAAGCGCATGCTGTCGGCGATGACCCCGAGCATCGTGCTCGACCCCCGCGGAGCCCTCTTTCTCGTGGTCGGGTCGCCCGGCGGCCCGCGCATCATCACCACGGTGTACCACGTCATCAGCAACGTGATCGATCACGGCCTCAGCCTGGCGCAGGCGGTGGGAGCGCCGCGCGTGCACCACCAGGCTCTCCCCGACTCTCTATCGGTCGAGCGCGGCGGCTTGCCGCCCGCGATTCTGGACTCGCTGCGCGCCATGGGCTACGGGGTGCGCGAGGGGAATCGGAGCGGTCTGGTGATGGCGATCATGCGCGGACCGGCGGGCGGCTGGATCGGCGTGGCGGATCCCCGGACGGCCGGGGCGGCGGCTGGCTACTGACTGCTGACGGTAGGGGACGGTAGGGGACTACCGTCTCCTACCGTCCCCTACCGTTCAACTCACCTTCACTACCAGCGCTGCCGTCAGCGACGCGTTGATATGCGCGCCTTTCGGCAGCACGATATC
>Ga0187893_10003693_pt1 | contig 30396 bp, 18 predicted proteins | sample MA1701074metaG_FD_139574 | JGI IMG/M metagenome (GOLD analysis project Ga0187893, IMG submission 139574) | White microbial mat communities from a basaltic lava cave in the Kipuka Kanohina Cave System on the Island of Hawaii, USA - MA170107-4 metaG ...
CCTCCTTGCCGCGTGGACGCGGACGGTTCGACAACGCCCCAGTCTACAAGGCGAAGAGGCCTTTTCTATTTCAATTCCCGATCAAACTGATGAAATATTCGGGTTATTGTGGTCCGAGCCGCGGGCGCGAGCCCGCGGTCGTCCTGGCCCGAGCCGGCCGCCGCGGCGACTGGTCCACGGGCTCGCGCCCGTGGCTCGGAGGCTCGGCGACCGGTCCACGGGCTCGCGCCCGTGGCTCGGAGGCTCGGCGACCGGTCCGCGGGCCCGCCCCGGCGGATCTTCGACTTGCGCCAGGCGGTTCGGAGGGGGATGGCGGCTCGTCGATTGACATGGGAATCGCTCTAAGAGTCCAACGCCTGCGCGGGGCGGGACAGGGGCGAGAGCAGGATGCGGCCCCAGCGGCGGACGGCGTCGACGGCAATGACGACCGTGAGGGCCAGCATGATCGTCGCCAGCACGCAGGCCAGTTTGAGCAGGAACTGTTCGCCGGGCGGGGCGACGGCGGTCTCGCGCCACCAGCCGCGCACACTGTGGACGCCGGCGGTCAGCACCGTGACGAGGACGAAGGCGAAGGGGACGCCGGTGCAGAGGGCGTAGGCGCGGCGCGGGGCGTGCGTGAGGAGATAGGTGGTGCCGACGGCCAGGGCGATGGAGGCGAGGAGTTGGTTGGCGATGCCGAGCATCCGCCAGAGGGTGTTGAGGTTTCCGGCGAACAGCAGATAGCCCCACGCGGCGCAGACGAAGACGCTCATGCCGACGTTGAGCGGCCAGTGGGGGCGGCCCGCCGGCGCGTCGAGCGGGCGGAGTTGGGTGAGCGTTTCCTGGAACACGAAGCGGGCGACGCGGGTGCCGGTTTCGAGCAGGGTAAGGATGAACAGGGCCTCGAACATGATGACGAAGTGGTACCAGTAGGCCATGAGGTGTCCGAGGCCGGGGACGGAGGCGAAGACCTTGGCCATGCCGACGGCGAGCGTGACCGCGCCGCCGGTGCGGCCGGCGAGGCGTTCGGCGGTGGCATCTTCCAGTTGCGTCAGTTCCTTCGGACGCAGGTCCCATTGGGCCGCGCCGGAGTGGGCGGCGACGAGTTGGTCGTAGGCGGCGCGCTGGGCGGGGGTGTCCTGGGGGACGTTGATGGCGAAGTAGTCGCCCGGCTCGAGGGCGCAGGCGGCGACGAGCGCGGTGACGGAGACGAAGCCCTCGACGAGCATGGCGCCGTAGCCGATGGGGCGGATGTCCGATTCGCGATTGATCATCTTGGGCGTGGTGCCGGAGGCGATCAGGGCGTGAAAGCCGGAGATCGCCCCGCACATGATGACGATGCAGACGAAGGGCCAGACCGCGCCGGAGATGACCGGCCCGCCGCCGGAGATGAACGGGGTTGACGCGGGCATCTTGAGCGTGGGGTGTGCGGCGAAGATGCCGGCCGCGAGCACGACCATGACGCCGATCTTCATGTAGGAACTGAGATAGTCCCGCGGGCACATGAGCACCCAGACGGGGAGGATCGAGGCGACGGCGGCGTAGATCGGCAGCAGCAGTTTCAGCGAGGTCTCGCTGAACAGGAGGGCGTGTCCCCAGCGGCTGTTGGCGAACGGCTCGCCGAGAAAGACGCCGAGCAGGACGATGACGACGCCGATGACCGAGGCCTCGGCGACGCGGCCGGGCCGGATGCGGTACATCCACAGGCCGGTCAGCAGGGCGGCAGGGATGGTGACGATGATCGTGAACATGCCCCAGGGGCTTTCGGCGAGGGCCTTGACGACGACCATGGCGACGCTGGAGAGCGTGCAGACGATGATGAAGAGTGTGGCGATGGAGCAGGTCGCGCCGGAGACGGGGCCGATCTGCGAGCGGGCGATCTTGGGCAGCGAGAGGCCGTTGCTCCGGACCGAGGCCCAGAGGATGACGAGGTCGTGCACCGCGCCGGCGAGGCACGCGCCGACCACGATCCAGACGAACCCCGGCAGAAAGCCCCATTGCGCCGCCAGCACCGGGCCGATCAGCGGCCCCGGCCCGGCGATGGCCGCGAAGTGGTGGCCGAACAGGACGTACTTGTTCGTCGGGTGGTAGTCGACGCCGTCCTTGAGCCGATGGGCGGGCGTGGGGCGGCGGTTGTCGAGGCAGGCGACCTTCGCGGCGAGGAAGGCGCCGTAGAAGCGGTAGGCGACGGCGAAGGCCGCGAGCGAACCGATGACCAGCCAGAGCGAACTCACGTCCGTCCTCGCGGCGGAAGTCGAACGATCCGCCGAGCGTCATCCTATCTCGCCGGGCGCGGCGAGACCAACGGCCGACTGTCGCCGGTGCGCGGTCCGCGGCATACTGGTTCAGGGGCGGGTGAACGGAAGGGCGGCATGAAGATCGTCCGTTTTGTCGACGGCGAGGGCCGGGCGCGGTTCGGACGCCTGGATGCGCGGGGTCGGGTGGTTCCGTTGCGCGGAGATTTTGCCAATGAGTTGGAATTCTCCGCCGCCGCGACGACCGGTGAGCCGGCGGCCGTGGCGCGCGTGCTGGCGCCGGTGGAGCCGCCCAACGTGTTCGCCATCGGGCTGAACTATCGCAAGCACGCGGAAGAGGGCGGAGCGCGGTCCCTACCCGTCGAACCGCTGGTGTTTCTGAAGGCGACGAGCAGCGTGATCGGCGACGGCGAAGCGATCGTCCTGCCGCGCAGCGCGCCGGGCGAGGTGGATTATGAGGCGGAACTGGCGGTGGTGATCGGACGGACGGCGCGGCGGGTGTCGGAGGAGCGCGCGCTCGATTATGTCGCGGGCTTCACCTGCGCGAACGACGTGTCGGCCCGCGACTGCCAGCGCGTCCGGGACAAGCAGTGGGCCCGGGCCAAGAGTTTCGACACGTTCTGCCCGCTCGGTCCGTGTCTCGTCACGCCCGACGAGTTTGACGCCGGTGACGCCGCCATCCGCTCGACGCTCAACGGGCGCGTCATGCAGGACTCGAACATCAGCGACATGATCTTCCCGGTGCCGGCGCTCGTCGGTTTTCTGTCGCACCAGTTCACGCTGCGGCCCGGCACGGTGATCCTGACCGGGACGCCGCACGGCGTCGGGTTCGCGCGGACGCCGCCGGTGTTCCTGCGTGCGGGCGATCGGATCGAGATCGAGATCGAGGGCATCGGGCGGCTGTCGAACCCGGTGGTCGCCGACCCGGCGGCATGATGAGCGACGCGGCATGGATTCAGGTGGACCGGGTGCGGGCCGCGATGCGGGCGGCGTGGCTGGCGGCGCTGGGAGGACCGCTGTTGCTGGCCGGCATTCTGGCGGCGCGCGGCATCCGGTGGTCGATCATGTGGTACCACGACCGGGCGACGCTGCTGGCGACGGCGGGGCTGGCGGTGCTGGCGGCGCTTGCGGGGCTGTGGCTGGCGGTGCGGGCGCTTCGGTGGGGGCTGCTGGCGGCGTGGCCGCGGCCTGTGGGGGTGGAGATCGGCGCGGACCGGATGACGCTGCGGCTGGGTCCGTTCGGGACGCACGGGCTGTCGCTGGCAGCGCTGTCAGTCCGCACACGGGCGCCGGAGGACGACTCGTACGTCGCGGAAGACGAGGAGCCGGCCGCGCCGCACGTGCTGCACCCGGCCGTGGGAGGAGATGTGCTGGAGACGCTGTCGCGGTTTACGGGTCGGTCACCGGCGCGGCTGTGGGGGGAATTGTCGCCGCGGCTGGGAGAATCCATGCGAGGCGGTCGGATGGAATAGTTTTTTTCGGTGCCGAGGCGGGGGTTTCGCGGTTGAAAAAGCGGGCCGCAAGCGGCCCGGCGAAATGTTAGAATTGAGACTTTGGACACCGGAAAATCGTCCCGCTGGTCGGCCCGCCTCAAGCGGCCCGGCGAAATGTTAGAATTGAGACTTTGGACACCGGAAAATCGTCCCGCTGGTCGGCCTGCCGCAAGCGGCCCGGCGAAATGTTGGGCTTGAGACGCGGGACGCTGGGAGACCCATCCCGCCGGTCATCCCGTCGCAGACGGCCCGGCGGAATGTGCGACTTGACACGCCCCGGGCCAGAAAACCGCCCCCTTCCCATGCTTGACACGAGGGGCTATCATCCCCCCAGTCCAATGGACGCCCGACGCCCCCGCACCGATCCGCATCGCACGACCGGATCTCCGGCGCATCTCTCCTGGCTCGCGTGGCGCGGGTTCTGGCTGGCCATGCTGGCGGCGCATGGACCGGCGGCCGCAGCGGCTTGGTTGCGGCTCGCAACCGCGGAGGGCGCGGTCGACCCGGCGCGAATTGCGGGGCTGTCGCTCTCGGTCCTGTTTTTTTTGCTCAAACTGTGGGACGTCCGCTGGCTGCGCTTCCGGCCCGGCTGGCGGACGATGGTCGCGCTCACGCTCGTGGTGGGCGTGATCCACCTCGACGTACTCGGGTTCCGTCTCGAAACGGACGCACCGCGGCTGCTTGCGGTCGTGTCCGGGGCGTTTTTGCTCGATCCGGCCCGCCGACGCCACGATCGGTGTCCGGGTGACCGGCCGACGAACCCTTCGCGGGCGCGATTGTCGCTGCCGCTGTTTGCGGCATACGCCGCTCATCCGGTCGTGGCCATTCTCCCTCAACAGATCATCCCGCGCGGGGTCGCTCCTCCGCGCGCGCCTCCCGTCTGATCCCGAAAACCGCATGAGCCGAACCGCCGGAGCGGCGTTGCGCGCCGCGTCCGCGGTCCACGGCTTCGGGACCGCTCGCGCCGCGCCGCTGCGCGGCGGCCCCGCGGCGTTTGATCGAACGCCGCGCCGGGGAAGTCGGTCGATCGGGAGCAGAAATCGTGGCCAGTTTGTTTCGACGGCTCGCCGCCGCAGCCGGGCTTTGGGCTTTTCTTCCTACGGGCGGCGTTCGGGCCGAGCCGTTCGTCCTCATGACGGGAATCAATCCGGGCAAGTATCCCGGGATGGCGCGGAGCGTGTCGCCGGCGCCGTCGGGCGGCGTGCCGGGCACGTGGTATGACGGCCAGCGGCTGGCGGGTATGTCCGGTCCGCTGCCGGACGTGACGTGGCACGGGAACGGCACGCCGCTCTATCCGCCCAATCACGTCGGCGCGCTGAGTTTCTATTTCAAGCGCGGCAATGTCCCGTTTGTCAACTCGCCGTTCATGGGGATCGACTTTCTCGGCGGGCCGCGGCTGGACCTCGACGGTGATCCGAACGACGCGTCGCGGAGTCTGACGCCGGTCTCCGGGCAGACTCCGGCGGAGATTCCCGGGCTGCCGAGTTTCATCGGGCTGACGTTCGACCTGGCGGGCGGGACCGTCACGCTCGACGATTTCGACGCCACCGGGACCAACGAAGGCGCGCCCAACCTGAACCCCGGCGTCGGCACGACCGTCAACGTGCTGGCGGACGGCGCGCACAACGGCGCTCCGCCTGGGCCGATCAACCCGGACTTTGATGCCCGCGTCGGGACCGTCACGGCGTTCACGGGAACGGGCGGCGGCCTGTCGGGAGTCCACCGCATCACCGGTCTGAACGTCGAGTTCTGGTACGACTCGATCGACCCGTTCAGCGGGACGGCCGACGAACTGGGGACGTTCCAGCATTTTCAGCGGTTCGCCGGCTGGCTTGTGCGCCGCGACGCCGGCAGCGGGCAGTTCCCGACACTTGCCGGACAGGGGCTGGGCGCGACCGGGTGGCCGACGATCGACATGGCCGCGGTCGGACAAACGTTCAACACGGCCTTCGACGCGGGCTTCGGGACGACGGCGGACATCTTCGACGGCGTGCCGTCGGACCGGTACTCGCTGGTGGGGCAGTTGGGCGTGCCGCTGACCGAGTTCGGGGGCGACCTCGGCGCATACTTCGACGGCGTCGTCGTTCCCAATCTCCCCGGCAATGCGACGGCGTTCGTGTATCTCGAATCATCCGGATTCGGGATCAATAATAGCGGCGATCCCGTGTTCGGCGACACGAACGGGTACGACATGGTGATCGTGGCGGCGGCGGTCCCGCTCGTCGGCGACGTGAACGGCGACGGGGTCGTCGACGCCGCCGACGCCGCCGCGCTGGCTGCGACGCTGCTCGATCCGACGGCCGTGCCCGCCGGGTGGCGGGTGCGGGCGGACGTCAACGGCGACGGCCGGACGAACGGTGGGGACATCCAGGCGCTCCTGGCCGTTCTGTTGTGAATGACTGTGATGGCTCATGCGCGATCCGATCCAGGGTTTGTCAACGGTGCTTCCGGAGTGGAAGAACCGCCGATGCGGGACGATCGTCTCGCATCCGTACTCATCGCCGGCGCGGGCGGCCCGACTCGCAGCGGCGTCATTTCCCTCGGGTCCTTCGTCGCGCGACTGTGCGCGGTTTGTGATTGGATCTATCCGGTTTTTTCAGATCGAATGAGGAGTTCCATGTCTCGAATCATCGCCATGCTGTTCGTACTCGCCTCCGTCGCCAGCGCGACGGCCCAGGATTTTCACCTGCTGACCGGCGTCGACGTCGGTCGGTTTCCGGGCACCGGCCGGCCGCTCGCGCCCTCGCCCGGCCCCGGGTTCCCCGGCACGTTTCAGGACGGCGACCGACTCGCCGGGTCCGCCGACACGGGCGCGGCGGTGGTCTGGAACGGCAGCGGGACGCCGATCATCAGCCCCAATCAATTCGGGTCGCTCTCGTTCCTGTACCGCCGCGGATCGGTGCCCATCCCCGCGCCCGGCAATCCCGTCGTGCCGATCCTGGGGATCGAGTTCCTCGGCGGGCCGCTGCTGGACCTCGACGGCGACCTCGGCAACGGCTCGCGGCGGCTGACGCCGCAGGCCGGCCAGACGCCGATTCAGATTCCGGGATCGACCAGCATCGTGTCGCTGTCGCTCGACCGCGGCGGGGGAATGGTCACGTTGACCGGCTTCGACGCGACGGGGACGAACGAGGGCGCGTCGGGCCTGTCGCCGGCCAACGGCGTCACGGTCAACACGCTCGCCGGGACGACGCCGTTCGGCGGGCAGACGGGGCCGATCAACCCGGGCATCGACGATCGCACGGGGACGCTCACGTCGTACGCGGGGACCGGCGGCACGCTGACGGGCGTTTATCGCATCGGTGACCTGGGGTTTGAATTGTGGCAGGACTCGATCGATCCGGCGTCGAGCACAGCCGGCACGCTCGGGACGTTTCAGTACCTCGGCGCGCTGCGCGGCTGGTACGTCGAACGCGACGGAAGCGGTCAATTCCCAACGCTCGCGGGCCAGGGCTTGGGCGGCACGCTCTGGCCGCTGGTTGATACGTCGCAGGTGGGCGCGGTCGTCAACACCACGCTGCCGGCGTTCCCGACGGCGACCATCGCCGGCGGCGTGCCGCAGGACCACTTCGCGGCGGCGGGGAACGGCGGCCTGCCGCTTTCGGGGTTCGGCGGAGACCTCGGGGCGTATCTCGACGCCGTGGTCGTGCCGCTGATCGATCCGCTGTCGCAGCGTTTCGTGTTTCTCGAGGCGGCGGGCTTCGGCGTCAACAACAGTTTCGACCCGGTGTTCGGCGATACGGTCGGCTACGACGTGGTGCTGATCGGGCAGTCCACGCCGATCCCGGAACCGGGGACGGCCGCGCTGCTCGTCGCCGCAGGCATTCCGGCCGTGTGTCGCCGCCGGAACAGGTGTCGCGGGGTGCCGTCGACGCGGCGGTAATGTTGGAGTAACCGTTTTGTCCCGACGCGGGCGTTCGTTCAGTCTGCTCGAGTTGCTGGTGAGCATTGCGATCATCGCGATGCTGGTGGGTCTGCTGTTGCCGACGCTGGGAACCAGCCGGCAGAGGGCGCGGCGGATTGCCTGCCAGAACCACCTGCGGCAGATCAACGCGGCCCTGTGGGGCTACTCGATCAGCGAGCGCGGCTGCGTGCCGTACGTCGAGACGCCGATGACCAACGGCACGAGCAGCGTGCCGGGCTTCGGGCGGGCCAACGTGCCGGACGAGGAACTGAACCCGTTCGACGAGGAGCGCTGGCCGCTGTCGCTGCCGAACATGCTGCTGCCGGGCGAACTTGGCGGGGCGGCGCGGATTTTTGAGTGTCCGTCGTCGCTGGTGGGTTGGCCGCGGAGCGGGGGCGCGGCGCACCTGTTCGCCTACCGGGACGCGGGCGCGAACCAGCCCAACGGGCGGGTCGAGGCGCCGGGGTCGTACAACCGCGAGACGTTCGGGTTCCTGGACGGGCGGGTGCTGGAGCGCTACCCGACCCATTTCACCGGGGACGCGGTGGAAGACGCGATGGCGTACGCCCGCAGCCGCAGCACCTACGTGCGGGACCTGGTGCAGCGACAGGGCACGCTGCTGATCGGTCCGCATGAAGGCGGGATGAACGTTCTGAACCGGAACTTTGACGTGGAGTTCCGCGACCAGCGGACGGTGAACGAGGATCTCGGCGCGGGGGCGGGCGGCGGCGTGCGGTTTTGAAGCGGCGGAGCACCCGTAGCGGCGGGACGGCGAACCGCCCCACGAAGATGTTGACGGGGGTCCGGACCCCCTTCGGCATGGGATCGTTTTCGTCCGTTACAGCAATAATCCCCGAATCAGCGGATCAGCGCCCGTTTGTCCCGCGGGCTCGCGCCCGCGGCTCGGATCGGGAGTAATCATCGTCCACAGATGCGGGAACCGCTTTAATCCGCTCCGGAGGAAACGTCGCGGGTCGACGTCAGGCCGGCGAGCCGGGACTCGAGCGCATTGTGCCCGGGGAAATCGCGAAGTCCCCGCCTCAGGGCGGCGACGGCCGCTTCGGTCCGCCCGACCTCGAGCCAGGCCGTGGCCAGGTTGTCGAACGCCTCGGCCGGCAGTTCTGCCGTGTCGATCGCGCGGTCGATCAGGCCGGTTGCCTCGTCGAGCCGGCCGGCGTGGATGCCGATCAGTCCCAGGGCGAAGAGGGCCTTGGCCGCCTCCGGGTCTCTGCGCACTGCCCGGCGGAAGACCGGCTCGGCTTCGTCCAGCCGGCCGGCGCGGAACAGGACGGCGCCGTACTCGATCACCACGTCGGCCGTGGCCGTGTCCATCGCCGCGGCCCGTTCGAGCGCGGCGCGGGCCTCGTCGGCCCGGCCGGACATTTCGAGGAACACGCCGTAGTTCCGCAGGGCGTCGGCGTCGCGCGGGCGCAGGCGCACGGCCAGGGCGCCGTGATGCAGGGCTTGCTCCAGATCGCCTCGGGCCGAGTACCAGGTCGAAAGGTTGCAGTGCGCGTAGGAGCAATTCGGATCGACCGCCAGGGCACGGGACCAGAGGGCCTCCGAGTCGCGCCAGAAGCCGACCTGCCTCATGGAGAGGGCGGCCAGCAGAAGGAGCCACACAGCCGCGCCCGCCGCAGCCGCGCGCGGCGCTGCGAGGCGGAGAAGCCCCGCGCCGACCAGCAGGGCGAACGGCAGGCAGGGCAGGTAGGTGTAGCGATCAGCAGCGATCTGCGAGCCGGCCTGCACCAGCCCGGAGACGGGCGCCAGCAAGACGAGGAAAGCGGCCCAGGCGGCTGCGACGGAGGGCCGACGGCGACGGAAAACAAAGGCGAGGACGCACAGGGCGATCGTGAACGCGGACCCGACGACGAAGCGCGGCTGCCACGGGTTAAACGGAAACACGCCCTCGTACCGGGGCCCGAGTCCGAGCGGCAGGAGCGTCTTCCAGACGTAGAACATCGCGGCGTGCCCGGCCAGCATCAGCCGGTCGAGGAGCGAAAGGTCCGTCAGGGTAGTCAGCGCCGCGCCGCGGGACTGGCCGGCGAGGGCGAGGACGGCGAAGGCGGCGGACGCGGCGGCGAAGGGCACTTTTTCCAGCAGGAGGCGCGGGACCGCCGCCGGACCGGCCGCGAACCGGCGCAACGGATACCAGTCCAGGATGAGCAGCGCGACCGGCAGCATCATGCCCGAGGCCTTGGCGAGCAGGGACAGACTGAAGAGCGCGAGGGCGGCGACGTAACGACGGCGGCGCTCGACGACGGCGGCGGCGTCGGCGTATCGCAGGTAGGCGAGCACTGCGAGCAGCAGGAGCAGGCCGGAAAGGACGTCGCGCCGTTCGGTCGCCCACGCGACTGACTCGACCCGCAGCGGATGCAGCGCGAAAAACAGCGCCGCCGCGGCCGCGGCCGTCGAAGGGAGACCCGCCCTCGCGTCCGGGACCTCCCGATGCAGGAGCCGCCGGGCGACGAGGAAGCACGCCGCAGCCGAGGCCGCGTGGAGCAGCAGGTTAGTCAGGTGATAGCCGAGCGGGTTCAGGCCCCAGACCTTGTAATCGAGGGCATAGGTCAGCCAACTGAGCGGCTGGTAGGGGCCGGAGTGAAACGTGGTGAACATCCAGCGGATGTTTGCCCATCCGAAGCCGCGGAAATGACGGTTGTTGACCAGCAGCAGGTCGTCGTCCCAGTTGACGAAATCGTTTCGCAGAACGGGGAGAAAAACGACGGCGGTGACGAGCGCGACTCCCAGCGCCGAGGCGGCACGGGCGCGCCGGCCTGCCGAGTCGACGGACGGAAGGGAGGTCGGTCGAGGCGCGGCACTTTGCGGCATGTCGGGACGTTCGTACCCGACGGGGGGCGATCTGGCGAGCCGCACGGCGCGCGATGCGACGATCGATGCCGATCCGGACCCGCGGGGGCGCGGAGAAAAATCGGGGGCCCGCGGTCTGTAGGAGGCAGCCAGACCGGGGCCCCGCAGGAAGCCGGCGTCGGTTGTCTGGAACAGCGCCCCCCTGAGATCGGCCGCCGTGGCGTTCCCCTCCGCTGCGGGCGAGTCCGAGCAGGTCGGACACCCCAACGTACGATTCGCGCGGGCGCGCGGCAAATCGCCGATGGTCGCCGGCCCATCATCGCAATTACCGGCGGTTCGGGTCCGGCAGGGGGCGCGGGAGGGGGATTTGGACGTCACCGCCCATGCTGGGCATGGGCAGCCGGACCGTCGTCTCGCCGCGCTCGGGACAATTTCGGTATCGATACAGCCGCAACTCGACGGCGTCCCACGCGGGGTCGCCGCAGCGGAGCGGCCAGCGGGCCAGCGGCTCGAACCGTCGTTGGTCCTCGACCGCCAGACGCAGCAGCCGCCGGGCCAGCGGGTCGGCGGACCGGTCGTCCGTCATCGGTAGGGCCGACTCCAGCAGGACGTAGCGGACGGCGTAGCGGTCGAGGACGGCGATCACGTCGTCGATGGTGCGGGCGAACTCCTGCCCGCCGTACTTCATCCGCGCCGCGCGGGCGTAGAGCAATTTGCTGGCGCGCAGGGTAACGATGCGTTCGCGGGCCTCGGGGTCGCAGTAAGCGTCGAAGATGAACTGGCCGTCGCGCACGGCGTCGACCAGGACCAGGTCGGCGTCGCCGCGGTCGAGCAGGGCGCGGACCGCCGCGTCATAACGCGGCAGGTGCCGCGGGTAGGCCCGCAGGACCGACATGGCCTGCAAGCCGATGATCCAGGCGACGACGACCGTTCCCGCGTTGAAGCGGCCGAGCCGGATGCCGCAGCAGGTCGCGGCCCACCACGCCAGCGGCGGCAGGGCGAAAAAGAAATAGCGTGGCTCCTTGGCGGAGATGAGCGTGACAAACAGTCCGTACGCGACGAACCAGAATACGGGGAGCAACGGCGTTCCGGCCGCCGTGGTTGTCGGCCCGGTCCGGCGATCGCGCACCAGCGAGATCAGCCCGACCGCCGCGAGCATCACCAGCGGCCAGCCGGCCGTCTCGCCCAGACGGGCGAGGTAGTAGGCGGGATCGGATAGGTCGGGCTGCACCAACGATCTCGGCAGCGCGGTGAAACGGCGGGCGAACAGGAAGTAGCCGCCTACGACAGCCGCGGCGGCCAAACCGGTGGCGAGGACCAGCGGTCTTCTGAACAACAAACGACCGTCGCGCGTGCACAGGAGGTGGGCGAGCAAAACGGGTGCGATCAGGCCCGTCGGCTGCTTGGTCAGGACGGACATGAGAAAGGCGGCGCTCGCGGCGGCGGCCCAGCCCGTGGCCTGCGTCTCACGAAAACGCAGGTAGCAGAAGATCGTGAGCAGCAGCCAAAAGGTGGCGGGCCATTCGAGCATGACGTCGAACAGCCACGCCGCGCCGTGCGGGCACGTCAGAAGGAGCAGCGCCGCGGCGAGGCCCGTTCGGCGGTCGAACCAGCGGGCTCCGATCAGGACCATCAGGACGGAAGCGCCCGCCGCGTGGGCCAGCACGCACACCCGCGCCGCCACGACGCCTACGCCGCCGACCGCATAGAACAGCGCCTCCACCAGCGCGAAGCCGGGGGGGTAATAGACGATGATCCCGAGGGCGGGGTGGCGGACGTAGAACTGCTCGGCCCAGGCGCGGAGATCGCCGAGCGGAAGGTCCCGCAGCAGCGCCAACAGGAACGCGCCGTCCATTGCGTGCTGGGGCGCGTCCGACCAGCCGAGCCCGCCCTGCGTGATCTTTCGGGCCCCCAGCAGCGCGACGGCCGCGATCAGCAGCATCGCCGCCGCGACGTCCTTCCACCGATCTGATGGGGCGTAAGCGGGCGGAGGTGCGGAGTTTAAGGATCGTGGCTCCATACAGGCCCGTACTCGACCGGCCATACCAGCCGGTAGGGAGCGCATTCATATCTGCGCGATCGGGACAAGGCAAAGTCCGGGCGTTTGAGGGTCGGCCGGGTCGAAGCCGGCCCCCGGCGGCGAACACCATCATTGAGTCCCGCGGCCCGGATTATGGTTTCGCGGGCCGCCGGTTTCCGGTATGATGACGGTGGGGTGTTCGTGCCGTTTCCGCACGCTCGACGGCACGGGAAAGCGGAGCGCGTGATGACCTCGGCGCGGATTATCGTTTTTGTGGTACTTTGTGTGACTCTTTCCGGACGGTTCGCGGAGGCAGGCGAGCCGCTGCCGTATCTGGATGTCCGACTACAGGAGGACGGCCAGCCCCGGCCCGAGACGAGGGCGGCGCTGCATTCCGTCCGGGGTGCGGCGGAAGCGGAGGCACGGCATTCCGCGAAGGTCCGGCTGGAGCAGACGGTACCCGGCGTGCGGGTGGACGATCACGAATTCTTCGGCACGCCGCATTTCGTTGCATCGTGGCAGGCGAACCTGACCGGGCCGGCGCCGGCGGGTGCGGCGGACGGCAAGACCGTGACGCAGCAGTTCATCGCCGCGCACCCGGCGCTGTTCGAGATCAACCCGACCGAGATCGACCGGGCCCGCGTGGATCGGGACTTCTACTCGCCGCACAACGGCGCGCGGCATCTGATCTACCAGCAGCAGATCGGGGGCGTCGATCTGTACGGCTGCGAGGTCCGGGCGAACGTGAGCGCGCGAGGGGAGTTGATCAACATTTCGAGCACGATGATCCCGCGGCCGGCCGAGGACTTCCGCCCGCCCGCGGCGGTGCTCAGCCCGCTGGAGGCGCTGCGGGCCGCGGCGGAGAACATCGGGGTCAAGATGACGGTCGATCCGCAGCCGCTCGCGACGCCGCAGGGCGCGACGCAGCAGCAGACGTGGACGCCGACGCCGGACTTCCGCGCCGACGAGCCGATCACGACGGAACTCATCTATTTCCCGCTGACGCGGACGGAGATCCGGCCGGCGTGGTCGCTCGTGCTGCCGGAGATCGGCATCGGGAATACCTACGAGATGATGGTCGACGCGGTGAACGGACAGGTGCTGCGGCGGTGGAACCGGCTGCATTTCGCGACGACCGAGCCGATGACGTTCCGCATCTATACCAGCGACGGGGTCGCGCCGGGGTCTCCCGGGACGCCGACGCCGAGCGGGGCGCAGTTCCCCGTGGCGCTGCAACCGGACGTGACCGTCAATCCGGGCGACATTTCGGCGATCAATCCCGACGGCTGGATGAACGACGGGGTGAATGAGACTCAGGGCAACAACGTCGACGCGCACACCGACCTGGACGCCAACAACTCTCCCGACCTGCCGCGGCCGGCCGGCGCGCCGTACCGGCAGTTCCTGTTCACGCACGATCCGGCGCAGGCGCCCAGCACGGCGGCGAACCGCAGCGCGGCGGTGGTGCAACTTTTCTATCTGTGCAACAACTATCATGATCGGCTCTGGGAACTGGGCTTCAACGAGGCGGCGAAGAACTTCCAGATCAACAACTTCGGGCGCGGGGGGGTGGGCAACGACCGGGTGCAGGCCGACGCCCAGGACGGCTCGGGCACGAACAACGCCAACTTCAGCACCAGCGGCAGCGACGGCTCGTCGGCGCGGTGCCAGATGTACATCTTCACCGGCCCGAACCCGGATCGGGACGGCGACTTCGACGCCGACATCGTGTATCACGAACTGTCGCACGGCTTGTCGGTTCGGTTATCCAATGGGACGCTTAGCGGCTCGCAATCCGGCGGGATGGGCGAGGGCTGGGGCGACTATTTCGGCGTCTCGCTGAACGCCGAGCCGGGCGACGATCCGCACGCGGTCTACACGACGGGCGGCTTTACGACGTACCAGTTGTGGGGCGCGGGCTATACGACGAACTACTACTTCGGCATCCGGCGATATCCGTATTCGACGGACCTGGGCAAGAGCCCGCTGACCTATGCGGACTGCGACACCGCACAACTCGTTTATCCGGCGGGTATCCCGCGGAACACGAACATCACCACGGCGGCCAACCAGGTCCATAACGTCGGCGAGATCTGGTGCAACGCGCTGCTGGCCTGCCGGGCGCGCCTGTGGGACCGGCTCGGGTTCCCGGCCAACGGGCTGATGATGCAACTGGTGGTGGACGGGCTCAAACTCATGCCGTCCAACCCCAACATGCTTCAGGTCCGCAACGCCATTCTTCAGGCCGATCAGAACAACAACGGGGGGGCGAACCGCGGCGACCTCTGGGCGGGTTTCGCCAGCCGGGGCATGGGGCTTTCGGCGACGTCGCCTTCGGGCAGCAGCACGTCGGGCATCGTGGAGGCGTTTGATGTGCCGGTTCTGGTGTCGTTCGTCTATCCGGACGGCCTGCCGAGCCAGTTGCAGCCGCAGCAGCCGGCCGTGTTTCGAGTCAACGTCTCCGGCCAGGGCACCACGCCGACGCCGGACACGGGCGAACTGTTCTATTCGATCAACGGGGGACCGTTCTCGTCGGTGGCGATGGTTCAGGGCGCGACGAATGAATACACCGCAACGCTGCCGGCGGCCGGGTGTTTCGATCGGATCCGATTCTACACCCGCATCCAATCATCCGACGGACCGGTGACCGATCCGGCCAACGCCCCGACCGGGACCTACTCGGCGCAGGTATACACGGCGCTGGTGGAGGGGTTTGTCGATGACGTCGAGGTCGATCGGGGCTGGTCGATGGGCATGCCCGGCGACACGGCGACGACGGGCCAATGGGTCCGCGGCAATCCGATCGGCACCGCGGCGCAGCCGGAGGACGCGCATTCGCCGGTCAACTGCTTTTTCACCGGGCAGGGCTCGGTCGGCGGATCGCTGGGCGAGGCGGACGTCGACAACGGGTTTACGACGCTGATGACGCCGGTGCTCGACATGAGCGCGGCGGGCGAATATGTGGTCGGGTATTGGCGCTGGTATTCCAATACCACGGGCGCAAACCCGAACACGGACACGTTTCGGGTCGACATCAGCAACAACAACGGCGCGTCGTGGACGAACGCCGAAACGATCGGCGCGGCGTTCGGCGGACAGCACACGGGCGGGTGGTTCTACCACGAGTTCCGCGTGGCCGACTTCGTTGCGCCGACGGCTCAGGTCCGCGTCCGCTTCATTGCCGACGACGACCCGACGGGCGGGACGGGATCGCTGATTGAGGCGGCGGTCGACGATCTCCGCGTCACGCGGAGGGAGTGCCAGGTGCCCGTCGTATGCACCCGCGGCGACGTGAACGACGACGGCCTGATCGACGGACTTGACGTGGTTCGGTTCGTCGAGATCGTCTCCGGCGGCGGTGGAACGGCGGTCGAGCATTGTGCGGGCGACCTCGGCGACGTGCCGAACCAGTCGATCGACCCCGGCGACGTTGAGAACTTCGTCGCCTGCGTCCTGTCGGGCGGCGGGTGCTGACGGTCCCCGCGCGCCGAGAACGGGCCATTTTCCCGCCGGGCGGCTGTGCCCCAGGCGGTTGAAAGACGTGTCGTCGGCGCGGTTTTTTGCCCGGCGGGGACCGGATACTACGCATCCGGTTAATTGACATTCGGGGCGCAATAGCCGATACTTATTGGTGCTGGACCTGATCCGCAAGAACCGGCCCGGGCGGTGCGACGCCCGGGACGCCTGCCCGAGGGTTTTTTCGAGCGCACGAGATTTCCGCGACCCGGCGCTTGGCCGACCTGGACGTCGGCCGGCGACGGCGCGGGCGGACGGAAGCCCGAGGCCGCGGCGAATGCACGAGGTGAACCATGGCCGGCGTTAAGCCCAGCCGAGGCGGCCTGACGGGGCTGCACGTGTGGCTGATCGCGTTCGTGACGCTGTGGGCGGCGTCGACGACGGGGTTGATCATGGTCTTTACGGGGTGGGAACGGCTCCGTACTGACCGCGACCAGGCGCAGTCGCGGCTGACGGCCATTGCGGCGCCGTCGGACCTGGCCCAGCCGGCCATCCGGGCGATGGAGCAGGCGGGCACGGGGGCGCGGCCGGCGCGGTCGCTGGTGCGGGTGATGCACGAGGCGATCCGGGCGCAGGCAGGGCTTCTGAGCGGTAACGCCGAGGATGATCTGAAGACGGTCCAGAAGCATTGGGCGGCGTTGCGCGACGAGATTCGATCGGAGGGGCGCGTTCCAGACGCGGACACGTTCGTCCGGACAACCGGGGCCCTGCCGGCGCTGCGGCAGATGTACGAGTGGTACCGGGCGGAGCGCGACGCGAAGGAACAGGCGGCGGCGGCGCGGGACGACGCGCAGCGCCAGCTGGAGGCGGCCCAGGCGGCCCATCAGAAACTCCAGGAGGAGGTCGCCGCGCGGCTGGCCTCGCTGGAGAAGCAGGTGCAAAGCGTCTCGGAAGACCGGGACCGGCTGGCGGCAACGAAGACGAGCGAGGTAGACGACTTGGCGCGCAACCTCGACGCGCGGAAACAGGAATTGAGCGCTCTGACGCTGGCGATGGAACAGCAAAAGAGCGCCCATGCGTCCGAACTCGGCCAGCGCGACCAGACGTTGCGGAGCCAGGCGGACCTGCTCGCGCAGTATCGCGCCCCCGGCCCGGAGGGGACCAACGAACTGGACGCGGCGCGGCAGCCGGTCGGCCGGGTCCTGCGGGCGCTGCCCGGCGACGCGCTGGTGCACATCGACCTCGGACAACTGGACGGGGTGAAACTGGGGCTGTCGTTCGCGGTCTATTCGTTTGCCAAGCCGGTGGCGGAGGACGGGCGCGGCAAGGCGACGATCGAAGTCGTCAGCGTCGGACCGCACACGGCGGAGTGCCGCGTGATGACGCCTCCTCCGGCCGAGGAGCCGATCCTGCCGGAGGACCTGGTCGGAAACATCCTCCTGGCGCGGAGCCGGGCGCGGCTGCAGCGGTTCGTGGTCGTCGGCTCGTTCGACATCGATTATGACGGGGTGGACGATCCGCTCGGCTACGACCGGGTGGCGGCGTACATCCGGCGGTTTGGAGGGGAAATCGTCCCCGACGTTGACGCGACGGTGGACTATGTGGTCGTCGGTCGGCGGCCGACGGGCGTCGCCGGATCGCCCGATCCGACGCGGCTGGACCCAACGGCGGTGACGGCGGCCCGTCGCGGGGCGCGCGACGCGCAGCACTACGACGGATCGATCGAGCAGGCGCGGCTGCTGGGGATTCCGCGGTTGCGGCAGGATCAGTTCTTCCACTTCATCGGGCTGGAACTCGGCCGCGGGGTGGCGTCGCGGCTGACGCCGTAGCCGAGCCGAGACAAACGCGCTGCGCGCCGTGACCCGCTCCCTTTCGGCCACGGCTCAGGGGAATCCGCTCCCTAACGGTCGCGGCTCTGCATTTCTTTGGCGGTCAGAATGGGGTCGCGGGGCGGAGGGCAGGACGACCCAAGCCCGGCGGTCGAACTTCGACACCCACAGGCGCGACAGGGCGAGTACCTCTTCGAGCGTGAACAGACCGATGGTCCGCACCCAGTCCGTTCCCGCCCAGAACGATCGATCGGCGCGAATCTGTCCGGCGTATCGCTCCGCGACGCGGCGGACCTCGTCCGGGCCGGCCGGCGAGACGAGCCGCGCGGCGCTCACGCGGGCCGCGCCGCAGACCGGACCCGAGGGGCGCTTGAGCCAGAGCCAGTCTCCGGCGGCCGCGGCGGCGAAGTCGGGCCGGGCGCGCGACGAGAGGCGGCATTCCACGGACTTGCGGCCGGCGAGGATGTCGCGGAGGTAGGGCTCACGGACGACGACGAGGTGATGCCGCACGGGCCGCGCGCTCGGGCTGGAGGTCTCATCGGCGTTCATCCGGCGCGGTTCCGCGTAACGGGCGGTCAATCGACGAACAAGGGAATGCGCTGAAACCGATCCACGTCCACAAGGCCCTGGTTCGTGAGTTTCAGGCGGCCGATGACCGAGAGACTGAGGAACGACAGGGCCATGAACGGCTGAACGAGCCGACAGCCAAGCGACGCGGCTGCGTCGAGCAGGGCGGCGTACCGTCGGGCGACCTGGTCTGCGGGGGCGTCGCTGACCAGTCCGGCGATGGGCAGCGGCAGGTCGGCGAGCACCTTTCCGTCACCGACGGCGCACAGACCGCCGCGCATTTTCACGACGTGAACGGCGGCGGCGAGCAGATCGGCGTCGTCGACGCCGACAAGGATCAGATTGTGCGCGTCGTGGGCGACGCTGGAGGCAAGTGCCCCGCGCTTGAGGCCGAAGCCGCGGACCAGCCCCAGCCCGATCTCCCCGCTGGCGCGGTGCCGCTCGACGACGGCGAGTTTGCAGAGGTCACGCGAAACGTCAGCGACGACGCGGCCATCGCGAACCGGGGCCGGCTCGGTCGTGCGGCGGGTGTCGATGCGGTTTTCCATCGCCTCGATGACGTGTACGTGCAGATCGGGCGCGGGCGCGCGGAGGACGAAGGCGTCCGGTTCGAGCCACTGGACGTTGATGGTGCTGCGGAGCAGGACGGACTCGGCCGCCGTGGGCGGCGGCTGCACGCAGCGGCCATCCTGCGCGGTGAGGACGCCGTTGCGGTAGGTCCGTGTGACCCGGCAGGTGGACCAGTCATCGAGCACGGCCAGGTCGGCGCGGTAGCCGGGGGCTGCGGCCCCCGTGTAGGGGAGTCGGAAATAGCGGGCGGGGTTGCAGGAGGCGATGCGGACGGCCAGCACGGGATCGAGTCCGGCGGCGATGGCCTTGCGCAGGATGTGGTCGATGTGGCCCTCTTCGAGCAGGTCGCCGACGGTCTTGTCGTCGGTGCAGAACATGATCCACGGCGCGGTGGTGGGCGTGATCAGCGGGAGCAGGGCCTCAAGGTTGCGCGTCTGCGAACCCTCGCGGACCATAATCGACATGCCCATGCGGATTTTCTCGCGGGCCTCCTCGAGGCCGATGCACTCGTGATCGCTGCCGATGCCGGAGGCGACATAGGCGGCCAGGGCCTTGCCGGAGACGCCCGGAGCGTGGCCGTCGATCACGCGGTCGCCGATGACGCTGAGTTTTTCGAGCACGTCGGAATCGGCGGCGATGACGCCGGGGTAGTTCATCATCTCGGCCAGTCCGCGGACCCATGGGTCGCTGAGGAACGGGAGCAGATCGACGGCGCTGAGTTCGGCGCCCGCGCCCTCGAGCGGCGAGGCGGGTACGCACGAACTGAGCATGATGTAGACGTCGATGGGGGCGTTTTTGGCGGTCCGGAGGACGTAGCGAATGCCCTCGGTCCCCATGACGTTGGCGAATTCATGGGGGTCGGCGACGACCGCGGTGGTTCCGCGGGCCGCAACGACCCGCGCGAACTCCGGAACGGAGAGCATCGACGATTCGATGTGGACGTGTGCGTCGATAAACCCGGGGCAGACGAATTGACCGTCCAGCGGCACGACCTCGCGGCCGTCGTAGGACCCGACCCCGGCGATGCGGCTGCCGGCGATCGCGACGTCGGCGGAGATGATTTCGCCGGTGAAGACGTTGACGACGCGGCCGCCGGTGAGCACGAGGTCGGCGGGGCGTCGTCCGGCGGCGACCTCGATCAACCTGGTGAGTTCGGAAGTCTCCACGCGGCTTCCCCGGGCGACTGCGGATCATAATAGACGGGGCCGGGAGCGTTGACGAGCGGAGGACCGGGACCCGCGCCGGTTCGGATCAGTCGGAACGCTTCAGCCGCAGCCAGCGCGGGCGCCAGGCGTCGCGCAGGCGTTCGCCCATTCGCAGGCGGCGGCCGGGACCGGTGGCGGGACGGTCGTGGCGGGCGAGATCATCCGCGTCGGGTCGGGCGGGCCGCAGGGCGGCGATCCGTGCGGCGATCTCGTAGAGCAGGCGGAGGTGTCTCGACGCGCGCCGCATTCAGGCCCCCGCCGCGCCGCGGACGGACCGGTCGGCCTGCGACAGGGTGCCGTCCTGCGTGCCCCAGAACTGATGTCGGTCCAGCACGTTCCGCGCTGCCTCGTAATAGCGCGGGACCTGACTCATGCCGCCTTCGGCGAGGACGCCGCCGCGATACGCGTGCCGCAGGAGCCAGGCGCTCATTTCCTCGGCGTATTCGGCCGGGTAGAGCAGGGCCACGACGAAGCGATGCGCTCCCGCTTCGAGGTCGGCGAGTTGAAGTTTGGCCCGGCAGGGGGGCGGATCGGACCGGCCGAGGGTTCGCAGGGCGTCGAAGTCGGCGCGGGCGGCCGCCGCGTCGCGCGAATAGAACAGGAAGCAGTCCTCGAGTTGGAAGCGGTCGACGGGGACGGCGACCAGTTCCATCCGTCCGTCCGGCAGGGCGCGGTGAACCCGATACACGCGGAGGCCGGCGCGGGGGTTCTCCTCGAGCAGCACGGCGACTTCCGCCGCGGTGAGCGGCTGCTTCACGCCTCCGTCGATCTCGACCGCGTATTGGGCGGCGGAAATCGGGGGCTGGCCGGAAACGACCGGATTCATGGCCTGGCTCCTGCGCCGCGGGGGCGTCACTGCAATTCTAATCGCACCGGCTCGCGCTTTCCGACGCGGAGGACCATTCCGCCGGCGGGCACGACGCGCGTCTGGGGGTCGGTCACCGGACGGTCATCGAGCATCACGCCGCCCTGCTCGATGAGCCGGCGCCCCTCGCTGGTCGATTTGCAGAGGCCCGCGAGTTTCATCAGTTTCGGCAGCCAGGTGCCGTCCGGGTCGCAATCGGCGCGTCGCACGACCGCGGCGGGAAAGTCGGCCGCACGGGCAGCGCCGGCGAGGAACTCGTCGAAGCGTCGCGCTTCGGCGGCCGCGGCCGCGTCGTCGTGGAACTGGGCGGTGACCAGACGGGCCAGGCGCTTCTTGGCCGCCAGCGGATCGGGCGCGTCGGGACCGAACTCGCGGGCGGCGTGTTCGGCGGGCCGTTCGCACAGAAGTTCCGCGTATTTCGGCATCAGCCCGTCGGGCACCGTCATCAGTTTGCGGAACATGTCGTGGGCGGACTCGGCCACGCCGACGTAGTTGCCGTAGGACTTGCTCATCTTCATCCGCCCGTCCAGCCCGACGAGCAGCGGCACGGTCATGACGATCTGGGGCGGCTGGCCGGAGGCGGCCTGGAGGTCGCGGCCGACAAGGTTGTTGAAGGTCTGATCGGTGCCGCCGAGTTCCACGTCGGCGCGGATGTTGACCGAGTCGCAGCCCTGCATGAGCGGGTAGAGCAGTTCGTGCAGGCCGATGGGCGTCTGGTCGCGGAGGCGCTGGGCGAAGTCGTCGCGCTTGGTGAGTTGCTGGAGCGTGACGCTGCCCGCGAGCCGCAGGACGGCCGCGAAGTCCATCTTCGAGAGCCATTCCGAGTTATGGCGGATTTCGAGCCGTTGCGGGGACGTGTCGAGGACCTTGCCCGCCTGCGCGAGATAGGTGGCGGCGTTGCGGTCGACCTCCTCGGGCGTCAGGACGGGGCGGGTCTTGCTGCGGCCGGACGGGTCGCCGATGCGGGCGGTGAAGTCGCCGATGATGAGCACGGCGACGTGGCCGAGGTCCTGGAACTGGCGGAGTTTCCGCAGGGCGACGACGTGGCCGAGGTGGATGTCGGGGGCGGTCGGGTCCATTCCGAGTTTGACGCGGAGCGGCCGGCCGGCCGCGGCCGCCGCCGCCAGCCGCTGGGCCAGTTCCGCTTCGGTGTAGACGGCATCGCAACCACGGATGAGCGCGCGCACCTGATCGTTCACGGGGGCGGATGGCATCACTCGCGCCTGGTGGGCCGCGCCGCAAACCGACCGGACGCGGTGCGGCTCGCGGCGGGGACACGGCGGAGAAAATACCCCCGTCGGCCGGGCTTGTCATGGCGGGACGGAGCGGTTGGTCGGCCCGGTCGTTGCCGAGCGCTACTCGCCGACGACGACGCGGACCGCCGGTTCGAGCCGGAAATCGAGGACCTGCGCCCCGCGGCGCAGGGCCGTTTCCGAGACGCGCTGCTCGATGCGCCCGAGCGCCGCGCGGTCGGCCTCATCCGAAAGGGTGCGGATGGTGACGGCGTTTTCGTAGTTCTGCTGGCGGCCGAGGAGGTGCGTGAAGGTTCCGCCGGCGGCCAGGCTGCGGCCGCCGGGGCCGCGAACGATGCCGGCGGAGCGAATCATCAACAGGGGCGCGGCGTCGCCGTCGGCGACGAAGCGGCCGTAGCGCACGAGATGATCGGCGGCCGGATCGATCAACAGCGTCCAACGTCCTCGAAAACCGCCGTAGGTTCCCACCGCGCCGACGCGGAGCAGCCCGTCCGGCCGGGTGTTGGCCTCGGTGATCTCCGCGATCTTGTCGCCTAGACCGCGGCCCGCGGCCAGGACGACGTCGTCCCATTCGTGCAGGTTGTCCTTGCTGTGGACGGGGTAGCGCTCGAGGCGCGACTGCATGCCGTCATCGACGATGGACCCGTCCCGGGCGATCTGGACCCGCACCAGTTCGCGGAAGGAAGCGTTCTTTTCGGGCGACTGCACGCTGTATTTCTCGATGGTTCTCCAGACGACGAGACTGCCGTCGTCGTAATCGATCGATTCATATCCGCCGACGCCCTCGGACCGATAAACGGGCGACTTGTCGTAACGAGAAGTCTGAACCATTCCCACAGTCGCGCCGGCGCGGGTAAACACGCAGGTTCGAATCTCCAAGCCCTGGGCGGGGTCGCGGGGGTTGGCGGGCACGCGGAGTTCGAACGCGGCCTTCAGGTCGCCGGTGGCGACGCGCCGGTCATGGTCGCGCAACGTATCCACCAGGTCGTCGGCGCGGACCTGCGCAGTCAGCACGGAGGCGGGTCCGCCGAGCAGCGCCAGGATCCCCGCCGCGGTCAGCCGATTATGAATCCGAAACATGATCGCCATGGCTCGTTCTCCGCAGGCCCTCTCTCTCCGACGCCGCGCGCCGGAGGGGTTGTTTTCATGCCGGCCCGTCATGGACACCCGCAGCGTTTGCCTCGGCCGCGATCAAACGGACCGCGTATGACCGGCCCGGAGCACGGCTGCGTCACGCACGACACCATTATTCTGTGCGACAGGAAGCATTCCTTGTCGCAACCCTGGTAGGTTCGTAGCCGTTCAACCCACAGGACGGCGCCGCCGGGGCAGGCGCCGCGAATGATCGTCTGCACCCACTTACTGGTGCCGGCCTTGTCCGTATCACAGTCGGGATTGCCGCTGCGGCCGGGGTGAAAGTCGCAGCCGGCCGTGTTCACGACGTTTCGGATGCAGGTATTGGTGCTGCACGCGAAGCCGTTCGGCGAGTTGGCCCAATGGTGACACTCCCAGAACTCGTCGTTGATGGCGTGGCAGTTGTCGCAGCGGGGCAGACGGGCGATGTTGAGGCAGACCGTGACGAACATGTCCAGGTCGGTGTTGGTGATGAAGTCGTCTCCGTCCATATCGACGCAGGTGCAGTCCGTGAGGATTCCCACGTGGCAGTTCACCACCTCCTGGATATCCAGCCCGTTGATCACGCCGTCGGCGTTGGTGTCTCCGCCGCCGCTCTGGCAGCGTGGGTATTCGCAACTGTCGGGCACGCCGTTGTTGTTGCGGTCCTGCCGCGCGCCCTGCGTCAGTTCGACTTGGTCCGGCACCAGGTTGCTGTTGCAATCGGCGTCGGGGAAGCACGGGTCGGTGCCGAGGGCGTAGGCCTCGTCGCCGTCGAGCCAGGGGTCGCCGTCGGTGTTCGGGTTGAACGGATCGCTCCGCACGTGACAGAGGTCCTGAAGGACGTGCGGGGCGGCGCAGTCGTTGATCTCGCTGACGTCCGGGATGCCGTCGCCGTCGTTGTCCTGGCAGGTCGTCCCGAAGCCGTAGAACTTGCCGCCCATCGACTCGCAGTCGGCCGGGTCGAGCGCGGTGACGCAGGTGCCGTCGCCGACGCAGCACGCGCCGCCGCCGACGGGTTCGCACTCATCGGGCGTGCCGTTGTTGTTCGCGTCGAGACTGCCGCCGCAGGTGATATCGTAATCGTCGGGCAGCGCGTTGAAGTTGCAGTCCGGCTCGCATTCATCGGGGACGCCGTTGACGTTGCAGTCGTGGCTCGCGCCCGAGCGAATCGCGCACAGGTCGCAGACGCCGTCGTCGTTGCAGTCGCCGTCGCCGGGCAGCGTCTGGTCAAACTGGTCGCAGATCGCGGGCCGGCCCGGCGCGCTTTGCGGCAGACAACGATTCGCCGGCTCGGGGTCCAGATGATCGGGCAGGCCGTCGCCGTCGGAATCGGCGCGGGTCGGGCTGGTCGGGGAGGAACAATTCGAGCCGGTCCCGCAGGTTCCGGTGCCGCACGGGTCGCCGGTCTCGTAGGCGTCGGGAATCGCGTCGCCGTCGGCGCTGACGCAACTGCTGCCGATGCCCTTGAACGCGCCGCCCATGGCCGCGCAGTCGCCGGCCGGGTCGACGGACGAGATCTCGGTGCACGCCCCGTCGGGCGGATTGCAGCACGCGCCGCAGGGACAGGGGGTGCAGATGTGTCCGGTGACATGCAGGTGACCGCCGCCGCTGCCGTGGCCGACGGGCTTGCAGCACTGGGCGGTGCTGACGCAGGTCGAACCGCCCGTGGGCGGCACGTTGGCTTCCTGAACGCCCGGCACGAAGTTGATCCCGCAGATCTCCGGCCCGACCGGGATGGTCGCCTGGTGGACCCAGGGCGCTTCCTGGGTGCTCTGGAGCAGCAAGGGCGGGAAACCGAACAGGCCGGTGTCGATCTGTCGCACCTCCCCGTCGCTCTGTCGGACGAACGTGAAGCGGGGCTGCACGAAGAACTGCGAGGTGAAGGTCCCGCCGTTGTCATGCGTCTTGGTGACGGTCAACAAACCGGGCGGGGGAGGCGGGGCCACCGACAAGTCGACAAAAACGTTCCACAGTTCGTCCGGCTCGCCGGTGCAGTAGCGCACGGTGATGGGGCTGCAACTCCTCAGATCCAGCGCGACGATCTCGATGGGCACCGTTTCGATTTCCGGGAGCGACTTGTCGAACACCATCTGGTCCAGACGGCCTACCCGCGTGTCGATGAGGCCCGGATCGTTGCCGCCCAGCAGCACGACGCCGTCGAACGGCTCGGAGCCGGGATCGAAGAAACTGCACGGGATCGGCGTGTCCCTGAAGTCAAACTGCGTCGGGCCGCACTCGGTGGTCCAGCAATCCTCGCCCGGCGGAATGGTGACGGGCGGGCTCTTCCACTGGAACTCCCAGCCGAAGTTGGCGACCGGGTTCCCCCCCAGGTTCTGGATGTTGCCCGCGGGATTGTTGGTGCCGAAGAACGAGCCGGCTATCGCGGTGATGAAGAACCGGTCCTGGCTGTGGCCGACGGTGGGCGGGTCGAAGATCCCCTGGCCCAGGTTGGACATCTGTGCCTGCGTGGCGCCGGTCGCGCCGGTGTTGTTGTCGAAGGTGAGGCCGGCCCAGAGGGTCTGGCCCGGGATCAGCATCTGGCCGGGGGCTAGAGTGGCCGTTAACAGCACGACCGAGTTGGGATTAAAGGTGACGGGGTTGAACGTGAAGCCGACGTTGGCCGGCGGGTTGGACCCGTTGTAATAGGTCCCCGGGCCACCGCCGGCCCCGTCCGGAAACCAGAACCGGGCCCGCGGCCGCGCGGCGACCTGGACGGTATTGAAATTGGCGACGGAGAAAGTGAACTGCACGACTTCCTGGCCCGCGCCGCGGGCGAAGTTCAGATCGTCGGCGACCAGGCGCGTGATGATATTGCCGGCCTGATTCTGGGCGGGTCCCTGGGGCAGGGCCTGGCCGGTGAAGGCGGTGATGTTTGAGTAAGCCGAGGTGTTGAGCGCGCGGGCCGTCGCCCCGGCGGCGGGCGTGCCCAATTTGTACTGGGCGTCGACGCGCAGGTCGCCGCCGTCGAATTCGCGCAGGGGCGGCGGATTGGGTGCGTCGGCGTGCGCCGGCGGGCTTTCCTGCTGCATCGGCGCAGCGGCCGGGGCCGCGGCGGCCACGCCGACTTCGGCTGCATCCGACAGCACGATCGCCCGGGCGCGCTCCTCCAGGAAGACCGCAAGGGCGGCCGGCCCGGTCGGCGGCAAATCCACCTCGACGGTCCCGCAGCCCCAGATTTCCTCGTCGATGTGCAGGGCAAGATGCCGGCGATCGGTGCGCAATTCATACCAGCCGTCCGCCGCCCGTTTCGTGGGTTGCAGCCGGCCCTGGGCGTCGACGAACTCGATCACCGCGTCGGCCAGGTGCTGGCCGACCTCGTCCGCGACGAGGATGCGGACGGGTCGGTCGGCCGTGACGCCGCCCGCGCCGAGTCCGGCCGTCAGAACGACCGCGAACAGACCGAGAAGCGCCAGACGCGGCACCGCGAGACTGGAACGGCTCATGGTGATGCCTCCCTCCCGACCGGCCCAACCTGCTGCGCTGTGAGCGCGCGACCGCGCGAAAGGGCGCACAGGGGACCGCGGAGCACAGGCCGGAAGGACCGTTTTACTCGTCCGGTCGCCAACCGGCCAAAAGGAGATGCATGGCCGTGGCGGCATTCCGGCCTTTAGCAAGGTTCTATCCTACCCGGCCGGACCGGGTTGTGTCAAGTTTGCGGGGTGTCGGCTGATCAGCCGACAGCGGCCTGTTGCCGGGCCCCAGGGCGAGCGCGGCCGTCGCGGTTTCGTTGCGTCGTCGTCCGCCCAGTCTTGACCGGGCGGCTGACGCGCGGCGTGAGAGTCGTCGTCGGTTGGTGTTGTTGACCATGGCGGACGGTGCCGGCGACAGGCCCGCCCTGCGGAGCGCGTTCAGTCCGAGCCACGGGCGCAGGCGCGGCGCATCCTAATCCGAGCCGCGGGCGCAAGCCCGCGGACCACGGGCTTGCGCCCGTGGCTCTGATTACGGTTGAGAGTCGTCGTCGGTTGGTGTTGTTGACCATGGCGGACGGTGCCGGCGACAGGCCCGCCCTGCGGAGCGCGTTCAGTCCGAGCCACGGGCGCCGGCGCGGCGCATCCTAATCCGAGCCGCGGGCGCAAGCCCGTGGACCGGTCGCCGCGGCGACCGGCTCGGAAAAGACCGGTCGCCGCGGCGACCGGCTCGGAAAAGACCGGTTGCCGCGGCGACCGGCTCGGAAAAGAGGACGCGATGGTGTATTGAACCGCCGTCCTGCTGAAAGCGGGGGTAAGGGCGACCAAGCGGGAAGCCCGAACCCCGCCGCTCGGAGGGAGCGCCGTCGTGGCGAAGCATCGAATCGGCTTGAGTCGCCGATCGACCGGCGTTAGAATGGCGAGATGTGCGTAGACCGGTCGATTGCGGGACCGTCGCGGGGCCTCTGGTTCTTGAGAAATGGAGGATTTTCATGTTCCGAATGCTACCAATAGCGTTTCTCGTTACCTGTGCGAGCACCGTTCTTGCCGACATCAATGTCGGCTCCGACGGCAGCGACGGGGTATTTAACCCATCGGGCAATGTCACGGTGGACCTGGGATTGGCGATCCCGGGCGACGCCCTGACGACGCCCGGCAGCGGGAACGGCGTCTATGACGCGGCCCGCTGGGTTGTGTGCTTCAAGTACACCTCGGTCAACATCGCCTCCGGGCGTACCGTGACGTTTACGAACCACCCGTCGCGCGCGCCAGTCGTGTGGCTGGTGCAGAGCACGGTGACAATCGGAGGCACAATTAGCCTTGACGGCGCTGTGGGCAATAGCGTGTTTTCCCCAATTGCATATTCCGAGCCGGGGCCAGGCGGCTTTCGTGGTGGTCGAAGGGGTGCAAATACATCACTTGAATCCGGTGGATTGGGTCCAGGAGGCGCAAACCGAGGCGCTACGGGTTCCGGCGGTACCGGCGGCTCGTTTGCGTCGATGGGAGGCCTTGGGCCAAGCGGCGGCGCAGTGCCCAGCCCGGTTTATGGGAATGCGGCGATTCTGCCTGTCATCGGTGGATCCGGGGGCAGCGGGACCTCCGTCGGTGGTGGTGGCGGTGGGGCCGGAGGCGGAGCGATCTTGATTGCGGCGAATAGTTCGATCGTAGTCTCTGGTTTCATTACCGCCAACGGCGGGGGTGCATCGGGCGGCGGTGTTGGAGCGAACGGGGGCTGCGGCAGCGGTGGCGCGATTCGCCTGGTGTCCGATTCAATCTCGGGCAACGGGGTCATTCGCGCGCTGGGCGGCTCAGGCAATGGCGCTATTGGAGGATTGGGGCGCATTCGGATTGATGCAAACTCCAACCAGTTGACGAGCGTCGGCGAGCCTCCTTGGGCTTCGGGTGCGCCAATTTTCGTTTTCGCCCCCCTCGGCGTGCCGAAACTGCGGGCCGCGCAGATTACCGATGGTGCGGGCAGTCATCAGGTCCCGGTCGATCCCCGGGCAAACGTCCTCCACGTTCCCTCGGCCGACGTATCGATCGACTCCTGCGAGCCGGTTCCGGTCACGATTGAGGCGCAGAACGTGCCCGTACCACCGGCGGCGACTACGGTCGACGTTCGCGTCGTCGCCGCATCGGGGCCGACCAACGTCTTTCCGGCCAGCTTTGTCTCCGGCGATCAGACCCTATCCACGTGGACGGCGAACGTCACGTTTGTACCTGGCACGTCGGCCGTGCAGGTGCGGGCGACGTTTCCGCCGGTGACGCTGGCCAGCCTAGAAAGCAAGCGGGTGCCGCGCGGACTCCGAACGCTGACCGGCGAGCGAATCGTCCGCGTCGAGTATGGCGGCACGACCGGCGGCGCGGGCCGCGCGATCTACGTCACGGAGAAGGGCCAAAGGATTCCGGTGGACGTGCGGTAACGGCAGACCTGGGTTACTCCGTTTGAGCGCGCACGAAAGTCATGCAGAGAAACACTCGAGTGAACATGCGTCTGGCAAGAAGCTCACGGATTTCTATCCGTGGGCTTGACGGCCTGACTTATTCGCCGTCAGCGGCGTGCTTGCTCATCTGGGTCGGCATCGCCACGGCTCAGACCATCGACAATACCGCCTCGCGCGAGTTCAGCGTGTACAACAGCTGCGGCAGCAGCATGACCACTGACAGTGCCGTTTCCCGCGAGTTCGGCGTGTACAACTCTTGCGGCGTGGACGTGGACCCGCTCGACAATATCGCCTCGCGCGAGTTCGCCGTATTCAACGCCTGCGGTACGGGCATGGATACCGCCAACGCCGCGTCGCGCGAATTCAGCGTGTACAACGTCTGCGGCGTGATCGTGGATCCGCTCGACGACATTGCCTCGCGCGAATTCAGCGTCTATCGCCGGGATTTTCCCGATTGCAACGGCAACGGCGTGCCGGACAAGTGCGACGTATTCCCGGTCGCCGATCCCGACTGCAATCTGAATGGCATTCACGATTATTCCGACATCGCCTTCGGAACGTCGCAGGATGCCAACGGCGACTGCGTTCCCGACGAGTGCATCAAGTGGGTCACAGATGCCGATGTCTGGAGCAATCCGAATGCCTGGGACCAGGGGGTCGTTCCCAATAACGGCGGCGGGCTGGTGTATGCCCCCACGGTTCGAACGGTGACGTCGCAGCCGGCGAACGTGACGCTGGACATTGACGCCGCGGTGGATTCGCTGTTACTTGGAAGCACGGCATCGGTTCAAATCACACAGGGCTCGCTCACGGTCGCTAGTTCGAACGGCGTTAGGAACGATGGCGGGCTTTCCGTCGGCAACGGGCGGACGTTGACCGCCACCGCGTCGTTTACGCTTCACGGCTCTCAGCCCGTTCAACTGGCCGCGCCGACCGCCGCAATCTCCTCCAGCGCCGCCGCGAATACGATTACGCTCAACAGCGGCGTCACCGGCTTCGGCCGGATCGACGCGGCGTTCGTCAACAACAGCACCATCGACGCCAATAGCGCCGGCCAGACGCTGGCCATTGATGGCACGTTTCCGGCCGCCAACCGCGGGACCATGCAGGCGACGAGCGTCGGAGTCCTTCAGATCGAGCGGCCCGTTACGGCCAGCGGCGCGTTCATCGCCGACGGCGGGACGATGAACGTCCGGGCCGACATCACCGAGCAGCCGCTCGGCTC
>Ga0187893_10003694_pt1 | contig 30394 bp, 24 predicted proteins | sample MA1701074metaG_FD_139574 | JGI IMG/M metagenome (GOLD analysis project Ga0187893, IMG submission 139574) | White microbial mat communities from a basaltic lava cave in the Kipuka Kanohina Cave System on the Island of Hawaii, USA - MA170107-4 metaG ...
ACCATCAACTCAGTTTTCCAAAGCTCAACAGAGCCGTTCTTTTGTATCTTTGCTATGAATGGGAAGTCGTTGGCCTCTACCATGTCGAAAACTTTGGGCAGCGCCCTTACTATTATAGCGGCGTTTTGGGCGTCTGACATTTCGCCTGAAACTAGAGCAAACGCTTTCACACCGCCAACTAATAAAGCATTCAGTTCGATTATCCGTTTACCAATCCTCAGATCGCGCATTAGCACAATCCATTTCTTTTCTCCTACTTCCAGCAACCAAACTTCGTCAGGGGTGTTGTGTCGAAACCATTTACTGTGTGGCTCCACATGCAGTCCAGCTTTGCGAAGTTCCTCAAGGATTGTCTTTCCTCCTAAAGATCGTTCGAGAAAAAACGTCGTCCGCCTAAGCTGCCTTTGGTAATGCTCGCTCGTACTGGACTGCTTTCTCGATATCCGAGGCTTCGCACCCATAATCTTTCGCTAGTTCAGCAATGCTTTCGCCTGCCTCATGCCGATCAGCTACTACAGACGTTGGCACCCCTACCCCGACCAGGATCGGCTTGCCGAACGAAATGCGAGGATCTATCAAGACCAGCTTTGGGTCCTCCGTTTTAAGATCTCGTTTGAGATAAGGATAAAGAGCAATTGCCGATCCTTTCGAGTCGCGGGCGATACGTTTCAAGTACGCCGTGACAACTTCTCGAATTGCAATCTGGCCTTGTTTAGAAACGTTGATAATGTCCCGTGCAATCTCCGTGAAGAGATCAACGCCATCATGTTGAAACTCATACTCTACTAAAGGATGTTCGGATTGGTATCTCTCTCGGAGATGCTTTATTGCATCCCGGACATTTTCTAGCGGAATTCTGTCTTTGTATCGGACCGCATCAAGTACATGCGCTTCGACTAGGTTGATAAACGAGAGCAAGGGCAAGTCCGGATCGGGTAGTTTTATTAGCGGTTGGAATCGTTTTATTCCGTGCTTAGTAGGATAATCGCGCCCCCGAATCCAGCTTCGTAGAGTATCTGGCGGTATCTTAAGCATCTGCGCCGACTCAAAAATACCGTATGTTGGTATGTCTCGCGGATCGATCCCCCTATAGATGTCTACTTGCTTGCTTGCCATTAGCCCACCTCCTGTGATCCCAAATAGTGAGCTGTCTGCCTACAATGTTCCTGAACATGGTTTGGCAACAACGGATTCGAAAAACCAAGCTATCTTTGAAGGCCATGAGTGACTGCTCATGGCCTTCGTCATTCTAAATCGTCTTCGGGTTCTGTCCCTCTACTAACCATCGGGACCACTGAGCGTTTCAAACTCGCCGTCCGTAACTTCGCAACCATTATACCGAAATCAAACTCAGCCTAATAGCGATTATTAGATGCTTTCGGCCAACGCGATGATCGACCTTTCGATTGATGCCGCACTTGATATCACATAAGGAACCGAAACGTGTTGGTCGTATATAAAGATACTTCCCTATAGCGAGAGGACTCATCCTCGCCTTTGGGCTCGATTACGGAAGTATGCGAAGCCAATTAAGGCAAGCAATCCACCGGAGATATCAATGATTGAGTCGAAGGGAGATGCGGTACGCGTGGGCACGAAGCTCTGGTGGTATTCATCCAACAGGGCCTGGACAATTGTCAGCAGCAGGGCGGCAATGAACCAGTTTCGCGTCAGAAACTCGCGGGACGAGCTCACAAACGCACGGCCCGCCAACCAGCCCAGTACGGCATACTCGGTAAAGTGCGCAGCCTTTCGTACCAGGAAGTGCGCAATTAGGATCCTTTCCTCAGTAAAGTTTGGAAACAGCCAGAGGAGAAGCGGCCGCACCACTCTGGAAGTATTCACTGCTGAAAACTCGCCTGTTGACGCAAAGGAAATAAATGCCATCCAAAGCAAAAGTGGCGCGTAACGCCAAATGCGCCTACGTCCTGATCGAGTCTTCGGAGCACACTCAGATGAATTTTGGTCGGACTGGTCCAAGCTGATGGAGTCCGTCAAAGATACTTTCCTCGGCAGGGATTTCACAAACGATGTCAGAAGGCTATTGAGCGGCGGCGCCCGAAACGACTTCTATGATCTCGTTAGTTATGGCGGCCTGGCGGACGCGATTCATATTCAGAGTAAGCGATTCGATTAGTTCGCTGGCATTCTTCGACGCTGAATCCATGGCTGTCATCCGCGCACCTTGCTCTGAGGCAACGGATTCCAACAGCGCTCGAAACACTTGAGTCTCAACCAAACGAGGGAGTAAGCGGCTAAAGATCTCGGCTGGAGGCTGCTCGTAAATGTAGTCAACTAAGGTAAGAGGCTGGCCGGCGGTAACCTCGTCAGTAGCTGCAGTGGCTCGCGATACAGGAAGGAGCTGTTCGACAACGACCCGCTGCTGCAATACCGATCTGAATTCATTGTAAATGATGAACGCCTTGTCAAGTTCTTTGTCTTCGGTGAATCTTTTAATGACATCGCGCGCGACCTCCGTAGCCTCGGAGAACTCAACCCGGCCCTTGCCCGTCAATCCCATGTATTCGCCGGTCAACATCGAGCCGCGGCGGCGGAAAAAATCTCTTCCTTTTCTCCCAACTGCCAAAATCTCGATCTTTTTCTCTGAGTGTTCTCGAGTGAAAGACTGCGCCGCCTTGATCAGATTCGTGTTGAACGCCCCACATAAACCCTTGTCGGCGGTAACTAGAACAATCAGGTACCGCTCGTCGCCTCGAGCATCGAGCAATGGGTGACTAAAATCTTCACCGGTCCGGCTGGCAAGCTCAGCCAACACCTCCATCATCTTGTTGGCAAAAGGGCGGGCAGTTAATACGCGATCCTGCGCGCGCTTAAGCTTGGCCGCAGAGACCATTTTCATGGCCTTGGTGATCTGCTGAGTATTCTTAACCGATTTAATGCGGCGTCGAATGTCTAAGAGATTAGGCATACGTTGCGGTAATTGCGCCTTAGGGTCTACCCAACCGGTGCAGCGCCGGCAGTCTCAGAGGTGGCTGCGACTTGAGAAATCGAAACATCCCCAACTTCGGCCTTTTCCTTCCCGAGCTCCTTGAAGTCTTTCAGTGCTAGTTCGAGATCCGCGGTTATCTCATTCGTCAAACTCTTCTTCTCACGAATGCTTTGCAAGAGGCCCGGATGGGAATTCTCGATAAACTTAAGCAGCTCCATCTCAAAGTTGCGCACGTCTTCCACGGCGACGTCATCGGTATAGCCATTGGTTGCCGCCCAGATGACCAGCACCTGCTTTTCGATACTCATCGGTCGATACTGAGGCTGCTTCAGAATTTCCACCAGGCGTTGGCCCCGCGCCAGTTGCGCCTGAGTTGCTCGATCGAGATCGGAACCAAACTGTGCGAATGCCTGCAGCTCTCTAAACTGCGCGAGGTCGATCCGGAGCGTTCCGGCAACCTGCCTCATCGCTTTGATTTGCGCCGAGCCGCCGACTCGCGAGACGCTGTTGCCCACGTTGATCGCCGGGCGAATGCCGCTATTAAAGAGGTCTGCTTCCAGAAATATCTGTCCGTCAGTAATCGAAATAACGTTTGTGGGAATATACGCGGAAATGTCTCCCGCCTGCGTTTCGATGATTGGGAGGCTCGTCAGCGAACCACCGCCCTTTGCATCCGATAGCTTCGCCGCCCGCTCGAGCAAGCGGGAGTGGAGATAAAAAACGTCCCCCGGATAAGCTTCGCGGCCAGGAGGACGTCGAAGCAACAGTGAAATCTCTCGATAAGCCGCTGCCTGTTTGGAAAGGTCGTCATAGATTGTCAGTGCATGTCTTCCGTTGTCGCGAAAGAATTCGCCCATCGCCGCACCCGCATAAGGCGCTAGAAACTGCATGGCTGCTGGGTCCGAAGCAGTGGCTTTCACCACGATGGTGTAGTCCATCGCGTCGAAGTCCTGCAGCGTCTTGACGACTTGTGCGACGGTCGAAGCTTTCTGTCCGATGGCCACATAAATGCAAATTACATCCTTGCCCTTTTGGTTGATGATGGTATCAACCGCCACAGCGGTCTTGCCCGTTTGGCGATCACCGATGATCAACTCCCGCTGACCACGCCCAATCGGAACCATCGCATCAATGGCCTTGAGGCCGGTTTGCAAAGACTCCTTCACCGGCTGTCGATCGACAACGCCTGGGGCAATGCGCTCGATAGGGTTGTAGTCCTCTGTAATTAGTGGACCTTGGTCGTCAATGGGATTACCCAAGGCGTCCACCACGCGGCCAATCAGGGCATCGCCGACCGGAACCTGCATGATGCGCCCGGTGCGTTTGACAATGTCGCCTTCCTTAATCGCCTGGAATTCGCCAAATAAGACCGCCCCGACCTTATCCTCTTCGAGATTTAGCGCCAGCCCGCGAACTTCGTGCGGAAACTCAAGCAGCTCCCCGGCCATCACCTTCTCCAGCCCGTGAATCTCAGCAATGCCGTCACCAACCTTGATGACGGTTCCTACTTCCATCACGGTTACGCCGGCTTCAAAGTTCTCGATCTGCTTACGGATTATTTCATTGATCTCATCTGCTCTAATCGGTTCCATTTCGTCCCTCGAACTAGTCTATTTGCCCGCAAGCATTGCTTCCACCTGCCGCAGTTGGCTACGAACTGACCCATCGTACACGGTTGACCCGATGCGCGTAATCATTCCTCCAAGCATCGTTTCGTCGGTTGCGAAACTAAACCTTACCTGCTTCCCGGTCATTGCAACCAGCCGTTGATGGAGGGCCTGCTTGATCTCATCAGAAACGGGCCGCGCGGTGGTCACCTCGGCAGCTACGACCCCTGAACGCTCATCAACCACCTGAGCGAATTTTCGGTTAATCTCACCCAACTCCGTGAGTCTCTGGTTCTTCAACAGTATGCGAAGAAAGTTTCCGGTGGCCGGCCGAACCTTCGTCCGCCCGATCATCTCTTCCAGCACGGCACGTTTCTGGTCATACCCGATTGTAGGGTTGCGAAAAACCTCCTGAAGGAGGTCACTACTTCGGATCATTGACTCCCATTCGATCAACTCTGCCTGAATATCTCGCGCCTCTTTACCCGAGAGCACCACGTCCGCCAGAGCCGACGCATAGCGGCGCGCCACAGTCTGTGAACTCAATTCTTACTCCTCCCAAGTTGCTCCAGGTTAGCAGTAATGATCCGGTTATCGTCGTCGCTGCGAATCTCCCGCTGAATTGCCTCCTCAGCCAGTCTCGCACTCTCGGCCGCTGCAAATCGGCGTAACTCCTGTCGTGCCGCTTTAGCTGCGCTTTCGATTTCCCTTTGCGCGTTCAGCCGCAGTTTCGTCACTTCCGCCTCGGTGGCCGTCTTGATGCGCGCCCGCTCTGCTTCTGCCTCAGCTCTTGCTTGCTCACGGATTACCGCAACGTCGGCATCCAGCCGCTTAATCCTTTCCTCGACTTCCGCCAACTTCCTCAAAGCCATTTCCTTCTCTTCCAACGCCTTCTTCAGTTCCCGCTTGATTCTTTCTCGCCGCGACCTTAAGCCTTCGCTCAATGGTTTTCCAAACCGATGGTGCAGGTACAGAGCCAAGCCGATAAAGACCGCCAGATTGACGAACTTCCAGAGCTCCAGGCCCGGATAATTCCACCAGGGAGCGTCCCCAACTAGTATCCATGCGATAAGAGCGTACATCCTTCTACCGCGCCGCGACGACTGAAATCATGATTCTATGGACCTTATCGGTCGCCCAAGAACATTGGAACCTATTTCAACTGCCAGCTTCCGAGCCTCAACTGCTAGCGTCCTTCGAGCTTCCTCTACTTGTCTGGCTATCTCCACCTTCTCACGCTCAATCGACTCACTGAGTTTCGCCTTCGTCGACGCTATCTCCTTTTCCCTGGCTCGGACCGTCTCAGTCCGTTGCTTCTCAAGAATCGAATACCCTTCTGCCCGCGCCGCTCGAAGCGCTTGCTCGTATTTCCTGAAGGACTCCTCAACCGAAGCGACCATTTGCCCGGCCTCCGAGAGCAAACCTTCACTTTGGCGCTCTCGCTCTTCCAGAATTCGGTTGATAGGCTTAAAGAGAGTCTTACTCAGCACTGCCACCATGACCACGATGATGACTACATGCAACAGGATTGTGCCATCTGGCACCAGTTGAATCTTGTTTCCGGCAAGTCCGAGCAGAATGAAGCTCATAGGCTAAGCGGCCCAATAAGAACAACTAACACTAACCATTTCAAAAGTTCGGGAGTCTAGCATTCCCCTTCAAACACGGTCAAGTCAGCGCACTCAATCCGACAGCATCTCGACCGCTGTACATTGTATAGCGGCTTCCCGTTGCCTCCCGCTCTAAACTAATATCATGCTGTACATTGTAAAGGCGTCACCTCGCGGCTGGGAGGGCGGACGGCAGCAGTAGGCGGAAGATCCTTTCTAAGTCACTTGGGCTGTAAAACTCGATTTCGATTCTGCCACCGATTCCCCCCGCGCTTTCCAGAATTCGGACCTGTGTGCCGAGGTGCCGGCGAAGCTTAGTTTCTGCTGCGCGCACATTCGGATCCGGCGCGACACTGTTATCGCGACGCGGTTTGGCGCTTCTACTGCCCTCCTCAAGATGCCGCACAAGCCGTTCTGTTTCTCTTACCGAAAGCCCTCGCTCGATTATTCTCCGGGCGATTCGCCGCTGAGCATCCACGTCATCGGTTCCCAGCAAGGTGCGAGCGTGGCCGGTGGATAACTTTGCTTCCTCGATCAGGCGCTGAATGTCGTCAGGCAGTCGCAACAGACGAAGGTAATTGGTGATGTACGTTCTGTCGCGCCCAACCCGTTCGGCGAGTGACTCCTGCGTCAGGCCGATCGAATCTATGAGCTTGCGATACGCTTGCGCTTCCTCGATTGCGTTAAGATCCTCCCGCTGGATGTTTTCGATCAGGGCCAACTCCAACACCTTATCGTCGGCGACCTGGCGGATTACAACCGGCACACGATTTAGCCCGGCAAGCTGGGCCGCCCGCCAGCGTCTCTCCCCTGCAACCAATTCGAAGCGATCACCCCGCCTCCGTACCAGTAGCGGTTGAACAATACCATTTGATTTGATCGAGGTTGCCAACTCAGCAAGTTTGCGTTCATCGAACCGTGTACGTGGCTGCACTGCACTCGGCTCGAGCAACTCGATTGCAATCTCGAGCGACTCGTCACCCGTTTCTGGTGCGTCAGCCGACAGCAGTGCGCCCAATCCCCGGCCCAGCGGCTTGCGTGTCATGAGTAAGTATCTCCCTGGCTAAATCGGAATAGGCTTCTGAGCCTTTCGAGTGTTTATCGTAAAGAATTATTGGCTTACCATAGCTGGGAGCCTCGGCGAGACGAACATTCCTCGGAATCACGGTCTGAAACACCTGTTGACCGTAAAAGTCCCTGAGGTCGGAAGCCACCGCTGCTGAGAGATTCGTGCGCTCATCGTACATTGTGAGAAGCAATCCTTCGATGGTGAGAGTTGGATTATGAAGACGCCGAATCCGAGCGAGTGTATCGAACAGTTCGGTAACGCCCTCCAGCGCGTAATACTCGGCCTGGATAGGTACCACCAACGACTTCGCGGCCGTGAGCGCATTGAGTGTCAAAAGCCCAAGCGACGGGGGGCAGTCTATGATTATGAATTCATAGTCATTCTCGATAGCGACAAGTGCGTCACGGAGTCTTGATTCTCGTTGCTCCATGTCGACCAACTCGACCTCGGCCCCGGTCAGATCTTTATTCGCTGGAGCAATATGAAGCTTCGGCATTTCGGTCGTCAGTATGATGGCTTTTATATTCTCGCCGAGAACGATGGTGTGATAGAGACTCTTACGGAAGCTGCCTCGAATGATGCCAACGCCAGAAGTGGCATTTGCTTGAGGATCTGCGTCCACAAGCAATACCGGAAAGCCCTCGCTTGAAATGACCGCTGCCAGGTTAACTGCCGTGGTTGTCTTGCCCACGCCACCCTTCTGATTTGCGACAGCAATAATTTTGGCCATTTCTTACCCGGGGCGGATTTTCCTCCAGATTTTGACCGCTAAACTACCACAAGCGGCAGGTGGGGCGCTATAAATTTACGGTCTTGAAGCGGTTTTAAGGCGCGTCAGGGGTGGGAGTGTTTCACGTGTAACGTTATGGCCTACGCTGCTTGGCCGTGAAGATTGAGGTGTACCAGTAACGTCGAAAGCGCGGCTGGAGTTAACCCGGGTATCCTTCGAGCCTGGCCAAATGTTAACGGCCGGGCTCGTTCAAACCGCTCGACCATCTCGTGAGAAAGGCCACTCAAACCCCGAAAACTGAAATTCGGCCCAATTTTCACCGAGTCATGCTGATGCAGTCGCCCAAGCGTTGCCCGCTGAGCTTCTATGTACCCCGCATAGAGCGAATCCGCGAGACCGGACTCTAAGTCAGTTTCGTTGATGCAGCTTGCCAGGTCGGCGGGGAGCATCGACCAGATAATTTCGCTGGTTACTTCGGCACGTTTTGCAAGGTGCGCTAGCGTAAAAGAGTCCCCCAGGTCAACGCCGAGTCTTGCGCTTAGTGCAGCGTGCGCTGGATCGGAACGCTTGAGCCGAGTCTCTTCCAGAACCCGCCCGAGACGTGAAATTCGGTCCCGCCTGGCATTAAAACGTTCCCAGTCCTGGTCGCCAACTAATCCAAGACTGCGCCCGTACGGTTGAAGCCGCTCATCCGCGTTGTCAAACCTCAATGCCAACCGGTTTTCAGCCCTGGAGGTAAAGACGCGGTACGGTTCGTCGACCCCTTGATTGATCAGATCGTCGATTAGCACCCCAACGTAGGATTCTTCACGATTTAACCGAAATACTTCTCGACCCTGGACCGTCAGCGCAGCATTGATCCCCGCAACTAGCCCCTGACAGGCTGCTTCCTCGTAGCCCGTCGTTCCGTTGATCTGTCCCGCGTGAAAGAGACCAGCAACCCGCCTCGTTTGAAGATCAGGGCCTAATTCACGTGGATCAACAAAATCATACTCTATCGCATAGCCCGGTCGAATGATGCGCGCCTCTTCCAAACCCGGAATCAGCCTAACAAGTTCCTTTTGAAGCTCCGCGGGCAATGAGGTCGAGAATCCATTTAGATAAACTTCATTAGTGTCATGCCCCTCCGGCTCCAGAAAGAGCTGGTGACGATTCTTATCCGCAAACTTCACCACCTTGTCTTCAATCGAAGGGCAATACCTCGGTCCAATACCTTTAATCTTTCCTGAATACAAAGGAGATAGGTGCAGGTTATGCCTGATCGAGTGATGTACAGCCTCGGAGGTGTACCCGACGTAGCAGGTTATTTGCGGCTGCTCAATTCGGTCGGTGGCAAAAGAGAACGGGACTGGCTTCTCGTCGGGCGGCTGGGGGTCAAACGCATCCCAGTTGATCGTCCTACCGTCCAGCCTTGGAGGTGTTCCGGTCTTAAGCCGCCCGACAGGAAACTTCAAGCGTTTCAAAGCCTCTGCTAGCTCAATCGATGATGGTTCGCCGGCTCTGCCCGCGCTGTATGTTTGGCGTCCTGTGTGGACTAGCCCATTAAGAAAGGTCCCGGTTGCAATTACGATCGCTCTCGCTCCAAAACGCCGTCCATCCTGCATTTCCACGCCGAAAACCCTACCAGCGCGAACCAACAAGTCGAGCACTGTCCCCTGTCGAAGTTGTAAATTCGGCGTACCCTCGAGCGTACGTCTCATTTCTTTTCGATACCAGGAACGATCTGCCTGAGCCCTGGGAGATTGCACCGCCCGGCCGCGCGAGCGATTAAGCAGCCTGAACTGAATGCCCGCCCGATCTGCGACGCGCCCCATCACACCACCAAGCGCGTCAATCTCCCGCACCAGATGTCCCTTCGCAACTCCTCCGATGGCAGGATTGCATGACATTTGGCCGATGAGGTCCAAATTCATCGTCACCAGCGCGGTTGTGGCGCCAAGCCTTGCGGCCGCGGCTGCCGCTTCACAGCCAGCGTGCCCGCCCCCTATCACGATCACGTCAAATGTCTCGTCAAAACTCATCGCTACTTTCCAATGCAGAAGGTCGAGAAGATCTGAGAAAGGATTTCTTCTGTCGTGGTCTCACCAGTTATCTGCCCAACGTACCGAAGCGCGTTATGAAGTCCGATTAAGACTACCTCCTCGCTCGCGCGCCGCTCTAACAATTCAACCGAAGACTCAATTTCGGCCCCTGCTCGCCGCAACAGATCGTAGTGCCTCGCGTTTGTAATCAGAAGACCGGCATTTCCGGATTCGACCGAACCGAAAGGTGCAAGTATAGCAGCACATAGTCGATCAACGCCGTAGCCCGTCACTGCAGACACCTCGATCGCGCCATTCGAAAACTGACTCTGAGTTTGAGTGCGATTAGAAAACGACGGAAGATCGGATTTATTAAGAGCAACTAAATGCCTGACTTTCCTGACTTCTGAGAGAAAAGCCGTGTCTTCTTCGCAAATGGCTTCAGATCCATCAAGTACGACCAACAATAAGTCTGCGTCAGCCATAGCTTGACGGGTGCGGTCAACCCCCATCCGCTCAACGCGGTCACTCGACTCTCGCACTCCGGCCGTGTCGGTCAGCAGAACTGGAATCCCACCAATACTAATCGCCTCTGTCAGAGTGTCGCGCGTTGTCCCCGGAACCTCGGTCACAATGGCTCGCTCTTGAGCGAGTAACCTATTGAAAAGACTTGACTTACCGACATTGGGTCGTCCTGCTATAGTGACCTTTATGCCATCGTGCAGCAGGTGACCGGCAGCATAAGTACTAGCAATTCCTTCCAGTTCCTCAACTATCTCAAACAGATTTTTCCGAAGCTGTTCTTGCCGTACCTCAGGCAAATCATCCTCGACGAATTCCAACGCTGATTCCAGTAGAACAATAACCTCAATCAGTTTTTCCTCGAGCGGCTGAAGCCGCAGAGATAATTCCCCCATAAGTTGACGCACTGCCTGCTGTGCCGCGGCTTCAGTCTGAGAGTTGATCAAGTCCCGTATAGCTTCTGCCTGACTAAGATCCAATTTGCCGCTGCCAAGGGCGCGCAAAGTGAATTCGCCCGGGCTGGCGAGCCGGCCACCAAACTCGAGAATCAGATCGATCATCTGACGCAGAATCACCGGCGAGCCATGGCAACTTATCTCCACGACATCTTCGCCGGTGTAGGAGTTTGGCGTTTGAAAATAAGTTATGAGGGCTCTGTCTAGAACTCTATTCTTTTTAGCAGGCTTGATGCTCTTTAGAATTGCTTGCGAGGGCGTAGGCGTGAACTCAGGATCATTAACGAGCGCTCTCGCGATCTCCAGTGCCTGTGGTCCACTGAGACGGATGACGCCAATCGCGCTGCGGCCGGCAGGCGTCGCTATTGCCACTATCGTATCCATGCTGACTACTACACAAACTGTATAACAAGAGTAAGCGCAAGCTGAAGGTTCCTCACTTGTTCTGACTCTTTAGCGCGACCTTGAGCTTACGTTCGGCGCCTTCGCCGACTGATTCTGTTTGAAGGTCCTCGCTTTCGGCAAGCGCCACGTGGATGATTCTTCTCTCATTCGCATTCATGGCGCCAAAAGTGAAGGTTGTTCCAGTTGCTCTTACCTGTGAAGCCGCGTGCATGGCCATCGCACGTAACTCCGCTTCTCGGGTGGCGCGGAAGCCGTGAACATCGCACACCAGCCGCTGGCCCTTCGGCAAAGACCTTCCAAAGATTTGGTTGACGAGATGCTGGAGCGCCTCGAGCAATTCAGCTCCTTCGGCCTGAAGCAGTTCCGCGTCTCGTCCGTCCAGATTCAGCAGACAACGCTCTGAATCCTCCTCGACCGAAACTTCAAGCGACAGGCCGCAAGTCGAAAAAATTGCCTGCAGCAAGTTGCCGGCTCCTTCACAACCTTGATCGCGCATCGCCAGATCGGCCACGGGTTTCTCCTGACTGAAGTTTATGCCTTCGATGTAACCAGCTTTTTCTTCTTTGGCGCGGGTACCTTATTTTCAGTCGGCGGCTGTTCGTCCCCCTCGGATCGTGTCAGATGATTTATCAAAAACTGCTGACTAAAACCAACTATGTTTCCCACTAACCAATAGACTAACAAGCCCGAAGGTGCACCCCACAAAACATAAAGCATGAAGACCGGCATGCCAATAGCCATCATCTTTCGTTGCAATGGATCAGCTGAAGGCGCCGGTGTAATTAACTGTAAAACTATCATTGTCCCCGCCATGAGGATTTCGAGAATGTGAAAGGGGTCGCCGGCTGAAAGATCCGGCAACCATAAGAACGTTGCCTGACGAAAATCTAGAGAAATGGTGATCGCACGGTACAAAGCAAAGAGAAAAGGCATTTGAATCAAAAGCGGCAAGCAGCCCCCAAGCGGATTGCCCTCCTTCATCAGACGCAACTGTTCCATCTGCAACTCTTTCAACTTCGGGTCGGTCTGTTTCATCCCTTTCATCTTTTCCTGAAGCTCTTTCATCTTGGGAGCGAGCTTCTGGGCCTTCTTCATTGCCTTGGAAGAACGCCACTTTAAAGGGAAGAACAGTGAATAGATTACGATGGTGAAGAGAATGATCGCGACGCCGTAGCTATTAGTGATGCGGTGGAGCCACCTGATGGCGCCAAGAATGGGTACTGCGATCGGCTTCGACAGCCAACTGAACCAGCCATAGTCGATCAATCCCTCGAGATCAATTGCGCGCCCTACTTCACTGCTGATCTCGGCGCTGGACTCCGTCAGAATGTAGTGATCTTTCGGACCAACGTAAACCAGATTCTCCGAACCATCGGTGGAAATCGGCACATAGGCCGAGATTAAATATCTTTTCTCTGGTGTGCCGTTGGTGCGGTGGTCATATTGAACTGTGCGATACTCGAGGCCTTCGGATGGCCGCGCCGGTATCGCGACCATCGCAAAGTAGGTGTCGCCAACCCCCGCCCAGTCAATAGAGCCCGACACTGCCATTCGATCCGGACTCGTCGAGTTTTCATTGATGGCCGCGGCTGTGGTTCGTTCAACCCGGTCGCCAAAAGAGGCTATCGCCTCTGGCGCCACCGAATAAAACGTGTATTGCGGAACACCCTGGTCACCGATGCTTGGGCCAACTTTCAACCGAGCCTGCGGAACGACGTTGCCGCCACGATTGATATTAACCGCCAGTTTTACGTCATAACCTTGGCCATCCAGGACAATTCGCTTCGATACTTCCAGTCCCGTCTGGGGATCGTTAAGCACAAACGTGACGGTCTTCGTCTCATTTGCGGCTAACGTGATTTCCGCGTCTCCCTGAGCCGTGTCAACGCCTTCGATCTTATAAGTTCTTGCCATCAACGCAGTATCGATTGCGTTATCCCCCGTCAGGATCTGAAGCGGCGCGTCCCGAGGCTGTCTCTTCAAGCCCTCTGGCGAGACTACTTCGAGGGGAATCCTTTCGTGCTTCTTTCCGGCAACAGAATAGATATCGCGATCGCTATCTTCATTCTTCTTGATGATCCAGCTCACCGGCTCCGCACCAAGGCTATCGAACTTGGCCTCGTAGAGGGGTGTCTTAACCACTAGCGTCCGGCGTTCGACGTCGAACGCGGGTTGCGTTGTCTGACTGGGGCTCGGCACCGGAGACGGCCCGCTTACCCCTTCAGTCCCAGGAGTTGGGGAAGGGGTGCCGACTACTTGAGTCTCCGACGGTGGTTTTTCTACAGGCGGATTGACCGGAAAGAGATAGCTCCACAAGAAGAGTATGGCCGTGGAGATCAACAAGGCGAGTAGTAAGCGCTTCTGTTGCATTTAGGATTCCGAAAGTACCGGGCCGGCTATTCCTTAGACTTCACTTCACCGGGTCGTAGCCACCGGGATTGAATGGGTGGCAGCGCAATAGTCTGCGTACGGCAAGTGAACTCCCCCGGATCACTCCGTAACGTTCGATAGCTTCCGTGGCATACTCTGAACAGGAGGGTACAAATCTACAAGCAGGCGGAAGTAGAGGTGATAGAGCTAACTTATAAAACCTAAGAACTGAAATAAGAAGTCTCTTCACACCCTTTGCGATTCAACCGTCGAGATGTCTCCTTCCTCGCGCGCTACAGAAGCAATGATCCTTTCAAACTCCTTGAGCCGTTTTTGGCTTTCAGCTAATAACAGCGCTCGCCTGGCATTCAGCACCCAATCGTACCTCTTTTGCAGGCCCTCCAACCGAGGCGTCGTTACCCGAAAGGTTTCACGAAGCAGGCGTTTAGCTCGGTTTCGATCAACGGCTTTGCCCAGGGCCTTGCGCGACGCGGTAACTCCAAAGCGATGGTGTGTCAGAGAATTAGGTAACACAAATGCTGTTAGAAAAGTTCCCTCGTAACGCTTCCCAGATCGATAGACCCTTTGAAAATCGCTGCTACCACGAAGGCGCGCTTCCATACGAACAAACGCTAGTAATGAGACGGTGTTAGACGCTTACGGCCCTTGGCACGTCTCCGCTTTAACACCAACCTGCCGTTCTTGGTCGCCATTCTTGCGCGAAAGCCATGGGTTTTGGCTCGTCGTCTGTTGTTTGGCCGAAACGTCGGCTTGGCCATACGGTCGAATCTCCCTTCCTGCGCGAAAACGGTAAGACTAACTGCCGCTGTCGCTTATGTCAAGAAAGGGAGTTGGTTGTACTATTCCCGTCCACCACGAATCCCTTCTCGTAGTCGCTAGCTCCAACCGAAAGTCGAGAAGTGTTTTATGACAGACGGGTCTCTTGATAAGCGGCGCGCTGTGTGTTAGTCTGCCGAAACCGTGAGTGAACTCTCGCTAAGTCATTGATAAATATCAACTTAAAGCTATACTTTAGGCGATGATGGGTTTTCCACAGACCTGAGGAAAAAACTGTGGAAATGGTTTTGCCTCTCCAAATTGATGACGTGTCGTTACCTTCAAAGGTAGCGGCTGTAGATCTCATTCGTTGAAGTAAAGGTCGGTGTGATAGGTATGCAATAGAAATCAGGAAAGGGATCCGGTAGGGTGACGTCTGTCCCAAAGAGGCTTTGTGTGCGCGATGGTGGATGTAGTATCTGAAAATGGCGTTTGGCATGACATTCTTGGTTCCATAAATAGGAAACTCAATCAAGAAACTGTTGACACGTGGTTTAGTGCGATCGAGTTTCGTGGTCTTGATTCGTCACGGAGCGTGATTCGACTTGGGGCTCCAAATGAAGTGGTCAGGGATTGGGTCAAACGGAATTATGCCGGACTGTTAGATCAGTCCCTGTCGGAACTCAATTTGCGCGGGTACTCGTTCGATTGGATTGTCGAAAAAGCAAAACCTGAAACGCTTTCTAATTCGCTGGCCAACGGTGCTGTTGTCGCGGTCTTTGAGGAACCTGAATCTCCGGCGGTTAACTCCGATCCCGCACCGGCTGTCACGCGGAGTTTTGGATCCAACCTGAGCGCTGCGGTCGCGTCTGGATCGGCGCAAGACACCACCAGGGAGAGATCGCTTAATCTAAAATACACTTACGATAGTTTCGTGGTTGGGTCTTGCAACCAGTTTGCTCATGCTGCCTCCCTGGCTGTGGCTGAAGCCCCAGGCCGAACCTATAATCCTCTTTTCATCTACGGTGGCGTGGGCTTAGGCAAGACTCACCTGATGCACGCCTGTGGTCATGCGATCAAACAACGCAATCCTCATCTAAACCTTTGCTATTTGTCATCTGAGAGGTTTATGAACGAGTTGATTAGCGCGATTCGTTATGACAAGACTCCCGCGTTTCGAGAAAAGTACAGATCCGTGGACGTGCTCTTAATTGACGATGTTCAGTTCATGGCGGGAAAGGAGCGCACCCAGGAGGAGTTCTTCCACACCTTCAACTCTCTTTACGATCAGCAAAAGCAAATCGTGATCAGCTCCGATTGTCCGCCAAGGGAAATCCCGACTCTTGAAGAAAGATTACACTCACGATTTGAGTGGGGCCTGATCGCCGATATCGAACCTCCCGACCTGGAAACAAAGGTAGCGATTATTAACCGCAAGGCCGAGGTCATGGGGGTCACTATTCCCGATGACGTCGCCCTGTTCATTGCCACCAGAGTGAAGAACAATGTGCGCGAGCTTGAGGGCTCTCTGGTGCGATTGGTGGCAATTTCATCATTGCGCGGAGCAAAGATATCCAAGGCCCTGGCGCAGGATGCCATTCGGAACATTGCCGGCGATGAAGACTCTGGTGTTATCACCATTCAGGAGATTCAGAGAGTTGTCGCCAATAGCTTCAAAATGCGCGTTGAGGAATTGATCTCAAAGAGCAATGCCCGACAATTCTCTCGGCCGCGGCAGATTGCGATGTACCTTTGTAAGAAACTGACGAAGCATAGCTACCCGGAAATTGGGAGATCGTTTGGGGGAAAGCATCACACGACCGTCATCCATTCGGTTGCTAAAATCGAATCTCTCAAGGTTGGTGATTCCATTTTACAGAAACTGGTGGACGAGCTTTCTAATAGACTGCAGAAGTAAAAGTTCGACAAATTTCAGTTTGTCGTGTGTTTCCGAGTTTAAGTAACTAACCAGCAGAGGAAAGAGGATGGCCCTGCCCATGGTGTATGTTTGGCGTCCTGTATCGCGCGTCGCGGTTTGGACGCCGACTTATCACTTTTCCACAATGTTGGATTGATTTTTTCTTTGGCGTTATTGAGTGCGACTGTCTTTTTGAACAGAATTAACAGTGTCCGATCTGAATAACCTGTGCATAAACGAAACCTGGTCGGCCCTGCGGTAATTTTTCCTAAGATGTCAGCTTGAGACTTTCACTCAATCAACAGTGGCTGTGGGCTTGAATTGGGTGTCGCTAAATGGTTTACTACGTTTTCCTCAAATCCACAGGAGCCTACTGCTACTACTGGAATTAGATCTAATTAAGTTTTCAGTTAGCAATAGCATTTCGCCGGGCATTTATAAGGAGAGGCCAATGCAATTCGTTGTCAGCAAACAAAACCTTCAAAAAGAACTGAGCTTTGTCCAGGGAGTGGTTGAGAAAAAGAACACCATTCCCGTTCTTTCGAACATTCTGATTGAGTCGGTTGGCGAAAATACAATCCGGATAACGGGTACTGACCTTGACGTAACCATTCGCTGCGATATGGACGCCGAAGAGATTACCGCGCCTGGCTCGATTTGTGTTCAAGCGAGAAAGCTTTTCGAGATCGCGAGGCTTTTGCCTGACGCACCGGTTAGCTTCAAGCGAGAAGACAACGACTGGGTTACGGTGAAATGCGATCGCGCGAAGTTCAAGATGGTGGGTGTGGCTCGCGACGCCTTTCCGGAGGTACCGACCTTTAAGTCGGCGCCGACAAAGATCTCTGCCGGCATTCTCAAGGCTCTGATTGACCGGACGATCTTCGCGATCACGCAGGAAGAGTCGAGATATACCCTTTCTGGGGCAAAGTTTATTCTGGATGATTCAGGAGCGAAGATGGTTACGACTGATGGTCACCGGCTCGCCTACGTGGAAAAAAAGGATCCAGCTAAGAACGGAGGCAGAGAGCCGGTCGACACTCTAATTCCTCGGAAGACTTTGGCCGAACTGACAAAACTGACGGCCGGTTTCGATGGTGAAATAAGCTTGGGGATGGATGAGAACCATATCTATTTCGAGGTTGGCCCGAGATTATTGATCTCACGCATGCTCTATGGCCAGTTTCCCAATTACGAGATGGTAATGCCAAAGAACAACGACAAAGCAGTTCAGTTTGATAGCTCGTTGTTGAACCTGGCCATCCGGCGAGTGGCGTTGATGTCGGACGAGCGCTCGCACGCTATCCGCTTTCATCTCGAGCCGAATCAGTTGGTCATTAGTTCTCAAAACGCCGAAGAGGGAGAAGCGAATGAGACCATCCAAGCGGACTACAGCGGCGAGGAAGCAGACATCGGCTTCAATGCTCAATATCTTCAGGACTTTCTCAACGTGGTGGGAGAAGGCAAAGTAGCTTTCGAGTTTAAAGACGGAAACTCACAGGCTCAGTTGCGCCCGGCGGAGGGTGAGGAGTTCGAGTATAAGTACGTCGTGATGCCAATGCGGATTTGATTTAACAAACAGTAAAAAGATTTCACTGAGGTGATAACCTTTCCGAGGGCAGAGAAAATGATAGGTTAGGATACAAAAGAGACCAATCTGGTTCGGTATCTCACGCACAAGCTTCGTTGCCGGGTAAACTTCAATCCATACAAAATGTCTAAGCCTGACTGTCAACCGAAGTTAAGTGAGCATATGTTAAAATCGCTCGCATGATCCTTGAGGCGATTGAGGCCCAGCAGTTTCGCAATCTCAGTGGAACAATCCAATGGGGCCGCGGGCTCAATATCATCTACGGGGATAACGGTCAGGGTAAGACTAATTGGCTCGAAGCCATCTACCTTCTCTCTCGAACAAAGTCCTTTCGTACTCAACGTCTTCAGGAGTCGATCAGATTCGGACATGACTCGGCTTTCGTTAGAGGCACGGTCTCTTTCGGCAGAGATTCAATCTCACAAGGCTCAGCATTAATCCCAAATCTACAAAGTTCCGAATTAACGCCAGACCTACAAGGAGCCGAGTTATCGCAAGATTTAGCTGGAGCCGCATCTACGCAAAGACTACAAGGATTTGATTCAACGCGTGGTTTCCAAGAAGTCGATTTCACGCGAGACCCAGAAAAAGATTCGTTATCGCGAAATCAACCAGCATCTGAATTGACTCGAGATCTCCAGGTCACGTTACAAGGCGGAAACAAAACGGTCTGCACCAAGACGATCTCAGTTAACGGGAAGAAAGAAACACTCGCCAGGTATTTAGGTCAACTTCAAGTCTTTGCCTTCACTGCCGATGAACTTGAAGTGGTGAGGGGAACACCGGAGGCGCGCCGGCGCTTCATCGATCGCGGAGGTTGTTCCTTACAGCCCGCCTTTGTGCAAACACTCTCCGATTACAACCGCGTGCTGAAACAGAAAAACAGAATTCTCCAGGACTCGAGCGAGCTTGAGCTGAGCTTAGCGGAAACCGAAGATCTTTTGCAGCCATGGAACGAACAGTTGGTGAAGTTGGGAACGCAAATTCACACCTCTCGTACCGACTACATCAACCAGTTAAATGAAGCGTTTGAGCATGGCCTTTTTGAACGCGAGGGTATCCAAATCCGCTATGTCTCGTCGCTCGACGGCAAGGGTGACTTGAGTAACTACGAACCCTTGCTCAGCGAGAGACTGAAGCTGCGGCTCGAAGCTGAGGTGGCGGCCGGGCGTGCTTTGATTGGTCCGCATCGCGATGATTTGGAGATTCTTTCAGATGGCCGGGAGATGAGGGTTTTTGGGAGCTCAGGGCAACAGCGTAGCGCATTGTTATTATTAGACTTAGCAGCAATTTCAGTGTATAATTCGCGTCACGATGATTACCCCATTTTTCTCATCGATGATGTTGATGCTGAACTGGACGAAAAGAGGATAAACAAGCTCTTGGAATACCTTGAAGGTCGCACTCAGACGTTCCTTACCACCTCAAAGCGAAGCCACCTCCAGGGATTTCTTTCGCGAGCAAGTCTGTACGAAATTGAAGATGGAAAGGTGGCGAATAACGCCTCTGGGCAGAAGTCGTTTTCAAAGGCACTGGCTTGATGTGGTGTCTCAGAAGAACGGAACAAGAGAGCAGCGCATTGGGCAAGCAGTACACGATCCCACGAAATAACTCGAATAATACACAATCTGTATTTAAAAGCACGGCCGAAGGAGATTAGTTTGGCGATACCACGGATGTCAGAAGATAAGACAGTCGATAAGAAAAAGGACAAGAAGGGACAGTCGTATGACTCCTCTTCAATCACAATTCTTGAAGGCCGGGAAGCGGTGCGGAAGCGTCCGGCGATGTACATCGGTTCAACCGGCGAGTTGGGGCTTCATCACCTTGTGTATGAGGTGGTCGATAATTCAATCGACGAAGCGTTGGCCGGCTACTGTGACACGGTCGAAGTGACGATCCATCTCGATAATTCAATCACCATTATCGACAACGGCCGTGGGATACCAATCGACGAGATTAAGAAGGAACGAAAGTCGGCCGCGGAAGTGGTGATGACCAAACTTCACGCGGGTGGAAAGTTTGACTCAAACGCCTACAAGGTTTCCGGCGGACTTCATGGCGTCGGCGTGTCAGTCGTTAATTTTCTTTCCGAGAAAGTGCGCCTGGAGATCTGGAGAGAAGGTAAGACTTACGAGCAGGAGTATACGCGTGGAATTCCCTCGAATGGGCTGAAGCAGACCGGTAGGACCAGAAAGCGCGGCACCAAGATCACCTTCAAGCCAGACAGCCAGATCTTTGACGTCACCGAATTCAGTTTTGACAAGCTGTCGGAGCGTTTGCGTGAGAAGGCTTTTCTCAACAAAGGCATTCGGATCACCATCAAGGACGAGCGCGAAGAACCGGAGCGCTCGCACGAGTTTTATTACAAGGGCGGCATCGCCGAGTTTGTCAAACATCTCAACAAAAACAAGACGACGCTGCACGATAAACCCATCTACTTCGAAAAGGAAGGTGAGAACCTTTCAATTGAAGTGGCTATTCAATACAACGATGGATATGACGAGAAAGTGTATTCCTTTGCCAACAACATCAATACGGTGGATGGCGGCACGCACCTCTCGGGTTTTCGTTCCGCCTTCACGAGAACCATCAACGCCTATGCCCAGTCCTCCGGCCTCGCCAAAAATTTCAAAGGCTCACTGAGCGGCGACGACGTGCGCGAAGGGCTTGTGGCGGTCATTTCGGTAAAGCTGCCGCAACCTCAGTTTGAGGGCCAAACCAAGGGCAAGCTCAATTCCGACGTCAAGGGCGCCGTCGAGTCGTTCCTGAATGACCGGCTGACTGAATACCTCGAACAGAACCCGACCGTGGCGCGAAGGATCGTGGGTAAATCACTCGACGCCGCGCGAGCTCGCGAAGCTGCCAGGAAAGCTCGCGAGATTGTGCGCAAAGGCGCGCTCGGCTCAACCATGCTGCCTGGTAAGCTCGCCGACTGTCAGGAGCGCGACCCGGAAAAGTCGGAGATTTACATCGTGGAGGGAGACTCGGCCGGAGGCTCCGCCAAGCAGGGACGCGATCGGAAAAATCAAGCGATTCTTCCGATCAAAGGAAAGATTCTTAACGTAGAAAAAGCCCGCCAGGACAAAGTGCTTTCGCACAACGAAATCAGGGCGCTGATTACGGCGTTAGGAACAGGCATTGGCAAAGACGATTTCGACATTACTAAGCTGCGCTACCACAAGATCATTCTCATGACCGACGCCGATGTCGACGGTTCCCACATCCGGACGCTGCTGCTGACGTTTTTTTTCCGCCAGATGCCGGAGTTGGTCGAAAAGGGCTTCGTGTACATTGCGCAACCGCCTTTGTTCAAAGTGAAAAAGGGGAAGAAGGAAGAGTACATCAAAGACGAAAGTCTGATGACGACTTATTTGATGAATCAGGCGACTGCTGACCTGACCGTGGCCTCCGCGGGCGCAAAAGAGCCGATCGTGGGCCGCGAGTTGTCAAAGTGGCTGGAGAAGATGGTCGACTTCCAACGTTACTGCGAGCGCGCTACGCGCCGGCTCAACGGCGATGCGCAGTTATTACACAAATTGCTGGAAGCGTTTGCCGGCAGGAAGGGCGTCTTGCGCAAAGAAGGCACCACGCTCCGCAAAGTTTTCCAGGACGGTGATCAGATGGCAAAAGTTGAAGGTGTGCTCGCCAAGGGCGGTTACAAAACAGAGCTGCTCACGGACGAAGAACACGGCTTGTGGGAGATTGAGACTACGACGGTTTCAGGCGTGCGCGTCGTGATTGACTGGAACTTTGCCAGCCTGGTGGAGTTTCAAAAAGCGGTAGAACTTTTCTCGAAGCTGGAAGACAAACTGGCGGCGCCTTTTGTGGTTGGCGAAAACGGCACGAAGGAAGAGATACCGACGCGCGATGCGCTGCTGGACAAGGTGCTGACTGCCGCGAAGAAGGATCTCGCGATTCAGCGTTATAAAGGTCTGGGTGAAATGAACCCCGAGCAACTGTGGGAAACAACCATGAACCCTGAGAAGCGCACGCTGCTGCAAGTGCGCATCGATGACACGTTCGAGACGGAAAACATCTTCACGGTATTGATGGGCGACCAGGTCGAGCCGCGGCGGAAATTCATCGAGGATAACGCGCTCGATGTCAGAAACCTGGATGTGTAGATGGTAGTGTTTCTTTTAGGCATTCTATTGTCGTCTCGATTCCCCCTTGTTGGCCGTTTAACAGTTCAAGAGTCCTTTGTTTTCGGTTCAATTAATGATGAAATCCGCGCGGCAAATTCGAGCAGAAGAGTTGGCCGAACGCTTCAAAACTGCTGGCAGAAAACCAGTGGTAATCGAATTTGCGGGTGTGCCAAAGGCTGGCAAAACAACTACGCTGGGGCAGCTTCATGCATTTCTTAAGAGATGTGGCTTTCGCGTAGAAGTCCTAGTCGAACGGGCCTCGATGTGCCCAATTCGAGACAAAAAGCATTCAAACTTTAATGTTTGGACCGCATGTACGACTTTGTCGCACATTCTCGAGAAGACGCAGAGTCCTCCTCGACCTGATGACCCAGATGTTCTAATTCTCGACAGGGGATTGTTCGACTCGATCTGTTGGTTGACAATGATGGAAAGGTTGTCGCGCATTCGGACTGACGATCTGAATATAATAAACAAGTTTCTTTTAATCGATGATTGGAAGAAACGAATTACGTCGGTAATTGTGATGACTGCTTCTGCGGAAGATTCCTTAGAGCGCGAGAAGGGTTTCCTGCCGGTCGAAGACGCTATCGGTTCAATCATGAACTTGGAGGTTTTGGAGCAAATGCTTAACACCACAAAGAAGACGGCTAAACGGCTGGCCAGAGACTTCCGCATCTATAGTATTGACACGTCTGCTCCAGGACTACGCTCCGAGCCGCAAAAGACTGCGGAGAGAGTTGCTGACCTTGCGCTTGAAGTAATTGAAGAACAGCTACGAGAGGAGATTCTCTGCGTTCCAATTGAAGAACTAACGAAAATTTTTAATGGCGGTACTTGCGTTAAGGGTCCATCTGCCCTAGCCGTTTCTAATTGTTTTGCCAGTAAAGGCACATTTCTTCCTCGAGAAGACGTTGAGCAAAGAGATAGTTTTGTTCAAGCGTTACCAGTAGTAGTAGTACGCAATAAGAGTGGTGATGTTCTAAGGCTTAGACGAAGAGAAAGTACAGAAGCGGATCCTCTGCACCAGAAGATCGTTATCTGGGCAGGCGGACACGTTCGGAGTGAAGATGGCAGCAACGGAGAAGCGATTCTGAGAGCCGCGTTGAGGGAACTACAAGAAGAGTTGCGTTTGAGCGTTGAGGAGAACGAACTCAATTTCCTTGGGTCAGTATACTTTCCGACCGGAGAACGGACGTCAAAGCATGTTGCATTGGTTTACGAGTGGCGAGCAGATACTGACGATGTAGCTGTTGCTTTAAGCAGTGCTGAATTCTTTGAGCGTCGCGGCACATCACTCAGTGGCAGTTTTGTAACGATTGAAGAATTAGCCAGCGATGTCTTGACGGCCAAGGTTGATGAACCATGGTCTGGGGAGATTGTCCGCGAACTGCTTGCCTCAAACGTTTATCCTCCCCGTTTGTTTGAGTAAAAACAACAGACTCGAAGTCAAGGCTTCGACAAAACCAAGCCGGTGGTATCACCAAATCGATTCACACGAAAACGCCAATACTTCATGGTCGTGTCTGGAGGGATGCCGGCTTTGCGGGCCGCAATCTCGACTTGTTTGGTTACCGTGTCTACTCCCTCTAAATCCGGCAGCAGCAATCCGCGATGTAGTCCTGATTCGTCTTCCACAATCACACCATAAACTGCCGGGTCGAGGTCTGCTAGCATTGCGGGCTCCGGCGCCTCCAAAACGTCAACCGAAAAACGCAGGTTCCCAAGCTCCTCAGCCGTCACCGGCGAGAACCGAGGATCCCGCGTGGCGGCGTTAATGGCATTGGCAATCAATTCCTCGGCGAGAGAGTCTTTGGCGGGCTCGATCGTTCCAATGCAACCGCGTAATTGTCCATCAAGAGTTTTAAGTGAAACAAAGCAGGCAGCCCGGGCAGCTAGAAGGCCGGAAGTGTATCGAGGCGGATCGATCTGGGTCTCGCGAAGCACGAAGGTTTCCACGGCGGCTCGCGCAAGCGCCGGAAGATCGTCGAGTGGAGCAAGCGCTGGAAGATCCGCTTCCTCGGTAGCCGCTTCTGGGGAGGCTGAGTGTAGCTTCCGCTGGCTACCCCAAGCGCTTCGGTGGTCGACTGGGCCGTGCGCCGGAAGATCCACTTCGTTGTTTGCCCTTCTTGGTGAGGTTGAGTCTGGCATCCGCTGACTGCTGTAAGCGGTTCCGTGGTTGAGTGGATTTTCGACGGCGCCTGATTGCGTGTCATCCGAGGCGTTCGCCAGAGGCTTCACCGTTAACTGCGCAACGAGGTAACCGACGCCAAATGGCGCCTCGTAGTGCAGCACCTCACAGGCCAGAGGCAGCTCTCGGGTAGCTCCAAGGGCGACCAGCATCGAGCGATAACCACACTCGCCGGCAATTCTGCGCAGGTCTTGATCGATGTTGATGATGCGATCGGGAGTATTGCAGCGAAGGGCGTCGACCACTTCGTCGTCAAATATGTAGGCGGTGGGGTTATACCCGGCGGGCGCATCGGGTTTCAGCCGGTGGCTTAAGTCACCGCTCGCTATGATCGCGACGGAACGGCCAACCTCATTGATGGCTTTGCCGATGCACGACCCAAAGCGCAGATGGTCTTCGTTTGACAGGAAGCTGTAACCCAGTCCGACTACCCGGCCCTGCCAGCCGTTCTGATAAAGAAAGTACAGCGGGACCGCCGTACCGTGGTCCAAATTACGTCCGCCGAGACTGACAACCTCGTACCGTTCTCTGTCGGCAGCTTTGGTAATGGCTGCGAGCAGATCTTCGTCAAGCGCAACGTCGAAGTGAACGGCCGGGGCGCGGAAGTTAGCAAAGTCGCCATGAAGCAAGGGCCCTCGATAAGCAACGAAAGCATAAGGTTCGAGCGGAGCGTGAGGTGAAATAAGGACGACGGTTTCGGCGCCGCTGGCGATGAGCCGTTTCGTCAGCTCCGCCATTGCGTCAATTGAGCCGCGCACCTCCGCAATCGAATCACGGCCCACTTCGGGCACCATGATCGGCGGATGCGGAGCAATGCCGGAGAAAACGATTGAGTTGCCGTTTCCCATTGTCAGTCTCCATCGCTGCAAACTCACTTCCAGAGTCGGGAAGTTTCGGGAACCGAGGAACGCCCCTCAAATGGAGCCGGGCAAGCGGTGACTTCACAGCCAGATACTTGTCAGGAAACGCCGGCATTTTACCACACTGGCTGGTTGAAGATTATTGTAAAGTCCGACAAACTTCAGTTTGTCGCTTTCCGTCGGGAGGCTCCCTTTCGGGATTCCAGACACGGCAGCAGGCGACAAACTCCAGTTTGTCGGACAAGGTGATGCAAGATTTCGAAGTTCTGATCATAGGCGCGGGGCCGGCAGGATCTTTTGCGGCGGAGTTGCTCGCAAAGGCGGGCGTGAGTGTCGCTCTGTTCGATGGTCGTCCTGAAGGCACACCGAAGGCTTGCGGCGGTGGGGTGACGGCGAAAGCTTTGAAAGCCTGGCCCCATTTGTTGAATGCCGTGGGGCGGACGGTGGATGAGCTCGAGATGTATTCACCGTCCGGCAGACGGCTGCACCTGAAACTCGACGAGCCCTTTGCGATCTATTCGAGGATTGCGTTTGATGGCTACCTGCGCGATCGGGCCAAGGCTGCAGGCGCTGAAGTCTTCTCAGCCAAAGTATCCGCGCGCAGCATCAAGCGAACAGAGAATGGTTGGATTCTCCGGAGTTCAGACGGCGCCGAGTGGAAGGGTCGGATTTTGGTTGGCGCCGACGGCGCCGGTAGCGCCGTCGCCCGCATGCTGGTGGGCCCACTGCCACCGTCTGAGATGGAAGTCGCTTTTGGTTATCGAGCGCCTTTGCCTGAAAGTGGTGAGGCGCCGACGGTCGTTGCTTTTCTTCCCCAGTGGGTTGGATACGCTTGGGCGTTCCCGAGGCCGGATCACATCTCTTTTGGGATTGCTACCACGCAAGATGCATTTCAGCACGAACCGCTGGACAAACTGCTGTGGGATTTTATGGCGGGTTACTATCGCCTGCGCGAAGACGCGAAGGCAAGGCTTTGGACCAGCCGCAAAGTCGATGCCGAACGTGACCAACGCATCAGAAGCAACCTGGCGAACACTGCGGAGCGTTATGCTGCTCGCATTCCCGGACTCAGCGACAAAGCGTGGGACACCAGGCGAGCATGCGGCGATGGTTGGGCGCTGCTGGGAGACGCGGCGGGCTTTGCCGATCCCGTAACCGGCGAAGGAATTTATTATGCCCTGCGATCGGCAGAGCTTTTTGCCGAGTGCTTTCTTGCCGGCGCGCCGTTGGAATACGAGCGGCGCTGGCGAGAAGATTTCGGCGCGGAGCTAAGGCGCGCGTCAAAGATGCGCCGCCGCTTTTATGGCAACTTCTGGGGCGCGCCCTTTACAGAAAGAATGATCGAGTTTGCGCGCGGCCACCGTGGGATAAAGCATGTGTTGGGCGATCTCGTCGCCGGCGAACAGGGCTACACGGACTTGAAAAAAAAACTCGCCAAGAGCGCCCTGCGCCCTATTTGACTGATGCTCAAGGTGCCAGGCGTTTGATTGTCCAGGAGTCGTCGGGCTGGCGATCATAAGCAATCCGATCATGAAGTCTACCGGGGCGGTTGCTCCAAAACTCAATCCGCTCCGGCTTGATGCGATAACCGCCCCAATGCGACGGCCGCTCTACCTCACGGTGAAGATAGAGTTCCTCAAACTCGTGGAAGCGCCTTTCAAGCATTTCTCGGCTCTCGATGACTTCGCTTTGCGGCGACGCGAGCGCACCTATCTGGCTCTCGCGAGGCCTCGATGCAAAGTACCTGTCTGACTCCTCTGGAGAGATCTTCTCGACACTGCCTTCAATACGAACCTGCCGATCCAGTTGCACCCAGTAACACACAAGTGCGGCACGTGGATTCTCGTCAAGCTCGCGAGCCTTACTGCTGTTGTAGTTAGTGTAGAAAACAAAGCCGCGCTCGTCGACCTGCTTCAAAAGAACCATGCGAGCCGAGGGTTTTCCATCTTTCGTTGCAGTGGCCAGGGTCGCCGCATCGGGCAAGCGTGATCCGGAATTCATGGCCTCGCTAAACCAACGCTGAAAAAACCGAATCGGATCGGGATCAGCAGTCTTCTCGTCCAGCGTTTGCGTTTCGGTTTCAAGCTCTGTCGATTTGCTCACGGCGACTCCACCCACGAACCGATGCTACTCAATTGATCGAATCAGAACTTAAAAAGCTCTAAAAAAGTTTGCAGCTCGGAGCTCTTACTTGCTTAAGATTCTCAAGCTAAAGCTTGAGCTCTGAACTTCTTGAAATTTGAACGCGTTGACTCTCAAAAAGTTTAGAGTTCAACCCTTAGGTTGAGATGCTTGGTTTTTCAATCCTGAGCAGTGTAGGGCGCCAGCCTGTGCCGCAGCTCTTCCGGAACCATAACAGTCTCAAACGTATCACGTCGAACGGCGGCGAGTACAAAGTGGGCGTCGGCGATCAGTTCTTCTTTGCCTTTACGCCGCACCTCGAAGTTTAACTGCATCGACTTGTTTCCAAACCGGCCGACAAAGACCGAAACTTCCAGCAGATCATCCAATTGAGCCGCGCGATGGAAATCACATTCCAGATGAACGCGCGGCAGCCAGATGTCGAGCTCGTCGAACATCACGCCGTATTCCAGCCCCACGGCGCGAAAAAGCTCAGTCTCGGCGAATTCAAAGAAGCGAATGTAGGCGCCGTAAAAAATAATGCGAGCCGCATCGACGTCCCCCCATCGCACCCGCTCCTCGATGGTGAATTTTTTCAATTCCGGCATTCGTTCCGAGAAACCTCTAGGCAGTGACCGAGCGCTATGTAAGAATCGTTCTGCGAGCGGCTGCGGGCGAGACGCCCGCGCTCCCAGTAAAGACGCCCGCGCTCCCAGTATTGCGGGCTCTTAAACCTCATCGTCTCCTAGAAACTCGAGCATGGCCTGATTGAAATCCTCCGGCTGCTCGATATTGGAGATGTGGGCGGCGCCTTCGATGATCTGCATGCGCGAGCCGCCGATCTCGCGGTGCATCAACTCAGCGTCGGCAACGGGCGTCAAGGCGTCTTCACTTCCGACCAGAATCAGCGTAGGCGCAACGATGTGCGATAAAAATGAAGTTTGATCCTGGCGCTGGGCCATCCCGCGTAATGCCGCCGCCGCGCCGGCCGGATCGGTCGCGACCATCATCTCTCGCACGCGTTTAACGATCTCTGGACGTTTCGCAACCGTTTTCGGCGCCAGCAATTTGGGCAAGAGCGAGTCGGCGATTCCTTCGATTCCCTCGCGCAAGGCTTTCTCTGCCTGCTGCTCGCGATTGAGCTTCCCTTCTTCCGTATCCCCCTGAGCCCGTGTGTCCGCAAGCACAAGCGAACGAACCTGGAGTGGAAAAAGGCGACAGAACGCCAGGGCAACGTAGCCGCCCATTGATAGTCCGCCGATCGCAGGGCGTGAAACCTGTAAACTTTCGAGCAGCGCTGCGACATCACCGGCCATGACGGCCATCGTCGCAACGCCGGGCGTCACCGCGCTCTCGCCGTGTCCACGCAAGTCAGGAACGATCACCCGATGATGCTGCTTGAGTTCTTCAACCTGCTCGCGCCACATCGATCGATTGAAAGGATACCCGTGAAGCAGCATTACTGGGGTACCCGAGCCTTCATCATCGTAGGCTAGCTCAATGCCTCGAACCGTTCGCTTCATAAGTCACCACGTGAGGCGGGACGTTGACCCGACGCTACCGAGACTGTGTAAAACTCAACTCGAGCAATCAATACTCAACCACGGAACCGCTTACCGTAGTCAGCGCTCATACTACTAACTTCGCCAGCGCCACTCAACCACGGAACCGCTTACCGTAGTCAGCGCAATACGACTCAACCCGACATGCACCACTCAGCCACAGTACCGCTTACCGTAGTCAGCGCAATACGACTCAACCTGGGCCAGCACCACTCAGCATCAGGCAAGCCGGCTCAAGTCAACGCCAGCCCGCACCACTCAACCCACGTAGGCCCCACTCAATCCGATCAAGCAGCGGGGCTGACTGGTGGGAGCGCTGACTACGGTGCTTAAGTGGTGTGAGCGCTGACTAAGGTAAGCGGTAGTGTGGTTGAGTGGTGCTAGCCCAGGTTGAGTCGTATTGCGCTGACTACGGTAAGCGGTTCTGTGGTTGAGTGGCGTGGGTTGGTTGAGTGGTAGGAGCGCTTGACTACGGTAAGCGGTTCTGTGGATGAGCGGTGCATGCTCGGGTTGAGTGGTGTGAGCGCTGACTACGGTAAGCGGTAGTGTGGTTGAGTGGCGCGGGTTGGTTGAGTGGTGGGAGCGCTGACTACGGTAAGCGGTTCCGTGGTTAGGTGCTCATGGTTGGTGCTTAAGTGGTGGGAGCGCTGACTACGGTAAGCGGTTCTGTGGTTGAGTGGCGTGGGTTGGTTGAGTGGTAGGAGCGCTTGACTACGGTAAGCGGTTCTGTGGATGAGCGGTGCATGGTCGGGTTGAGTGGTGGGAGCGCTGACTACGGTAAGCGGTTCCGTGGTTGGGTGCTCATGGTTGGTGCTTAAGTGGTGGGAGCGCTGACTACGGTAAGCGGTTCCGTGGTTGGGTGCTCATGGTTGGTGCTTAAGTGGTGGGAGCGCTGACTACGGTAAGCGGTTCCGTCGTTGGGTGCTCATGGTTGGTGCTTAAGTGGTGGGAGCGCTGACTACGGTAAGCGGTTCTGTGGTTGAGTGCTCATGGGTGCTTGAGTCGTATTGCGCTGACTACGGTAAGCGGTAGTGTGGTTGAGTGGCGCGGGTTGGTTGAGTGGTGGGAGCGCTGACTACGGTAAGCGGTAGTGTGGTTGAGTGGTGCATGTCGGGTTGAGTGGTGTGAGCGCTGACTACGGTAAGCGGTAGTGTGGTTGAGTGGTGCTGGCCCAGGTTGAGTAGTATTGCGCTGACTACGGTAAGCGGTGGTGTGGTTGAGTGCTCAGGGTGCTTGAGTGGTGGGAGCGCTGAACTACGGTAAGCGGTTCCGTGGTTGAGTGGCACTTGTTGCGTGGGCGCGACCTGACGCTACCCGCGTGACGGTTCTGATTTCATCACCACATGAGAGCCTAACCACCACGAACTGCGTGTTCGACTGCCTTCACTAATTCTGAAAGCTCGATCGGCTTTGCCAGATAACCCTGATAACCCGAAGAGAGTGCCGCCTCACGGTCTTCATGCTTGGCGTAAGCCGTAATCGCCAGGGCG
>Ga0187893_10003695_pt1 | contig 30391 bp, 31 predicted proteins | sample MA1701074metaG_FD_139574 | JGI IMG/M metagenome (GOLD analysis project Ga0187893, IMG submission 139574) | White microbial mat communities from a basaltic lava cave in the Kipuka Kanohina Cave System on the Island of Hawaii, USA - MA170107-4 metaG ...
ACGTGCCGGCGCACCAACGCCTCGATTTCTTGGGCCAACTCTCCGCTGCTGTGTGGGTTGTTCATGATGCTCGAATCGCAGGTCCCGATCCGTCGCTCAAGCCCCACCCTGAACGGTTACGTCGATACGAATGCGCTGATCTACTACCTGGGTCAGCATGCTCCGTGGGCCGCAGTACTCAACCCTCTTTTTGAAGCCCTCCCGAACATCGGAGCGATCGCATCCATAATCGCGCTTGTCGAGCTTCTGGTTCCTCCATTGCGCGATGACCAGATCGAGCTCGCGAACCAATACGACTCTTTCCTTCGGTCGAGCGCAGGTTTTACGCTCGTGCCCGTTGACCACGAGATTGCTCGGCTGGCTGCCGAACTGCGAGCCAAGGCAACCAATGGCGGCAAGATACGGACACCGGATGCGATTCATCTCGCGACCGCACTCTCCCGACGCTGCACCGCGTTCGTCACCAACGACCACGACCTGGTCGATCTGCCTGGGCTGCGCATCCTCCAGCTCAGTTCCTACACACGGTAGATCGTCCTTGCTAAGGCATTGAAGTCCGACGACACCCGACAGGTTCTCGGTCATGCAGCGTGGCTCGCCTCGGAACGTGTGTACGCGCTGCCGCTGTGATCCTGCGTGATCGCGGGCCCATGCGCATGGGTGGCTGTCCGCGACGCGGGTGTTGAAGGTGAGGCTGGACATTGTGCTCGACTCGGATGGAGAGGGTGATAGCAGGGTCGCTCGATCATGAAGTGATCATGAGCTCGGGACCTACCCGTCGACGTGAAGGGTCATGCGATTAGGGCGGCATGATAGCAGTGCGGTGGCTTCGAGCATCCGTTGAATCTAAATATTGCATGTAGCTGCTCGCCTCCCGTTTGCGCGATGCAGGTTGTCTTGCATTGGAGGACGATCGAGATCCTGTCTCGTGCGGGCTACATGGAACATTCCTTCGCTGTGTGTTTGCGAACGGGCGATGGACGCGATCAAGCCCGCAGGACGGGCACGTCGTAGCGTTCGAACACACGGTCGTCCGTGACCAGCTCGAGATCTTCGATGCCGCTCTCGCCGACGAGGGTTATTTCGGGTCGTCCGCGTTCGAGGGTGATTGCTGCGTTGCCGGAACCGAGGCGAAGCTCATCGGAAGCTCTGGCACGGGATCGAGCGCGGGAATCGCTGGGGCAGAGACGGCCCGCTCGTCGAGCTGCTTGCTGGTCCAGGCACGTACATACGCGATGACTTCACCTTGCAGCTCAGCAGGTTCGATGCTCTCCACCGCATCGATGATCCCGAGCACCCTTCTCCCCATTTCACGACAGGACGTGTATGGGACCGTGCGTTCGAGCAGCTCGTCGTCGATGAGCCAGCGATCGTGTTGCGCGGGGCTCCACCTGACATGAAACAGCCAGCGCGCGACGGCGCCACTGATTTTCAGCACGGCAGTACCCGGCCGATCGTGGTCAATGCCATACGCTGGGTCGCCATTGCCCCAATGCGATCCCATACGGGTGCTGGCCTGGGTGTTTCCCCATAAACGACCTGAAGATATTCGATGTGGGCAACACGAAACGTGCGAGGCAGGTTCGACTCGCGACAGAATGCACGCAGGTACAAGGCACCGTCGTGGATACGAACCTGCCAAGGTTCGATGGTGTAGCGGGAACGCTCGTGCTTCCATGGGCTGTAATAAGGATCCGAACCACGCCGCTGCGCAAGGTGCGGAACGCCGCGAAGAGCACCTGCGCGTCCACCTTGGTGCCCAGCGTGACCGTGCCAGTCACGATACCTCGTGTGGCCAGGTGCTTGTGGTCACGCGCCCGTACGCGAAGCTTCTCGTCGAGCTGTTCAACGAGACGGCGTATGCGTGCCCGCAGCTCGTCATCGGCCACGACATCCAGCATGGCTTGGGCCATGAGCACTGCGAGAAGATCCTCGGGTTCTGGACGGTCGAGCGGATTTCGAAAGCTGCGATCGAGCAGGACCCATTTGTTCGTGTGGCGCTCGAACCGAATAGGTGCGTCACCATCCCGCAAGTCGTCGAGCACACGCTGCATCGTGGGTGCCGACGTGTCGCCGATTCGTGCGACGAGCTCGGCCTTGCTCAATCCCTCGGGGCAACATCGAAGTTGTTCCAGCACACCCTCGCGTAGGTCGTGACGCGTGGGCCCTCTCCGTGCATTCGCCGTGCTCGCCATGGACCTCGCTGACAGCCTACAGGATGGCGCACCCATAGTCTGCGCGGTGAGACTCGTCAGCGTGCCTTTGCCAAGGCGCCGTTGCACGGCATCCGCTCAACCTTCCGGGGGGTTGCAGATGACGTTTGCAATCTGGCCGCCGGTCATGTCGGAGTACGTATACGGGTAGTTCAACCCGTCATAGGACTGGATCGCGTAGGTGTTCGGGTCGATCTTGTAGGCTTGCGTATCACCTTCGGGAATGGCCCAGATGAAGCCATCGATGTCGACGCTCACGCCTTTGGCCATCCCTCCCGGAAGTACAACCGTCGGGCCTGCTAGGAGTGTCTCCATGTCGACCGAAACGACGCCGCTGCCTCCACCCGACCACATACGCCCTTGCAGATCCTGCGCGATGCCACCACCCGTGAATACGTTGCTCGGCACCTTCAGCTTGGTCACGTAGTCGAACCGCGACATCGAGCTGGTCGTCCACACGCGCCCCTTGGTATCGACCGTGATGCCGTAGCCACCTCCCGCGAAGATCTCGTCGAGTGTCTGGAAATCGACGCGCGCCAGCTTGCCTAGGCCAAACGTATGTCGTCGGCCGGTGTCACGCTGCTCGCATCCATTCCGTCGCTTGCTGCCGTTGGATCGTCGGGGCCCGTACCTGCGTCGCTCGCCGTCGGATGGTCTTGATCCGTGTTTCCGTCGCTCGGCATGACGAGACACTCGAGATTGCATGCAGTGGGTATGTCCGACTCACCCGCTTCGCATCATACTTTCAGGTGACGGCCTCCTCGCGCCATCCGTGAAGGGCGCGAGGGCGGCTTGCAAACGCGTGATTGTCGCTTCACGACGGCTAACGGATTCAGCCTGTCGCGGACTACTATTGGCATGACCCTCCTCCGGAGACACACCATGAATCTATGCACGATCAAGACCCTGCGGACTTTTTTGCTTTGGATCACCCCGATGGCGGGGTGTGACCCCTTCGTTGACAAGTCCCCGGATGACGGGGGGGGCGGCAGCGGCACCGACGACGGCGACGACGGGTCCACGGCCACGGAGGGCTCGGGAACGGGTGTAGCGTGCACTGCGGATGCGAAGATGTGCCCCGATGGGAGTTGGGTGGGACGAGTCGAGCCGGACTGCGAGTTCGCACCGTGCCCCGAAGATGTGTGTACGAAAGACGCCATGCTTTGTCCCGACGGCACCGTCGTGGGGCGAATCGGGCCCGACTGCGAGTTCGCACCGTGTCCCCCCTGCACGCCAGGCGACAAAACGACTGCGCCCGACGGTTGCAACGACTGTTTCTGTCAGGACGATGGCTCGTGGGCATGCACGTTACGTGCATGTGATCCCTGCGCTCCCCAGGATGCCAAGGGCATCGGAGTGTGCGAAGTATTCTTGGGTTTCGCATGGAACGGCAGCGGGTGCGAGATCGTCAGCGGATGCACATGCGAGGGCACCGACTGCGATGCGCTGCACGAGTCTCTCGAGGACTGCCAGGCGTCCGTTCCAGATTGCCAGGGCCCTGGATGTGGCGGTTGGCTCGGGCCTTGTCCAGACGCAGAACACCAATGGTGCGATTTCCCGGATGGCAGCACCTGTGGTGCTGCCGACGAGTCCGGCACCTGTCGCTCGCGTCCCGACGCGTGCGACGACGTTCTCGCACCGGTGTGCGGTTGTGACGAAACAACGTACGACAACGCGTGCATGGCCAATCTCAAAGGCGTGGACGTCGTCCACGAGGGACGTTGCTGGGATCCCTGCGCCGACAAGGTATGCGGAGACGAGTGCCGGCTCTGTGCTCCCGACGACCCTCAGTGTGTCGAGCCCGCGGTCGTCAATTTTTGCGATCTATATGGACAGTGCAGCCCCGAAGCGCCGGTATGCAAAGATCCACTGGTCGACGGGTGCGCTCCCGGTGAGATCTGGGCCGAGCCTTCGTGCCAAGACCCCCCGCACGGCGACTACGTGACGCCCAATCCAGCCTGCTACGTCCCCTGCGAAACGCACGGCGACACTTGCCCCAAAGGCACCACCTGCCAGGTAGCCTGGATCGAAACGCTGTGTCCGTGCCCGCCAAAAAGCGAAGCGTGTTGCGACGCTTGTGGCGGCGGCGAAGCGCAGCTGTGCTTGTAAACTGTCACGGATGTTTCCGCAGCTGCTGCTGCAGTGCCTCGCGACCGATCTCTGGGCGGTCGCGGTCCATCGCTATCAGGGGGGCTTGCATGTTCGCTTGCGGATGACCGTGATACGATTGCCGAACGGGTCGCTATGGTTGTACTCACCCGTTCCCATCGACGACGAGCTCGCCAATGACTTGGCTGCGTTGGGCCCAGTGGAGCACATCATCGCTCCCAATTGCTTCCATCACCTGCACGCTGCCGCCGCGAAGCGTCGCTATCCCCAGGCCAAGCTGTGGGCAGCGCCGGGCTTGCGTGAGAAATGTCCCGACGTGCCTTTCGACGCGGTGGTTTCCGAACCCGAGCTACCCTGGGAGGACGTATTGGAAACGCTGTTGATTGCTGGGTATCTTCGGTCACGCTGGTGTGTGCGGATTTTCTGTTCAACGTGAACGACGAGCCACACTGGTTGACGCGGGTATTGTGGCGAGCCTGTGGGATCTGGAAGAAGGTGGCGCAAAACCGGGCTTGGTGGTTCCTACGCTCGGAGGTGTAGGCTCCGCGTGTGCGCCACACTCTCGTTGGTCTCGCTGGGTTGGGGCATCGGAGGCAGCACTGCCGTGACCGGTCTGGAAGACGAAGAGGTAGTCACCACGGCTGAAGTGAGGAAGGCCGAGCCCATCGCCGAGGTAGCGGCGGCGACCGTGGTGCCCCGCCGTGAGGAGACGAAGGCGAAGAACCGCGAGCTGTACCCGACGATCGATCTGCCGGCCTGCAGGGAACCCAAGGCCCGCCGCCGCGATCGCATGCGTGCAGAAGCGCTGTGGGACCAGGGCATTGCCGTGAGCAAGCAGGTCGGCTCGACGCTGCAAGCCGACGCCGCCACGGCACTGCGACGCGAGGCGCTGGGGCTCTTCATCGCGGCCAGCGTCGCAGACCCGACACTCGCCAAGCCCTACAACTCGATCGGCGGCGTGGCCTACGACCAAGGTGCCGACGTCGAGGCCGAGTGTTTCTACAAGCTCGCGATGGATCACGATCCGGACCTGCGCTGGCCCTACGTCAACCTCGGCAAGCTTGGCTGGACGCAAAGGCGGTGCAAGTTCGCAGACGAATGGCTCGACGAGGCGATCCGTAGGGGCTCCGAAGAGGCGAACGGAATCAAGCACTGGGTCGAGGTGGCGCGCAGGCGGGGCGAGTGCCGGGAGTGAAACGCGATGTCAGCTCATCAGAGACACGCAGAAGTGGGCCGAAGGGGTGACAGGGCGAACGCAACGCAGAACGTCACAAGCCAGGCGCACAATTGATTCGTGGCTGACGGGTACTATCTCGACAATCGAGAGCCCATGAATCGCGACCACGACATCACCATCCAAACGAAGCCTCCAACCGAGCGTGCCCGATTCCGCACATTGCCTGGCGGGAACGCGAGAGCATCCATCAAGTCTGGCTGCAAGACGCGCGTGGCTTCGATGGGCATGTTTGCCTTGATCATGGCCTGCGGCGAGGACTTCGATCGGCTCGGCGACGATGCGCCGAGCTTGCCGACCGAGCGCGGAGGAGATCCGAACCTCGAGCAAGAACAACCCGGGGAAGTTGCTGGAGCCCACTCGGCTTGGCTCACATCCGAACAGATCTCGGACCAGGCGTTCATGGGCGTGCACATGCCCAACGGTGAAGGCGCATGGTTCGAGATTGTCGACTCCGAGGAATACACCACGTTGCTGGACGAGCGTGACCTCTCGGCTGGACCGCGACCCATGGCCGGAGCGGGTGAGATCACGAAGCCGGGCGGGTACGGACACTACTGCAGCATGACATGGCCGGGTGGAGGCTGGGCGTATGCGTCAGACACCAACGGCAACGATCCTTGCGGTTGGCTGCGCAGTCAGTTCGGCGGCGGCACGATACGAAAAGCCGGTCTGTATTCCGCTGCGGGGACCAACCAGACCGTGGTCTGGTGCGACGGAGAAGCATGGGGTCCTGCGATTTATCGGGGTAGTGGAAACGGACCGCTCACGGCGGCGTTCGATGCTTCGGTCGCGAGCGGAAAGCCCAATTGCGTCATGGTGGCGTCTCCGTTCGTGTTGCCGATCTTGGAGCGTTCGCCGGCTTCGTTTTCGAGTATCGGAACCGGTGTGGATTTCGCCCGAGACAGCGACTCTGCGAGTCTGAACACCGGATGGTTTGGTGCTGCCGGTGGCTTCTCGAGCGCGAACGCGACGCTCGTCAACTTCAAGGGTCATTCGATGCCGAGCGGCTTCGTCGAAGATCACGATGGATGGGATTGGGGCGCTGCGGAGTTCACCGATCTGTTCGCGATGGCACCCGGCAAGGTGATGGCGAATCGCACGTACACGACCTCGGCGATCAAGTGTGCGACCGTAGAGGCGGCGAAGGTCAAGAACCAGGCCATCAGCGCATGCATCAACAAGGATTTCGCAACGACGGCGTGGCAACCGAACGGCAACTACATCTCCTATCAAAATTCGGGTTGGGACGGAAAGCTCCAGGGAGAACTGTACGTTCGACACAAGGTCGTCACGTCGCCCGCGACCTACAACGAGAGTTTCGTGGCGGGGTATTTCCACCTCAATCGGGATGAAAGTTTGACTATCGGGACCAACGTGACCAAGAACACACAGCTCGGTACGGTCGGAAACGGTGGTTGGACGAGTGGGCCACACCTTCATTTGACGATGATCCGCGAAACCAACGTCGGCAAACCGGCCACCAAAGACATCGTGTTCGCGGTCAACGGTGATTCGTGCACCGCTTGTCCCGGGGGTTCACACAATTTTCATCAATACGCAGTCGACCCGTTCGGCTGGCAGGCGCCTCAGAACATCGATCCGCGCGGCTGGTTCAGGACGGGCGGAGGTGCGAAAGACGGGGCGATGAGCATCAATCTATGGAGCTCGGGCGTCGCCCCGTCGGTTGGAAGCTGGGGCAGCTGACGGCAGGCGTTACGTCAGCCCCGGCAGCGGCCCTTGGCAGTGCTCCGGGGTTCCAAAGACGGTGATGCCGACATCCATCGCATTGGCGACCGATACGAACACGTCGCTAATACAATGTTGCTTGTGGGGATAGGACAGATAGCGGCCGGTCCTGAAATAGCCTCCGGCGCTGCCCAGCAGCACGACCGCATGGGTGTCCTGGCCATTGTGGTGAATGCCGCCGCAAGTGTTGACGTACATCAACAGGGACGAGTCCGCCAAGCTGCCGTCTGCGCTGGGAACGGAGCGAAGCCGATCCCACATGGCCGCAACCTGCTCGAGAATGTAGGTTTCGATCTTGGCGATCATCCCGGCATTGGACTGGTGGTGCTGCTCGTGATGGCCGATCGTGTCCCCGAGCCAACCATATCGATCGTGGGGACCCTCCATGCCCAGGATCGCGATATGGGCCACGCGGGTCAGTCCGCACTGCAGGGCATGAGAGGCGATGTCGATATGGGCTATCACGATTGCCGGGTCCAGGAATTCCTGATCCAAGGCCGCGTCGGGGCCGACAAGCTCGTTGCAACTCCCCTGGGCAGCGTCGTGCAATTCCTTGAGCTGAATCTCGAGTGTACGCATCGAATCCATGTACTGCTCGAGCTTGAGGCGTTCGGGACTGGCCAATCGAGCATTGAGGCGGTCGACATCATCGTGCATGAAATCGAGCAGACTGAGGTCTTGCGTGAGACGTTGCTCGGCGGAGCCGCTGCCCTCCACGAGATTGCCGAAGTAAGTTTGGAAGGCCCTCACCGGGCTGCTGATGGCCGGGAACGGCTGATTGGCTCCATCGGCGCTCACGCACAGCGTATTGCCGTTTCCACGTTCTTTGAGCGCGAGCGCGATCGACGGGAACGCGTCCGCGGACCCGATCTCACGGGCGATCAAACGATCAATGGAGATTCCCCCCGGTGGCCCGCGTAACTCCTCGGCCCCCTGATTCGGGGAGGGCATCACTGCGAGCGTGGCCCACTGGTTGCCGTGCAACGCCCGATCATGAGGATTGTAGAACATCTCCAGGAACAACAGGTCGTCGCGAAAGGGCTCGAGTGGGGTCAACACACCACCCAACTCGAATTGAGTTTCGTTCACGACCTCGCGCTCGTAGTTGCTCGTGAGGAAGCCGTTACCGTTGGTGATCACCACGAATCGTTTGGCAGGCGTCGCTTCGGCCGCGTCGGCCAGCAGTTCTCGCATGAGGGGCGTAAGCAGAGCCGCGCCAGCGCCCAGTGACAGTCCTCGCAGAAATGTGCGGCGGTTCAACACAATCATGGCGATCCGCTCCTGCGAAAAAACTCGTCCGAAGTGGTCAGCGCTACGATGGCTTCGAGTACCTGGCCGTCTGCGTCCTCGAACGCATGCTGCAGGTTCTCGATCGCGCAATCATCCTGTGCGTCGAACCGTCCCGTCGCATAGTAGTACATTCGACCCGCGAAACACGCTGCCACGTCCTCCGATTCAGCGAGCAGTGTGGCAAGCCCGATCGCATCGTCGAATTCGCCGTTGGTATGATCGGTACCGACGATACGTCCAGTGGCATTGACCGGATCCCCCAGTTCGGTCTCGCGGTAGCGTCCGATTGCATCGTAGTGTTCGAATCCGAATCCGATCGGATCCATCAGCGTGTGGCACGGAGCACAGGTCGGGTCGACTGAATGCTGGGCCAGTCGTTCGCGCTGGGTATGTTCGCCATCGGGAGGTGGCGGTACGGCGTTGACGTCCTTGGGCGGCGGGGGCAACTGCTGACACAGCAGGCGTTCGCGCACGTACTTGCCGCGCCGCACGACATCGGTTTCTTGCTCGCGTGCCAGCGCGGCCATGAGACTGCCCTGGGTGAGAATCCCAGCACGCTGTCCGGCCGGCAAAGCATACAGCCCAAGGGAATCACCATCAATTCCGTTCAGACCGTAAATGGGTGCCAACCGCTCGTTGACGAACGAGTAATCGGCAGTCAACAAGGTTGCGAGACGACCGTCGTCTTCCCACAAAACGTGCCGGATGAACTGCGTGGTTTCATCGTGCATGTCCAACGCCAGCTCGGGCGTGAACTCCGGAAACAACTCGGGATCGCGCGTGGCGGTCAGCACCGCGCGGGTCTTCCACGCCTCGCTGAAGAACACCAGGATCCCGCCCACGGCGGTTGGCTCGGCGAGCAGGCGGGAGACTTGTTGCTTGATCCCCATTGCCGTGTCGAGCTCACCCTGAGCGGCCGCAACCATGAGCGCATCGTCTGGTGGACCGTCGGTGATGAAATAGGACAGCAGCGACGCTCGCTCGTAGCCTGTCAGCGCCACGTCCTGTTCCGCGGGAGCCGTCGTGGGACCAAGCTCGCTCCGATACAGAAAATGCGGAGACATCAACATGGCCCGCAGCACGAGCTGCAGCGCCACGGCCGGGCCGTGCTCGAGCGACTGCGCGGCGAAGAACGTTTGGTAACGATCGATTTCGTCCGGCTGCAACGGGCGTCGAAACGCCTGCTTGCCCACCCGTGCCACCAGCTCTGCGACGCAAGACGGTTCCGCGGCTTCGGGTGCAGTGCATGGCGCGAGCAGGGCCGTTTGCTGCATGAGCCGCTCGGCGACCGTACCTGCAGCGGTGAACAATGCGTCCACGTGCGGCCCCGACATCTGCAGCGGCGAGGGGTCGTTCGAGAACATCGTCGCCGTCCCGGCCAACGTCGCCGAAAGTCCCGAAGCGACCTCGACCACCTCGCCGACGAGGGAGGTCACCGTGTTTTCGTATTGGGCGGGCGTAATCTTCCAGATCCGCCGTGGCACGGCAGTGCACTCGACCGTGTGTCCCCCGCTGTCGTCTTCGCTGCCGCTGTTACCTTCGCTACCGCTGTTACCGTCGCTGCCGCCATCCGCTCCGCCCGTGCCACTTCCGTCGCCACCAGTTTCCGCCGCATTTCCTTCCGCATGGCTGCCGCTCGCGGCCCCATCCTCACCACCACCGCTCCCGGCACCACCCAACTGGAGCCCCGGATAGCAAGCCGCTCCCGTCAAGAACGTGAGCAGCGAGGCCAAGGATGCGATCGGCGCCATACGCACAACCGTCCTGTGTGTATTCGCGCTGCCCCTGCCACGGAGAGAGAAGTCGGCCACTGAGGGAGTAGATCCCCACGCGGTGTTTCGGTTCACAGGCCACTCGCAAATAGCGCGAGAGCTCGCACTATGCGCGTAGCGCGGGCCTGACCAGTCGTCATGCCGCGACCCTCCTATCCATTCCTATTTCTGCGTCTTGCTCGCTCGGCACTCCGGCCACCGCCAACGGAGCACCCACGCATGTTCGAAGCGTGTGAATTCGTCGTAGGAGATGTCGAACACATCGCCTGGGCGAAACGCTGCGAACGTCGTGTAATGGCACGGCCCGCATCCGGACGCTCGATCAAGAGCTTCTCCGGAATACTCGTGCATCCAATGCTGGACACAAATCTTTCGCCCGCCGAGAGCACTGCGCTCGAGTCCATCGAGATACCAGCGGCATGGGAAGCAAGCACGCTGCGAGAAGACAAATCTTGGATCATCCAGTTGACGGATCCCCACCGAGCGGAACTGATGGCGGCGTTGGATCACTTCAAAGAAACTATGCACGCAAGGGGATTGACGGCCCAGTGGCTGCACGGAAACATGACGCCTCAGCCGGCCGATTTTCCTTTGCCGACGCTTGCCCGTTTGCTCGGCCACGTACGCACGGCCCTGGAAGTCAAATACGGTTTGGTACTGTTAAAGGGATTCCCTGTTTCGCATGTTTCGCACAAGGACCTGCACTTACTGCATGCGGGTATGGCTAGCCACGTCGGAACCCTGCGTCCACAGACAGTATTCGGCGAATTGGTGCAAGATTTGAGCGATAGCGGCCAGGCAGCACTCGAACAACGGCGTGGGAGCAAACACAACCGCGCACTTCCGTTTCACAACGATCCATGCGACGTGGTTTCGTTTTCGTGCATCGAGCCGGCACTGACCGGAGGAACGAGCCTGTTTTGCAGCAGCGTTGCGATCCATAACGCCATGCTGCGCTCGGTACCGGTACTCGCCGAGACGCTATACCATGACTTCGTCCATGCTTATCAAGACTATCTATTCGTCAAAACCGGTTCGAATCAACGTTTCCTTCCATCCGAACGCTACTATTTCATGCCGATTTTCACCATCGAGCAAGGTAGTTTCGCCTGCAAATACTCACGGTTCTACATTGATCAGGCCCAGAAATTTCCCGAGCTGCCACGACTCACACGACAGCAGGTCGCGGCCTTGGAAGCGTTCGAGAACGAGCTTCGGAACGAGCGTTGGCAGCTCCGCATGCCGTACGAGCCCGGAGACGTGACGTTCATCAACAACTTCGTGTGTTTCCACGCTCGTACGGCATTTACCGACGATGCCACCAACGAGCATCGGCGCCGTCATCTGCTGAGAATCTGGCTCTCGATGCCCAACTCGCGCCCACTGTCATCCAAGTGGAGGCACCTGTTCTTCCAACGCACGGAAGCGGGTGCCATTCGTGGGGGCGTACCTGTGCCCGAGATTTCCTATGCATGAAACTGCGCTCGAAATGCTGGACTCCACGCTCGTTGAGCGCGGACACGAGCTAGCGCTGATCTTCCACGATCGCGAGATCACCTACCGCGAGTTGTGCTTCGAAGTTTCTCGGCTGGTATGTGGCTTGTGCAAAAATTTCCGCTCGGGGGAGTTGCTGGTAGTCTGGCTGCCGAACTGTCCTGAGCTGCTCTGTATCTATCTAGCGTGCCTGAAAACCGGTGTCGTTCCGGTACCTCTTCATCGAGGGATGAAGTGGCCAGAGGTGCTCGAAGTCTTGAAGCACGCGCAAGCAACGGCGCTGGTCACATCGAAAGACATCCTCGACACCTACGCCGCGGAGCTTTGCAACATCGGCCAATACCGAATCTACGTCGTTGGGCAACTGACCCAGGAAGGCGGTAAGTTTTCGAGGGCTCGTATGCGTCCGGACGATTTGGCGGTCGTGCTCCACACTTCCGGCTCGCATGGGCGGCCCAAAGGCGTGATGCTCTCGCATGGGAATATCGACCACATTCTTCGATATCGGCTCGCACACACCAAGCTCACATCGGACAGTATCTCCGTCGTTGCCTCCTGTCTGACCCAGAGCGTCGGGCTGCATCAAAGCCTGGCATTGTTGGCCGTGGGTGGCACGATGGTGTTGCTCGAATCCTACGATGTCGACCAGATGGCGGAATGCATCCATCGCTATCAGCCGACACATCTCATCATGGTTGTCGAAGCATTCGACCGGCTCCTGCATCAACCAACGATCACGGAAGCCAGTTTCACGAGGTTGTCGTTCGCGTGCGTGGGAGCAGACCGCGTGACTGCGAGAGTACAAGCTCGTTTCATGGCGCTGACGGGAAGGCCCTTGCGCGTCAGCTACGGACTGACGGAATCGAGTTGGGCCTTGATCAACCCCGGGGATAACCGAGACAAATGCCTTGCTTTGGGAAAGCCATGCTCCGGCATCGAAATCAAACTCGTGGGACTGGACGGTCGTGAAAAAGCGATCGACGAAGTGGGTGAGATCTACATCAAAAGCCCTCGGACTATGTTGGGCTACCTGAACGACGAGCATCTGACGCGCGACGTATTCACGAATGGATGGCTCGCGACGGGAGACTTGGCGTATCGGGACGTGGAAGGCTACTTTTGGTTCGCCGGTCGCAAGAAGAACATCATCGTGTTGAGCACCGGCGACAACGTTTCTCCCATCGAGCTCGAAGATGTCATTCTCAGGCATCCGAAGGTGTCCCACTGCGCCGTGGTAGCCATCGCGACACCCCATGATTCGGATGCGCCGTGTGCGTTCATCGTACGCCGGGACCGAACGCTATCCGAAGCGACGATGAAACAATTCCTGCGAGAGAGAATCAGCGACTACAAGATCCCGCACAAAATCGTATTCGTGCAGAAACTTCCCGTGGGTCTTACAGGAAAGATCCAGCATGAAGACAATGGGATCAGCGGGGACGATGCGGCATCTTTGGCACGCGCACCATCGCGATACCGATTGCTGCAGCCAGAACGAGATCGCGCGCCAGCTCGGGCCAGCCAACCCGACCTGCCGTTTCGCTCGTTCCAAAACATCCGCACGCGACGTCGACGTCATGCATGATCGTTCGTAATAGCACGACGATGAACCCAAGCGTGAGCAAGAGCAGCAGCCAGGCGGCAGAACGCGTCTTGATGCCCAACACGAGGCACGTGCCACCGACGAGCTCCATCATCGGAACGATGGCGGCCAGTAGGTTCCAAGACCAGTAAGGAAACGTTTGATAGTTGGCCAGCACGCCAGCGAATGCGATTGGGTCGGCGATCTTCGGTAGCGCGGCAGTCACGAATACCGTGGCTATGGATACGCGCGCCGCCACAACCACCAGCGAAATCGCGAGATCGCTCATCACGGCGATCCCCCTCGTTCGATTGCTCCACCTGCATGCTGCCAAGCCGTGAAACCACCCTCGAGCACCTCGACGCGTTCGCATCCCACACGATCCCGCAAGAGCAAACCGAGATATTCCGAGCGTTCGCACGCAACACTGTCACAATACGTGATGACGCGATCGTCCGGGGGGATCGGAATCGACTGAATTTCGAGCAGGCCTGCGGCGTCGGACGCCGGAAGGTTGTGAGCGTTGGGAACGTGTCCGGTCTCGTAGTCCGTGCGTGCGCGTGCATCCACGAACGTGACCCGTGACTGGTCGAGCAGGGCCATGGCCTCCGTCACGGAAATGCGGTCGACCGTTCGGTCCCCCGCCTCGCACAGTGCGCTGCTGGGATCTGGAAGATCTGGAATCCAGGGTACCCGATCGGCACGTATCGCGAGATTCGACAAGCCGAGCAGCACCGATGCTCCGACGAGCACCAGGAGATCGACCAGCTCGTTTCGACCTCGTGTCATGGTCCAACGCTCGCCCACGGCAGTGTTCGCCGCGAGTTTTTGAGTGCCTCGGCGGGTTCGGATGTTAGCATCGCCGCAGTCTCGACGGCGCAAGCGGGTGATTTTCCAGACCCAGGAAGGCCAGGCCAACATGATTCGAAGCGTTTTCGCGTTCGTCCTCACCGGGTTTTGGGCTAGTTCGGTTGCCATGGCGGCGCCCCGCCAAGCTTCTCTGGACGCCAAGGCGGACACCAAAGGTGAGGACGATAGGGTCGGCCGCGCCGGCTTCGAGTGGCCCGAGCGCGTGGTCGCCGGCAACGCCATCGTCGGGCTGCTTCCGCTGCAGCTCGGCATGGTCGGCTACCTCCCCAAAGCGCGATTCGCCATTCAATACGATCGTCAGCTTTACAAAGCACATTGGGCGTTCGTTGGCTTGGCCGTATTGCTCGATCGTGGCACGTGGAGCAATTTTCGCTTGCCCAACTGTGGACTTTCGGATTCTGGCGGCGTCACGCCGGAAGGCTCGTGCCAGGCCGGGACGGTCGCCGGTTTCGATTTGTATGGTGGCTACATCCACAAATTCTACATCCAGGATAGCCCATGGGTCGTGCCATACGTGAAAGCCGGTGCGGGTTTCGGCTACTGGAAGTATCCCAAGATTGGAGTCTCGCGCGAGCAGCTACGCGACGATTCATGGTTGGTGAGTCTACGTCCTGGCGGTGGTTTTCGCCTATTCTTGCTCGATGATCTCGGCATCGGGCTCGAGGTCAACCTACCGATTGGCTTGCTCGTCCATGGTGATTGGCCGCTCGATTCGACCAAGCAGAAAAACGTGGCATTTTCGCTGGGGATCGAGATCCTTCCAGCGATCGAATACCGCTTCTGACCATCGTTTGGCTGCGGTTAGCTTCCCGGTCCCTGAGCACTGGCTGCACCCAAGCGTAGCGCCGCCAAGTGCCCAGCAAGGCGGTTCCAGTTGGGTTGGATCGCAAGCGCGCGTTCGAGATGGAACATCGCGAGAGACAAGTCGCCAGGGCGAGCGCGCTTCTCCAGTGCGATGCCGAGATTTGCATGGGCGTGAGCGAACTCGGGAGCTTGCTTCACCACGAAACGGAGAATGCTGACGGCTTCGTTCCAGGCCTTGGCGTGCATGAACGTAAGCGCGACGTCGTTGAGCAAGCGCGCATCGAATTCGCCGCGATGCAATGCGTGGGCGAGCCTGCGCCGCGCGAGTTCGTGTTGTCCGCGGACGAGATGACCGCGAGTGCGGTCGAGCGCCACCTGCCCGGGTCGGCGTAAAAACGCGACTTGGCGTAACATGAGTCGATGGCAGTGCTCGCACAATGCCGTAGGTGCATCGTCGAGAGACTCCGGGGTTGCATCTTGTCGCATCACACAATTCGCGTGGGGATGATGAACGAGCCCAAGCGCGTGACCGACTTCGTGCAACACCAATTTCGTGAGGCGCCGCGTGAGCTTTTCGGGCGCGTGTGAAATGCGCGCTGTGGACACCAGGGCGACGCGATCGCTCACGCTGGCCAGACCAAACACATAGGGCTTGCCAAGCTCGAACACGTCGACATGCGTGATCGTGAGCTCGACCAGCGCGTCGCCACTCCGAGCCTGAAACAGCTGGTCCAAAGCCACGCGACCATCGAGCTGCGCACGTTCGGCGTGCCAAGCAGCGGCATGATCACCGAGGCGGTGGCCTGTTCGGATCTCACAACGAACCGGATAGGCGTCGAGCAATGTACGGCAAGCGTGCCGAAGGTCCGTGGCACGTAGTGGCCCCAGAGCACGCACGACGACCAATGGAGGCCGTTCGGCGCCGCGGTCCGCTGGGTGGGGGGTCCGAGCTGCGGTGTTGGACGGAGCGAGGCACACACCCACGACCCATCCGAGGAGGACGGCTCGAACGAGCAACGAGACGAAGGTGAGCGAAGTTCGCATGGGGCCGTGCACGGCGGCCGAGTCGGCCGTGTTGGATTTTCACGATACCGATCCCCACGGTACCTACCAAGGACGAAATGTGGGTGAAGCTTTCGAGTCGGGGCCGAAGCTCGCGAATAAGCGCTGATTGCGCGATGCTGCTACACGTTCCGGAGGATGCGTAGAATACCCGTCGAGCCTTCGCGATGAACGCGCTGCCCCGACGAACCGCCAACGGCCCGGACATCGATCGCTCGTGGACAGTCGCGGAGTTACTCGCGTGGACCAACGACCGGTTCGAACGGGCGGGGATCGAATTTGCCAGGCTCGATGCGGAATGGTTGCTGGCGAATGCGCTCGAGTGCACGCGCCTCGATTTGTATCTGCGCCACGATGTCGTCGTTTCGTTGGATGGGCGCGCTCGCTTGCGCGAGCTGGTGCGGCGGCGCTTGAACCACGAGCCTGTGGCCTACATCGAGGGTAAAAAAGCGTTCCACGCGCTCGATCTGGAACTGTTCGTCGACGCACGTGTCCTCGTTCCACGCCCGGAAACCGAACATCTGGTGGATTGGGTGCTCGAACGGCTTCGTCCACCTCCAGCTCCAGTCACGCATGTTCTCGACGTCGGTACCGGCTCGGGAGCCATCGCGCTGGCTGTAAAGCATGCTCGTCCGGACGTCCACGTCGTGGCGGTCGACATCGATGCCGATGCGCTCGAGGTGGCTCGGCATAACCGTGACCGGTTGGGATTGGACATCGAGCTTTCCATGTCGGATCTTCTGGCCAATGTCGCGGTGCCAGGGCAGGGATTCGCCGCCGTGGCCGGAAATCTCCCGTATGTGCCGAGCCATGTGATCGCAGGCTTGGCTGCAGACGTCCGCGACCACGAGCCTCGACGTGCGCTCGACGGTGGTCCCGATGGACTCACGCTCGTCAGCAGGTTGATCGAGCAATTCGCAAGCCGACCCGTGCTCGCGAGTGGGGGATGGTTGTATCTCGAAGTCGGCGATACGCAAGCCGATACGGTCGTGCTTTTGCTCGAACAGGCCGGCTTTCTCGACGTCTCGATCCGACGTGATCTGGCCGGCCTGCAGCGTATCGTGTCCGGCCGCTGGGACGTCATGCCTGGTCCTTCGTCCTGACGGGTATGTGGCGTAGCCAGAAACTGGCGCCGCACGTGCGGGTTGGTCTAGGGTGCAGCCATGCGTCGCCCCGTGCTTCGGTCGCTGCTTGCGACGTGGTCGATAGCCGCGAGTGCCGGGTGTGCCAGCGGTGACGGTATGCAGACCAAGTTCGACGACGCCACATCAGGATACAACCGCTATTTGCGATGGTCGGATTTCGACCGTGCGGCCGAGTACATTCCGAGAGCGTCTCGTGCAAAATTCCTCGACCGGCACGAATCCGTGCGTGGCAAGCTCGTGGTGCTCGACTACGAGATCACACGACTCGAATTCGACAAACGGCGAGGGGTCGGAAGCTCACGTGTGGAGCTGTCTTGGCACACCGACAATCGACTCGTCGTGCAGACGACGACCGTGGATCAAGTCTGGCAATGGCATGAAGGCGACTGGGTGCTCGTGGACGAACACCGAACCGGAGGCACACCGTTGTCACTGTTTCCCGAGCGTGAGGAACAGGCGCACCCGTACCTTCCGGGTTTGGAAGCGTTCCGGAAACACCTTCGAATCGGTCAGGAGAACCACCAAAACCAGCAATACAAGCAGCCTGGTCGTTCCGCGGCGGCCGCTCGGCGCAGCCGCAACGACTCGAGAGACTGACGCGCGCTCCACGTAGCGCGGGCTATATTGGTCGGCGCGGCCAATTTCGTAGGGGGCAATGCCCGCCAAGTGGTCCACGAGATCGAGCGGGCGCGCCTCGTCCGCCAGTTTGCCCAGCAGTTTTCACGCGACCGCAGGTCGATCGTACTCTGTCGCCACATGGACTCGAGGGGGAAACGGGAGCGAACTGGCCAGCATGGTCGGCAAAGCGGCGCACGTGACCTCATCGGCGATATCCATAGACAGCAACGTCGCAAACTGTTTCGTCGTGCGGCGCAGCTCGTTGCGCTCGCCATCGCGCTGTTGCTCGTCGGCCTCGGCGTGAAGATCGTTGCCGATGGACGAGCACGTCTCGTGGCACTCGAACGTGCGCGCGTCGAGCTGGTCGCAGGCACCCTCGTGGATGTGCGCGAGGCGGCCGACGAGCTCGAAAAAGCACGATCCCATGACGAAGACGATCCTATCCTACGAAGCGCGCTCGCCCTCGCGCGGGCGCACGCATGGATCGAATTCGGCGAGCTCGAGGCTCCAATGCGTGCTGCCGTGGATGCGCTCGAAGACGTCGACATGCGAGACGCACACGTGGCACGTGCTTTGCTGGCAATCGGTGACGGCGAGCTCGAACGAGCCGAAACCGAGCTCGACTCGGCGAGCTCGACCGCTCGTGATCCCAGTATCGCGCCTGACCACGATGCATTCGCGTTTGCGATGCTGGCCTTGGCCCACGATCCCGATCCTTCGCGGCTGGCACAGGCGCTCGCGCGCGTCGAGCAAGCGCTCGTCGAGCAGCCCGACGCTTCGTGCCACCGGCGTGCCTTGGTCGCGCTCCAACTCGTCTCCGGGGCGCAAGACAAAGCCATGGGCGAGCTCGCCAAAGCGCGACAGCAACACCGCACGCACGTTGGGCTCGCCGTCGACGAGGCGCTCTATCGTGCTCATTTGCGCAAGGATTTGGGTGCAGCGGCCGACGTGGCAGATCAGGTGATTGCGTCGGATGCCGGCGCTCTCGGAGCCAGGGATCTCGCCCGTGCACACATTGCACGTGGTCTCGTGCACGTGCTGTCAGGCGAAACGGAGCTTGGGTTGTCACGGATCGAAGAGGCATGGAAAGGTGTACCTTCCTGGGACGAGCCCACGAGACGTACCGCCGTCGAAATCGTGCTCGCAGCCGGCGATCACGGGCTCGCGGATGCACTGCTCGCCGATGGGGGGTTTTCCGAGCTAGAAAGTTCGATCTATCGGGCTTGGTCCATGCTCGCGCGGGGCGATGTGATGACCGCTCTCGCTGGTTTGGCCGAGCTCCCGCAAGAACATCCACGTGTGGGATATTTGCAGGCGCTTGCCCTGGTGGAACAGGGCCGTCATCAGGAAGCCACGGCCTGGCTGGATCGGACGGAACGCTTGCTACCGGGTCTCGTGGAGATCGAGATCGCGCGAGCTCGCATGGAGCTGCACCTTTTCGACGTGGCTGTAGCCACACGCAGGCTCGAAGCCTTGGCACAAGAACGACCGTTTGCCCCGCGGGCATGGACGGGCCTCGGCGAGGCCTATCTCGTCCAAGACGACATCGCGGGCGTGCGCAAAGCACAAAAAGCACTCGAGCGCGCGCTCGAGCGCGAGCCCGTGCCCGCCGAAGCGGCACTGCTACTCGCGCGTGTGTGGCAAAAGCGTCGCAAGACGGAGGGCGAAGCCGGTGCCAAAACGCTCGCGTTGCTCGAGCGCGCAGCCGAGCTCAATCCCGAGTTGCCTCGCTATCGCGAAGCCCTGGCGCTCGAGCTCGTGGATCTCGGGCTGTTTGCCCGTGCCCGGCCCGTTCTCGAGGCGCTGCTCACTTCGCCGGGAGTTTCGGCACGCGTGCCGCTTGCTCTCGTGCGCGTCGCGACCGAAGAAGCGGACAGTGGGCAACACGTTTTGCCTGACACGGCCGATGGTTGGTTGGAAACCGCTCGCGAGCTCGGCGCGAGCGAAACCGACATGGTACGTGAGCGCGCCCGCGTGCTGTTGGGGAGAACGCGTCGCGAGGACGCGGTGGAGGCGAGCGTGTTGCTCGATCGCCTGCTCACGGCCGATCCCCTCGATATCGACGCGCGCGTCCTGCTTGCTCGTGCACTCATCCAGCAACAGCAACGCAAAGAGGCAGAGCTCGCGCTCCGGCGTGGCTTGCAGCTGGTCTCGCCTGACAGACAGGGGCGCCTATATTTGGCCTGGGCGACCATCGAGGCACGTGCGGGAGATCGCCGTCGAGGTGCGGCGCACGCACGGGTCGCTTGGCTCAGACTGCTCGAAGAAGACCGCCCGGCAGCCGAGCTGGTTGCAGCCGCCGAGCTGACGACGGGTCTCTGGATCCGCCAGGACAAACCGAAGATCGCGCTTTTGGTGGCCCGCGAGCTCACCGAGAGGCTGCCGGCACATGGCGGGGCCTGGACGGTTCGCGCGGGTACGGAGCTGGCCGCCAACGACACGATCTCTGCCCAACGGAGCATCGAACGCGCGCTCGATTTGGACGACACCAATCCTCGTTCACACGAGATCAATGGACATACATTTTTGCGTTTCGGGCACAAAGAGCAGGCGCGCGTTGCCTACGAACGTGCCATCGAGCTGGCAAACGGCACCAGCTTGGAGCCCAAATACCGCGAAAATCTCGCACGGCTGTGAGCTCGCGCACCATCGTGGCCAAGGAAGTGGTCCCCGCTTTCGCTTGCGAGGGGAAGCGCGGTAAGGATCAACCGCATGGACCTCGAACTCGCCGACATGGTCGTGCTGGTCACGGGTGCGTCAGGTGGGATTGGCCGCGCACTGGCAAGCGTTTTCGCGCGCGAGAACTGCACGCTGATCTTGCATGCTGGACAGCACAGGAGCGCGCTCGAGCAGTTCGTTGCAGGGATGCCTTGGCGCGATCGTGCGAGCGTCGACGTTGCAGACGTACGCGATGCCCGAGCTGTGGACGAGCTGTTCGAGCGTAGCGTTCTACGATGGGGGCGGGTCGACATTTGCGTCGCGAACGCTGGGATCTGGCCAGCAGAGGATGTCCCCCTGCATGCCATGCCGATCGATCGGATCCGCACGGTCATCGAGACCAACCTGCTCGGCGCGATGTGGACTGCCCGAGCGTTTTTGCGAGCGCTTGCTCCCATGGGCCCGCGAACGGACGGCCGCGGCGCCAGCCTTTGTTTCATCGGCTCCACAGCCGGTCGTTTCGGCGAACGTCATCATGTCGAGTACGCAGCCAGCAAGGCAGCGCTCTACGGCCTGGTGCGTAGCCTGAAAAACGAGGTCGTAGAGCTCGACCCGTACGCGAGGGTCAACATGGTCGAACCGGGCTGGACAGTCACCGAAATGGCGCGGCCTGCCCTCGAAGACCAAGCCGCCGTTTGCCGCGCACTGGCAACGATGCCGGTGCGCCAGCTCGCTCGCCCGGAAGACGTCGCGCGCGCCGTGGCTTTCTTGGCGTCTCCAGCGGCTGCACGGCACATCAGCGGTGAGATCCTCACGGTCGCGGGGGGCATGGAGGGGCGACAACGCTGGACCACAAAAGACATCGATCTCGCGTCGGTACGGGCTCGTGTGGAATAATGTCTCCAATGGCGAAATCGTCGGGCAGCAAGACCAAAGGTGGCACGGCTCGTGCGAAGAGCTCGAGTGGGCGTTCGACGAAATCGAAGAAAGACACAGCAGCAGCACGCGCCAGCTCCGGAGCCTCGAATACGCCCTCGAACGACGGTCTCGACATGGCCGACCGTGCGAGCTCGCTGGTCATGCCGCCCGATCCGTATCCACGTGCATCCAACGATGTGCCTACCCTCGAACCACCGCTCGTGGCATCGGACGCACCCTCGACGGGCCCGATGCCCGCCGTCCCGCTGGATGACGGTTGGGGTGACGCACTCGCAGCCGCTCCCGCTTTGCCGGTGAAACCACTCTAGTCCGGGTTCGACGCCAGGGCCCTGTGTATCCCCTTCGCCGGGTTTCAGCCCTCTGGAGGATTGCACGTCACGTTGCTGAGCGCTCCGCCAGTCATGTCCGAGTAGGTATAGGCGAGCTTCAGCCCGGAAACACTCGCCGGGTCGATCGTGCAGACGAGGTCAATCGCCGCGCTTGGGAATGATGGAGATCGTACCGCTACGTTCGAGCACGGCGTAGGCCACCTGATCGAGCCGCTCTAGCCCTTGTTGTTCCCTTGCAGCTTCCAACACATCGTTTTCGTCGACGTGGAATTTGTGGGCGCGCTCCTCGAGCAATTGTCCGTGCTCGGCGATCACGATGGGTTGGCTTTCGAGCACATGACTGAATTTCACAGACCGTCCCTTGAGGGCAGAGAGCACCACTTCGAGGAACATCATGGTGCAGATCGCCACCGCCGAGGTAGTGAGCGAGTGGTCGGGCCCGATCAATGCCTGTTGTGTGGCCTCGCCGATGACGAGTAAGAGCACGAAATCGAACGTGGTGATGTGCGCGATGGTACGCTTGCCGGCGATCCGCAGCACCAGCAGCAGAAACAAGTAGATGACCGCGCTTCGTATTACCGTATCCATCGTTGACACGCGATCACGGAAATACCAGTTGCCAGAGCTCGATGCCTCGAGACTCCACGACGAGTTTGGGCCGGAACAGTCCTGCTCGTTCTGGTTTGATCGTGAATCGCATTTCCTGCGATCCCGGCGCGGGAAACGCGTAGGTCACGGTTGTCGAATCCGAGCGCGTCGACGACGGTTCCGGAAGCACGCGGGCGATCGTCATGTGCTCCAAGCCCGCTCGATCGAAAGCGACGTTTCGTGCTCGCTCAACCTGCTCCTCGAGCCGAACGACCAGCTCACTTTCGTCGGTCGCTCGCAGGAAGCGGTCGTATTGAACGATTACTCCGTGGACACTCACTTGGGTGTGGCTGAGTAGACCCGGCCCCAAACATCCGAGCGCCGCCGCGATGACGACGATACCCATGATCACCCGACCGATACGTTCCGCGATCCATTCGCGTCGTTGAAACCCAAGCACTTGCTCGTGCTCCAGATCCCTTACATCTCGCAGCGACACGGTCAACGGTGGAGCAACCGCCGTGCCAGGGTCCTCATGTGTACGGTCGAGTCAGAACCGAATGTGACGAGCACCAAGTGGCGACATCCCGCCACATGAGGCGCCATCGTTCACGTCGACACCATCGGAGGTGCAGGAAAACCATCACCCTTGGGGGGTGAACTCCGAGCAAGCGCTCTGGATCAACGCCACGGCGTCGTCGAAAAACGGTCCGAAGCTCTGGGCACAGATGTCGCCCAAAAGGCCGTTGCCGCCAAACAACTGTACGAACTGCATGATACGTGTGCCGTCTTTCTCCGTACCCTGAGCAAAGCTGCATGCGTTGCTCGGCGATCCGCGCGTGAGTGACAGCGCCACGACGTTGGTCGCAACCCCCTTGACCGAAACGAAGTGATCGTACCAGTCCTGAGGATCCCCAGGTGAGCCATTGCACGACATTCCACCGTTGACGCACGTGCCGGGATCGTCTTCGTCGGTGATGAGGACAACTACCAGCAACGCGTCGCTTCGCGCGAAGCCTTCGTTGCATGCCCCCGTGGCATTCATGGCGATGGCCGCGGTTGCGCTCGACATCATGGCTTCGTCGTTGTCACCTCCCGTACCGACCTGGGCGGCGCACGCGAACGTGGCCATGAGGTCGTCGGCATCCGTCATGAAGCGAGCCCCTCCGGCATAGGGATCACACTGCCTGGCGCTCGATTCCTTGCCACCAGTTTGTGTGACCAATGCTCCATACATCGTGCAACCGGGCTCGTTGAATTCGTATTGATCGCTGGTGACCACGCCGACGTGGTAGCTTTGCACGCTCGCCAAGCTGCTTTGAATGGTCGTGACAAACTCGGGAAAACTGCGAATGAGCTCCGCTTGATTGGTGCCCATGCTGTTCGAATCGTCGATGACGAACAGGAAATCGACCTTCTTGCAGCCATCCTCGCTGCTTTCCGCCGCGCTGGCGCTCGCTTCGGCGTCACCACCGACGACGTCCAATTTCGCGGAGCCTCCTGACAAGGAGTCGATGCCGCTGGAATCACCGGCCGCGTCCACGGCGGTGATGCCCTCCTCTATTCCCGCGTCGACTTCTTCTTCTGGGTGATCGTTTTGCGCCGCACACGCGAGCAGGGCGCCCGCAACGGGGAGCTTGGCCAACGTTCTGCGCATGTCTCGACCCTAGGGCTTACCGAAAGGATCGGCAAGCGCCGTTTGGCGTCGCCAAGAGCCAATTGGCCGCCGTTGTCTGTGAAACTACCGATTTTTCACCCTATTGGGACCTGCTATCGTCGCCTGCACATGCCGCGGCAACGTCTCGACGATGTGCACGTCAGCGAGCGCGCCCAGCAGCGAATGACGCGTTTTTACGCACGCACGGTCGAAGAAGTTCGACAAGCCGTCGACCACAATCCTGTGGTCGTCGTGGGCATGGCCTGGAACAAATACGTGCGACGGGCACGGCGAACGCTCACGCGGGAACGGATCCCTCACCTGTATTTGGAGTACGGCAACTACTTGTTCGGGTGGTACCGACGACTGGCCATCAAGCTCTGGAGTGGCTGGCCAACGTTTCCGCAGGTGTTCGTGGGTGGGGTGCTGATAGGCGGTGCCTACGAGCTGAACCAGGGCCTGCACGATGGATCCATTCGAGCGTTGCTCGAGTCGGTGATCACGTCCCCCGATACGTATGAGTCCGTGTAGGATTCGCGGACGCTATGCAGGAATCCTACGATCTGGTCGTGCGCGGCGGGTTGTGTGTGTCGCATCGTGGCATCGAGGCCGCCGATATCGGCATACGAGACGGCAGGATCGTGGCCATCGGCACGCTCAGTGCCGATGGCGCCAACGAGATCGATGCCAGGGCGCTTCACGTGTTGCCTGGCGTGATCGATACACAGGTGCATTTTCGCGAGCCAGGGCTCGAGCACAAGGAAGATCTCGAGACAGGCTCGCGAGCTGCCGTGTTGGGCGGCGTAACGGCCGTATTCGAGATGCCGAACACGAGTCCTGCTACCGTGAACGCCGAATTGTTGTCGGACAAGCTCGCGCGTGCCCGTGCTCGCATGTACTGCGATCACGCGTTTTTCGTGGGAGCGACGCGAGAAAACGTGGACGAGCTCGCGATGCTCGAGCACCTGCCTGGATGCTGTGGCGTGAAGGTGTTCATGGGCAGCTCCACGGGCACGCTGCTGGTCGAAGACGAAGCGACTTTGCTTCGCTTGCTCGAACGCGGTTCTCGTCGCGTGGCCGTGCATTGCGAGGACGAAACGCGGCTGCGCGAGCGCAAGGCGCAACTCGGCCAAGACGCGTGGGTCGGGCTGCATCCGGTGTGGCGCGACGACATCACGGCTTTCGTCGCCACCGAACGATTGCTTCGTCTGGCCAAACGAACCCGTCGTCGGGTCCACGTGCTGCACGTCACCACTGCCAAGGAAATGGCCTTGCTCGGCCAACACAAAGACATCGCGACCGTGGAGTGTACGCCACAGCATCTCACGCTCGTTGCACCCGACTGTTACGACCAGCTTGGTACGCTCGCGCAGATGAACCCGCCGATCCGTGGCGAGCTGCATCGCGAAGCGCTGTGGCGTGCGGTCAAAGAAGGGGTCGTCGACGTGTTGGGTTCCGACCACGCGCCGCATACGTTGGACGAGAAAGCTCGCACTTATCCGACTAGCCCTGCGGGAATGCCGGGAGTACAGACGTTGCTCCCAATCATGTTGGAGCATGTGCACGCCGGACGCATGAGCCTCGAGCACCTCGTCGATCTCACCAGCGCTGGGCCTGCACGCGTGTTCGGCATTGCCGGGAAGGGACGCATCGGGGTGGGATGCGACGCGGATCTGACGCTGGTCGATCTCGCCGCCGAACGTGTGATCAAACGCGAATGGATTGCAAGTCGATGCGGATGGACACCGTTCGAAGGACATCGTGTGCACGGCTGGCCGATGATCACCATCGTTCGCGGCCATGTCGTCATGCGAGACGACGAGATCGTGGGCGACCCTGTGGGACAGCCAGTGCGTTTCTGGGAATGTTTGCCAGCATGACTGGCGTGCGAGCGTCCGCTCACGAGCAGTGTCCGGCCACACAGCTGGTACTGCAACCAAATCGACACATGCCGCAGTTGGCATAATCGCTGCTCAGGTCGACACACGTGCCGTTGCAGGCCGAAAGCCCGTCACATGTCAGACCAAGTGTGATGGTGCGAGAGCCGATGCGCCCGAATGCATCGAAGAATTGGGCCTTGAACATGCGTAGCGTGTCGTTGCGAAACTCGATCGCTTCGATGGCATGAATATCCGCCCAGGACAGCGTGACCATGAACGAGCTGACAGACGTGCGTTCGAACCGTCGATAGGACCTGTCGTCGAGAGTCGTCAGCCACCCACCCGTGACAGCGTCGTCGTCCGGATGAAGCACGTTGGCAGTGAACGTCACGATGCCGAACGGCCGTAGCACGAGTACGTTGGTGGCGAGAAGCTCGACCACCGGGCCACCTGCGGTTTCGTTCGCGACGCAAAGGCCGTCGGACGAGCACGCGAGCGCGGGACCACATGCGTCGCTGTCCGAGCACACACAACCCAGCGTTCCGGCAACACATTCGTGTCCGCAGCTCGTGAGCACCAGCGCTGCGAGCAAAAACGCCCCCAACCCAGCTTGCTTCATCTACGACTCGGAACGAGACATTTCTCGACCGATGAAGCCGAGCACGACCATGGCGAGACTGCCCCAGGTCATGATCTGTCGGACCTCTTCGGAGATGCCGTGCTCGATGCCGCGGTCGGCGAGAAAGGGCAGAGCAAACGCAATGACGGCGATGACACCGCCCGCATACATGACGAACGCGAGAAATCCGCGCATTGACCGGACGCTAGCCCAAAAACACCCGCGATGCCAATCGTTGGCAGCGACGACGTCCGCCGCCATGCGAAACGGCGGCGAAGCGGGCCCGTAGTACAATCCGCGCGCGTGCGTCCTCATCCGTTCGCGGTCGTGCTGACGCTGGTCGCCGTGATCGCGATCGCATTGGATCTCGCGTTTGCCGTCTCGTGGTCGGGCGTATTGGCGAGCCTCGGCATGGTGGCCCTCGGAGCAGCGCTGCTCGTACGCGCGGTCATGAGTGACCTCGATGCCACGAACCGCAAGCTAGGCGCCAAAAACGTCGCTCGACTCGAACAAATGCTGTTGCTGGCGTGCATTGGCTTCGGCCTCGCGCGAGCGTTCCTCGTGTACGAAGGACTGGCGGCCGACGCCGGAGATGGCGTCGACGATACCGCGGCACGCACTTACGACGCGTTGTTCCTTGCGATGATGGCTTTCGAGGCACTCCTGAGTGCGGCACCGGAAGCCGTGGCCCGCGGCGCGGTCGTGTTTGCGCAACGTCCCGCGCTGTTGCTCGCGGGTAGCTTTGCCGCCATGATCGGCATAGGCAGCATTCTGTTGACGCTACCGGTTTCGGTGCGAAACGTCGCCAACGTATCGTTCATCGACTCCCTGTTCACGATCACGAGTGCGGTGTGTGTGACCGGTTTGACCGTCAACGACGTATGGGACAACTACACGCTGTTCGGACAGGGTGTGATTCTCGCGGGCATCCAACTCGGAGGGATCGGCATCATGACCCTGGCTGCGTTGGCGCTCACCATGGGAGACGCGGTGTCTCTCAAACGTCAGCTTCGCTACGCTGCCATGCTCGACACGCGTACCCTCGAAGATCTGCGCACGCTCGTGCGTAGCATCATCTTCGGTACCCTCGTCATCGAGGCCATCGGTGCCGTTCTGCTATGGCTGCTGCTTTCGGGTGATCCCCGGCTCGAGGATCGACCGGTGCCATGGTGTGCGGTGTTTCACGCCATCTCGGCCTTTTGCAATGCGGGATTCGCGTTGTTTCCGGGCAACCTGACCCCGTTTCGTGACGATGCTGGCATTCAACTCGTCATCATGTCGCTCATCGTGCTCGGCGGGCTGGGATTTCCCGTGATTTTGGAGCTCGTGGGCCACGCCGCCGCACGCATGCGTCGCATGCTGAAAAACGCTGCACCTACCCCACCGCGCCTCAGTCTCGCTACGCGATTGGTGTTACGTACCACGATGGTCCTGCTGCTGTTCGGTACCGCGGCAATGCTGTTGTTCGAAGTCACCAATTCACTCGCAGGTCTCGGCACAGGACGCACGGTATTGGCTGCGTTGTTCGCGTCGGTGAATACGCGCACGTCCGGTTTCAACACCGTCGACATCGGTGCAATGCGGGACGCCACGTTGCTGATCATGTGCGTACTGATGTTCATCGGTGGTTCGCCGACATCGACGAATGGCGGGATCAAGACCACCACGGCAGCGGTCATCGCTGCGGCGTTGCGAGCGGAGCTGCGCGCCCGCGACCCCGAGCTACTCGGCCGCGCGCTTCCGGCCGAGCTTTTGCGCAAGGCCACCGCAGTCGCTGCGCTGTCGCTCGTCATCGTGTTGGTTGTCGTGCTTGCGCTCACGCTCACGGAAGATCTCCCATTCATCAAGCTCGCGTTCGAGGCCGTGTCCGCGTTCGGTACGGTGGGTCTATCCACAGGGATCACCGGCGGGCTCACGGCAGCGGGCAAGCTGATTGTGGCCTTGACCATGTTCATCGGCCGCGTCGGACCGCTCACGATTGCGCTCGCAGTTGGGCGCGAACACGAACGAAAACCGTATCGCCTTGCACCCGAAGCGCTCCCCGTAGGTTGACGCGCTCCAGATTCGGGTAATCTGTCCTCCATGAACAAGCGCGTCATCGTAGTCGGCCTCGGCCGTTTCGGGAGCGCCCTGGCAGAATCGCTCGGCGATCACGGCTGGGAGGTGATTGCCGTCGACGCCGTCATGGATCCCGTGGACGCCGTGAAGCAGCGCGTGGCATTTGCCGTTCAGCTCGATGCCACCGATCCGAGGGCACTGCGCTCGATCGATTGTCATACCTGCACGACTGGCATCATCGCCATTGGCGAGAACTTCGAGGCCGCCGTGTTGTGTGTGAACGCGCTGCGTGAAGCTGGTGTTGCCCACGTCGTCGCTCGGGCCCGCACCGAACGACAGGCGCGGATCCTCACCGCAGTCGGTGCCTCGGAGGTGATCGAGATTGAGGCAGAAATGGGACGTACACTCGGTCGACGACTGGTTGCGGGCGCTGTTTCGCCCGCAACTGCCCCCACCATCAAACGCTAAAGACCGCTCTCCCAGCAGACTCGCCATGCAGGACCACCAGCGTCACGAACCTTGGCACCCCACGATCCAGCGGAAGTGAGCCGATCACATGGATTTCATCGTCGACGACGTGCTCGATGTCTCGCTGCAGCGGTTTTGGAACGTATTGTTCTTCGATCGCGAGTATGATCGCGCGTTGTATGATTTTCTCCGACTGGATCCGGAGCGCTTGGTGTTCGAGTGGCACGGGGAGGGCGACGATCTCCACGTGCGTCGGCGCCTTCGCATCATGCCGCGCAGAGACATCCCTGCGTTCATCAAGACGGTTTTGCGAGGCATGCTCGCTTACGAGGAATGCATCACGCTAAATGCACGTGAGCGCAGAATGGACGTCAAGGTCGTGCTGCCAGTGATCGGCGAGCGTGTAGACGTGAGCGGCCACTACGAGTTCGAGGGGTTGCCCGGCGACAAGTTGCGCTGGCGGTATCAGGGTCGCTGCGTGGCGCGGATCCCCCTATTGGGCCACAAGATCGACGAGTTCATGGTCGGCGAATTTCGCAAGGCCATGGCCGAGGTGGCGACGTTCACCAAGCACTGGCTGACCGCGCACCCTACCCGACCGTGATATAGATTCACCCGCCTCGGCTCGGCACTGAACACTGGAGAAGCCGCGATGATCCGACACACTGCTTGCCTGGTTTCGTTCGCCCTATTACCCGCACTCGCTTCGTGTGCGGCCGAGGACCCGCCCACTGCCACGTCTGCCCCGACAGGCCCCACCGGTGATCCGTCGGCCGGTCCGGAGACCGGTGCGGACACGGGCAATGCCGACACCTCCGACACCATGCCCGCTACCTCGGGAGTGACGACCATGGCCGACGGCTCGACGTCCGGGCCCACCGAGACCACGATGAGTCCCACGACCAATCCGACGACGTCACCAGGCGAGTCGACCACCACAGGTGTGAGCAGCGAGTCCAGCACGGGTGGATCAACCGCTGGAGAAACTTCTGGAGATACCACCGGGGGTTCCGAAACCGGGGGAAGCACGGGTGAACCCGTCGATTATGGTGAATACGTGCCTTGCGACGGTGATGGCGAGTGCAGCGGGCCGGCAGCATGCAAGAACATACCGCCGGGATTTATCCCTCCCGGTCCAGGAGGCACGGATACCGGCACCGGCACAGACACGGGGGCAGATTATTCACCGGGCATCTGCGCCCCCCCGTGCGAAAAGGACGAAGATTGCCCGCCATTTCCTTCCACCGATTTGA